>WNGA01003432.1_pt1 | contig 23741 bp, 22 predicted proteins | sample 5400061 | NCBI WGS metagenome assembly WNGA01 (sample SAMN13153366, study PRJNA577476) | soil metagenome | isolation source: 100 cm soil or saprolite under grassland replicate 2 | place: USA:California | collected 2016-06-15
TGCACATCCTGACTACGAGGAGCCTGCACATCCTGACTGCGCGGGGCCTGGATGTTCTGGGTCCGCGGCGCCTGCACATCCTGGCTGCGCGGAGCCTGCACATCCTGGCTGCGCGGAGCCTGCACATCCTGGCTGCGCGGAGCCTGCACATCCTGACTACGCGGAGCCTGCACATCCTGACTACGCGGAGCCTGCACGTCCTGGCTGCGCGGAGCCTGCACATCCTGACTCCGCGGGGCCTGCACATCCTGACTGCGCGGCGCCTGAATGTCCTGGGACCGGGCACCGGCTAGTGACCGAGGTGCCTGGACCTCCTGGCTGCGCGGGGCCTGCACATCCTGGCTGCGAGGCGCCTGGATGTTCTGGGTCCGCGGCGCCTGCACGTCCTGGCTGCGAGGAGCCTGCACATCCTGACTACGAGGAGCCTGCACATCCTGACTGCGCGGGGCCTGGATGTTCTGGGTCCGCGGCGCCTGCACGTCCTGGCTACGCGGAGCCTGCACATCCTGGCTACGCGGAGCCTGCACGTCCTGGCTGCGAGGAGCCTGCACATCCTGACTACGCGGAGCCTGCACGTCCTGGCTGCGCGGCGCCTGAATGTCCTGGGACCGGGCACCGGCTAGTGACCGAGGCGCCTGGACATCCTGACTGCGAGGAGCCTGCACGTCCTGGCTGCGGGGCGCCTGAATGTCCTGGGAGCGGGCACCCGCCAACGACCGAGGAGCCTTCACATCCGACGTAGATGCCTGCTGCTTCAACATGGTCTTGGCCGCTTCCACCTCAGGGCAGGCAGCTGTATCAGCCGTGCTCACCGCTGGATAGAAGGACACAAGGAATGCCAAACTCATGACCGTTGCGAGAACCTTCTTCATTGTTGCCTTCCTTTCGTACTGGTTAAATGGGCCCTGCGCTCCGCCTGCAACTCCGCCACAGCCGCTTCCCCATTGAACCGGCTGACCACCCGATCCAAGACCACCGGGAGTAGTGCAGGACCAATGCCAGGAGAGGGAATGAACATGAAGCTGTTTGTATTCAATAGCTTCCATATCATATGGCTCATCGCTTCAGGCCTTCTGATGGGCGTTCTGCCCGGCGTTCATCGACAGGACCCCGTGACAATCTGCCTGATCCCTCAAGGAGCCCCGACCCGCCCGGACATGGCACTCTTTTGATGAGTACTACGTGTGGATCGTCGCTACTCCGAAAGGTCGGTTTTCCAGCCGGATTCGGAGTAAACGCGGTGCCCTCGTTGACCACCCCGTCGGGTGACCTGTGATCCCATGCCGCGCCACAGGGCGTGTGTCGGGAACCGGCACCGGGTCAACGACGATGATCCTACCCCCTCAGGCCACAGGCTCAGCCAGCGAGCGTCACCTGGCAGATCCGAACCCTGCCCTCCCGGGCCAGCATGGCCAGCAAAGACGTCGCCTCGCCCTCGGAGAGACCGAGTTCGCGGGACAGCTCCGCCGGCGTCATCGCGCCACGGCCCGCCAGGCATTCCAGGATCTCGCGGTCGACCGCCCACCAGTCGCCGGGATCTGCTCCCTGTGCTCCTCTCCTGGCGCGCTTGTCAATCATGGCCCTCTCCTCCCAGCGCCGAGCGTCGTGCCCGGCACCAGCCTAGCAAGTGGTGCTTTCGCATCCTGCTCGTCCTTCAGCGTCCGACTCGATGAACAGCGCCGCATCGGCGACGAGCCCGTAATCGAGAAGACCGGCGCAGCGAAACGCCGCGATGAGCTCCTCTTGCTTGGACTTCTGCCCCGGTCCATCTAGGCGACCAATCCATGGCGGCACCTCCTGACTGCGCTCGATCAGATCACTGCCCACCGTTTGCAAGGCGGGTGCCGGACCGCGCCGCTTGGATGATCAACGGGTTAGCCGAACGCTGCGACCTGCGGCTGGTGCGCGACAGTCTCACTGGGGCCGTCCCGCCCCAGAGATATTCCTTCGATGCCTCTCGGAGATCGCCGTACGCACTACCGAAACGTAGTGCGTTCAACTCACGCACGGCGCGCGGCCGCGGCGGGCAGGGCGAGCCCTGTGGAGAGCAGCAACGCGATCGGGATTCGAGTCCCCGGACCTTGCCGGTGCCTGGCCGGTCCTGGGGGTCGCAGAGGGCCTCGTCGAGGCCCCCTCCGATTTCTCCTATCCCCCTCCCGCCTTGCTCTCGTAGCGGAAGTGCGACAGCTCCGCGAGCTGGTCGAGCGAGAGTACGCCTTGGCGCCGCTCGTTGCTCACGATCCAGGTTGGGTAGGCCTTCACGCCTAGCTGCTGGCAGAGATCGGGACGAGGATTGATACCATTCGGGTCGCATTCCACATACGGCAGTTCCTCCGCGGCAGACCCGAACCGGGCCTTTTGGTCTTTGCACGCGGGTCACCAGTAGGCGCCGTACATGATCGCCCCGGTCTGCTTGAGGTGGCGCGCGAGCGCCGACTGGTAGCCGGGCGGGCCCGACGAGGGCGCCGCGAACACGAAGGCGCCGAACACGATGGTGGCGGCAGCGATGAGACACCCGTAGCTCGCCAGGCGGACCGGGCGCAGGGGCGACTTGCGGCTGCGGGCGGGCGGCCGGCGCCACAACAACACGAAGAGCAGCGCGACGACGATCGTGCCTGACGCGAGACAGTAGACGCACGCGCCGCCGACAACGAAGAGTGACAGCGTCGTCAGGTACGCGGAGAACCCGACACCGGACGCCGCCAGCAGGAAGGCGGCGAGCCACCGGCGCGGCGTCAGACCCAGGCCACCGAGGACGGCCATGGCCGCGTAGAGCACGGCGCCCCAGAGCGCCGTCGGCACGCCGATGAAGACCGAATAGCGGCTCGCTTGCACGAGGTCGCAACCGGTCCCCGCCACACAGAGGAGCGCGCCCCTGCCGGCCCACTTGAGCCAGGTCAGATAGCCCGCGACGACGAAGCCCGCCGCCGACAGGACCACCACGGGCCAGTCCGTGCCCGGCGCCTCGGCTTCCCGCTGCTCGAGCTCACGCTTCCGACCGCCGTACGCCATCGCCTCGTCCTCCCCCGGGGGTCCCCGAGCGATTATCGCACGAGCGCGGGTCGGCGCGCGCGCGGCTTTGTCATACTACAATCACCCCTGACGCCGCCTCCTCGAGGAGGGCGGGACACGGAGGGCCTGGAGAGGAACGATGCTCCAGAATCGCTGGGTGATGCTGGCCGTGATCTTCCTGACGCGCACGTCCATGGGCTTCATGTTCCAGTCGGTGGCCTCGGTCGCGCCCTTCCTGATCGACCAGTTCACGCTGAGCTACGGGCAGATCGGCCTCCTCATGGGGCTCTACCTGTTGCCCGGGGCGCTCATCGCGCTGCCGAGCGGCGTCCTGGGCCAGCGTTTCGGGAGCCGGCGGGTCGCGGTGGCGGGCCTGGCCCTGATGACGACGGGCGGGCTCATCACCGCGTGGAGCGCGAGCTTTCTGGGGGCGTGCGTCGGCCGCACCGTGAGCGGCGCCGGCGGGATCCTGCTCAACCTCCTCCTCGCAAAGATGGTCGCCGACTGGTTCACGAGCAAGGAGATCTCGACGGCGATGGGCGTCATGCTGACGAGCTGGCCGGTCGGCATCGGGCTGGCGCTGGTCACGCTCGGCAGCGTGGCGGCGCGCTGGTCGTGGCGCGGGAGCATGCTCGTCACCGCCGCGGCGGCGATGGCCGGGCTCCTGCTCCTGGCAGGGCTCTATCGCGACCCGCCGTGGCTCGCGCACGCGCCGCGCGGGCGCGGCACGCTCGACCTCGATCTCCCGCGGCGCGCGTGGGCGCTCTCCGTGACCGCCGGCGTCTGCTGGAGCGCGTTCAACGCGAGCATCATCGTCGTCGCGAGCTTCGGCCCGGCTCTCCTGATCGCGCATGGCGCGTCCGTCGCCGAAGCGGGCTCCGTCGTGAGCCTCGCGATCTGGGTGACGCTCGTGTCGGTGCCGCTCGGTGGATACGCGGCCGACCGCCTGCGCCGCCCGAACCTCGCCATCACCACGGGGGCGCTCGCGGCGGCGCTCTGCATCGCGCTCCTGCCGCTGTTCCCGTATCCGGTGCTCTGGCTCCTCCTCGCCGGGATCCTGGTGGGGCTCGCGCCCGGCGCCATCATGGCTCTTCTGCCCGAGGCTCTCGAGCAGGAGCACCTCGCGACGGGGCTCGGCATGCTCTACACCATCATGTATCTTGGAATGGCGCTGGCTCAGCCCCTGGCCGGGCTCACCCGTGATCTCTCGGCGAGCCCCGCCATGCCGATCTTCTTCGCGGCCGTCCTGATGGCGGCGACGGTGATCGCCCTCGGCGCGTATCGCTGGACGGAGCGGCTCCCTGCCGCCCGGGCGGCGCCTCGAGGACGGGTGTAACGTGGAACATGGAACGTCATGAGTGACGCGATGCAGGTTCCAGCCACGCTGACCGCGCTCGGCGCCCCCACGCGCGACGCCACGGCGACGGTCGTTCATCAGACACCCGGCCAGCGGCTCCCGCGCGCTCGGCGGACTCGGGATCTTCTGGGGCTTGGCTCTCATCGGGCTGTTCATCCCGGTCGCCCATTTCCTCCTCGTGCCGGCCTTCTTCACGGCCGGCATCGTGATGGCCACCCAACGCCTGCAGGTGTAGACTGAGCGCCCCATGAAGGAACCGGGCGAGATCCTCCTCGTTGCCTGCTACGAGCTGGGGCATCAGCCGCTCGCGGTGGCGTGGCCGGCGGCCTTCTTCGAGCGCGCGGGCTACCGGCCCGCGGTGATGGACCTCTCGGTGGAGCCGTTCGACGCCGACAAGGTCGCGCGCGCGACGCTGGTCGCGATCTCGGTGCCCATGCACACGGCGCTCCGGCTCGGGGTGACGGTGGCGGAGCGCGTCCACGGCGCGAATCCCGGCTGCCATGTCTGCTTCTTCGGGCTCTACGCCAGCCTCAATGCGGAGTACCTCTTCGCCCACGGCGCCCAGAGCGTGATCGGCGGCGAGGCTGAGACCGTGCTGGTCGAGCTGGCGCGGGCGCTCGAGGCGAGCGACGGGCGGGCGGTGCCGGGTCTGCAGCGCCCGGGCCGTGAGGCCACGCCGCATCTGCGGCGCCTCGACTTCCCGGTGCCGAGCCGCGCGCAGCTCCCCTCGCTCAAGAGCTATGCCCATCTCGAGCGTGACGGCCGTCATGAGCCGGTGGGCTACGTCGAGGCGAGCCGTGGCTGCCTGCACCTTTGCCGTCACTGCCCCATCCCACCCGTGTACGGCGGCCGCTTCTTCGCCGTGCCCGCCGCCGTGGTCATGGCCGATATCCGCCAGCAGGTGGCGGCGGGAGCCAGGCACATCACCTTCGGCGATCCTGACTTCCTGAACGGCCCGACCCATGCGCTCAAGCTGGCGCGCGCGCTCCACGCGGAGTTCCAGGAGGTCAGCTTCGACTTCACGGCGAAGATCGAACACCTGCTCCGGCACCGCGTCCATCTCCGTGAGCTGGTCCGGCTCGGCTGCGTGTTCATCGTCTCCGCCGCCGAGTCGCTCAGCGATACCGTGCTGGCCTATCTCGACAAAGGGCACACGCGGGCCGACATCGTGGCGGCGCTCCAGGCGACGAGCGAGGCAGGGGTCGAGCTGCGGCCGACCTGGGTGGCTTTCACGCCGTGGACGAGGCTCGAGGACTACCGCGAGCTGCTCGACTTCATCGAGGCCGAGGAACTCATCGACCGGGTGGACCCGGTCCAGTACTCGCTCAGGCTCCTCGTTCCGCCGGGGTCCCTGCTCCTGCAGAGCCCGGCCATGGGTCCCCATCTGGGCGCGCTCGAGCAGGAGACCTTCTCCTACCGGTGGACCCATCCCGATCCGCGGATGGACCGGCTCCAGGAAGCTGTGGCGGTCGCGGTCACCGCCGCGGCGGAACGCGGCGAGGACGCGGCGACGACGTTCGACCGGGTGCGGGCGTTGGCCGATGAGGTAGCCGAGGAGCCCCCGCATCCGAGCGTGGCAGCCCGGCTCGACCCCGGTCGGCCGCGCCCGCCGCGGCTCACCGAGCCCTGGTTCTGCTGAGCTGAGCCCACCCGGGGCCAGTTGGCCCTGAAAGGGAAATCGGGTACAGTACTGATCTGAGAGGTGACGACCATGAGCGAAGAACTGGCGACCAAGGTGCAGGAGCTGCTCGATTCCACCATCAACCCGGCCGTGGCGGGGCACGGCGGCTTCGTCCAGCTGATCGACGTGAAGGACAACAAGGTGTATCTCCAGCTGGGGGGAGGGTGCCAGGGATGCGGCGCCGCCGACATCACCTTGAAGGCCGGCATCGAGCGGCTGATCAAGGAAGAGCTCCCCGAGATCGAGGAAGTGCTGGACACGACCGATCACGCTGCGGGCGCGAACCCCTACTACGTCCCCGGCAAGTAGCGGGTCGGCGTCGTTTCCGTAGGACGGCTTCGGAAGGGGGCCGAGCTCCCCTCCAGGCTTTCTACCGCCGCTCCACTTGCCCTCGCCCTTGAGGCGAGACGGTCGCGAGACTCGGCCGGGCGGCTGAGGGCAGCAGGGCTGCCGCCCTGAGCCGCGCGACTCGACGGCGGCCCCAGGCTCCCGCGCGGATCACCAGGAGCACGGCCAGCCCAGTCGCGTAGTAGTACGGGTCGGGGTTGGCCTTCTTGGCCAGCCACAGGTAGTGCAGCACGCCGCAGACGCCGATCGCATAGACCAGCCGATGGAGCCGCTGCCAGTTCTTTCCGCCGAGCTTCTTGATGGCCGCCACGGTCGAGGTGGCGGCCAGCGGCAGCATGAGCGTGAGCGCGGTCATCCCCACGGTGATGTAGGGCCGCTTCACGATGTCGGCGCCCATCTCCCGCCAGTCGAAGAAGTGATCCACGACGAGCCAGACGCTGAAGTGCAGGCCCGCGTAGAAGAAGGCGAACAGCCCGAGAAGCCGCCGCAGCGCGAGTGGCCACGAGAGCCCGAACAGGATGCGCAGCGGGGTCATGGCGAGGCTGGCGAGCAGGAGCCTGAGCGTCCAGTCGCCCAGCCAGGTGGTGACGAAGCTGATGGGGTTGGCGCTGAGGTTGCCGGTGGCGGCGCGGAAGAGCAGCAGGACGAGCGGCGCCAGGCACAGCGCCCAGACCGCGACCTTCAGCGCGACGCGCCGCGACATGCCTCTCGCCTGGCTACCTAGTACAGCTTCCGCAGGTCCATCCCGCTGTAGAGCGAGGCGACCTGGTCGGCGTAGCCGTTGAACATCAGGGTCTTCCGGCGGCGGAACTCGCCGATGCGGCGTTCGGTGGCCTGGCTCCAGCGCGGGTGATCCACGTCCGGGTTCACGTTGGAGTAAAAGCCGTACTCCTGCGGGGCGGTCGTGTTCCAGGCCGTCTTGGGCTCCCTGTCCACGAGACGGATCCGCACGATGGACTTGGCACTCTTGAACCCGTACTTCCACGGCACCACGATGCGGATGGGCGCGCCGTTCTGGTTCGGCAGCACCTGGCCGTAGAGGCCCATCGTGAGCAGGGCCAGCGGGTGGAGCGCCTCGTCGAGCCGGAGGCCTTCGGTGTAGGGCCACTCGAGCGAGGCGAAGCTGAAGAGGCCCTTCTTCTGGCCAGGGAACTGCTCGGGGTCGACCAGCGTCGTGAACTCCACGTACGCGGCCTGGCTCGTGGGCTCCGTGCGCTTGAGCAGCGCCGACAGTGGGAACCCGATCCACGGGATCACCATGGACCAGCCCTCCACACAGCGCAGGGCGTAGATCCGCTCCTCGAGCGGCGCGATGCGCAGGATCTCGTCGAGATCGTACGTCTTGGGCTTGGCGCAGAGCCCGTCCACCTTGACCGTCCACGGGCGCGGCCTGAGCGTGCCGGCCAGGCGCGCGGGGTCGTCCTTGTTCATGCCGAACTCATAGAAGTTGTTGTAGGTCGTGACGTCCTTGAAGGGGGTCGGGGGGTCCCCGAGGCGATACGCGGGATTGGGCGCGGCCTTGAGCGGCTGGCCGGGGGGCGGCGCGGCCTCCCCGACCGGGGGCGCCAGCGCGAGGGCGGCAGCGCCCAGCATGAACGCCCGCCGGTTGAGATAGACGGCATGGGGAGTGACCTCGCTCTCCTTGAATCCCCCGCCCCGCTTGATCAGCATCCGTGTGTCCTCCTCCAGTGAGCCAGTCTACCAGGATGGGCCGGGGCCGATGTCATGCCGTTGTCAAGTCTTCCGCGGGTGCGGTCCAGGGCCAAGTTGCTTCGCCACCACCGCCCCCAGCATACCGCGCCAAAAGTTGGTCCCTGAGTGTATCCATTGAGATACTGGTCGCGTGACTCGACGCGCGGCGGCCTGGCTCGGGATCACCGCGGCCACGGTACCCGTCCTCCTGGCCCTCACCACCGCCTGGGGCTCCCATGCCGCTCACCCGGCTCCCGGCAACTTCTCGTGCCCCGTTGCCGTGCGCTTCTCTCCCCACGGCGGCGCCGAGAGCGCCGTCGTCGACACGCTCCGCCAGGGGCGCGTGCGCGTCCGGGCGGCCGTCTACGGGCTCACGAGCCCCGTGATCGAGGTCACTCTCAAGGAACTCGCGCAGGCCGGCGTCCAGGTCGCGCTCAAGACGGACAGGAACCAGAGCGCGGGAAAGGACCAATCCGCGCTGCTGGGGCGGCTGCGCGCGGCGGGGGTCGCGGTGGAGGTCTCCCAGTCGCGCTGGCTGCTCCACGACAAGTTCGCCGTCATCGACAGCCGCTGGGTCATCACCGGCAGCTACAACTGGACCACCAGCGCCGAGCGCCGGAATCGTGAAAACATCCTGATCTTCGACTGTCCCTCCCTCGCCGCGCTCTTCGAGGCCGAGTGGGAAAGCATCACGCCGAGACGGCCGTGATTGGGCTCGGCGCCCGCTCCGCCCCCACCGGTAGCGCGTCCTTTTCCTTCCGTCCGTCTCCCACCCGGCCTCTACGATGAGGTCTCGCGCCATGTCGATTCGCGGCGTCCCGACCCTGATCGTGCTCGGCCTGCTGGGGACGGGCTGCGCCTCCGTCCCGACCGCCAGCTATTTCGCCGCGCCCGGGGACCCGGCCACCAAGCGGATGGGCCACACGCTCCAGCGCGCGGCATTCGCAGCCGGCGACGATCCCTCCCGCTACAGCTTCGCGTTCGTCAACAGCGCCGTGGCCGCCGTCTACAGCGATGAAGACGCCACGTTCTACGTCACCGATGGATTGATGCGCCTGCCGGCGCCGGTCCTCGATGCGGTGGTTGCGCACGAGGTGGCGCACGAGGTGCTCGGGCACGTGGGCTCTCGGCGCATGCTCTCCCTGGTCCTGTCCGCGAGCTTCGGCGTCGCCGGCGTGCTCGCTCCCGGTGCGGGGCTCGCGGACCTGCTCGTCAATCCGCTGGCCGTGCGGGCGTTCTCCCGCCGGCAGGAGCTGGCCGCGGACCAGAAGGCGGTGGAGATCCTGCGGGCCATGGGGTACGGGGCGCCGCGCCGGACGCTGGCGGAGGCAATCCGGACCGTGGACGCCGTCACGCCCAAGCCGAAGGAGCAACTAAGCGGGCTCTTCAACACCCACTCATCGCTCAACGACCGGCTGGCGGCGCTCGAGCCGCTGGAGCCGCCGCCGCCCGTCGCCAGCGCGGACCCGACCAGGTAGCGCCTAAATAGCGCCCCACGATTCGGAGCGACTGGGCCCGGTTGGCGTAGCGGCTGCGGGCCCGTCGTCGTGTGCGCCCCCGCACGAGAGGCGTACTCTCTGTACGTCGCTGTTCGAGCCGAGACGGGGCCGGCGCGCCGCAGGCGAGGCGCGCGGCGAGGCGAGGGCGGGGTTCAGCGTGCGGCCAGGGGCGCCAACGAAGCCGGTGTGCCTTTTTCAGCGGCCTGCGCGCACGACCCGGGTTCCCGCCAGCCAGTCGGCGAGTCCGCGGCGCTCCCGGGTGAAGAGCACGCCGAGCGAGGAGAGGCCGAGCGTGAGCGCCGAGAGCATGCCGCCCAGGCAGCGCACCATCGCGCGCCCGTAGCCCGCGCGCCCGCCGTCACGCCTCACCACGGCGATGCCGAGCGCCATCTTGCCGGGCGTCTGGCCGCAGCCGCCGACGAACGCCACGTGGTACACGACGTGAAGGGCCACCCCGAGCGCCACGACAGCGAGGGCGAGCAGGGCCGCCTCCCGCAGCTCGAGCGGCGAGCGCCGGAAGCCCCACGCCGCGATCACGAGCCACATCGCGCCGACGCTCCAGACCAGCGCGCCCAGCAGACAGTCCACCAGACGGGCGCCGCAGCGCCGCCAGAGCCCGGCCGGCGGGAGCTCCATCACCGCCAACTGCTTTCCTCCTGGGCGGCGGCCGGGTCCGCCGCCACCGATGGACCGTAGAGACGGCGGTACTCGTCCCACGAGAGCATCACGCGCTTGACGAAGGCGCGGGTCTCGTCGAACGGGATCTGCTCGACCCACACCTCGAGATCGTCGGAGCGCCGCGCCCCCCACCACTCCCGCACCCGGGCCGGCCCCGCGTTGTAGGCGGCCGCCGCGAGGCGAATGTCCCCGAACTCGCGGAGGAGCCCGGCGAGGTAGGCGCTACCGAGCTCGAGGTTGGTGGCGGGATCGTCGAGCAGCTCGGCGTTGTTCAGGGCCAGGCGACGCGCCTGGGCCAGCGTACGCGCAGTCTCGGGCATGAGCTGCATCAGCCCGCGGGCGCCGACGCGGGAGCGGGCCTGGGGATAGAACGACGACTCCTCGCGCACCACCGCCGCCACCAGGAGCGGATCGATGGCGGCGCGGCTGGCCGCCTCCGTCAGCTCGCTCCGCCAGCCGATGGGATAGACCAGCTCCCAGAAGGCGCGCGGCGCCGCCACCCCGGTCCGCGCCAGGGAGTGGAAGTGGCGCCGCAGAATGCGAAGCGCCAGGTGATAGCGCGCTTCCTGCACGTAGGCTGCGGAGAGGGCGTAGAGAAGCTTCGAGTCGCCGAGGGCGCGCCGGGTCATCTCGGCCATCTCCTCGTCGGCGAAGGACCCGAGCCCGACGCCTCGCAGCGCCTCGACTCTCGCGTACCCGGCGTCGGCCTGAAGAGGCTCGAGCGGATCGGCCGGCAGCGCCGGCGGCGGCGAGGAGGGGGCCATCGGGGCCTGGCGGCCACTCCGCTGAGCGGCCAGGATACCGTAGTAGCTCCTCGGGGCCTCAGCCTGGAGTCGCGAGAAGCGCTCCGACGCGAGGTCGGCCTCGCCTCGCAGCTGGTCGGCCCGACCGAGCCAGTAGACGGTGGCTTCCCGATAGGTCTGCCCTCCGCGGATCGCGAGGATGCGCGACCACGTTGCCGAGGCCTCGGCATGGGCGCCACGGAACCAGGCGAGCCAGCCCAGCCGCCAGAGCGCCGCGCCCGCCTCCGCCTCGTCCGGGTACCCGCTGGCGAGCCTCTGGTACACGACCTGGGCCTCCGGTACCCTGGAGGCCTCCTCGAGAAGTCGGCCCCTCTGGAGCAGCGCCTCGGCCGCTTCCTGGCTCTTGGGGTAGTCCCGCGCCAGCTTGTCGAGCGTGGCCAGGGCCTGATCCCGACTCTGACGCTTCTGAAGCCGGGCCAGCTCGAGGAGCCAGGGCCGGCGTCGCTCGGGCGGGAGCGAGGACAGCGCGCGGGTGACGGTCGCCTTGGCGGCGTCATGCCGCCCGGCTCGCCGCGAGACCTCCAGCACGATCCTGAGGGCACGTCCTCGCAGATCGGCCGCGAGTTTCTCGGACAGGAGGGCCTCGGCCTCGTTCTGCGCCGGCTCGCCGAGCCCGGCGGTCAGTAGCCGTTCGGCGCGCTCCACTCGTTCCCGGGTCGCGGGTGGCGGGCCGGCGAGGCCACGATCGGCCAGCATCCGGATCTGCCGGGCGGCGTTCTCCGCCTCGGGCGCGGCGGGCGTGAGGATCCAGAGGTCGTTGAGCACGCGCGCCGCCTCCGTCGTCCGGCCGGCGCCCAGGAGCACCTGGGCCAGCGCAAGCCGCGCGCGGGCCGCCTCCGGGTGATCGCCGTGGTGAGCGAGGAAGCGACGGAAGAGCGTCGCCGCGCCGGCCTCATCGCCGGCGCTGGACAGTACCATCGCTGCGCGGAGGAGCGCGGAAGGAGGGAGCTGGCTCTCGGGCGTCGTGTCAGCGGCGCGCAGCGCCAGCGGCGGCGCGGCCGCGACATCCCCCGTCCGGAGCAGGCTCTCGGCCTGGAACAGCAGCGCGTATTCCGAGAGCGGCGTGGAGGCCCAGCTCCGATCTCCGAACTCGTTCGCCGCCGTGCTCCAGTCACCCGATTTGAAGGCGTCGAGGGCTGCCACGAAGCGCCCACGGGCCTCGGCAGACAGCCCTGCCAGCGGCGCGGCCGGCGGCGCCGGCGCCTCGGCCGACGTCGCCATCACGCTCGGCCCCAGGCACCAGGCGAGACCGAGGAGCGCAATCAGCCTTCGCATGGGCCTCAGTCTAGCAAAGCGCCGGAGGCCGGGCAGCCCCGCCGATGTCGCTGACGAGCAGGCCGCTCGAGAAGGTCCAGATGCGAGTCGGCGCCCGACGGCCGTACGCGAGGCGTACTCTCTGTGCGTTGGGCGGGCGGCCAAGGGCGCCGCACCTCCGTAGATGGGCCTTCTTCACCGGCCTGCGCGGTTTCATTTCCGGGTCACGCGCCACACGTGCACGATGCGATGGAGTGCGGTGAGATTGGTCAGGAGCGCCAGCACAATGACGGCCGGCGTGAGCAGGTGCAAGACACCGCCCCCGATGAGCACGATCATCCGCTCCGGCCGCTCCATGAGGCCGATCTCGCACTTCAGGCCGATGGACTGGGCGCGCGCCCTGGTGTAGCTCACCATGATGGTGCCCACCAGGGTCGCCATCGTGAAGAAGACGCCGGCCGGGTCGTCCTTGCGCTCATAGAACAGCACGATGCCGAGCAGCACCACCAGGTCGGAGTAGCGATCGACGACCGAGTCGAGGAACGCCCCGAAGGCGCTCTCGCTCCCGGCCAGCCGCGCGAGGCTCCCGTCGAAGAAGTCGAAGAGGCCGGCGACCGCCAGCAAGGCCGCCGCCAGCCTGAGCCGGCCCTGGAAGAAAGCCTGGGCGGCGACCAAGCTCACCCCCAGGCCCAGCACCGTGAGCTGGTTGGGGCGAACGTGGGCCCGGAGGAGCAGCCGCGCGACCGGATCGGCCACGCCGTGCAGGGACTCCTTGTAGTGGCTCAGCATCCTCGTCCCGGTCCCACTCACCCCCCCGATCTTTCGCCGCGTCCCATGGGCCCGACAAGTCTCCGTTCGATCATCGGCTCCGCCGGCACAGCCTTTGGCTTACAGCGGCAACCGCAGCGCCTCTTCCAGCGCCTCCCGCAGGCGGCTCATGGCCGCGGCCTCCTCGATCCGCCGGCCCCGGCGGTCGGTGACATAGAAGGTGTCGTAGGCCTGATCGATCTCGGTGGCGATGCGGGCGCTGCCGATGTCGAGCCCTAGCGCCGAGAGCGTGCGCGTGATGGCGTAGAGCAGCCCGACGCGGTCCCCGCACTTCACCTCGACGACGGTATGGCTGTCGGACAGCCGGTTGTCGACGGAGATCTTGGGCGGCCCCACGACCGCCTCGCCCGGCGCGCGGCCGGTCCGGCGCTTGGCGAGCAGCGCGTCCACGGTCTCCTCCCCGACGATGACCTTTCGGAGCGCGTCCACCGTGCGCCGCCATCGCGCCTCCTCCGTGACCGGCTCGCCCAGGGGATCGTTGACCTGGAAGGTGTCGATCGCGATGCCGTCGGCGCGGGTGTGGATCTGGGCGGAGAGGATGTTGATGCCGTGGGCGGCCAGCGTCCCCGCGATCAGCGAGAAGAGCCCCGGCACGTCCCGCGCCGCGATCACGAGCTCCGAGGAGTCCAGGTCCGGGTGGTGGAACAGCTCCGTGGCGACCGCGTCCTCCTCCAGGCGTTCCACGAGGCGCAGGTGGCAGGCGATGCGCTGGGGCGACGTGGTGGCGAGGTAGCGGTCGGAGAGCATGGCCAGATGCGCCGTCACCACGCGGCGCGACCCCTCGCTGCGCATGGCCTCCCAGACGCGCGCCGTCACGGCCTCACGGCTCGGCGGCTCGACCTGGCCGCCGGTGAGCCGGACGAGCGTGCGGCTGTAGAGCTCGCCGAGGATCTGGGCCTGCCAGCCCGTCATCACGCCGGGGCCCACGGCGCGCATGTCGGCGGAGGTGAGGAGGTAGAGCATGCGGAGACGCTCGGGCGTGCGGCAGACCTCGGCCAGCGCCTCGACGGTCTTGGGGTCGTCGATGTCCCGCCGCTGGGCCGTGTGCGACATGGTCAGGTGATGCGCGACCAGGAAGACGACCTTGTCGGCGTCGTCGGCCGGCAATGCCAGTCGCGCGGTCAGCGCCTCGATGAGCGGGATGCCCTTGGCGACGTGGCCGTGGCCCCTCCCCTTGCCGATGTCGTGCAGCAGCATGCCCAGCATGAGCAGGTCGGGCCGCTCCACGTCGTTCACCACCCGGGCGATCCCCTCCTCGTCGGACTGACCCGGGGCGAGGGCCTCCAGGTGCTCCAGGGCCAGGAGGGAGTGCTGATCCGCGGTGAACTTGTGGTAGACGTCGTACTGCACGAGACAGGTGAGCGCCCCCCACTCGGGGAGATAACGCCCGAGGAACCCCAGCTCGTGCATCTCCCGGCAGGTGGTCGCGACCCGTCCCCAGCTCCGGCAGATGGAGAGAAACAGGTCGCGGACGTCGGGGGAGCGCTGGAAGCGCTCGTCCACCAGGTCGAGCGCGTCCTCGACCGCGCGCTCGACGTCAACGCCCAGCTCGAAACCCAGCCGGTGGCAGTGCCAGAACACCTTCATGAGCCGGGTCGGGTCCTCGCGGAAGGCCCGCCCGTCGGGATGCGCGAGATGGATCTTCTCGTCGATCACGATGAGGCCGTCGGCCAGCGCCTCCTGGCGGAGCCGCCGCTGCACGGCGCCACGATGGGCCAGCGTCTCCCGGCAGCGCGCGATGAGCCGGCGGGACACGCGGTGGATCACCCGCGCGTGGAGGTAGTAGTCGCGCATGAACTTCTCCACCGCGAGCGAGACCTCGTCCGCCGCGTAGCCGAAGTTCTTGGCGATCTGGGGCTGGACGTCCCGCGAGAGGACGTCGTTCCTATGGCCCGAGAGGAAGTGCAGCTCGTTCCGCACCCGCCACAGGAAGGTGAGGGCCTCGTCGGTCGTCTTCTGCTCACGGTCGGTGATGAGTCGCTTGTCCCGGAGCTCCCGGAGCGTCCTCGTGCCGAACTTGGTCGAGGCGAGCCACATCGCCTCGTGGATGTCGCGGAGTCCGCCCGCCGACTCCTTCACGTTGGGCTCCCCGATGTACGGCGAGCCGCCGAACTTGCGGTAGCGCTGGTCCCGCTCGGCCAGCGTCGTCTCCAGGAACTGGGCGAAGTCCTTCTGGTAGACGTTCTCGGCCAGCACCTTGCGGAAGCGGTTGAAGAGCCGGCGGTCGCCCACGAGGAAGCGCGCCTGCTGCATGGAGGTGCGGCTCGGGAAGTCGGTGCGCGCCATGGCGAGGCAGTCCGGCAGGCTCCGCACCGCGTGGCCCACCTGCAGTCCCAGGTCCCAGAGCGCGTAGAGGAGCCCCTGGGTCACCCGCTGCACGTACGGGCCCATCTCGCCGTCGTAGATCACCATGAGGTCGAGGTCGGAGAGCGGGTGCAGCTCGCCGCGCCCGTAGCCCCCGAGGGCGACCAGCACCAGCGGCGCGGGGGCGGCCCCCTCGCGCTTGGCGTCCTCGGCGGCAAGCCGGAACAGCGTCGCAAGGAAGCCGTCCATGAATGCCGCGTAGGCCTGAACGGACTGCTGACCCGAGGCGCCGCCGAGATGGGCGGCGCGGAGGAAATCGACGTTGGACGTCAGGTGCTGGCGGAGCAGCTCGAGCCGCAGTCGCCGGCGACGATCAGCTCGCTCGGCCGGAGCGCCGTCGAATCCGCGCTCGGCCTGGGCCTCGACGCGCCGGAGCTGGCGAAAGAGTTCCGTCGACATGGCGAAACGTTAGCGCGCAGCGTCGATATTGTCAAACTTGGCGCGAACTTGTGGCGCGACGCCGCGGACGGGTACAATGGGCGCCTATGCGGATGCTCTGGCGACCGATCGTGGACAAGGTGGCGCCGTACGATGCGGGCAAGCCGATCGAGGAGGATCTCCGCACCGGGGCCGTCATCCGGTTGTCGGCCAACGAGAGCCCGCTCGGTCCGTCGCCGAGCGCGATCGAGGCGATCCGGCGAGAGGCCGCGCGCGTGCACCTCTATCCCGACGCCGGCTCCACCGAGCTTCGCGAGGCGCTCGCCAGGCGGCTCGGCGTGGGAGCGGACTGGCTCGTCGTCGGCAATGGGGCGGACGAGCTGCTGGGACTCCTGGGCCGCGCGGCGTACGAGCCAGGCGACGACGTCGTGATCCCCCAGCCGGCGTTCGAGCCCTACGCCACGGAGGCCATCCTCGCCGGCGCCAACGTCGTGGCGAGCCCGCTCGACGGCTACGAGACCGACCTGGATGACATGCGCCGACGCGTCACGGCCCGGACCAAGGCCCTGATCATCTGCACGCCGCACAACCCGGCGTCCACCATCGTCCCGGGTCGGCGCCTCGAGGCGTTCCTCGGCGCCCTGGGCAACGATCCGCCCCTCTGCGTCGTCGACGAGGCCTACCGCGACTTCTGCGACGATCCCGACACGGTCGACGGGGTGGACCTCGTCCGCCGTCACCCGACGGCGATCGCGCTCAGGACGTTCTCCAAGATCGCCGGGCTCGCGGGTCTGCGGATCGGTTATGTGATCGCCCGCCCCGAATGCATCGACGTGCTCAATCGGGTGCGCGCGCCGTACAACGTCAACCGCCTCGCCCAGGTGGCGGCGCTGGCCGCGCTCGAGGATGCCGAGCATCTGGAGCGGACGCGCGCCGTCATCCTCGCTGAACGGCCCCGGCTCCGCGCCGCCCTTGCCGAGCGAGGAGCGTCCTCGCCGCCCTCGCAGGCCAACTTCCTCCTGGTGAAGGTGGGCGATCGCGCCGCGTCGCTGAGGGCGGGGCTCGCCCGGGGTGGGATCCTCGTGAGGGACGGGGCGGCCGTGGGATTCCCCGGCCATCTGCGGATCGCCATCGGGACGCGCGAGCAGAACGACCGCCTGCTCGCCGCCTGGGACCGCGCGCTCGCCGCCTAGCGCTCACTGTTCGCGAGCCGGATGCAGCGTGAGGCGGGCGCCTGTCGCCGCGGGCGCGCCCCGTTTTGCGATCACGCCAGGACCGCAGCGCCGGCAGACGGCGAGCAGGCGGGTCAGCGGGCGTTCTTCGGCTTCGTGGCGGGCTTCGCGTCCTTGGCGCCCGTCTGCCCCGACAGGGCGCGCAGGTCACGCTCGAGCTGAGCGATGCGCTGCTCGGCCCGCGCGGCTTGCGTGCGGAGCGACTCGGCCTCGGCGTAGACCTGCTTGAGCTCCGCCTGGAGCTGCTCGGCGCGCGTGCGGCTGTCTCGCCACTTCGCCCACAGGATCGCCGACAGGACCGCCAGCAGCAGCGCGGCGGCGATGAGCAACCACGGTCGCCGGCGCCGGGACGCGAGCGCCGTGCGGCCGGAGACCGCGCCCGGTTCGACCGCCCGGCTCTCCTCGGGTCTCATGGCAAGAAGACTAGCACCAGCCCCCTCCGTCGCCACCGCCCAAAGTTCGTGGACAGACTGACCCACCGGAAAAAGTTTGCTACAGTAGGGATGTGGAATCGGGACTGCTTCCCCGCTTCTTCGAACGAGTCACGCGGCAGAGCTTCTGCGACCTGGCCCTCGACGATCCCCCGGTGATGCGCTACCTGGCGGACCTCCTGACGCGCTTCGCGCGCACCGAGGCCCTCTACGCGGTCCGCGACTTCCCGATCCGCAGCCTCGACACCGTCGCCGACTCCCTGGCGGCGATCCAGCGGGTCTGGGAGTGGGAGTCGCCGGACTTCAATCCCGAAGCGGAGCGGACGCTGCGCCGGCACATCGGCGATTACACGCTGTTCATGACCGGGGTATTCCGCGAGCACGTCGAGCGTCTGGCCGTGACCGGCTACTACCAGCACGAAGGGCGCCGCGCCTATCGCTTCGTCTCGGAAACCGCGCGGGCCGGCGGCGGGGCGGACGCGCCGCTCTTCAAGCGGCTCTCCGACCGCTTCGAGCAGTACGCGGGCGCGCTCAGCTACGCGCGCAAGGTGCACTTCCGGTCCGAGCAGTGGCCCGCGGGGGCCGGCGACGATCCCTTCTTCCGCGCGCTCCTGACGGAATGAGCTCTCCTTCCGCGCGGGAGGCCGAGGCCGCGTGCCTCCTGGCCCTCGAGGGTGCGCTGGCGGCCAGGGAGCCACCCGATCTCGCCGGGTACCCGGGCGAAGTGGTGGAGGGCGCGCTCCAGGCTCTCGTGAAGCGTCACGGCGCCGCAGCCGCGCCGCTCCTGCGCGCCATCGCCGATGGGGCACGCGCCAAGGCCGCCCGCAAGGCGGCCAAGCGCGCCCTCTATCGGCTGGCGCAAGCCGGGGTTGCCCTGCCTCTCTCGGCCGCGTCGCCCATCGGGCCCGTGGTCAGGCGGCGCGCCGAGCAGCCCATCCGCGCGTGGCTCTCCGGCATCGACGGCACCGGATCCCGCGCCGTCTGGATCCTCTTCGAGGGCGGACTCGGCGGCCAGCTCCAGCTCTGCTCGCTCATCCTGAACGACGAGGCCGGCGTCCTCGAGGCGGCCGGCGGCTCGATCACGCGAAAGCGCCTCGAGGCCGAGCTGCGTCACCTGCGGGAGCACCAGAAGCTGCCGTGGGTCGAGACGGATCCGGCGCGCGCGAGCGCCCTCGTGGGCGAAGCGCTCGCTCTCCATGCGCGGATGGGCAGCGAGCCGCCGCCGGAGTTCTCGCGCTGGCGCCGCTTCTTCGCCTTGCCACCTGCCCGGCCGGCCGACGATGAGGCGCAAGCGGGCGAGGTGGATTCTCATCTGCTCGAACGATCCGCCGAGCTGCTCGAGCTGCCGGAGCTCGCGGGGTGGTTCGTGGATCCCGGGCAGCTCCATGAGGACGCGCTCGCGCTGCTCCAGGCTCGTGAGAGCCGCCTCGTCGTGTCCGATCAGATCAAGGGCGAGCGCGAGGCCGCCATCGTCGATGCGGTGATCGACAAGCAGTTCACGGGCGAGGCCCGCCGGCGGTGGGCGAGACGCCTCGCGGAGATGGCCCTCATCTTCCGGTCCACCGGTCGCGAGGAGGCGGCCCGGCTGGCCGGCGGCGCCGAGGCGGCGCTCGCGGACCACAGCCGGGCCGCGCGACATATTCCGTTCGTCAGAGCGCTGGCCATGCGCGGGCTCGAGGTCGGGGCGGAGGTGGCGCTCGGCCGCGTCAAGCTCGCCGAGGTCAGCCGGGCCCCGACGCGGACATGATTGCTGGACTGCGCGTCGGCCACGCCACCGATCGCGCCGGGCTCACCGGCGTCACCGTGGTGCTGCCCGACCATCCAGCGGTGGGGGGCGTCGAGGTCCGCGGCCGGGCGGCCGGTGTCCACGGGCTCGAGTTCCTCCATCCGCGCCACCTGGCTCGCACCGTGGACGGCGTCGTCCTCGCCGGAGGCAGCGCCTTCGGCCTGGAATCCATCTGGGGCGTGATGCAGTGGCTCGAGGAGCACGGGGTGGGATTCAAGACCCGCCAGACCGTGGTGCCGCACGTGGCCGGCGCGATCCTCTACGACCTGGGAGTGGGCGACCCGCGGGCCCGGCCGGATCGCGCGATGGGCTACGCCGCCGCGGCGGCCGCCCGCCACGGCCCGGTCGCCCAGGGGAACGTGGGCGCGGGCACCGGCGCCACCGTCGGCAAGCTCCATGGTACGACGCACGCCATGCGAGGCGGACTGGGCTGCGCCGCCGCCGACCTCGACGACGTGCAGCTCGGCGCCATCGTCGCGGTCAATGCCGTGGGCGACGTCCGCGACCCGACCAGCGGCCGCTTGATCGCCGGCACCCGCGATGCGCCCGACGGCCGCCGCCTCATCGACACCGCTGCCGCCCTCGCCGCGGGGACGCCCCCACCGAGCTTCCAGCCCGTGAACACCACCATCGGCGTCATCGCGACCTCGGCGGCGCTCAGCAAGAGCGCGGCCTCGCGGCTCGCGCGGCTCGCCATGGACGGCTTTGCCCTTGCGCTCTCACCGCCCGATCTCGACACCGACGGCGACACGCTCTTCTGCCTCTCGGTGGGCGCGACGCGAGCCGATCTCGCCGCGCTCGGCCGCGCGGCGGCCGAGGTGGTCGCTCGAGCCATCGTGAGCGCCGTGACCGAAGCAACGCCCCTGCCCGGTCTTCCCGCCGCCCGCGACCTGTGATCCCGAGCGCGTAGGGAAAAGGGGAACGATCACTGACTGTCGGGCTCGTCGCCGACGGTGGGCCGGAGGGCGTCGCGCGCGCCGGCCAGCCGGTCGGACGCCGCCCGGACCTCGGCGAGGCGGGTCGCGCGGTAGGTGAAGCGCGGATCCGTCGTGTAGCCGGCCCAGCTCGCCATGTAGTCCTTCTTCGACAGCCCGGCGGCGAACTCCGACATCCTCGTCGGGTTGGCGAAGTCGGCCATGATCCCGACCTCCCGCCACGTCTCGGGCCGTCGATCGTCCATGAAGGCCTTCAGCGCGCTGGGGTGCGGCCCGTGCGGCAGCCCCACCGGATGAAGCGTCACCATCCCTTCCTGGATCACCCCGCCCCGGCTGAAGAACTCCCCGGAGTGATAGCCGAGGGTCTCGAGGTAGTCGAGGTTGCGATGGAAGAACGGCAGCCACATGCCCTCCCTCTCGACCGAGCGCACGGTGAAGACGCAGAGGTAACAGCCCGGCAGCTTGAAGACGGTGTGCCCCGACGGCGGGACATGCGAGCGATCCGCCACGAGCGGGCGCACGTCCTCCACGGCGAAGCGGTAGGGCAGGTAATCGCCGCGCCAGCCCACCACGTCGAAGGGGTGGGTCGGGTGGACCCGCCGCGTGTACACCTGGCCGACCTTGGAGACCACCTCGAAGCGGCCCGCCTCGTTGCGCGCGTCGAGCGAGCGCGGGAACTTGTGGTCGCTCCGACTGTGGGGGATGAACTGGCCGGTCGTGGCGGCCTCGGACTTCTCCGGATCCCCCGCGAAGCTCTCGTACATCCAGTAGTAGTGCCGGCCCGGGCCGAGCTCGAAGCGGTGCATCGTCCCCTTGGGCAGGATGAGGAAGTCGCCCTTGCGGTACTCGATGGGGCCGAACATCGTCTCCAGGATCCCCCGCCCCTCGTGGATGAAGTAGACGAGGGTGGCCGAGTGATGCTCGAAGAAGTAGTCCATCCGGGCCGCCGGCGCGGTGACGTTCATGGTGACGCTGTCATTGGCCACCAGCCGCGCCATCCCGCGATAGACGTCCCGCTCCTCGACGGGCGCCATCACGGCGAGGGCGTGATGGGTCCCGCCGATCGGGACGAGGGGCGATTCCCAGTGGGGGGCGAAGGCGCGGCCGTCGAGCACGCGCGCCTCCTCGGGCAACCAGTTGTTGGGTGGATAGAGATGGTAGGTGTGGGTGACCTTGCCCGCGAAGCCGCCCCGCCCGTGCTCCTGCTCGTAGAGCTCGCGGAGCAAGGGACCGGCGTGAGGTGCCCGGGGAACGATCCCGACCTCCGGAAGACCGCTCATGTACTCGAACTTGTCCACGGCGTTTCTCCTTTGACTACCGACAGGCAACCGGATAGGAGGCGAAGCCCCGGAAGCGGGCGCGGCCGCCACGGACGAACGGTCCCGCGCGTTCCAGTTTGGGAAAGCGCGCGACGAGCCGGCCGATCGCCACGCGCCCCTCCATGCGGGCGAGCCACATGCCGGCGCAGGCGTGGATGCCGGTGGCGAAGGCCAGGTGCCGGTTGGGCGCGCGGGTGATGTCGAGCCGGTCCGGGTCCGGGAACTGGGCCGGGTCGCGGTTGGCGGCTCCGATACAGAGCGTCACCAGGGTGCCCGCCGGCATGGGCACGCCCCCGATCACGACATCCGCGATGGCCCGGCGGTTGCCGAGCTGATTGGAGCTCTCGTAGCGCAGGAACTCCTCCACCGCCGTCTCGATCAGCGCAGGCTCCCCCCGGAGTCGCCCAAGCTCCGCGGGGTTGTCGAGCAGCGCCGCCACACCGTTGCCGATCAGGTTGGTGGTCGTCTCGTGGCCGGCATTGAGGAGAAAGATGCATTGATGCAGCAGCTCGATCTCGGTGAGCTTGTCGCCCGCGTCCTCGGCAGCCAGGAGGGCGGTCAGCACTTCGGCGTCGTCCCCGGTGGGATGGCGCCGCCGGTCGGCGATCAGCTCGCGCAGGAAGGCCTTGAACTCCTCCACCGCCCGGTTGCCCGCGGCGAGCCGCTCCGGCGTCGTGACGGGCTCGAGGGCGCTGAGGATCGCCGTCGACCAGCCCCGGAGCAGATGTCGCTCGGCCCTGGGCACGCCCAGCATGTCCCCGATCAGCTCCACGGGCAGCGCGAAGGCATAGTCGGCGATCAGGTCCATGCCGCGCCGCGCTTCGGCCCGGTCGAGGAGCCCGTCCACCAGCCGCACCACGCGCGGTTCGAGCGCGGCGAGCGCCCGCGGGGTGAAGGCGGCCGCGAAGAGCTTGCGGATGCGCGCGTGGTCCGGCGGGTCGCGGAAGACGAGACTGGTCGTGTGGTGTTCGTAGAGCGGCCCCGCGCCGAACTTCGGCTCGAACTCGACCTTCTTGTCGGAGCTCAGCCGGTGATGGTCGCGATACACCTCGGCCACGTCGTCGTAACGCGTGAGGAAATAGGAGCCGTCCGGACAGCGGTGAACGGGGTCGTGTCGCCGCAGCCGGCGATAGGTCGGAAACGGATCGTCGAGGAAACACGGCTCGAGGTGCAGGAGATCGAAGGCGAGGGCAGCCTCGCGCTCGGCCGCCTCGCCGGCCTGCACGACGCGGACCCGGCTCACTTCGAGGCTCATGCGCTGACACTCACATGCCTGATGGTGCAAGAACCCTAACAAGGCTGCCTGCGCCTGTCAACGCGCTATCCCGGCGGGTAGTGTCCTCGTTTCACCTGACGAAGCGAGGCGACCGCGACTGGCCGGGCCTTGGACTTGGGGCTGGGGCCCGAACTCGTCAATGCGTGCGAGATGCGTCAGGTTTGGCTTGGTTGGTCCGGGGCGAGGTCTCGGCCCGCGCCCCCGGTAGCCGTGGGCTTGCATAGCACTGGCTGACCCCATACTCCGCCTCGCCCGCTTGCGCCCGCTCGAAGGGTGCCATGCGCTCCTGGCATATGGCGAGCGTGGGGAACGGGCCGAGCTGAGTCCATCGTCCGTCAGAAAACGCGAGGGTGAAATAGAGGAAGAGGACGGTCATCGCTCAGGCCGCCTGTTCCGGGTACCCGTACCTGATCGCAAGGCCGACAACGATCGGTCGACTGGTCACCTCCTGGGCCGGGTGATCGGTCGCCGCCGTGCGACCCGCCGGCAGGAGCAGGATCGCGCGCAGAGTTCTTGTCATGGCTCGCTTCTTCCCCAATCGGGGAGCCAGCAAGCGCCAGGCCAGTTCTGGACCAGCGAGAAATCAGCGAGTTGGAATTCAGCGGGGACGGGGAGGTGTGCCCAGACTTGTCACCGCGCGCCGCGGTTCTGGGCAATGCTCTGGGCAATGATGGAGTAGGTGACCGGCACCCGTCCACGTCGGGATGACGCGAGCGACCGAGCGTCCGGCCGTCGTGTCTCGATCCGGCCTCACACGCCGGCGGGGGTCCCGGACAGCTCCTTGACGAGCTCGCCGACGACGCTCTTGGCGTCGCCGAACAGCATCATGGTCTTGTCCATGTAGTACAGCTCGTTGTCGATGCCGGCG
>WNGA01006258.1_pt1 | contig 23736 bp, 27 predicted proteins | sample 5400061 | NCBI WGS metagenome assembly WNGA01 (sample SAMN13153366, study PRJNA577476) | soil metagenome | isolation source: 100 cm soil or saprolite under grassland replicate 2 | place: USA:California | collected 2016-06-15
AAAGGAACCTCAAGACCGATGGCTTTATGTTACGAGGAAAAGACGGAGTTCAGGCCGAGACTTCATTGTTGGCAACGTGTTTTGATCTCAGACGGATGATGACGATTGTGGGAATCTCCGCGTTGATTGAGAAGCTCACGACGCCGGCTATCCCAGTGATGGGATAAGATTCGAGGGTAAACTACTGCCACAGATGATCCTAAGAGAAAAACCGAACCTTTATAGGGCGACCCCCAATGTCCGTTGCCCTCGAAGAAGCTCCGCCGCCCTTTATGACCGAGTCGCAGCGCAATTGCGACACAGTCTCTCGAAGGGGGAAGAGGCAAATCTTCCGCGCCCACCCCAACAGCCAATGGCTCTCGATCTAACGCGACACTATAAACCCAGAACTCAAAACCCGTGTCTCATTCCATCTCCGCCATAGCCATGGCCACCGCGCCGTGAAAACCACGCTCGATGGCAAGTGACTCTTCGGCACCGCGGAGCACTTGCTGCGCGGTCAAATCATCGACGACGTAGCGCGTGAATACTTCATCGAGCAATGCCGAGTGATCGACATCCGCGACCAAATGAACTTGCGTGCCGATGTCCTGGTCTTGCTTCTTGATTCCCAGCTCCATTTCCTGCCGCTTCACCAAGCGCTGCGTGAGCGTGCCGCCTTTGACAATCTGATTGTTGTTGCGCCGTTCGAGAATGTGCGAGCAGGCGAGGCCTTCGAGCCAGGGTTTCTCGCGCGCGCAGTAAAGCCAGGCATAAAACGCCGCACGCGCGCCGGGAATCATGTCGGACTCTTTGTTGTTGCCCAAGTCTTCTTCCGTCACATGAGCTTTACCCATACGAGGATCGTAAATAAGTTCGTCCTTTTCATGCTCCCAGATGGCGCGTTTGACGTCGAGGGGAGCCGTGCAGGCAACCGCAGCCCAACAGTCGCGCCGGTTATTGCCAAAAAAAGTCATGTGCAAGTGACGAAAGGCGAGGCGTGTCGGAGTCAGAGGCACGGTCAACATCCGGCGAATTTCCGGCGTCTCGTACCATTCGTTGACCATTACGTCTAACTGTTTTGCTACTTCAGGCCACCTGCTCATCAGCGGATCCTCCAAATGGCTTTTTCATTGCTACGATGCTTCACCGCAACGAATCTTGGCGGGAATATACGTCTGGGCAGAAACCGCTGTCAATCAATCCGAGCGGAGAGTCGTTCCGTTGTGTGCTTGGGGAAGCGCGCCGCAATTCACCGCGGCTTGTAGATTGGCGTAGAACAAATCTGAATGACGCTATTTGCGCGTGCCCACCTAAATCTGCAAAAGCTGCGGAAGACGAAGAAACCCGTCGTTAGAAAATCGAGCGGGCCATTTCATAGTTGCTTAGCGTCGGATCATTGGCATAGGGCTCGGTCCGTCCCGTCATCTCGAACCCGAGCTGTTGGTAAAACCTAATCGCGGTGTCGTTGTTGCTCGTCACCAACAGTTGCAAAACGCGGACACTTTGCGTGCCGGCCCAGGCGACGATCACGTCGACCAGTGAGCGGCCGATACCGATTCGGCGGTGCGTGGGCGCTACCCACATCGACAGAAGGTGTGCGCGTTTAGCGTCATCTTTATCCAACATTCCTGACGCGATTCCGCATGGGATTTCCGCGTCCATCGCGAGATAGGTAGCGGATCTCTCGTTGGTCCATTGCGCGGCGCGTGCGACCCAGTCGGCGTCGGTAAGCTGAGATTCCTTCGCATAGGTAGAACTGAACGCGGTCGGCGTGTCCTGTAAGGCGCAAAGGCGAACATCCTTGAAGAGCATTGCATTCTGCGGCGTGATGAGTTCAAGGGTGATCATCTCACAGACCAATTTCTGCTTTCTCGGGGCCAAATCTCATCCGTCGACCAGCGGCGCGACCTTTTTCTGAAAAGCCGTAAGCTGATCCAGCTCATCTCTGATGGGCCATATAAAGACTCTCTGCACACCGACCGCCTTATAAGCCGCGAGCTTTTCGGCGCAGACTTCCGGCGCGCCGATGAGAAGTCGCTGGCGGAGCTGCTCGAGAGGACGGTTCAGCATCGGCGCGAGAGTCTCGGATAAAACTCGATCTGCCCGCGCGTTGTCATCGGTGATGTACATGAACATTGTCGCAAGCGCATTCGGAAAGCTTGCCGGATCTTTGCCGAGATTTTTGAGCTGGTCCCGCAGCTTGTCTAACCCGATCTTAAATTGATCCGGCATTGTGTTATATGCCGACGCCAGCCATCCATCTCCCAGTCGAGCGACTCGGCGCAATCCGGCATCCGACCCCCAGCTACCTATCCAGATCGGTGGACCAGATTTCTGGATCGGCTTGGGCTGGAGATCGATTCCAACCGTGGAGTAAAAACGTCCGGTGAAGCTACCTCCGTCGGCGCTCCACAAAGAGCGCAAAACCTGGATGGCTTCATCGAACCTCTTCCAGCGTTCCTCATAATTCATTGCAACGATCTCATAATCACGAGCTGAAGACCCGGGACCCACGCCGACGAATAATCGCCCATTGGAGAGGATATCGATGGCGGCAAATGTTTTGGCTATTTGCACCGGACCGCGCACGACCGTAAGAATCACGCTGGTTCCGACCGCCATGTTTCCGCTGTGAGAGAGCACTGCGGCAAGAGCCGTCGGCGCATCGAGCCACGGGCGATGGGATATCAGGTGGTCGTTTGTCGAAACAGCTTTGAAGCCCAAGTCGCGAGCGGTTTGCACGTACGCCGATAACCGCTCAAGCGAAAACCGCTGGTTGCCGAAGTCAATGACAGGAAGATGTGCGCCGTAATCCAAGGTGAACTCCTCTAATAGGCTTCTTGTCCATACAATGCTTGAAAGTAGCCTAAACGCTTCGGCTGAGCGGTCGTCAGATGATCTCACCGACTTTAGTAGAGCATCTGGATTGTCCGCTCCAGTCGTTCGTTAGGCGGTGGTTTTGAGTTGAGCGGTGAGTTCAACAACAAGGTCATTGATACGCCGCCGCTGTGCATCGTGAGACCACGCCAATAATGCTACGAACGCCGCAAGCATCAGGATCGCATAGATAGGTGCGTGCGGAAAAAACATACTACCGACGGCAAAGAAGAGAATACCGAAAGCCACAATACTCCAATTGACCAGACCCGTGACCTGAACGCTACAACCATCATGGATTAGTCGCCCGTGCATCACTGGTATCCGAGTGAATGTCACCAACGGTTCGCGAAAGGCAATGTCGTGCAATGACAACCTGTGAAAGGAATAGCCCGTCTGTGAGCAGGCGACAAGATCCATGAGGTCTCGCCGGGTATTCGGCAGGTTTCCGACCACGTTGCGAGTATACAGTGGGATCCCATGCCGGAAATAGATCGGCAACCACGTGACAGACGCAATAGTTTCCGTCGCAGCCACAAGTGCCACTAAGACGATCAGGAGTCTAAAAGCCATGAATTCCGTCATCGCTGCCACCTAACCGTTCGCGGTGAGCGACGCTCGAAGAGCGTCCGCCCTTGAACCTGGGTTAGAACGTTGACCGTGTGAAGTAAACACGAACACGCGCAGCAATCGCCGCTGCCACCAAAAAAACGACCGAATAACCAAGTAAGAACACGATACCGAGAAGGAACAAAGGGCCGAGCTTTAGGAAAATCAACTCATAGGTTAACTGGCCGACTACAGAGCCCAAGTAATGTGCCCAGAGTGGTCTCGGAAAAAGACCGCCTGTAACTATGCCCGTGACAGTCAACGCACCAACATAGTAAAGCCCGTCCGCATCCCACGGCTCCAGGTGACCGGTGATCAAAGGTGATAAACCCCATACGAGAGCACTCGCCAGTAGCGCAACAAGAAACGCGGGAATGGCTGAAGGTTTCATAGACAGTGGCGCGATGCTCCAACACGAACCAGCGGCCGACACAATAACGAAGCATACTCATTCGCTTAAGAGAACTTCCACCAGATGAACACCGCGACTGCGGCAGGAGCGGCGAATATCAATAGGAAAATCGGAAGCTCCTCGGGCACCGAATACCCGGCCCGGGTACCCATCCACATGTTGACCAGTGCGGCGACAAACCAGATTGAGATGAAGACTTTGGTGGCAGTGACCATAGAGCTTGTGCCGGTGCCGCCAATCCAGCGCCCTGCAAGAACGGCCAGACCGAGCAGCACGAAGCCTCCCACTATGATCATGATCGTGCGCATCTCAGTTCTCCGCTAAGTGAAGTGGAAATACCTGTTCGTGATGCCCAACGCTATGCTGCTGAGCCGTTACCAGAAAGTGAATCGCCCATCGCTTAATCTCGCGATCGGTCCAAGCGGTGGGTTAGCCAGGCGCTACAACCCTGGAAATTCGCGCCATGCGTGAAACCTAGTCGAGCCGAGTGCCGCGAGTCAAGAAAAAATTAGTATTGTGTCCCCGGAATTCCGAATTCCCGCCCAGAGTTGCTCATTCGGCCTTCGCACAGAATCGCGCACGACGGCCATGACATTCGAATTAGCCCCCGGTCGCAGCGGCGAGCAAAGCACGGCGGCGTTCGAGACTCTCCTTCGGCCAATATTTAGCGCTCTGGTAGTATTCTTCAACCGCGGGTGTGTTTGGTGGAAGCACGACCCAGGATTGCTTCGACGAGGTGTAGATATGAATGTCGGGCGGCAGGCGATCGGGTTCATCGAGAGTGCCGACGCGCACGAAGCGCACAGCGTCGCCTGCGCCCGCGTAGTTGCTCCAGAGAGCGATGCGGCACGTCGGACAGCGGACGATCTTCTGACCTTTTCCGCTGTTCGACGGCGTGTTCACGACCTCGGGCGCGCCTTTTAGTAAGATGGCGCGGTTCGCTTCGATCAGAGCGTTGAGTGCGAAAGACGCTCCCGTTTCACGCTGACACCAACGACAATGACAGCAATGAACGAACAACGGTCTGGTCGTCATTCGATAGCGCACCGCGCGACAGGTGCAACCGCCTTCCACAGGAAAATCATTATCGGTATTCATCGAACGGTCCTCACGGGGTTGTTACTCGCTTGCTACTCGTTTGGGCGTCCAGCTCCATTAGAAAGTTTCCTCAATCAAAACCCGCCACGTGCTGGCGATAGCGGTCGCGTCGACGCGTCGAGCCACTCGCAAGGAAAGATCAGAACTAATCATGAGGTGAACCTAGTGTCGGGGTTGAGCCGCGAAGCAGTTGGCCAAAGGCGACTCGCGGAGCGGCGTCGAACAGTTAGTTGTGATTTGCGCACTTATACTTCACACCTAGACTACCGGCGAAAGCGTTTATCCGCGACTCCGGTATCGAAAAGGCGATCCACATGCAGTTCGAGAAAGCGTCCGGCCACTCCAATAGCGGCATATGCTCCGCATAGAGAAAAAGATGGTCAAAGAGTTCCGGCTCGGCGTGATGCGGGGAGGCATTGGCTAAAGCTTCACATAGAGCTGGTGTAAAGCTGCACCGGACCCGTAGGATGGTACCGGTTGACCAGAGCGTTTGCGGCTTCGGTAGGTAGGGACCAGGATCGGTGTGTCGCTCGAAGATCTTGACGATATTCGGAGCCATCGATGAGCCTTCGAAGAACGCAGTGGTTGCCTCAGGGAAGGTTGAGACGAGCAATTGCAGGAATGTGGTGCTGTCAACCCTGCGATCCTCGAGCTCCCAGCATGGTCCCAATGGGAGAGTAAGTGGAATTTGCATTGGTTGAGGCGTCCTGGGGGTTACAAGATCACGGTTATCGCGAGCGCTACGACGCAGCAATAGCGCGGTCAAATTCTAGGTGTTTTCCAGCGCAATCTACGCGAGCCCAGAATGCTATCTCTCCAGCAACCGTTTCATGCGCTCGACTACATCCGCGGGTTGGGTGATGACTTCGCGGGCTAGTTTTTCTAGCTCTTCGCCGGCTACAGGCTCGATATCCAATTTCCGTTCTTTGGCTTGGGCCTGGAAATCCAGGTCGGTGAGAGTTTTTTTGAAAGCGCCCTGAAGGAGTTTCGCGCGGTCCGGTGGCAGGCCCGGCGAGCTGACGAACGGCCGGCCAAACTGGCCGACGGCGAGAACGATCGTCGCGAGACGTTTGCCCGCTTCCGGAGTTTTATATTCGTTCATGAGTTCCCAGATGGTCGGCACATCAGCAAGTCTCGGGTCGCGCTTTTTACCAGTTTGTATCAATACGCGCACAAAACCATTCTTGAACCAGCTGATGAGCGGTTCGCGTCCGAATAGGGTTTCTAGAGAGATACCACGGCACTGAACTTCTTCTCGCTCGACGGCCAAGTCGACTTCTGGGCCATCCTTGTAGCCGGTGAGCGTATTAAATTTCGCGCCGAGGGTTTCCTCCAACAGGTTTCCCGTATAATAGCCTGTCGAAGCTGTGCCGGTGGCGCCGCATTTTGGTGGCACGCTCGCTTTGCGCACGTCCTGAATCGTTTTGTAGGGGGTGTTAGCGCGGATGTAGATGATCTGTTCCACCTGTGTGGGAGTGCCGAGCCAAGTAAACTTCGTCCAATCGAACTGAACTTCTTTTCTTCCTACCAGCTGATCGAAGTAGAGGCCCGCTCGAATCCCACCGAGGGTCAGCCCATCGGGCTTGGCGACCTTGTAAACGTAATTGGCGGCAATCATCGCCGCCGCGCCGGGCATATTCTGGACGACGATATTTGGATTTCCCGGAATATATTTACCGAGGTACCGGGCGATCAAACGTGTCCACGAATCATCGATGCTACCCGGGCCGTATCCGGCGACGAATCTCACTGTTTTTTCTTGATAGAACGGCGCTTGGGCCAGTGCGTTGACGGGTGAAACCAGGACGAGAGCGAGAACAAAAATGCGTCTGTTCATGGCAACCCTCCGCTGTGCGTGAATTGATCGCGCGGAGCATACTCGGTTTGCCATGAGGCATACAAGAGTGCGAAGCGAGAAAGATTATACCGCCGAGACGCAGAGTTCGCAGAGGTTGTATTTTTATCTCCACGGCCTCAGCGCCTCAGCGGTGAAATTCACACTCCCTCTAACTCCCAGACCCCGTTGAACTTCAGGTAATAGCACTCCACGTCAATCGCCGAGATGGTGCTCTTTAAAAACTCTGCGGCGCTGCGCAATTCCGACTCGTTATTTGTCGCCTCGCGCTCTTCGTTGCCCTCGAACGCCTGCAACCCACCGTATGCCCCACAGTCGCTGTGGATCATTAGCATCACCCGGTTTGTCCTGTGCAGCCGCATCGAGGTTCGCACCTGCCCGAGCGCGAAGCTGCGCTCCGATTCTTCCGCCGGAGAGGCGAAAGCCTTCGCCCCTCCAGCGATCTTGAGAGGATCCGCCCACCAGATGCCGCGCTTCTTGAGAAATTTGCGTGTCACCAGCTCGAAGCGCGCGTCGAAGCATGAGACCACGCACGCGTCCGCGCGATACATGTCGGTCTGCGAATCGAAATGGAAGACTTTCTTCACGGCCTTAACCGGCGCGGCGCGCTTTGATTTCTTTCAGCAGCTTTTCGATCTCGTCTTGTTTTTCCAATGCGGCCAATTTGTCCTCGATGTTGTCGCTGACCATCTCGGCCTTGACTTGGCTCACTGCCTCGGCGTGCCGCACCTTGTTCTGCATCCGATCGAACGTCGCGGTCTTTGACTTATCGCCGATCGCGATTCGCGCGTCGCTGGCCTTAGCCAACGCCCGCGAGCGCCTATGCTGTGCGATCAGCATTTCGCTCTTCGATTCGGCTTCGGCCAGCTTTTGCTCCAGCTTGTGTAAGGCCGACTTGAGATTGTCGACCTCCGTTCTCTGGTCCGCCATCAGGGAGTCGAAGCTCTCCGCCATCTGCTTGAAACTCATGGAGCGCTCCAGGGCCGCGCGCGCGAGATCATCCTGCTTCTTGTCCACGGCCAGTTCCGCCTTGCGGATCCATTCGGCTTCCTTCTCTGCGTTCTCCTTCTGCTTTTTCTCCAGCACGTGCTGGTCGGCGATCGCGATGGCGACCTGGGTCTTCACCTGCATGAGCTGGTTCTGCATATCCAGGATCACCTGTTTGATCATCTTCTCGGGATCCTCGGCCTTGTCGATCAGATCGTTCAGGTTGGCCCGGATCAACGTCGATACTCTTTCCAATAATGCCATATAAACCTCCTTATCTTGTTGGTTAGCTGCGCCTTAGGCCTTCTCGTCAGGCTTGGGCGCTTTGTCTCCAATCTGTCTCACCTTGGAAAGCAGGTCCGAGAACTGCATTCCGGAAAGCGTTTCGAACAACGCGGGAATCTGCGCGGCCATCGCGGCCACGTCGCCCGTGATCTTGTTCATGCCGGCAGAATTGCCGTTGCCCGTCGACACGATCGTAATCTTGTCGACGTTGGCCAGCGGGGAAGCGAGCGCCTTGACGATCTCGGGCATGTTGCTGATCAGCTTGTCGATGACCGCCGCCTGGTTGTAATCCTGGTAGGCTTCGGCCTTCACGTTCATGGCCTTCGCTTCGGCCTCGCCTTTCTTGAAAATGATCTCGGCTTCCGCTTCGCCCGTGGCGCGGGTGGAAGCAGCCTGGCCATCGGCCTCGAAGATCAACTTCTGCTTCTGCGCCTCCGCCAGCGTCTCGATCTTGCGCCGCTCGATCTCGGCCTGTTTGAGCACCGTCGCGATCAACTCACGCTCGCGGCGTTGAATTTCAGCTTCCTGCACGGCAATCTGGCCGGTTTTCTGGACCTGCTCGATCTTGACCTGCTCGGCCATTACCTGCTGCTGCATGACATTGGTCTGGATCTCGTACGCCTTGTCTGCGGACGCCTTCTGCTTCTGGACAGCTTCGAGGAAATTCGCCTGCTTGAGTTGGAGATCGCGTTGAGCTTCCGCCTGCGCCGCCTGCGAAAGTGTTTCCGCAAGGACGCGTTCCTTATCGGCCTGCGCTTTGGCGACGGCGGATGCGCGCATGGCCTCGGCACGCTTGATCGCGGTGTCGCGCTCGGCTTCGGCGGCGGCCACGTCGGCGTCCCGCTTGATCCTCGCGACATCGGGCCGGCCCATGTTGGTGATGTAATCGTTTTTGTCACGGACTTCTTTAATTGTGAACGAGATGACCTCCAGCCCCATCTTGTTCATATCGTCGGCGCAGGTGGAGCGCATGCGGTCGCCGACCATTTCGGGCTGCTTTACGATCTCTTCCACCGTGAGCTGCCCGATAATCCCGCGCAGGTGGCCCTCCAACACCAGGCGGATCAATCCCTCGCGCTCCTGCGGTGTCTTCGTGAGAAACTGTTCAGAAGCGGTCTGAATCGACTCGGGATCGGATTTGACCTTGATCTGCGCGACGGCTTCCACCGTCACTGCGACGCCCTGTTTTGTGTAGAGGTCCTGCTGAGGCGCGACGTCGAATGACATCAGCTCGAGCGAGAGTAACTTGCAATTCTCCACCATGGGGAAAATCACCGAGCCGCGACCCTTGATGATTCGTGTGCCGCGAAAACCATACACCACGAGAGCCTCGTGCGGTCCGGCCTTACGGTACAGCCGGGCGAACATGGCCATCAGGAATATGAGAGTCAATGCCATCAGTCCTGCGATGGCGAAAATAATTTCTATGCTCATAGTTTTAGTCCTCCTTAATTTCGTTTGTGGCTGCCGAAGAATTCGTAAGCTCATCCCATGGCCGGACATAGGCAACGCCGCGCTCGTAGCGGGTCACAACGACTTCGGTTCCCTTTGCGATTTCGACTTCGTCATCGCTGCGCGCGGGAGCAGCGCGTCGAACCCCGGCCTGTGAAAAGATCATTTCACCGGTGCCAGAAGGACGAATGTTGCTGTTGACAGTTCCGAGTACGCCGATCATATCGTAGTCCGCGGGGTTGAGTTCCTCGTCATGGCGAATGAGAACCTTGGCGAGGAAAAAAAACACGATCGCCGCCCCGATGAATCCGCTCGCGCACGCGATCCCGAACCCGAGCAGGAACCAGAAGCTAGAGAACCGGGCAAGGAGGTAACCCGTACCGCCGAACCAGGCGAGAAATGCGGCGACCGTTCCAAAATTAATCGGGCCAATCTCACCCGTGTGACCTCCGCCCGAGTGCGGAGCATGCGCGTGATCCCCACCGATATGTAAATCCAGGTGGGGCAGGTGGAGATGCAAACTTCCCAGCAGCGAGAGCAGACTGAGAGCAAACCCCAGAAAAAAGCAGATGAGGTAGAAATCAGCCCAAGTCATTTTGCACGACTCCTTTCCGCCGCCGGCTTGAGCACTTGAAGCAGCCGTTCGGCCAGTCCAGGGTTTTCAAGGATAGCGCCGAGCAGAATCAGGCACATGCGCGAATCTTCGTGGCGCGCACTGGCGACCAGAGCGTGATGCAGATCAAGGTCGCGGCGGAAACGCTCCGCGCCATTTATGAGCCAGAGATCAAGCGTATTTTCCGTAGCGCCGACATCCGACATGAGCTCAGTCGAGTAGCCTTCGGGATCGTCGACGAAGTATCCCGGGTGCATCTTGAAAAATCGGGCGAGCAACATGCGCGTGGAATTGGTAAGGTGCGGCCGCGCGCCGCTCTCGATTTGCGAGAGATAAGACTGGCTGATCGTCTTGCCCAATTCTTTCTTGATGGATCGAACAATCTCTTGTTGTGTCATCGCTCGTCCCAATCCGCGAAGGGTTCCCTCGACTTCGCGCAGGTATCTGAGTTTGGCACCGAGTTTCATATTACTAATTGCGATATCTATATTACTGATTGTGATATTTATCAAGGGGGCCCCCTTGGAGGCACTACACTGGCACGCCAAGGCCGACAGGGCCGCCCAACTGATTGGTAGCTCAAGAAGTCTAAGCGTCCGCGAAGTGAGGCGAGTGTTTGGAGGCTGGAGCTGACGGGGGACGAATCCCACGATCTGGTCTCTCAGAAGTTCATTACCAACTCCAAACAATGGCAATGGTTGAAGCCGCACTCAAATCCCCCCTCTGTCCCCCTTTTTCAAAGTGGGAAGTTTCGCTCCAGAACTCTAACCCGTCTTTTGGAAAAGAGAGGACGGGGAGATTTTTGGGCGGGAATGAGGGGAGAATTATGTCGTGAATTTCTGGGACAGCACACTAGTTCGCCGCAGGGTTCGCGCGGTCTTCGGCGATGCGCTTGAGGTCGTTTTGCTTCGTGGCAACGAACCAGCGCAGGTGGCGACGCACGAAGAGCAGATCCGCCAGGCGACCGAGAACTCCCAATGGAGCTTCCCACTCGAGCGTGTCTCGCATGATGGTCGCTCCGTCTGTGAATTCGAATTCGTGCACATGCCGGAGTCGTTTGAACGCGCCCTGGACCATTTCATCGACGAACCGGTATGGCCGATCGAGCGCCGTGATCCGGCCGACGAATCGCTGCGTGATACCAAAGTGGCGGCCTTCGAAGGCGACAATGTCGCCGATTTCAAGCAGCCCCTGTGTTCGGCCAGGCTCAACTACGCGCTCCGCGGAGAATGCCGCTGACTCGCGTGAGCGTTCACGTCCCGCGCCAAATCAAAGCAGAGTTCGATCGGTGCGCGGATTCGAGTTTCGATGATGATCCTAGACATCAAAGGAACCAACGCATCAGCATGTGAAATCTTGGATTAGGATAGCGTGGAGGATGGTGATGCTTCGGGTGCGGCTCGATTCATCAGACGGCCGAAGAGCCGGGCTATTTCATCTTAAAGAGTGCTTCCTGTCCGTCGGCTTCGTCGTCTTCGACAGGCGATTCCAACATCCCGTGAAATTCCAGTCCCTCGATTTCTTGCAGAGTCTTGCCGGCGATACCCTGCAGATCGCCGTACATGCCGACCGTGGCTTGCATGACGCGGTCGATTTGTTCTTCGCGCTTGGCCCACTGGCGGGTAATGGCTTTTTTCTCGCGGTCGAGATCTTCTCTCATGGATGAGAAAGCTTCAACAATCGCTTGAACACGCTGGCGAAAGCGTGGACCGGTGAGATAACCGTAGACCATCTCCATTTTCGTCTGCTGGCCTTCGGAAGCTTGGCGGACGCAGGCGACTTCGATCAGAGTTTGGCGCAGCGACATCGCCACGGGCAACGTGACTTTCGGATCAGCAATCCACACGCCGTCGACGAATCCAAACGTCTCGACTTCTTTCGGCAGAGCCTGGCTGATAATGACGGCGATCTCAGCTTTGGCGGCGCGTTGGTCCTCGCGCAATTTCGGCAGCCAACCATCGGTCCAATTTTTCGTGCGCTTGCATTCCCAAAGAATCGTGCCGCAGACTTGATTGAGCGGTCCGATAACGCGCTGGAGCACGTCTCCGCCGAACTCGCCTTTGGCTACGGGTAGGATTGTATCGCGGGGAAACTTGGCGGCGAGTAGAGACTCCAGCTCCATTTCCTGAACTTCTCCTTGAAGTTGCTGCGAGCCTTGCTCGGCTCGACGCTTGAGATCTTCGATCTGCTTTTGCATTGCAGTGATGGTTTGATCTTTTTCCATCACTTTGAGCTTTAGTTCCTCTTCGGCTTCTTTTTTGGCTTTCTCCCTTTCGGCGCCGAGGTCGGCCTGCACTTTTTTCTCGATCGTAAGATCCAACTCCCGCTTGGCGTCATCGAGCTCGCGCTGCTTGCGGAGCACCTCGGCTTGGGCTTTTTGCGCTTCGGCCAATTTCGCATCTCTCTGTTTCAGTATGTCTTGGAGGAGATTGATTTCATTAGCCTTCTGATCGAGGTCCTTGCCAAAAGCGAGCTTAGCCTTCTTCGCTTCTTCGGCAACGATTCGAGCGCGTTCGAATTGCAGCTGTTGCTCGATGTGCTGATCGAGGGTCTGTTTTGCTTTCTCTAGTGAATCCGCGCGCTCGTTGATCAGCTTTTCCCTCTTGGATATATCGGCGTCTTTTTGCGATAGACGCTGCTCGTAATCGCGCCGCACCGATTCGAGTAGCGGCGCGGCGAGGGATTCCGTGAGCTTGATTTCGTTTTTACATTCAGGGCAAACAACCGTGGGTTCGGCCATGGCACTATTCCTTCTAGGAATTTTGTATTTGCCAAAGGTAAGCTTATTTCAGATTCGATCGATCCAGTAGCGGGGCCGGCGATGCAAATGAGCTACGGCTACAACGACAATCGTGTCGCCGTCGATTCCATAGATCAAGCCGTAAGGGAACCGAGCAATTAGGCAGCGTCGAATTTCCGGTTCGATTTCCGGGCAAGACAGTGGAAAACTAATGGCGCGCCGTACGGCCCGATCAAGTTCGTCAAGAAACTCTTGGCCGAGGCCTTCAAGTTGGTGGTTGTACCAGGCGACTGCATTGTCGAGCTCCTGCTGGGCTAGGGTAAGGAAGCGGACCTTCACGAGCGACGGTGCTTTTCCATCACGGTTTCGTAGTCCACGATCGACGCTTTACCAGCCTTGTACGCCGACCAGCGCTTGCGGGCTTCGTCGGCCCAGACACGATCGATTTCAGGATCGGGTTTGTCCAAGTCCTCGAGGATTACGTCGATCAATTGAAGCTTCTCCGTATCGGGCAACGCCTGAATTTCTGCCGCCAGTCTTTCTAACGTTTTGGCCATGAGGTCACCTCCAATCACCACGTTTGCGAAGCGATTCCTACTGTATATCAATTCGGAGTCACGCCCAAGTATCGCTGAACTATGCCGGATTGATTGTTGTGTGCGGTCCGCGTGATGAGCGGCAAAATCGTTGCCACGACGAAGAAAACGAAGATTACGACGACCGTAAGCGGAAAAATTCCACCGCGTTACCGCAGACCATCTTGTGCTTTTCCTCGTGCGGCACACCGGCGAAATTTCTTTCGATGATGTTCAAAGACTCCGGCCAGTCGGATTCTTGATGGGGAAAATCGGAGCCCCACATGAGACGGGCGACGTTGATCTTGTGACGCAGCTCGACGCCGACGCGGTCGAATTGAAAGCCCCAGTAGAAGTACTCGCGAATGTATTCGCTGGGCGGGCTTTTCATCGGCTTGAGTCCGAGCAAGCGATCGGCCCAGTGGTGATGTCGATCGTAGCGCACGTCGGCGCCCTGCAGGAAAAACGGAATCCAGCCGATCTGATTCTCGGCAAAAAAGATCCGCAGCTTCGGGAAGCGATCGAAGAGCCCCGACAAGACCCACTGCACTGCGGCAATCGATCCGTTGCCGCGCACCGGACCGAAGCGGCCGACTTGTTCGACGAGATCGTGGGTGAGTTTTTTCATAAGCTCGTCTGATTCTTTGGGGTATTTGAAAAGCGGACCTTTACGCTCGCCGCCGCGCTCAAGATCGACGTGGACGCTGACCGGCATGTTCAGCTCCAGCGCGCGCCACCAGAAACGATCGTCCTCCTCCGATGGGTAGGGTTTGCCGCTCGGAAATCCCTGAAGCAGCACTGTTTTGAGACCGGCTTGCGCGCAAAATTCCATTTCGTCGATCACCGCCGTGACATCGTTTACCAGAGGCAAGATGCCAACGCCGATCAATCTTCGCGGATCTACGGCGCAATATTCCTCGACGAGCCAAGTATTGTAGGCCCGCACCACAGCTTTGTACGCCTCATCGTTTTCGATGCGCCGCCAAAATTTCGGTCCGCCCTGCTGTGAAGGGAAGAGCACTTCAGCGTCGATGCCGTCGCGATCTTGCTCGCTCAGGCGCTGTTCGGCGCTGCCGGTGCCGGGCGTTCCTTCGTATCTGCCGGTGAAGGGTAGATACTGATCGCGCCCTTTGCCGCCGTAGAGATCCGCAGCGGCGGCGGGACGAGAAATTTTATCGCCGATCATCCACAAGTCGCTGCCGTCCGGTTGGCGCACCAGGCGCGGCGCGAGGTCGCGGTGCCTCTCCGGAACTCGGTGAAGCCAATACTTCGAATCGATTTCTAAATGCGAGTCAGCGGAAATGTAACGGTAATTTCGGGCCACGGCGACTTACCACCTCATTTCACCGGTTATTCGAGGCCATCACGTTTGAGATACTAGCCAAATCCAAGGCAGCTGCCAAGGGGAGAACGACGCGAGAAAAGCGCTGGACAAAAGCTCAAATTTCGGTTTAGAAGCGGCCATGTCCTCCTTCGCTCCGCGCATGATCTATCTCGCGCTATTGGTGTTGTTCACTGGCATGGGTACGAGCAGGGCGCAAACTTCGCTGCAAAGGGTGCGTATCGCTTACTCGAGCACGGGAGTCAACTACGTCGACTTATTTTTGGGTAAGGAGAAGGGGTACTTCCGCGAAGAAGGATTGGAGCCGCAGTTTATTCAGATGAGCTCCAACATCGCGATCACCGCGAACATCGCGGGCGAGCTGGACGGCCAAGCAGCGATCGGCAGCGCCATGCGCGCCATTCAGCGCGGCGCGCCTTTGCGGGTCGTGTCGGTAACGTTGAGGCGACCGCTTTTTTGGCTAGTCGTCCGGCCGGAGTATCGCTCGATCAAAGAGTTGAAGGGCAAAGTGCTCGGTATTTCCACCATCGGCGGAAGCCAGCATCTGCGGGCAAAGGGCATGTTGGCCGCGGGCGGCTTGGACCCGGAGAAAGATATTACGTCAATCCAGATCAATGATCAGACCATGCAGCTGCAGGCCCTGGTGAGCAACTCGGTGCAGATCACCGCCCTCAGCCCGCCGTGGGTGGCCGTGGCGCGAGACACATTCAAAATGAATATTCTCGACAGCGCGCTGGAGCGCTTCGCGGGCGTAGACAGCGGGCTGGCAGTCCCGCTCAAGCTTCTGCAAGAGAAACCAGACCTGGTAAAAAAAATTCTTCGCGCGCGCGCGAAAGGCAACCGCTACTATCTGGAGAATGAAAGGGAAGGAAGCGAATTTCTCGCGCGCCTCTACAAAGTGGACTTTAAAATTGCGTTGGAATCGTATCGCTCCTCCAAGCCGGCGTTTACGGGCAACGGTATACCGACCGACGATGAAATCAAAGAGCATCTCGTGACAGACGCGCAGATCCTCAAGTTATCGAAGCCGGTTTCAGCGTCCGAGATTTTTGACTTCAACCTGCAAAGAGAAGTCACGCGCGAGTTGGGAATCAAGTGAAGCCAACGATTCAACCACAAAGAGCATGGCGCGACACAGCCCGCAACCAAATGAAAAGATAGTGTTTACCACGAAGGCACGAAGGATTTAAGTTTCTTTAACCGTCCGCTTCGTGCTCTTCGTGAGCTTCGTGGTGAGATTGAATTGTTCTGTAGTGGTGAACGGTTCGATTCTTCGGCTAAGACCAGAGTTGTTTGGTCGCGATCTTCGCGCCTTCCGCCATCGCCTTGAACTTTGCTCAAACCACAGTGGGATGAATCTCTGGGTTGAAAGTGGCTTGAGAAGAGAATCCGCAGTCGCTTCCGCCGATCACATTCTCGCGCCCGACGAGCTTGGCGTACCGGCCGATTCTTTCCGCGATCAGTTCGGGGTGTTCGACGATGTTACTGCAGTGGGTGATCACTCCGGGGATAAGGATCTTTCCCGCCGGAAGCTTGACGTCTTCCCACAGGCGCCACTCGTGCTCATGGCGCGCATTCGCCGCTTCGAACGAAATAGCTTCGGAATTCACTTTCAGCAGGAGGCCGACAATGTCTTTCAACCCAATGTCGAAGATGCGCGGACCTTCGTTGATGCCGTAGCAGGTGTGATAGCGGATCTTCTCCGGGGCAATGCCGCGCAGCGCGTGGTTCAGAGCCTCGATGTAAATCTCAGCGTCTCTCACACGTTCGGCAATGCTTAGAGACGGTTCGGTTCTATAAAGTCGGGTTAGCGATGGATCATCGATTTGTAGAAGAAAGCCGGCATCGACGATCGCCAGGTATTCTACCCGCAGCGCCTCGGCCAGAGCGTATTGAAACTCCTCGTCGCTGCGATAATATTTGTTGCTCCAGAAACCCGGAGCGATAGCTGGCATGAAAACTTCTTCCGGCCGAAGACCGTCAAGCGCAGCTTTCAGGTTTTCGATATCTGTCCGCACCAGTTCCTGTCCTTTGTAGGTGATTGGTCCGGTACAGGTTACCGGCAGATTCGGCCCGACGCCGCACATGTGCTCGGCGAAATATTTCTCGTAGTATTCCGGGAAGGCGCGTGCCTCATCGGTCTTCATGCGCGCGGCAATGCGCTCCTCTGAACTCGCGGCGGGTTCAAAACCGGTGAGACGCTCGACCAGGTAAGCTTGGCGTAGGCATCTCGATCGTAGGGCTTGTCGCGCAGCTTGGCATCCATCATTTCGAGGAGATCCTTCGGCCGTGCCAGGCTGCCGGCGTGGGTCGTCAATATCCGATTCGTGCTTCGCTTCATTTGTCCTCCGTTCTAAGAAAAGGGGTAATGGAATGATGGAGTATTGGAGTGATGGGCCAAGATTTCCCAATACTCCAGTACTCCAGCTTCTGAAGCTTATCGATATAGCCCATCGATGTATCCCGACCGGTCCAGCTCTTCCAATAAGGTCGTGTCCATGAAATCTTTGGGATTCGCCTTTCTCGCCGCGGGAATCCGCTCGCTGGCATCTTTAATAATAGTGTTGAAACCGTCTATCGATGGATAGGGCTTGGCTTTGACAGTCTCGCGCAGCGCCTGATAGGCGTCCTCGAGCTGCTTTTCGTCTTTGCTTTGTCGATACTTTGCGAGAGCCCGCTTCGAAAGAGTCGGATTGGTGCGCACGGCATGGATGGATTCTACATACGCTTTCAAGAATCGCCGGGCAAGATCGCGATTGCGCGCAAGCAAGCGCTGGGTCGTGACCACGCCGGTCCCCTGATACGGCACGTTCAAATCACGCAGATTGAGCAAAATTTTCATGCCCAAACGAAGCGCTTCGAAGTGCTCCGGAGGCGAGAGCAGAGTGGCATCGACCGAGCCGCCGTGAAGCGCGATCAAGCGCTCCGGAGCATCGCCAACCTGAAGGAAAGTGACGTCCCTCTCGCTCATCCCGTATCTCGGTAGAACGTTCAGCATACGCAGATGCGACGCCGAGCCAAAGCGGAACACGGCGATCCGTTTTCCTTTGAGATCTTCTATGGAATTGATATTGGGACGGACGACGACACGATCGTTCAAAACATCTTGCACGCCAGCAAGCATCACCGGATCGGCGCCCTGCAGCCTGGCGGAAAACATCAGCGATCCGGTCATTTGTCCGAACTGCACCTCACCGGCGATCAATGTTTCGATCGCCGCGCGGGTGTAGATGATTTCCGCGTTGAATCCGTTCTTGCTCATGAAGCCGCCCACGTCGGCGACCCATAGCACGCCCTGAGTAGGGGAAACCGAGGAAAACGCAATGCGAATATTGTCTGCGGCGAAAGCAACAGTGGGCAACAGGCAAAGCAGATTTACGCTGGCGAGAAGTAGGAAAAGTCTTATCCGACGGAACAATCTCATTGGTTTGACCAAATTCTTTTCTGCGGGATCGTCTGCTTTCCCCGTGATGGCTGGCTGGAAAATAGGAGAATCGATACCAGGCGTCAAGCGGTTTTTCAGCGATCCGTGATCGATGGGTTTAGTTGACATCGTCCTGAGGAATTCACTACTCTCACGCCCACCACGAGGAGTAGGAGCGAAGCAATGAAAATGGAGCGGTCCAACAACGACAAGCTGACACGTACGACGACGGTTCTGACTGCGCAGCTAATTTCTCTTGCCATTCTATTCGGCGCGGAAATTGCCGGCGCTCAAGCGCCGGCGCAAAAACTCAGCATCAGCATGTCGAGCACGGGCATGCCATCGATACAGCTTTACATCGCCAGGGAAAAGGGTTTTTTCCGTGAAGAAGGTTTCGAGCCGCAGTTGATTCGCATGAGTGCCAACGCAGCGATCGCCGCCGGCGTGGCAGGGGAATTGGATGCTCTGGGCTCGGTAGGCAGCGCCGTGCGAGGCATTATGCGTGGTGTGCCGCTCAGGGTGATTTCCGTGGATCTGCGCCGGCCAATTTTCTGGCTCGTATCGCGCGGTGAATTCCGCTCGGCAAAAGAATTGAAAGGGAAAATCCTGGGAATCGTGACGATCAACGGCAGCCAGCATTCGGCAGCGCGTAAGATGCTGGCGCTACACGGCGTCGACTCGGACAAAGAGCTAACCTTCTCTCAGGTGGGCGACGAGGCGACCCAGCTGCAGGCTTTGATCAGCAACTCGATCCAGGTCGCCGGATTGACGCCGCCCTACGTTTTTCTTGCCCGCGATAAATTCAAGATGAACGTGCTGGAGAGCTCCATCGATAAGTTCCCGAGCATTCAGCAAGGAATCGGCGTTCAGGTGAAAACGCTGCAGGAGCAGCCGGATTGGTTGCGCCGTTTGCTGCGCGTGAAAGCGAAAGCGACCCGATTCTTCCATGAGAATGAAAAAGAGACCGCGGAAATCTTGGCGCGGGTATGGAAGAGCGATCTGTTTACGTCCAACGGTATTCCCACCGACGACGAGATCAAAGAGTTCCTGACTGAAGAAGCGCAGGCCCTGAAGCTCAATGAAACGGTCGCGCCCAATCGGATATTCGATTTTACCCTGCAGCGCGCCGTGAACAAGGAATTGGGTATCAGATGAGAAGAAAGGTATCTCTTCGAATCGAAATATCCCTCACTCGATCATGTGCTTACTTTCTTCCCCTTGGTCAATTGCTGCTCCTTAGGTTAGCGTTTGCGGCTGAGCTCACAGGGTACGATGATGTTTCTGCGTTATCCCCAAACTTCACGCGCGACGTTGACGACTAAAGACAATTTCGCGATCTCGGCATCAACGGTAATGTTGTTGCCTAGAACTGTGCTGGAAAAGCCGCACTGCGGACTTAGCGCCAGCTGCTCAAGAGGAACGTATCGGGCCGCTTCATCGATGCGCCGTTTGATTTTATCCGCGCTTTCCATTTCACCGGACTTAGTTGTCACGAGCCCGAGCACAATCTTCTTGTCTTTGGGCACGAAACGGAGCGGTGAAAAGCTCCCGGCCCGCGGCGAGTCGTATTCAAGAAAAAAACCGTCGAGTTTGAATTCGTTAAATAGCGTCTCTGCCACCGGATCGTAACCGCCCTCAGCGGCCCAGGCGCTGCGGAAGTTGCCGCGGCAAATATGCATACACACCTTCATATTCGCCGGGCGATCTTTGATAGATTCATTAATCAGTTTTGCATAGGTGCGCGGCAGCTGGTTGGGATCTTCGCCGATTTGGCGCACGCTCTCACGCATCTTTTCGTCGCAAAGATAGGCCATGTTGGGATCGTCAAGCTGAAGATAGGTGCAGCCGAGTTCTGCCAATGCGCGAATCTCTTCGCGGTAGACGTGCGCCAGGTCGCTGTAGAAGCGCTCGATATCCGGATAGGCCTGTTTATCGATGGCGTCGCGGCCGCCGCGCATATGCAAAATCGTCGGTGATGGAATGCACAGTTTCGCCGTGCGCTGCGTCACCGACTGCAGATACTCGAAATTAGCGGTCTCGATGCCGCCGCGTCGTTCGAGCCGGCCGGTGATTTCAAAGCGCGTCGGCGTGCGCTCGATTTCTTGCCCCCCAGCTTTGAATTTGCGGGCAACCGATTGCTCGGCAACACCCTCTTTGACGGTGACGCCGGCGAACTGGCGGAGAAAGTCGGCGTGCCAGATGGTCCGGCGATATTCACCATCCGTGATGCCCTGCAGGCCGATCTCTTCCTGCAGCCTCGCCACATCGCGAATACAGCGGTCTTCGATTTCCCGCAGCGACTCGGCCGTTAGGGTTCCTTGCTTATGCTGCTCCCGGGCGTGCAGCAGTTCCGGCGGACGCAGCAAGCTGCCGACGTGATCGGCGCGAAACGGAGGTTTCCCATAGGTCATTGGATGGTACCTTTCGCTAGGATGTTTAAAACAATTGCTTTCATCATTGCCACGTTCGTATTCCAACGAGAAGAGCTGAGAGATGAAACGTAAAGTTGCAGTGGTTTGATCAATAAGGCGCTAATCCGTGCGCGATCATGCCCAAGCTCCGTCGGAGGACGCTTTTATGGTGTGACGCTGCTAACCGACTTTGCCGCCGGTTTTCGCGGAATCCAGATCGAGAAGGTCGGGCACAAAGAAAAAAATGGCATAGATGCAAGCAGCGAACGCGAACAGCCCCGCAGAATCGTAACTCGCCGCTTAATGCGCAACGGCAGGAGTGAGTTAGCTTATTTAGCTGCTGCGCTCGAGCTTTCTTTATCCAATGCCGCGGCAGCGCTCTGCGAAATCTCGACGTCCTTGATGCCCGCGCCACTGACGCCCACCGCGCCGACGATCTCGCCTTCGGAAAACACCGGAAAGCCGCCGGGGATAGTGACAAAGGACCCAGCCCCCGCGGCCAGCGTAATGGCAAGGGCGTGGTGATCGTCGCGTTCATTGCCGGTGGGGCTTTTCTTCCCCGAAGGGAATCTCGTCAGAGCCGCGCTCTTGGCCTTGGCCTGAGCGATAGCGATCGAGTAGAGCTCGGCTTTTTCCGAGCGTATAAAAGCGATCAAGTGGCCGCCGTCGTCGACCACCGCGATGCTGACATGGCAATCCAATGCATGCGCTCTGTCGACCGCAGCGCCGAGTACTTTCATCGCGCCTTCCCTCGTCAGCTTTTTGGATGCAACGGTATCCATAGTCTCCTCCATCTTTTCAAATGCTCTTTGTTTTACACCATGATGGCGAAAAAAACTCCATCCTTGGCCCTCAATACTAGTGACGTTTCTGCAACCATGGTTTTAACGATTACTGGCGCCGCGCGCGGTGGGAAATTCTAGCATTGGAGATACTGAAGGTGATAGTTTCGACCTAGAATAGGTAGGTAGCCATGGCTTTAGACATCGTCAAGTTGAGAGCCCTCGAACCGCCGGCCGGCCTCGGCTTTAAGATTCGCCGTCTCGGCCATGTCGTGTTGCAGGTAACCGACTTAGAGCGGTCGCTGCTTTTCTATACGCAAGTCTTGGGATTTAAAGTGACCGAAATCTACTCCGAAGATCTGCAGCCCGGCGGCTTTGCGTTCTTGCGTTGCCATACCGATCATCATTCGATTGCGCTGGTTGGCACCGGCGCTGGAAGGTCTCGACATACAGAGCTGCATCACATCGCTTTCGAGGTTGGATCGCTCTCCGAAGTCTTCAACGTGCGCGAGCGGTTGCGCGAGCAGGGTGCCACAATCACGTTTGAAGGGCGGCGCCGAGCGGGTTGTCAAATCGCGGTGGAGTTTCTCGATCCCGATGGCCATTGCCTCGAAATCTACTGGGGATTGGACCAGGTCGGTACCAGCGGCTATGTCCGGCCTGCGAGCGAATGGAAAGCAATTAGAACTCTCGAAGCCGCGGTCGCCAATCCGGTCATGGGCCAAGATACGGGCACTCAAAAATAGCCTCCTCCAGGAAAGGAGTTTTTCTACAATGGAACAAAGAAAGGACCGGCGCGCTGTCGGCGTAAAAGTTCTACCCGAAGGCGTCGAAGAGTACTGTGAGCGGCACACGACGGCGCTAACTGAATTGCACGAGCGGCTGCTCAAAGAGACCGAAGAGAAAACCACCACGGCGAATTTCCTGGTGGGCGAGCTCGAGGGCGCATTTCTCAAGATGCTCGTACGCATGACTCAGGCCAAAAGAATCCTCGAGGTGGGCATGTTTACCGGCTACAGCGGGCTATCGTTCGCCGAGGCGTTGCCCCCGGATGGCTCGATTATCACCTGCGAGCTCGATCCGCATGCGATCGAAATTGCGCGGCGCTTTTTCGCCCAGAGCCCGCATCGCGATAAGATTCAAATCCGCGAAGGCCGCGCCGCCGACACACTGAAGACGTTGGAAGGGCCTTTTGATCTTTGCTTTATCGACGCCGATAAACCGAGCTACGATTATTATTACGATCGCTGTTTAGAACTGGCGCGCCGGGGCGGGTTGATCGTGCTCGACAATATGCTGCGCTACGGCCGCGTGCTCAATCCAACCGAAGAAGACGCGCGCATCGTCAACCTTTTGAATGACCGCATTCACAACGACCCGCGCGTGGAAAACGTACTACTGCCGTTTCGCGACGGCATCATGCTCGCATATAAGCTGTAGTGCCCGGAGCGTATAAGAAATCACGAGGTCGTTTATGGCTGGAACAAAAGTCATCGATGCCGACGGACATATCATCGAGCGCACGGACGAATTGCGAAAGTACCTAAAATCGCCGTTCAATAAGCGCGGCGGACCGCTCACTGCATCCGAGCCTTGGGACCGCGATCTCCAGCAAACCTTGCCGCCCGAGCCACGCACCTTTCCCAGCGCGCCTACCGCGCAGGACTGGTTGCGACTCTTGGACGATCACGGTATCGAGCAGGTATTTTTATATCCGACGGCGCTTGGCAATGTCTCGCGCATCCGTGAACCGGAGTATGCGGCGGCGCTTTGCCAAGCCTATAATGATTATGTTCACGACCGCTACGCAAAAATCTCAAACCGGTTGCGACCCGTGGCGATCCTGCCGTTTCAAGATCCGGAAAGCGCCGTGGTCGAGTTGCGGCGTGCGGTGCGCGATCTCGGCTGTCGCGGCGCGGTAGTGCGCACCACCGGGTTGCGTTTGCCCCTAGGGCATAAGTTTTATGACCCGATTTATCGGCAGGCTGAAAGCTTGGGCTGCGCCCTCGCAGTGCACGGCACCAACGGAGCCGAAGAACTTGCCTCGGGAGCCTTCGAGACCTTCACCGAAGTCCATACGGTCTCTTTTCCGGTAGGCATGTTCGTCCAGTTTTCCAACATGATCTATCAGGGTGTGCCGGCGCGGTTTCCTAGATTACGCTTGGCATTCCTCGAGATTGGTTCGACCTGGCTGCCCTACTGGTTGGACCGCATGGATGAGCACTGGGAAAAGCGCGGCGCTCTCGAGACGCCCTCGCTCACGCAGCGCCCGAGCGATTGCGTGCGCGAGCA
>WNGA01009629.1_pt1 | contig 23727 bp, 25 predicted proteins | sample 5400061 | NCBI WGS metagenome assembly WNGA01 (sample SAMN13153366, study PRJNA577476) | soil metagenome | isolation source: 100 cm soil or saprolite under grassland replicate 2 | place: USA:California | collected 2016-06-15
AGTTCTTCGAACGCTTTTCGGAAGGGCTGAGTTCGGATCGGTGGGTAATCATAGGGAGAAAGAACCATCAATAGAGTCGATATGACAGTCAGCTGAGTGCTTGGCTGAGTGAGGCCGGCCGCGTAAAGACTCGCTTCGGCGCGGCGTAGACGCGTATCGAGCGGTTGCGTCGCGTCCCAGACGCCAAGCAGCGCGACCTTCGCCTGACGAGAGTCGCGCTTCATCCACTCGATGAAGCGATTTTGGTCGCGCCAGTTTATGAGGTTGTCGTCTGGACTCTGGATCGCCCGCTTGAGTAACGTGAGGCCCTCGACGGCATTTCCCCTCATCGCAGTGGCGGCCTCTTGAAGGTCGTGAGCGAGGCGAAGCTTGTAAATCCGTTCGAGGGTCTCGAATTGAGGCAGGCCACGATAATAGGCCGCCTTCCGAAGGAACTCCTGTAACGCAGTGGCGTCGTTCATTGGCTTGACTCGATCTAAATTAGCGCTTCGCGGCGCGGGCGATGGCGGCGATCTTGTCGGCGAAGTTCACCTGGCTGTCGTCCTGGGGGACGTAGCCGATCTTCTGGCGGGCGCCGGCCAGGCTCCAGAATCGATGGGTGTTGCCGCTGATGCCGTAGACGATGAGGAACGGCACGCCGTGCTCGTCGGCGATGTTCTCGGCCTCCACCATGCGGATCGCCTGCTGGACCTGGTCGCGCGCGGACAGATAGGCCCCGAGCGCCCGGTGCATGGTCTTGATGTCGCCGGGCTTGACCGAATCGATGTCGTCGTCGCGCGGTCCGCCGATCCGCCACTGCACGATCTCGAGCTTGCGATCGTCCACCTTCCCGGTGGCGAAGACGAATCCCAGCAGCTCGTAGGCGGCCTTGGCCCAGCCGTACCAGTTGTCCGAGCGGGGCGGCATCTCGGGGGTGACCATGTCGAGCGCCTCCGCCCACACGAGACGCTCGTAGTAGTCCGCGGCGTGGTTGGAGCTGGCCACCACCACGCGCCGTACGCCTTCTTCCAGCGCCGTGCGGTAGACGTTGTAGGCGAGGGCGACGTTGTCGTGCTCGGCCCAGAACTTGGCGTCGCTGTTGTTCTGCCAGGTGGTGGCGTCGAGGCCGGGAGCGCGGACGTAGCCGCAGTGGATCACCGCGTCGGCGCCCCGGAAATGCTGGCGATACCGGTCGCGGTCGCGATTGGTCAGATCCGCGACGACGATCCCCGGCACGGCCCGGCCGTCCCGCGTCTTGGAGGAGACGTCGATCGGCACCAGATCCCACCGCTTCTCCAGTTCTGCGAACATGCGCTGGGCCACGTAGCCGGCGGCCCCCGTGAGGACGACGCGACGCTTGGCGGTCATGGTCCCTCCTGGTTGCCCTGGATTGTAGGGGCAGCTCGGGGGCCGAGCAAAGCCGGGGTGGTGATTTTATTGGCTTGGGGCGCGCCCGAGCGGGCCCCCCAAGCCCCCCCATACGTCCGGGACGCCCCGGGGCAGCCGTGGCGTTCCTCGAAATACTCCGGCAGCCTCGACGCGCCGAACCCGTGTACACTCGGGGCACCTGTCGTCCCTCACGTCCGGGTTTCTTCGCAGAGCCGGTGAACGCCTCGCGTGGCCGAGGAGGGCCACGGCTTCGCCGGGGTGCTCCGAGCGTGCTGAGGGGGGTTGGGGGGCCATTTCGGGGCCCCCCATGCGGTTGATGAGAAAGCCGGGGCCAGTTCGGGGCCCCCACGTTCTTCAGTTCAGGCCGTGACCAACGTCCGGACCGGGAAGGAGCTCCGCATGCAGGTGAGGCGTTCATGAAAGTCGAGGTCTTCGACAACCAGATCGAGGCGGCACTCAAGACCCTGAAGAAGCAGATGCTCAAGGGTGGCGTCTTCCAGGAGATGAAGCGGCGGGCGTATTACGAAAAGCCGTCGGTCAAGCGAAAGCGAAAGCAGGCCCAGGCGCGCAAGAAGCGTCGTCGCGCCCTGCAGCGCGCCCACCGCGACGAGGATTGAGCTCCCGAGCTCCGGACTGCGCCGGCCAGCCGGCGCTCGGACGGCAATCATTGCGAGCCGCCGTCGCCGAGCTTGGCGCGAAGATCCAGCATCGCCTCGATCGTTCGCTCGACCTGGCCGCGGGGCAGCATGGTCTGTTCGGCGATGGCTCGCACGAGCGAAGCGAGATCGATTTCGACGTCTTCCTGGCCGGGCCCGGCGTCGCCGAGCCCATCGAGCCGATCGGTGAACGCGCGCACGATGCGATCCACGTCAGCGGACGGCAACTGTGTCTCGCCGGCCAGGTACCGAACCATCGCCGCGTGATCCACTAGTCGCGCATCCCGTCCTGTCGCTGCGGCATTCCGGCCATAAGCAATCCTAAATCGAAACGTGTCGGATTATTTATTTGCGTCGCGGTCTGACCAATGCCATCCTGTCGCCCGCCGAGTGGCAGTGCGAGGTGAGCCGCGCTCAAGCGGCGAGCCGAGCGGTGAAATGATCGGAGAGTGGCAGTGCGAGGTGAGCCGCGCTCAAGCGGCGAGCCGAGCGGTGAAATGCTCGGAGATGGTTGATCCAGTTGAACTTGCATAGACTTCGTATCTTTCAGGCGGTGGCCCAGCGTCGCAACATCACGGCCGCGGCCTCGGAGCTGATGCTGAGCCAGCCGGCGGTGAGCCTGCAGCTCAAGTCGCTCGAGCGTGACCTCGGACTGCCCCTGTTCCAGCGCGGCGGCCCGAAGCTGTTGCTGACCGACGCGGGCGAGGTGTTGTATCGAGCGGCGGCATCGATCCTATTCGCGAAGGATGAGGCGGAGCGCGCCATCGGAGAGCTCCGCGACGGCACCAAGGGCCGGCTCATCGTTGGCGCCGGGACCACCGGCGGCATGTACGTGTTGCCGCGCATCCTGCAGGCCTACACCGAGCGCTGGCCGGGGACCGAGATCGTGATGCAGGTCGGCACCACCGATCAGCTCCTCGAGCGGCTGCTTCAGAACGGTCTCGATCTCGCCATCGTGGGCGGCACCATCGAGGACCGTCGCTTCAAGACGGACACGATCTGCTCGGACGTGCTGGTGCTCATCGCGGCGCCGACGCATCCGATCGGCGCCCTCGACGCCGTCACCCTCAAGGACCTCGGTGGCCTGTCCTTCATCGTGCCCGAGGTCGGATCGCGGACCCGCCAGCTCGTGGAGCGCCGCCTGCGGGACGCCGGCGTGCCGATGCGGATCGCCATGCAGATGCCCGGGACGGAGGGCGTCAAGCGCGCGGTCGAGGCGGGACTCGGCATCGGGATCGTGTCGCGGTACGCCGTCGAGGCCGAGACCGCCACCGGGGTGCTCCGCTGCCTGCCCATCGCGGGGTTCTCGCTGACGCGGCCCGTGTCGATGGTCTATCGCAGCCAGAAGTATTTCTCGCCGGTCGGCGCGCGGTTCCGCGACTTCGCGAAATCGTTCGGCGCCGAGCGCCTGGGGACGACCCGGGGCGCCGCCACGATCGGAGACATCGCGGCGCCGCTCCCCGAGCCCGTCAGACGGCCCGCCGGCCGCGCGACGCGCGAGCCTCGACACTCGGCCCACGCGCCCGTGCGCGGAGTGCGCCGGGCGCATTCCCGGTAACCGATCCATGGCGCTGGTGCATCCTCACGGTCACGACAGACGCCTGAGGCCGCTGCGCCTCGACGGCCGCGAGGCGGCGGAGGCGCGGCGACGGGCCGAGAGCCTGCCCCACGTCACGATGACCTCGCGCGAGACGTCCGATCTGATCATGCTCGGCATGGGCGCCTTCACGCCGCTGGCCGGCTTCCAGGGCCACGACGACTGGCGTCGTGTGTGCGACGAGCTCCTCACGGCCGACGGCGTGTTCTGGCCGATTCCGATCACCCTCTCCACGGACGCGGGGACGGCGGCCGGGCTGCGGCTCGGGCAGGACGTCGGGCTCGTCGACGCGGAATCGGGCGATCTGATGGGCACGCTGACCCTGGCCGAGACCTACCGCGCCGACAAGGCGTACCAATGCAAGCAGGTCTTCCGGACCACCGATGGCGCGCACCCCGGCGTGGCCAACGTCCTGGCCGAGGGCGAGGTCAACCTCGCCGGCGCCGTGCGCGTGTTCAGCGAGGGCGAGTACCCGACGAAGTATCCCGGGCTCTATCTCCGGCCGGAGGAGACGCGCAAGCTGTTCGCGGACAAGGGCTGGAGCACGGTGGCGGCGCTCCAGCTCCGCAACCCGATGCATCGCTCCCACGAGTACCTGGCCAAGGTCGCCGTCGAGATCTGCGACGGCGTCCTCATCCACCAGAAGCTCGGCAAGCTCAAGCCCGGCGACATCCCGGCCGAGGTCCGCGTCAAGTGCGTCGACACCCTGGTGCGGCTCTACTTCGTCCCCGGCACGTGCATCCAGGCCGGCGTGCCCATCGAGATGCGCTACGGCGGGCCCCGGGAGGCGCTCCTCGACGCCGTGTTCCGCCAGAACTTCGGGTGCAGCCACTTGCTCATCGGGCGCGACCACGCCGGGGTCGGGGAGTACTACGGCCCCTTCGACGCGCAGAAGATCTTCGACGAGATCCCCACGAACGCGCTCGAGCTGAAACCGCTGAAGATCGACTGGACGTTCTGGTGCGCGAAATGTGACGGTATGGCGTCGGGCCGCACGTGCCCGCACGGGCCGGAGCACCGGCTTCTCGTGAGCGGTACCGGGCTGCGCAAGATGTTGTCGGAGAACGCGACGGTTCCGGATCACTTCAGCCGCCCTGACGTGCTCGAGATTCTTCGGGCCTACTACGCCGAGCTCGAACAGAAGTAGGAGGACCGTAGGCATGCCGACCTATGTCAACCCGGACAAGTGCGATGGCTGCAGGGCGCTCGACCGACCCGCCTGCATGTACATCTGCCCGAACGACCTGATGATCCTCGACCGGTCGCTCGGCAAGGCCTGGAACCAGGAGCCGGATCTGTGCTGGGAGTGCTACGCGTGCGTCAAGACGTGCCCCCAGACGGCGATCGACATGCGCGGCTACGGCGACGTGGTTCCCATCGGCGCCAGCCTGGCGCCCCTGCGCGGCACCGACTCGATCATGTGGACGGTGAAGTTCCGCAACGGCCAGATGAAGCGCTTCAAGTTCGCGATCCGCACGACCCCGTGGGGCTCCATCGAGCCGCATCAGGGGTTCGAGAAGCCCACCGCGGAGAGCGCCAAGAAACCCGGGCTGTGCGGCGAAGCGAAATATCTCGGCGTCGACAAGCTGCCGACGGTCGCGAAGAGCTAGGGAGAGGTCACGACATGGTTCAGCCGGAAACGGAAGTCGTCGAGTGTGACGTCCTGATCGTCGGCGGCGGCATGGCCGGATGCGGCGCCGCCTACGAGGCCGCGTACTGGGCCCAGGCCAAGGGGCTGCGCGTGGTCATGGTCGAGAAGGCGGCGGTGGAGCGCAGCGGCGCCGTGGCCATGGGGCTCAGCGCCATCAACTGCTACATGGGCATGAAGTGGGGCGAGAACCAGCCCGAGGACTTCGTGCGCTACGTCCGCCAGGATCTGATGGGCCTCTCCCGCGAGGACCTCGTCTACGACATCGCGCGCAACGTCGACTCCAGCGTGCACATGTTCGAGGAGTGGGGGCTGCCGTTCTTCAAGACGGAAGACGGCAAGTACAAGCGCGAGGGCCGCTGGCAGGTCATGATCCACGGCGAGTCGTACAAGCCCATCGTGGCCGAGGCGGCCAAGAAGGCCATCGGCGACGCCAACATCTACGAGCGCATCTTCATGTCGCACGTCCTGCTTGACAAGAACGACCCGGGCAAGGTCGCCGGCGCCGTGGGCTTCAGCGTGCGCGACAACAAGATCTACGTCTTCAAGGCCAAGGCCGTCATCTCCGCGGCGGGCGGCGCCACCATGGTCTTCCGCCCGCACTCCGTGGGCGAGGGGCTGGGGCGGATCTGGTACGCGCCCTGGAACACGGGCTCGGCCTACCAGCTCGCCATCACGGCCGGGGCCGAGATGACCCAGATGGAGCACCGTCTCGTGGTCGCGCGCTTCAAGGACGGCTACGGTCCCGTCGGCATGTGGTTCCTCCTCTTCAAGGCCGTGCTGAAGAATGCCTACGGCGAGCTGGTCGAGGAGAAGTGGGCGAATCTCCTGCAAGACTGGCTGCCCTACGGCGCCGGCAAGCCGATCCCGACGCCGCTGCGCAACCATCAAATGATCCAGGACCACCTCGCGGGCGCCGGGCCGCACTATCTGCGCACCGACGAGGCGCTCCAGAAGATGTTCGCCGACGTCCAGAACGATCCCAAGAAGGTGCGCGAGATCGAGGCCGACGCCTGGGAGGACTTCCTCGACATGACGATGTCGCAGGCGCTCCTGTGGGCGTCGGAGAACATCGACCCCGCCAAGACGCCCTCGGAGGTCGTCCTCACCGAGCCGTACCTGATGGGCTCGCACGCCTCGGGCACGGGCGCGTGGGTGAGTGGCCCCGAGGACATCGCCCCCAAGGACTACTTCTGGGGCTACAACCGGATGACGACGGTCCGCGGGCTCTTCGCCGCCGGCGACGGCGTCGGCGGCTCCGCCCACAAGTTCTCCTCGGGCTCGTACACGGAGGGCCGGCTGGCGGGCAAGGCGGCCGTCGCCTACGCCAACGACAACGGCGGCGCGCCGGCCATCGACGAGGATCGGGTGGCCGCGATCCGGCAGCAGCTCTTCGCGCCGCTCGAGGTGCAGGAGAAGGGGCAGAAGCTCGTCACGCGTGGCGACGTCAACCCCCAGGTCATCACGCCCAAGCAGGCGCTGCTTCGCCTGCAGAAGATCATGGACGAGTACGTGGCGGGGCAGGGCTCCGGCTACATCACCAACGGGCCCACGCTCAAGCGCGGCCTGGAACTGCTCCACATGCTGCGCGAGGACCTGCCCAAGGTCGGGGCGAAGGACCTGCACGATCTCCTGCGCGTGTGGGAGGTCTGGGACCGCTTCTACTGCGCCGAGGCGCACGCGCGGCACATGCTCTTCCGGGAGGAGACGCGCTGGCCCGGCTACTACTACCGCGGCGATTTTCCCAAGCTCGACGAGACCAACTGGAAGTGCTTCACCACGTCCCGGTACGACGCCGCGAAGAACGAGTGGACGTTGTCGAAGAAGCCCTTCATCCAGCTGATTCCGTGATCGGGCAGCGCGCGTGAGGGACATCCACCGCTCGATCGTCGTGATCGGCGGCGGCATCGCCGGCGTGACGGCGGCGCTGGAGGCCGCGGAGGCCGGCTACGACGTCACCATCGTCGAGAAGAATCCCTATCTCGGCGGGCGGGTGGCGCAGCTCTACCAGTACTTCCCCAAGCTCTGCCCGCCGTACTGCGGGCTCGAGATCAACTTCCGTCGCATCAAGGACAACCCCCGGGTCCGCTTCCACACGATGGCGGAGGTGGAGCGGATCGGCGGCGAGCCGGGGAACTTCGATGTGACGGTGCGCCTGCACCCGCGCTACGTCAACGACCGCTGCACGTCCTGCAACGCGTGCGTCGAGGTGTGTCCCGTCGAGCGGCCGAATCAATTCAACTTCGGGCTGGGCAAGACGAAGGCGATCTACCTGGCCCACGAGATGGCGTTTCCGATGAAGTACGCCATCGACGAGGCCGCCTGCAAGCTGACGGAATGTGCCCGCTGTGTCGCCGCCTGCGAGTACGGCGCGATCGATCTGACCATGCAGCCGCGCACGATCACGCTCAAGGCGGGCGCGATCGTCGTGGCCACCGGCTGGAAGCCCTACGAGGCCGGCCGCATCGACAACCTCGGCTTCGGCAAGTATCCCGACGTCATCACCAACGTCATGATGGAGCGGCTGGCCGCCCCCAACGGGCCGACCAAGGGCCAGATCCTCCGGCCGTCCAACGGCCAGGAGGTCCAGACGGCGGTCTTCATCCAGTGCGCGGGCTCGCGCGACGTCAACCACCTCGGCTACTGCTCGGGGATCTGCTGCCTGGCCTCGCTGAAGGAGGCGACGTACCTGCGCCAGCGCAATCCCGAGTCGCGCGCCCACATCTTCTACATCGACCTGCGCACGCCCGGGACGTACGAGTTCTTCGCCCAGAAGGTGCTGAGCGATGAGCGCATCACCGCACAGAAGGGCAAGGTGGCGCGCGTGAGCGCGGATCCGGCGACCGGCAAGCTCGTGGTGGAGGCCGAGGACATCCTCTCCGCCGAGAAGTTCAAGCTGCCGGTCGACCTGGTGGTGCTGGCCTCCGGCATGGTCTCGAGCCTGGCCGAAGGTGCCCCGGCGGGCCCGATCGCGCTGGATCGCGACGGCTTCGTGATCGACGCGCCGACGGGCGCGGGGATCTTTGCGGCGGGCTGCGCCAAGGGGCCCTTCGACGTCGCGACCTCCGTCCAGGACGCGACGGCGGCGGCGGCCCTGGCCATCGAGGCCATCCAGATGGCGGCCCATCCCCCCACGCCGGCCCTCTCCACGAGGGGCACGGAGTAATGGCGAAGAAGCTCGGGACGTATCTCTGCTCGGGCTGTGGCATCGGCGGCGCCGTCGATCTCGACAAGCTGGCGGCGGGGGCGGCCAAGACCGGGGGGCCCGTGCGGCGCTCGGCGGCGTTTTGCCTCGAGGACGCGCAGCTCATCCGCACCGACGTCGAGGGCGGCGTCGACTCCGTGGTGATCGCCGCCTGCTCCGGCCGCGTCAACACCGACGTCTTCCGCTTTCCCGGCGCGTTCGTGGAGCGCGTGAACCTGCGCGAGCAGGTCGCGTGGAGCCACACCCCGAACCACGAGGAGACCCAGTCCCTCGCCGAGGACTATCTGCAGATGGGCATCGTGCGGGCGCAGAAGGCGACGCCCCCGAGCCCGTACACCGAGGCCAACGAGCGGACGGTCCTGGTGGTGGGCGGCGGCGCCGCCGGCATCGCCGCCGCGCTCAGCGCCGCCCGCAGCGGCGCTCCCGTCGTGCTCGTCGAGAAGGATTCGAGCCTGGGCGGCTACGCCGCGCGTCTGTACCGGCAGTATCCCTCGCGGCCGCCCTACGCGGCGCTCGAGGAGACCGACGTCGCGGCGCGGATCCGCGAGATTCGGGCCACGCCGGGCGTTCGCGTCATGCTCCACTCCGAGGTCGTCTCGGTCTCCGGCCAGCCCGGGCGTTTCACCGTGACGATCGCCTCGGCGCGCGGCGAGACCGCAGAGACGTCGAGGGAGATCACCGTCGGCGCGATCGTGCTTGCCACGGGGTGGCGTCCGGAGCCGACGGACAAGTACGAGCGCTATGGTCTCGGCCGGCTCAAGAACGTGGTGACGAGCATGGAGCTCGAGGCCCGGGCCGCGCGCGGCGCCATCACGCGTCCGTCGGACGGCCGCCCCGCGACGCGCGTGGCGTTTCTGCTGTGCGACGGCCAGGGCGACGACGCCCACCTGCCATACGGCGGCAACGTCACGAGCCTCATCGCGCTCAAGCAGGCGCTCTACGTGCGCCAGGCGCGTGAGGACGCCACGGCCTACGTCTTCTACGGCGACATGCAGACGCCGGGGCAGCACGAGTACTTCTACCAGAGCGTGCAGAGCGATCCCGGCGTGCTGTTCTCCCAGGGCCAGGTGCGGGCGATCACCGAGGCGACCGACGGCAGCCTTGCCCTGGACGTCTCCGACACGCTGATGGGCGGCGACATCCGGCTGCTGGTCGACCTCGTCGTGCTCGCCACCGGGATGGTACCGTCCACCGTGGACACGGAGGGCGCGCTCGGCCTGCAGTACCTGCAGGGGCAGAACCTGCCGACCACGAAGTTCGGCTTCGCGGACTCGCACTTCATCTGTTTTCCGTACGAGACGCGCCGCACCGGCATCTACTCGGCGGGCACCGTCCGCCAGGCCATGGACGTCACCATGGCCGTGCGCGACGGGCGGGCGGCGTCGCTCAAGGCGATGCAGTCCATCGAGAAATCGTCCGCCGGCCAGGCCGTGCACCCGCGCGTGGGCGATCTGTCGTACCCCGGCTTCTTCATGCAGAACTGCACCTCGTGTGGCCGCTGTACTCAAGAATGCCCGTTCGGCGCGCTGGAGCTGAACGACAAGAAGAACCCGGTGCTCAACACCAACCGGTGCCGGCGCTGCGGCATCTGCATGGGCGCGTGCCCCGTGCAGATCATCTCGTTCAACGACTACTCCGTCGACATGCTGGCCTCGATGATCAAGGCCGTGGAGATTCCCGAGGGCGACGAGGACAAGCCCCGGATCCTCGTCCTGGCCTGCGAGAACGACGCCTATCCCGCGCTCGACATGGCGGGGATCCAGCGCCTGCAGTATCCGGCGTCGGTTCGGGTGATTCCCGTGCGGTGTCTGGGTTCCGTCAACAGCATCCTCATCGCCGACGCGGTCTCGCGGGGCTTCGACGGCGTCGCGTTGCTCGGCTGCCGCGCGGGCGAGGACTACCAGTGTCACTTCATCCGCGGCAGCGAGCTGCTCGACACGCGGATGGACAACGTGCGCGAGACGCTCGGTCGCCTGGCCCTCGAGCCGGAGCGCGTGCAGGTGATGGAGGTGGCGATCTCCGAGGCCGACCGGCTGCCCGGCCTGCTCTCCGGCTTCGTGGAGACGATCAAGCGCGTGGGCCCGAACCCCATGAAGGGCTTCTGATGGCCACGCTGATCCAGCCCGACTTCGAGTTCAAGCGCGCGATCATCGGTCTCGACGCCCACGACCTCACGGCGTGCTACCAGTGCGGGACCTGCTCGGCCGTCTGCCCCATCTCCTCGGCCGACAACCCGTTCCCGCGCAAGGAGATGGTGTGGGTTCAGTGNGCAACCCCTCCATCTGGATGTGCCACCAGTGCGGGACCTGCAACACCTACTGCCCGCGCGACGCCAAGCCCGCCAACGTCATGGCCGCGCTCCGCGACTACAGCATCGCGCACTACGCCGTGCCGCAGTTCATGGGCAAGGTGCTCAACGACCCGATGTATCTCCCGCTGCTGTTCGCCGTGCCCGCGGTGATCTTCGGCGCCGTCCTGGCGTGGCTCGGCAACCTGACGGCGCTGCCCGAGGGACGCATCGTGTTCTCGAAGTTCATCCCGATCATGTACATCGAGGTGATCTTCATGCTCGCGATCGTGCTGACGGCGATCGGCGAGGTCGTGGCGGGCGTGGGCTACTGGCGGGCGATGGACGCGCAGGCCGGGCACAACGGCCACGACCCGCGGCGCCACGTCGTCCGCACGGTGCTGGAGATCCTGCGCCACGCTCGGTTCCGGCAGTGCAACGAGGAGCCCGCGGGCACGCGAAAGACGTACAAGAGCCATCTCCACGCGACCCACCTGCTGATCTTCTACGGGTTCCTGGGCCTCGTGATCACGACGACCTCCGTCGGCATCGGGATCTACGGCTTCGGCTATCTGACGCCATGGCCCTTCTGGCATCCCGTGAAGATCCTCGGCAACATCAGCGGCGCCGCGGTCATCATCGCGCTGTGCGTCTTCCTCTGGCGGCGGATCGCCGACAGCACGCGGGCGGGGAAGAGCACGTACTCGGACTGGCTGTTCCTCTGGATCCTGCTGCTCACGACGCTCACGGGCTTCTTCTGCCAGTGGCTCCGCCTGGCCGGTCTGTGGGTGGCGTACCCGATGTACTTCGTCCACCTGCTGCTGATCTTCTTCCTGCTCGTCTACGTCCCGTACTCGAAGTTCGCCCACCTGGTCTATCGCACGGTGGCCATGCTCTACACGGCGAGCGCGGCGGCCTCGACGCGCCCGCGCACGGAGAGCGTCGCCCACCCGTAACGACCGGATGCGCCGTGCCCGTTCCGCGCCGCCGTCGCGCGGACTTCTCCGGGGCACCCCGATCAGTTATGTTAGCGGGCAGTTCCCGGGGAGGGCGTAGTAGACCACGCAGTGCACGTCGGTGGATCCAGAGGGGAAGGAACATGCGCGTACACGCCAAGGTGTTCTTGTTCGGGCTGTTGACCGTGATCGGACTCACGTGGGCCGGAGAAGCCTCGGCCTTCATTCCGTCGGGCGGAAGCCGGCTTCTCTTCTATTTCAGCAAGAAGAGCTTTGCGGCGGGGGCCCCCAACGACACCGCCCAGACGCTGTTGTTCGTCTCGAACACCGACAGCAGTACCGCGAGCCGGGTCGGGGTCAAATATTATCGCGGCGATTGCAGCCAGGAGATCGGTCCCGTCTTCCAGAACATCGGCGCCGGCCAGACGCTCCGGATCGACGTCTCCAGCCAGGCGCCCGCCTTCCAGGAAGGCGTCGCCGAGGTGTTCTTCGTGAACGCGGCGAACCAGCCCATTCGGTGGGACCACGGGGCCGGCTCCTCGGCCATCATCGACCAGATCCTGGTCACCGTCGTCAGGCTCCCGGCCGCGTTCCTGCACTCGGACAACCGGACCGGAAGCGGCGTGATCACCGACAACACGAACGGGACGACCTTTGCTCCGCTGATCCTCAGCGGTAACTTCGCCGATCCCGGGACGGTGACGACCTACCTGGCGGCGTTCGCGCCGGGGACGGTGCCGGGCACGACATCGGCGAGCAGGCTCGTCAGCGTCGACTTTCGTCGAGAAGACGGCGGCGGCGGCGTGACCGGTCCGCTGAACATTCAATGCGGTCGCAGCCTCACCCTGGCGACGGTGCGCGCACAGACCCCCGCGCAGTTCCAGGCCTCGTTCCCCAGCGGCGGCGTCGTCGCGCCGAACGTCAACGGACAGCCGAAAGGCATCGTCGGCTGGCTGATCGAGGTGGTGCAGCTGCCCGGGGTGACGGACATCCTCTTCGGCCAGACGCTTCAGGGCGTCGGCACGGCGAGCGAGTCGGCGCATCCGTAAAGGAGACGGTCCGGAAGTCAGGTGACCCAGGCGGCGCCCGCGGCGACCTCGCTCCACGCGTGGCGCCGCGTGGCCACGTTCCTGGCCTGGGGGATCGGACTGTCGTTTCTCCAGTGGGGCGTGGAGCGCAGCGCCGTCGCGCGCTGGTTGACAGAGGGGCTGGCGAGGGCGCTCGGAGACGGCCTCGGCGGCCTCGCCCACGTGCCCACGCGCGTCGACGGCACCGTGGTGAAGCTTCACGGGTGGGCTCAGGAGGTCACGCCGAGCTGCCTGGGCCTCGCCGCCGTGACCTTCTTGCTGGCCGCGGTGCTCGCGACACCGGCCGGGTGGCGCGAGCGGCTCCACGGGATCGGACTCGGGTTGGCGGCGATCGCGCTCGCCAACGTCACCCGCCTCCTGGTGCTCGCCTTGTTCTTCGCCTATGCGTTCTTCGCGTTCGGCGTCGTTCACATCCCCATCTGGGGAACGGTGGTCCCGCTCTTCCTCGTCAGCGTGTGGGGGCTCTGGGTTGTGCGGGACCTCCACTACCTTCCCCGATTTCCGCTGGACGTTCTCGGCCGCGCGGCGCTCCTGCTGATCCCCCTGATCGTCGCCTGGTACGTGGTGCTGAACGGCTACGTGATCGCACTGGTCCTGACGATCAATGCGGCGCTGACGACGGCCGGGGTGCCCATCGAGACGCTCCGCCTGACCAGCGCGGACCTGTTCCGGTACCTCGATATCGGTCTGCCCGCCGGCGGCTTCCGCCTCGAGGTCGCGGCGCAGACGCTGAACCTCGTTCCCTGCCTGGCGTTGATCCTTGCCTCTCCGCTCGCCGCCGGCCGGCGTCTGGTGCTCGCCCTCTGCGCGGTGGCGGCGCTCGTCGCGCTCCACGCCGCCGGGACGGCGACCGTCATCCTGCTCGGGTGGAGCGTGCCGCCGCTCGTCGGTCCGCTTCAGGTCGTGACGGACTTTCTCTCGCTGGCGCTCGGCCCGAGCCTCTGGTTCCTCCTCGTCCGTCCCGACGCCTCCTTCGTCACGCCGGCCCACACGCCGGCGCCTGCGGGAGCGCGCAGGGCGGGGGCGCAAGCGCGGCCCGCGCGATGACGTCGGATCCCAACGACCCCTGCCTGTTCTGCACGGCACGGGACGTCACCCACGAGAACGCGCTGGCCTACGCGACCCGCGACACCTACCCGGTGAGCTCGGGCCACACGCTGATCATCCCCCGTCGCCACTGCGCGGACTTCTTCGACCTCAGCCCCGAGGAGCTGGCCGCGTGCATGGAGCTGGTCGTCGCCGAGCAGCGCGCCCTCTCGACGGAGATGAAGCCCGACGGCTACAACATCGGCGTCAACGTCGGGAGCGCGGGCGGCCAGAGCATTCGCCACGTCCATATCCACCTGATCCCGCGCTACGCCGGCGACCACCCGCGTCCCCAGGGCGGTGTCCGCCAGATCCTGCCGTCGAAGGCGGACTATCCGAGAGGTCGGTGATGCCTGGATCTCAGTTGAGCTCCCGGCCCGACACGTGGAAGCTGAGCAGCCCGACAGTCAGACGGCCATCGGAAGCATAGAACCCGACGTTTCCCGCCTCGCCTTCTTCGACGTCGTGATGCCCCAGCGCATCCCCTTCGATGAACAACTGAATCCGTGTACCGGCAGCCACGATCGTGACGACCTGACGCGTCAACACACGACGACCTTCGCGGAGTGAGTCCACGGAATCAGCTCTCGTTCCTTACCATCTCGATATCGGACCAATCGATAGTCTCCTGCGGTGCGGAGCGCCAGGTGATGGAACGTTCCCTCGTCGCGGAGCCAGAAGAGGGGACCAAATCCGAGAGACGTGTCTCCGGATACCAGCTCGAACGCGGCGGAGAGCTCGAGGTCTCCAAACTTCTTATCGGCGACCCAGGCCAGCGCCTCAGCGCGATGCGTACTCAGAGTGATCTTCTCCCCGAGAATCTGAACGGATCCACGTCCTCGAATGAAGTCCCAGTTGTATCCAGCGAAGGTCCCCCCGAACGTCTTTCCGAACGGCACCGACGGCGCTTGACGAGACGGGGTTGTCGAAGTCCGCGACTCCGGCTCGACGGGCTTGCCGTGAACGAGATACTTCTTGGCGAATGTGGCGATCGCGTCGATGGACTGCGTGAATGACGCGATGCCGGCGGCAATCGTGGCAATGAGAATGAGGATGCTGACTCCTGGATAGGCTTTGATCCGATCAACGACGCTCGGCGATTTCATGAACGGAACCGTAGCAGGTTCCCGATTCGTGCGCCTCGCCAGTCCAGACAGCGACGTCGCCACCTCGGCGTCGTTCACTCCGGCCTTGACCGCGCTCTGGCCCAGACGAGCAGGCCGAGGGCCAGCCCCGTCGCGGCCGCCGCGATGATCGCGGACACGAGGAAGATGTCCGAGAACGCGGCCGCGAAGACGTGGCCGGGCGCGACGCCTCCGGGCGCGTGGCGCGCCTGGCGCGCCGCGAAGAACCAGGGTGCGAGCATGGCGGTGGTGACGATCCCGACGGTCCGCATCGCCGAGATCATGCCGCCCGCGAGCCCCTGGCTGCGGTCGGGCAGGGCCGCCATGACCAGCGCCATGTTCGGGACCTGGAAGAGGCCGAGCCCCCAGCCGGTGAGCGTGAAGGCCGTCATGATCGCCAGCGCACCGCTGGCGACGTCCAGCGCCGCCATCGCAAAGAGACCGACGACCTCGAAGGCCAGGCCGGCGACGACGAGACCCGCGGCCCGGTATCGTCGGGTCAGCCAGCCTCCGGCCAGTCCACCGAGCGATGTCCAGAGCGGGACCAGCATGAAGATCGCGCCCGCCACGGTCGCGGAGTATCGGGCCACGTCGACCAGATAGTACGGCGCGAACACGTAGATCGAGAAGAAGGCGGCATTGGCCAGGACGGCGAGCGCGTCGTAGAGCGCGAGCCGCGGCGAGAAGGTCGGCACGTCGGACGGCGGCCACGCCTCGGGGTGCATCGGGGGAAGTCGCCGGAGGGCCAGGAAGCCCGCCGCGAGGGCCAGGGGCACGCGGAACAGGAACACGGCGCGCCAGCCCCACGCGTCGACGAGGACGCCTGCGAGCAGCGGCCCCACCGCGAGGCCGGCGCCGGCCGCGACATTGAGCACGCCGAGCCCGGGCGCCCGGCGGTCGCGGGTCAGCGCCAGCGTGACGAGCGCCGGCGCCGTCCCGTACACGAGCCCCGCCCCCACGCCCTGCACGGCGCGCGCGGCCAGGAATGTCCCGAAGTCGGGAGCCAGCCCGCACAGCGGAAACGCCAGCGCGCTCGTCCACACGCCCGCGGCGAAGACGCGCCGGTGACCGAAGCGGTCGCCCAGCAGCCCGCCGAGCACGGTGAGAATCCCGATCGGGACGTGGTAGAACACGATGAGCAGGGCGACGCGGCCGGGGCCGACGCCGAAGGCCGCGGAGATCGCGGGGAAGGCGACGTTGAGCGCCGAATCCAGGGAGCAGACGAAGGCGCCGAGACTGGCGAGCCAGACGGCAGCGGCCAAGGCGCCTCAACCCTAATCGAGGAGTCGAGAATGTGGAAGCGGGTGTGTGACCGCGGCGCGGTGCCGGACGGCGGCATGAAGCAGTTCGATCTGGACACCGGCCTGCCGATCCTGGTCGTGAACGCGGGCGGGGAGTTCTTCGCTTTTCAGGCGTTCTGCCCCCACGAGGAAGTGAAGCTCGAGGACGGCGTGCACGACGGCAGCATCCTCACCTGCCTCGAGCACCTGTGGCAGTTCGATCTCCGGACGGGCGCGCCGGTAGCGGACGCCGAGTCGGGGCTCGAGACCTATCGCGTCAAGGAGGAAGGGGGCGTCCTGCACGTCTGGCTGGACGATCCCAGGTGATCCGCGGGCGTCATGACGATTCGCGACGCGGTCGCGACGGATCTTCCGGCCATCGTGCGGATCTACAACGCGGCGATCCCCGCACGGATGGCGACCGCGGACACCGAGCCCGTGGCCGTCGACAGCCGGCGCGCCTGGTTCGCGGAGCATGAGGCTCGGTCACGGCCACTGTGGGTGGCCTCCGTCGACGACGCCATCGTCGGGTGGCTGAGCTTTCAGTCGTTCTACGGCCGACCGGCCTATCGCGCCACCGCCGAGGTGAGCGTGTACGTCGCTCCCGACCATCACCGCGCGGGCGTGGGTCGTCGGCTCCTCTCGCGCGCCATCGAGGCCGGCCCGGGACTGGGCCTCAGAACGCTGCTCGGATTCATCTTCGGACACAACGCGCCGAGCCTCGCCCTGTTCGAGTCCCACGGCTTCCGCCGCTGGGCGCTCCTCCCTCGCGTCGCCGAGCTGGACGGCCTCGAGCGCGATCTCGTCATCGTCGGGGTCAGACTTTGACTTCTTAACATGTCGGTGGATATCGACGCGGACATCGCGGACGTCCACGAGATGTTAAGAAGTCAAAGTCTGACCCCGAGCATGCGGTGCTCGAGGCGGCTCAGGACGCGGACGCCGGGCCAGAGCAGGAGGAAGTACATCGCGGCGGCGAGGACGATCGGCGAGGGGTTGTAGGTGATCGACTGCGCGGAGCGCGCGGCGTAGAGCAGCTCCGGCAGCGCGACGACGCTTCCCAGCGAGGTCAGCTTCACCACCTCCAGCGTGTTGCCGATGAGATCGGGCAACACGTTGCGCACGGCCTGGGGCACCACCACGTACGCGAGGGTCTGCGCGCGCGTGAGCCCCGTCGACCGCGCCGCCTCCGCCTGCCCGCTGCCCACGCTCTCGATGCCCGCGCGGAAGATCTCGCCGTAGTAGCTTGACGTGTTGAGCAGGAACGCCAGCGCGACGGCGACGAAGGCGGGGACGTTGACGTGGACGAACGGCAGCCCGAAGTAGATGAAGATGAGCAGGACGAGCGGGGGAAAGGCCCGGAAGAAGTCGACGTAGACGATCATCGGCCAGCCGATCCATCGGCGGCGCAGGCTGCCCAGGAGCGCCACCCCGAGCCCGCCCGTGAGCCCGAGCGGGACCACGACGACACAGAGCACGGCCGTCATGCCGAGGCCCTTGAGCAGCAGGGGCAACGCCGCGCGCATGATCTCCACGTTGAAGAAGTTCTGGATCAGGGCATCCATCGCCCTCAGCGCTTCCAGGCGAACCGGGTTTCGACCCAGCGGCCGACCACGACGAAGGGCACGAAGAGCACGAGATACGCCGCCGCGCCGAGGGTGAGCGGCGAGGCGTTGCCCGAGAACGACTCGGCGGTGATCGCCTGCGCCAGGATCTCCGGCACGCCGACGACGGAGGCGAGCGCGGTGCCCTTGGTGATCGCGATGGCGCGGTTGGTGAGCGGCGGGATCGTCAAGCGCACCGCATGCGGGAGCACCACGGAGGCCAGGGTCTGGCCGAATGTCAGCCCCGTCGAGCGCGCGGCCTCCCACTGGCCCCTCGGCACCGCCAGGATGCCCGCCCAGAAGATCTCCTCCGCGTAGGCCGCCAGCACCAGGCTGAGGCTCGCCCACGTGGCCACGAACCCGCTCATGCGCACGCCGACGTACGGCAAGGCGAAGTAGAAGAGCACGATGACGACGAGCGGCGGCAGCGCGCGGAGGAGGTCGACGACGAACACGATGGCCCAGTTGAGGGGACGGACCTGCAGGGAGCGGATCATGGCCAGGGCGAGACCCACCGTGATCCCGGTGGCGATGACCGCGAGCGCCAGGTAGACGGTCAGCACGAAGCCGTCGACGATCGACGGCAGATATCGCCGCATGACCTCCACGTTCAGGAAGCTGAAGACGAACCGCTGGACGTCGGTCATGCTAGTGGTGACCGGCTATCCGGGCGACGAATTCGCGGGTGCGGGCGTGGGCCGGATCACCGAACACGCGCGCGGGCGGACCCTGCTCGACGATCTCGCCGTGGTCGATGAAGATCACGCGGTCGGCCGCGGCGCGGGCGAACGACAGCTCGTGGCTGACCACGACCATCGTCATCCCTTGCTCGCGCATCCGACGCATGACGGCGAGCACGCTGCCGACCAGCTCGGGGTCGAGCGCGGAGGTCGGCTCGTCGAAGAGCATGATCTTGGGCTCCAGCGCCAGCGCCCGCGCGATGGCCACGCGCTGTTGCTGCCCGCCGGACAGCTCGTTGGGGTAGGCGTCGGCCTTGTCAGCGAGCCCGACCCCGTCGAGCGCGCGCCGACCGAGCTCGTCGGCCTCGCCGCGGCTCCGGCCGAGCACCTTGCGGAGCGCCAGCGTCACGTTCCCCAGCGCGGTCATGTGCGGGTAGAGATTGAAGGACTGGAAGACCATGCCCATCTGGCGGCGGATCGCGTTGATGTCGACGCCGGGCGCGAGGACGTCGACGCCGTCGAAGCGGATGCTCCCGCCGGTCGGCTCCTCGAGCCGGTTCAGGCAGCGGAGCAGCGTGCTCTTGCCCGATCCCGACGGGCCGATGACGAAGACGAGCTCCTGGGGCACCACCTGCACGTCAATGCCCCGGAGCACGTGGAGCGCGCCGAAGTGCTTGTGCAGGCCGACCACATCGAGGATGGGCGCCCGCGCGCCGGGAGACGTGGTCAAAGCGTCAGGCGGGCGGACTGCCGGCGGGGGACGAGCCCCGCCCTACGAGCATTTCGGCTTGTGCGCGGTCTGCTCGTAGCCCTCGAAGCCCGGCGTGCCGTAGCCGGGATAGACGGTGACCGCCGGCGAGCCCGGCTCCGGCTTCACGCTCAGCCACTTTTCGCTGAGCTTGGCGAAGAAGCCGTCGAGCTTCATGCACTCGACCACCTCCTCGACCTGGTTGCGCATCGCCGCGTCGTCCTTGCGGAAGGGAATCGCCCACACGAGCCCGGTCTTGATCGTGTAGGACAGCTTGAGCCCGGGCGTCTTCTGCACGGCCCACGCCGCCGCGGTGTTGCCGGCGAGGTTCGCGTAGGCGCGGCCCGAGAGCACGGCCTGGACGGCGTCCGGCGTGGTGTTGAAGTTCTCGACCTGGAAGCCGTACTTGCCCATGTTGTCGCGCGCCCAGGTGTCGTAGATGGATCCCCGATTGACGGCGATGGTCTTGCCCTTGAGATCCTCGAGCTTGGTGATGTCGGGGCTGTCCTTCTTGAGCACGAACTGGTAATCGGTGTTCAGGTAACCCTCGGAGAACAGCATCGTCTTGGCGCGCTCGGCCGTCACCGTCACGGGGGCGACGAGGAAGTCGAAGCGCTTGGCGTTCATCCCGGGGACCAGGCCCGAGAACTCCTGGGCGACGATGGTGATCGGCCGGCCGAGACGGCGCCCGATCTCGTTGGCCATGTCGACGTTGAACCCCTCGACCCCGCCGCCGAGCTTGGGCATGGCGTGCGGCGCGAAGGTGCCGTCGAGCCCCACCGTGAGCGGCGCCTGGGCGGTGGCGGATCCGGTGATCGCGAGCCACGCGATCACCGCGAGAACGAGCCGCCGCCGGCGTGCGCCATCCGAGCCTCGACCACGATCGGGCATCGCGGTTCTCCTCTTTTGCATGCGGCTACTTCACCACGCCGATGGGCGGGCAATCGGTCATGCACCGCGGCGTCTTGACGTCGGGACGGGTATCGGGGATGAATCCCTCGCGATTCGGCATCTTCACCTTGGGCAGGCTCTCGGCGTCCATGACCGCGGTGTCCGGGATGAGGCCGTTGAGGGCCAGGATGTAGGCGGCGATGGCGTAGACCTCGTCATTGGTGAGGGTCAGCGGGTTGTCCATGGGCATCGCGCGCCGCGTGTAGTCGAACAGGATCGGCGCGTAGGGGTACATGCTGCCCGGCGTGAGGACCCGCGTCTTCGTCGTGAACGAGCCGATACCGCCGACCATCGAGCCGTACATCGAGCCGCCCGCCGCCTTGTCGCCGTGACACGCCAAGCACTTGGCGTCATACATCTTCTTGCCCTGGGCGGCGGTCCCCTTGCCGGGCGGCAGACCCTTGCCGTCGGAGGTCCGGATGTCGATGTTCCACGGCGCGATGGCCTGCTCCGTGATCGGCGTGCCGAACCCGACGCGCGGCCGCCCGAGCTGCGGCTCCTGCGCGGTGACCATGGTCGCGCCGACGCCGACGGCTACGATCACTGCGACCATGACCGAGGTTCTAGGCGATCGCATTCTTGACCTCCCCGTTGGCGGAGACGGACCAGGGAAAGATCCCGTTGTGATGCTGCACGAAGCCGACGATGGCGCGGACCCGGCTGATCTCCTCGGCGGTCGGCTGCACATAGCCCGTGCTGTCGATGGCGCGGCTGGCGATCTTCGCCGGCCGGCCGTCCCAGCGCCAGCGGTAGCGGAACTGCGTGAGACACCGGTCCATGATCGGCTGCTCGACGACGGCGGGCTGCCAGTTGCGGCCGCCGTCCGCCGTGACGTCCACGGCGGCGATGCTGCCGTTGCCCGACCACGCGAAGCCTCGAATCTCGTACACGCCTGGCCCGGGCAGCTTCATGCCGCCCGACGGGCTCGTGATCACCGACTTGCACTCCATCTCGAAGCTGAACTGGCGCCACTTGCCTTCCGGCATCGGATCCGTATAGCGCGCGGTCTCGCTGCGGAAGTGCGCCGGCTGGTCGACGACCTTGATCCGATGCAGCCACTTCACCGACACGTTGCCTTCCCAGCCCGGGATGAGCAGACGCAGCGGGTAGCCGTTCTCCTCGCGGAGCGCCTCGCCGTTCATGCCGTAGGCGATCAAGCAGTCGTTCATCACCTTCTCGATGGGGATCGATCGTGTGTGGGACGATCCGTCGGCGCCCTCGAACAGCACCCACTTGGCGCCCTGCTGCAGACCCGCCTCGTCGAGGAGCCAGGAGACGGGGATGCCCGTCCACTGCGCGCAGGACAGCAGGCCGTGCGCCTGCTGCACGGTGGTCGACGCGGCTTTCGTCCAGTCGGCGAGCGTGTTGCCCGAGCACTCCAGGAAATGGAAGCGCGAGACCGCGGGATACCGCATCAGATTGTCCATGGTGAACATCAGCGGCTGCTTGACCATGCCGTGGATCACGAGGTGGTGCTTCTGGGGATCGATGGACGGCGTTCCCGCGTGGTGACGCTCGAAGAACACGCCGTTCGGCGTCACGATCCCGTGCTGGGACTGGAGCGGCGACATGCTCCAGTCCGACCAGTTCTGCTTGTTGACGAACACGTCCGTCCGGCGCCGCATGAAACGCGATTCGTACTTGGACGGCATCCCGTACATCTCCGGCGGGATCGGGCGCCCCGGTGTCTTCGTCCAGTCCGGGATCGGGAGCGGCTGGGTGACGGGGGAGGACTGCGCGGCGGCGAGCCGGACGCCCCCGGCGCCCGCGGCCAAGGCGCTGCCGGCCAGCGCGACACCGCCTCGCAGAAAGGCGCGCCGGCCCGAGGACCTGGGGCGCTCCGACCGAGATTTCGAGGTCACTGGTCCGTCACTCATCGCACGGCCCTCCTCCTGCGCTGGAACCGCTCTTGGACGGTGAGGTTCGGTGAAGTGGGCGAAGCCTACGTTTTCGGCGGACGCGGTGTCAACGAGAATGTATGCAGCGGCGGACACGTGCACGTCACGATCTCGATCCCCTCGATGCGCGCGCACGACTCGCAGAGCGCCGTCCAGCGATCGAGCCTGACGAAGGCGTACGAGAGCCCCACGCACCCCCGCTCGTGGATGGGCTCGCCGTGACACTCGCAGGGCACGCACTCGCAGGCCCCGCACCGATCACAGGGCGGCCCCACGACGGCGTAGCCGCGGGCGTCGCGAACGATCCACGGCACGGCCTCGGCCGGGCCGGGATGGTAGAGATCCTCGGCCGTCCTATGAACACATGCCATCGTGGCGACCGGTCATTTCCTCTCGACGCGTACGTCCTTGGGGTCGAACTTCCATTCGGCCGCGTCCAGCTTCCGCGCGATCGTCATGTCGGTACGCTTGTCCACGGGCGACAGCACCGGCGTGATCTTGAGCTCCTGCGCGAAGCGCGCGACCTCCTTGTAGCGCTCGAACTCCGCGGGGGTGAACGCGAGCTTGAGGTCGGCGAGCCGCTTCGCATTCCACTGCGGGTCGTAGGCGGTGGCCTCCTGGATGATCTTGACGTCGAGGCGGCGGGCCGCCTCCGGTTCACGGAACCACTCGTTCACGATCCCGTGGTTGAGGGCGGCGAAGAGCAGAGCCTCCTTGTGCGCCTTCAGGAATTTCTCCACCGCGTCGGGGTTCGCCTTGATGTAGTCGTCGCGCATGGCGACCACCATGGTCAGAGACGAGTCCGACTTGAGGACCCGACCGAGGCCTTGACTCTCGAATAGCGCGATCCATGGGTCCCAGACGAAGAGCGCGTCGATCTTGCCGGCCTTGAGGGCATCCGAAAGATCGGCGAAGCCCATGTTGACCAGCTCCACGTCCTTTCCCGGCTTCAAGCCGGCGTCCTGCAGCATCGTCTGGGCGGCGCGATAGATCGAGCTCCCATAGGGGCCGTAGAGCTTCTTGCCCTTGAGGTCGGCCAGTGTCTTGATCTCGGACTTGGTGGACGCGACGATCGAGCCGCGGAAGACCGACTGCTTCGCGATGATCGTGATGGGAGCACCGGTGGCGAGCAGAGACACCGACGGCATGTCACCGATGAAGCCCACGTCGATCGCCCCGGCGATGAGCGCTTCGTTCACGGCGGGCCCGTAGCTGAACATCGTCGGCTGGCCCTTGAGGCCGTTGAGCTCGAGGATGTTGGTCTTCGCCAGGGTGTGCGCGATCTGCGCCTCCACGGTCGTCGTCGGCTGCCAGCCGATCCTGACCGGCTTGACATCGGCGCCCCCGACGGGACCGCCGGTGAGCGCTACGACGGCCAGCGCGCCCCAGAGCCGTGTCACCTTACGCATCGTCCGTTCCCTCCTTCGGCCATTTCACCGCTCGGCTCGCGGCGCGGCCGCCGCTCACCTCGCACTGCCCGGCCAGTTCGCCGCTCACCTCGCACTCCCGTCCAGCCACTCGGGCTTGAGCGATTCCCACAGATCCTCGACG
>WNGA01007247.1_pt1 | contig 23721 bp, 19 predicted proteins | sample 5400061 | NCBI WGS metagenome assembly WNGA01 (sample SAMN13153366, study PRJNA577476) | soil metagenome | isolation source: 100 cm soil or saprolite under grassland replicate 2 | place: USA:California | collected 2016-06-15
TCAGGGCAGATTACCCACGTGTTACGCACCCGTGCGCCGCTTTACTCACCCTTGCGGGCTTTCTCGCTCGACTTGCATGTGTTAGGCACGCCGCCAGCGTTCGTTCTGAGCCAGGATCAAACTCTCCAATTAAGAGTTTCATCCTGCCTGCCGCCTCTTGCGAGGCGAGCTGGCATGTGTTTCGGAATGATTTGCAAACTCAAGGAACGCGGGACCGCATTCCTTCGTAGGCTTGCTATTCAGTTTTCAAAGACCGAGCTTCGCCCCTCGATCCGAGAATCAGCTCTCGAGCCGAGCCTTGACCGCCGCGGAGTCGCGAAGACAACCGTTCTGCGTCAAGGAGGGCGGCTAACTACCAGTCCGCCCCGAACCCGTCAAGAGGAAAGCTCAAGACCAACGTCTCGAACAACCTCTCGACACGAAGGGGTCGACATCTACATCAACCCGCTTCACCCGTCAAGTCCTCCTGGTGACTACGTTTCCGTCACCATTCCGACCGAGGGGTGCTGCTTCTACTCCCCTCACGGGCACCCCGTCAAGCAAGCGCCAGGTTTCTCTGCAACTTCCTGCGTCTTCCCTCCTGGCGCTTCCATCGGGAGGGCGCGTCTTTTACCCGCGGAGCGGCACGGTGTCAAGCATCTCGTCGCAGGATCGTCACGGTCCCGAACGCCCCCGCCCTGGAGACAAGTCCGCCATGATCCCGCGAGGTTGCGTATGTCGCCCCGCCCGGGCCGGCCCGACCGCCAGGCGCCGCCATGATCCCGCGAGGTTGCGTATGTCGCCCCGCCCGGGCCGGCCGACCGCCAGGCGCTCCGCGAGGGCGCTAGGCGGTCCAGGCGCGCACGTCCGCGGCGCCGCGTCGGCACCGCTCTGCCATGGCGGCGGCCTCGGGATCGGCTCGCCCGCCGCGCAGCGCGCGCTCATGGGCTGCGATCGCCTCGAGCCGCGCCAAGGCCACGTCGACGTCGTCGTTCACGACGACGTAGTCGTAGCTCGCGAGTCCCCGGGCGACCTCTGCGCGCGCCCCGGCGAGGCGGCGAGCGATGATGTCATGACTGTCAGTTGAGCGGCCACGCAGCCGCCGCTCGAGCTCGGCCTCCGTCGGCGGCACGATGAACACGGTCGTGGCGTGGTCCGGGAAGGCGCGGCGGAGCTGCGCGCCCCCCTGCACGTCGATGTCGAAGAGCGCGATGCGGCCGGCGCGGAGCGCCTCGTCCACCGTGGCGGCGAGCGTCCCGTACCGGTGACCGTGGACCTCGGCCCATTCGGCGAAGGCGTTCTCGTCGACGAGGTGCGTGAACCGGGCGGGAGACACGAAGTGGTAGTCGATGCCGTCGCGCTCCGAGCCGCGCGGTGGTCGGGTCGTGACCGACACGGAGAAGACCGCGTCGGGGTGGCGGGCGCGCAGCCGGTGGGCGAGCGTCGTCTTGCCCGCGCCGGACGGGGCGGACAGGATGAGCAGCAGCCCGGGCGCGCGTTCCTCATTCGACATTCTGCACCTGCTCACGCAGCCGCTCGATCTCGGCCTTCGCCGCCACGATGATCGCGGCGATCTCGGCGCTCTGCGACTTCGAGCCGATGGTGTTCACCTCGCGGTGCATCTCCTGGACGAGGAAGTCGAGCTTGCGGCCGGCCGGCTCGGCGCCCGCGAGCAGCGCCCGCGCCTGGGCGAGGTGGCTGCGCAGGCGGGTGACCTCCTCGGTGACGTCCGTCCGATCCGCGAACAGCGCGACCTCCTGCGCCAGGCGCGCGGGGTCGAGGGCAATCCCGCGCGACAGCTCCTCCACCCGCTCGGCGAGGCGGGCCCGATGGTGCTCCACCGACTGCGGCACGAGCGCCTCCGCGCGCTGGACGAGCGCGTCGACCGAGTCGAGCCGTCCCCCGAGGTCGCGCGCGAGCGCCTCCCCCTCGCGCATCCGCATCGCGACGAGGGCGTCGAGCGCGACGGCGAGCGCGGGTCGGAGCGCCTCCCGGGCAGCGTCGAGGTCGAGCGCCCGCTCGTCGAGCCGGACGACGCCGTCCGCGCCGACGACGTCGGCGAGCGTCACCGCGCCCTCCAGTCCGAGGCGCGCCTTCACCTCGGCGAAGGCGCGCGCGTACGCCTCGGCGAGCGGCACGTCCACGCGCGGCGCCACGCCGCCCGAAGCGCCGGCGCGGCGCACCGTCACGTCGATGCCGCCCCGGGCGAGCCGCTCCCGCACCCACTTCGCGCTGTCCAGCTCGAGGGCGGCGAGCTCGCGCGGCAGCCGCACCTTCACCTCGCAGTACTTGTGGTTGACGGAGCGGACCTCGACGTCGAGCTCCTCGCCCCCCGCGCTGCCGCGGCCGGCGCCGAAGCCGGTCATGCTTCGGATCATCGCTCCACCCGACGTGGCATGCGTCCCGGACCGTAGCGTCGGAGGGACCGAGCGTCAACCGTCAGGGGAGCGGGCGGGCCTCGTCGAGCAGCATCACCGGGATGCCGTCCTCGATGCGGAAGGCGAGCCGGCAGGCGAGGCAGCGGATCTCTCCCTCCGCTTCGCGGAACTCGAGCTCGCCCTTGCACTTCGGGCAGGCGAGGATCTCCTTCAGCTCCGCGGGCAGCGGGCGGCGCGACGACTCCGGGACGGTCATGATCGGCTCCTCGCCTTCTCCAGCGTCTCGATGAGCTCCGAGGTGGAGTGTTCCTTCGGATCGCCGGCCACCGCCACCCTCCCTCCGTAGGCCCGGACCTCCGCCGCCTCCGGGATGGTGTCGGGAGTGTAGTCGGTCCCCTTCACGTGCACGTCCGGACGGAGCGCGCGGATCACCGGGACGACGTCCTTCGAGTCGAAGAGGACGACGTGGTCCACGCAGGCGAGCGCCTCGAGGATCTCCGCGCGCTCGGCCTCGGGCACGATCGGCCGCCCGGGGCCCTTGTTGAGGCGGGTGGACGCGTCGCTGTTCACCGCCACCACCAGGAGATCGGCCTCGCCGCGCGCCCCGCGGAGGTAGCGGAGGTGGCCGACGTGGAAGAGGTCGAACACCCCGTTCGCGAGCGCGATGGTCCGACCGGCCGCCGTCGCCGCCGCGCGGAGGCGCGGCAGGTCGTCCGGCGCGATGCGCTTCCGGTCCGTCATGGCCGGAGGAGCTCCGCGGCGAGCTCCTCGCGCGTCACCGTCGCCGTGCCCGGCTTCTGCACGACGAGGGCGCCCGCGACGTTCGCGAGCCGGGCGGCCGCGACGGGATCGCCGCCCGCGGCGAGCCCCGCGCTGAAGGTCGCCGCCACCGTGTCGCCGGCGCCGGTGACGTCCACCGCGTCCTGGCTGCCGTGGGCCCCGACATGGACCGGGGGAGCGCCGCGGCGGAAGAGCGACATGCCGTTCCGCCCGCGGGTGACGAGCAGGACGTCGCAGTCCACGCGGCGGAGGAGGACGCGCGCCGCCCGCTCGAGCCCGCCCGGCCCTGCGAGCGACACGCCGGAGGCGGCCTCCAGCTCGACCTCGTTCGGCTTCACCATCGTGACGCCGCCGTACGCGCGCAGGTTGTAGCGGGAGTCCACGCACACCGGGACCCCTGCCCGCTTCACGCGCCGCAGCGCCTCGATCGCGGCGGGGCCGAGCGTGTCGGAGCCGTAGTCGCTCGCGAGCACCGCGCGCGCGCGGCGTCCGAGGCGCTCGACGCTGCGGACGATCCGCCGCTCCACCGCCGGCGGGAGCGGCCCGGAGGGGGCGCGGTCGAGCCGGATCATCTGCTGCCGGCGCGTCGATCGTCCGCCCGCGAGGATGCGCGTCTTCGCCTCGGTGGGCCGGCCGCGAACCCGCTCGATGGCGGAGACGTCGATGCCGCTCTCCTCCATCTCGTCGAGGAGCGCCGTCCCGAGCGCGTCGTCTCCCACGGCGCCGATCGCCCGCACCTTCACGCCGAGCGCGGCGAGGTTCTGCGCGGCGTTCCCCGCGCCACCCGGCTTCAGCTCCGAAGACTCGTAGCGGACGATGAGGACGGGCGCCTCGCGGCTCACCCGGTCGGTCTCGCCGTACACGTACTCGTCCGCCACGAAGTCGCCGACGACCACGACCTCCGCGCGAGAGAAGGCGGGGAGCAGGCTCGCCAGCGCGGGCAGCTCGGGTTCGCGGATGCGGCGCACGCCGAGTTACCTACCGCGCGCCGTCCGCGCCGGTCAATCCTGGACGGGGGGACACTCGGCCTTCGCGATGCTCAGGCCTCGCGCCCCCCCGATCCCCCCGCTCGCTCTGGGGCAGCCTCATCCGGCTGCCCCTGCGCTCGCCGCTCGGCGCCCGGCCGCGTCTTCCAGCGGCGGTGAAGCCAGTACCAGCGGTCGGGGTAGACGCGGACCCAGCGCTCCAGCCGGTCATTCAGGTCCTGCATGAACGCGAGCACGTCGCGATCGCGGTCGCCGGTGTCCGGGGGGGCGAGCGGGCCCTCGAAGATCACCTTGTGCCGCCCGTCGCCGAGCGGCACCGACAGGCAGAACAAGACCGCGGCTCCGCTGCGGATCGCGAGCACCGCCGGCGTCGGCGCGGTCGCGGCTGGCATCCCGAAGAACGTGGGGAAGATGGCGTGGCGGAGGGGCTGGTTCTGGTCGATCACGTACCCGAGCACGCGCCCCGCCTTCACCGACCGGATCGCAGCGGAGAGGGTCGAGCCCTTCGTGATGACGAGGTCCTCGACGCCCGAGCGGCGCCGGATCGAGCGCCACAGGTCGTTCGCGCCCGACTTGCCCATCTGGCGCGAGATCATCGTGATGGGGAGGCCCTTCAGCGTGTGGGCGGCCGCGAGAAGGTCGAAGTTCCCGAAGTGCCCGGTGCAGGCGATGAGCCCCTCCCCCTTGGCGCGGGCCGCCTCGAGCTTCTCCCACCCGTCGTACACGAACATCCGCTCGATCTCCTCGCGCGGCAGGAACGGGACGCGGAGGAAGTCGGGGATCATCTGGCCCAGGTTCCGGTAGGTCTTGCGCGCGATGTCGCGCCGCTCCGCCTCGCCCTTCTCGGGGAACGCGAGGCGGAGGTTCTCGAGGACGACGCGGCGCCGGATCCCGAGGGCCCAGACGAGCGCGCCGAGCGCGGCGCCGAGGGCGTCGAGCCAGCGGCGGGGGATGCGGACGAGTAGCCAGCCGAGAAGTCGCATGCGCCTAGGATCCCTGGACCGCCGTCGTCGTGGTCGTCGTCGTGGACGTGGACGTGGACGTGGACGTGACCGCGAGCGAGGACGGCCCGAACACGCGATCGAGCGCCGCGTCCAGGATCTCCGCCCCGCTCACGATCTCCGCCTCGATCCGCACGGCGCGGACCCGCGGATCGCTCGCGACGTCCGGCGGAAGCCGCACCGCGTCCTTCTCGGTCGTGACGACGAGCTCGCAGCGCGACGCCTCTGCCGCGCGCAGGGCGGCGTCGAGCTCGGCCGCTACGAACCGGTGATGGTCGGGGAAGATCACCTCGCGACCGATCTCCGCCCCCATCGCGGCGAGCGTCCGGCGGAACCCGGCCGGCCGGGCGATCCCGGCGAGGAGCAGCACGCGGCGGCCGCGCAGCGCCTCCACCCCGAACGTCCGGCCGAGCGCGCCGTCCACGACGTCGACGGGCGCGTGGCACGACTCGACGGGGTCACGGCCGGTCGCGTCACGCGCGAGCGCGCGGAGGGCGGCGAGCGCTTCCGGCGGCGCCTGGTCGACGCGGGAGAGCCACACGAGCCCTGCGCGCCGCAGCGCTCCGGGAGGCTCGCGATTCGGCCCGGCGGGGAGGAGCCGGCCGTTCCCGAAGGGGTTCGCCGCGTCGAGCACGACGACGTCGAGATCGCGCACGAGCGAACGGTGCTGGAAGCCATCGTCGAGGAGGAGCGCGTCGGCCGCGAGCTCCCGCACCGCGGTCCGGGCGAGCTCCGCGCGGCGCGGGCCACACAGCACGCGAACGCCGGGCAGCCGACGGGCCACGAGGACGGGCTCGTCGCCGCCCTCCTCCGCGCCGAGGAGGACGCGCGCACCGTCCGCGACGACCCGCGCCCCCGCGCGGGTCGCGCCGTAGCCGCGCGAGAGGACCGCGACGCGCGCGCCGCGGGCGACGAGGCGCCGCGCCACCGCGATGGCGGCGGGCGTCTTCCCGGCGCCGCCGACGGCGAGGTTCCCGATCGACACCACCGGGGCGGGGGCTCGCTCGGCGCGGAGGATGCCCGCGTCGTAGAGCGCGCCGCGCAGCGCGGCCGCCGCGCGGAAGAGCGCCTCCGCGACGCGCAGCGGCGGCGCGAGCAGCGCTCCGGCGGCGCCCGGCCGCTCCGACCACCAGATGCGCTCGAGGACCCCGGTCATCGGGGCAAGAGGTCCCGCGCCGCCGCGAGCACCGCCTCCGGCGCGAGGTCGGCGAGGCAGCGGTGGTGTCCCTCGGGGCAGTAGTCGCCGCCGTGGTTCGAGCACGGCGCGCAGGGGAGCCCGATGGCGAGCGCCCGCCCGGGCGGCGACGGCCCCCACCGCGCCGTGGAGGTGGGACCGAACAGCGCGAGCACGGGCGTCGCCACCGCGCTCGCGAGGTGGACCGGACCCGAGTCGCACGCGACGAGGAGCTGGACCCGCGCGATGGCGGCGGCGAGCGCGTCGATGGGCAGGAAGGAGAGATCCGCCACCACCCGGGCGCGCGAGGCGGCCCGGAACGCCGCGAACGCGTCGCGATCCGACGGGCCCCCGCACAGGACGATGGCGTACCCCTCCGCGTCGAGCGCGTCGGCCACGGCAGCGAACCGCTCCGCGGGCCAGCGCTTCGTCGCCCAGCGTGCACCCGGCGCTATCGCGATCGCCGGTCCCGTGACGCCCTGGAGCGCGTCCGCGGCGAGGGCGTGCGCCCGCGGGGAGAGGCTCACCTTCATGCGACCCGGCTCGAAGGTGCCGAGCGGCGCGAGCGCCTCGGCATAGAGCCGCGTCTGGTGCGCGCGGACGAGCGGCGGGTCGGAGCCGAACAGCGAGAGCAGCGCCCGGAGCGCCGTGCGCCGGCGGAACGCGGCGCGCAGCGGGGCCGCCGAGCGGGCCACGAGGGCGCTGCGGAGCTTGTTCTGCAGGTCGATGGCGAAGTCGAAGCGACCCCGGAGCCGGGCCGCGACCGCCGCCGCCGAGCCCGGTCCGTCGCGGGTGAGCCGGTGGACCTGCGCGATCTCCGGGAGCCCCTCGAGCAGTGGCGCGTAGAGCGCGTCGGTCACCCACTCGATGCGCGCGCGCGGGAACCGGGCGCGCAGCGGCTCGAGGATGCTCGTCGCGAGGACGACGTCTCCGAGGGCGCTGGTGCGGACGACCAGGATGTTCGCGGGATCCGTCATGGCGCTCACGCCGCTGCCTTCCCGCGCGGCAGGATGGAGATCATGTGCTCGACGTTGCGAGCGCTCGCCCCGCGGATCGCCCCGACCGAGCGGCGCGCGAGCGCGCCGAGCTCAACCACCTGGTCCGGCCGCGAGAGGAGCTCGTCCGCCACCTTGAGGAGCTGCTCCGGCGTGGAGACCTGCAGCCCGCCGCGCCCCTGGAGCACCTGCACCGAGTCCTTGAAGTTCTCCATGTGCGGCCCGAACAGGACCGGCTTCCCCTGGGCGGCGGGCTCGAGGACGTTCTGCCCGCCGCGCGTGACGAAGCTCCCTCCCACGAAGACGAGCGTCGCGAGGCGGTACGCGGCGGCGAGCTCGCCGATGGTATCGAGCACGGTCACGTCGGCGTTCCCCGCCGCGGCTCCGCCGCTCCGCAGCCGGACCGGCAGCCCGGCCTCGGCGGCGAGCGCCATGATCCGCCCTGCCCGTTCGACGTAGCGGGGGGCGACGACGAGCTGGAGCCCCGCGTGGCGCTCGCGCAGCTTCGCATACGCGGCGAAGAGGATCTCCTCCTCTCCCTCGTGCGTCGAGCCCGCCATGAGCACGGGCCGGCCGCGGGTGAGCCCCATCTCGGCGCGCAGCGCCTCGTCCTTCCCGGACGCGCCATCGAGGACGAGCGCGTCGAACTTGGTGTTCCCGGTCACCCAGACGCGGTCCGGCGCGGCGCCGAGCGCGAGCACGCGCTCCGCCTCCTCGTCCGAGCGCATGAGGAAGCAGTCGATGCGACGGAGCGGGTTCGAGATGGAGCGGAACAGGGCGCGGTAGCGGGACATCTTCTCGGGGTTGAACCGCCCGTTCGTGAGGGCGATGCGCACCCCCGCCTTGCGCGCCGCGCGGATGAGGTTCGGCCAGATCTCGGTGTACTCGAGGACGAGGAGATCCGGCCGGAGCGCCGCGACCGCGCGCCGGGTCGCGCCGTAGAGGTCGTACGGCGCGTACGAGATGACGTCCACCTCGGCGAGCTTGTTTCGCGCCATGGCGAAGCCGGAGTTCGTGACGGTGGTGACGATGATGCAGCACCCGGGGAGCCGCGCCTTCAGCTCCTTCATCATCGGCTGCAGGGAGAGCAGGTCGCCGGCGCTTGCCCCGTGCAGCCAGATGCGCGGCGCGCCGCTCCCGCGCTCGAACGAGCGCTTGTAGAGCCCGAGCCGGAACGCGATCCCGTGCCGGAGCTTCGGGTGCGTGAGCAGCACCGGGAGCGCGAGGAGGAACAGCAGGTAGCTCGCGATGACGTAGAGGAGGTGCACGTGCGGGTTCTTACTCGATGCGGACCGGGTTCGTGAAGCTCAGGCGTGCGCCGCGGTCGCCCGCGCCTCCCCGCCGTCCTCCCCCTCGTAGACCCGGTGCAGCCGGGCGTACTCGCCGTCGCGAGCGACGAGCTCGTCGTGGGTCCCCGTCTCGACGACGCGGCCGCCGGAGATGACGACGATCCGATCGGCGCTGCGAATGGTGGAGAGCCGGTGGGCGATGACGAGGGTGGTGCGGCGCCGCTCGCGCTCGAACGCGACGAGCTTGTCGAGCGAGTGCTGCACCTCGCGCTCCGTCTCGGCGTCGAGCGCGCTCGTCGCCTCGTCCAGGACGAGGATGGGCGCGTCCTTCAGGAACGCCCGCGCGATGGCGATCCGCTGGCGCTGGCCGCCGGAGAGGCTGCCGCCGCGCTCCCCGACGAGGCTGTCGTAGCCCTGCGGCAGCGCGGAGATGAACTCGTGCGCGTCGGCGAGGCGGGCCGCCCGCTCCACCTCCCCGAGCGGCACGTCCGGCCGCCCATAGGCGATGTTCGCGCGGACCGTGTCGTTGAAGAGGACGGTGTCCTGCGTGACGAGCGCCATCTGGGCCCGCACGCTCGCGAGCGTCGCCTCGCGCAGGTCCACGCCGTCGAGGGTGATCCGGCCCGAGGTCGGATCCCAGAAGCGGGGCAGGAGGTTCGCGACCGTCGTCTTCCCGCCGCCGGAGGTGCCGACGAGCGCCACCATCTCGCCGCTCCGGATCTCGAGGTCGAGGTCGCGGAGCACCACGCGCTCGCCATCGTACGAGAATCCCACCCGCTCGAAGCGGATCGCCTCACGGAACGCGGTGAGGACGCGTGTCCCGCGGTCCTGCACCGGGCTCTCGGCGTCGAGCACCTCGAACGCCCGCTCCGCCGCGGCGAGCCCGGCGATGGCGGTCTGCCCGACGCGACCGAGCTGCTTCACCGGCTGGTAGAGGAGCATCACCGCCGCGATGAACGAGAAGAACTTGCCCGGCTGGATCTCGCCCGCGACGATGCTCCCACCGACCCACCAGATGGCGGCGGCGATCCCGGCGGCGCCCATCACCTCCATGAGCGGCGACGAGACGGCGCGGACGCGGAAGGTCCGGCGCATGACGCGGAGGTAGCCGTGGAGCAGCACCCCGAACCGGTGCGACTCCCACTTCTCCATCCCGAACGCCTGCACCACCCGCATCCCCCCGAGCGTCTCCTGCATCATGCCGTTCCACGACCCGGTGTCGGCGGCGGCCTTGCTCGTGAGCGACTTGAGCCGCTTCGTGAGCCGGAGCACCGGCCACAGCGTGAGCGGGACCGCCCCGAAGACGACGAGCGTCATGCGCCAGTCGAGGACGAAGCAGTTCGCGAGCATCACGACGAGCGTGAGCCCGTCACGGATGTAGCTTGGGAGCGCGCTCGTCACCGCGGCGTCGATCGCCCAGACGTCGCTCGAGACGCGCGACATCAGGTCGCCGCTGCTGCGGCGCGCGTAGTAGGCGGGCGACAAGCTGAGCAGGTGATCGAACAGCGCGCGCCGGAGATCGGCGATCATCCGCTGGCTCACCATCCCCATCAGGTAGAACTGGCCGTAGGTGGCGACCCCCTTCACCAGCGCGACCGCGACGATGACGAACGGGAGCACCGCGAGGACGCTGCGGCGGTCGAGGGACGCGAGCGCGGCGTCGACGTCGACGCTCGCGGGCACGAAGTTGCGGAGCGCCCCGAGCGCCTTCACCTGCCCGGTGAACAGGAACTCGAGCGCGGGCCCGAGCAGGTTCGCGTAGGCCGCGGTCGAGAGCGCCAGCACGGCCATGCAGAGCACGGCGGAGAGGATCCGGACCTTGTACGGCGCGGCGAAGCGGAGCAGTCGGCGATAGGTGCCCAAGGCGCGCCATCCTATGTCAGAACGCCGCCGGCGTGCAGGCTCCCGCCTCCCGGCCGACGGACCGCTGGAGCGCTCGGTTGGCGATGCAGCCAGGCGAGCGGGCGAGCGAGCGCCGCGCTACTCCTCGATGCCCTTCACCTTTCCCTCGGCGCGCCGCCGCTCGATGATCTTCTGCGCGATGTGGGGCGGCACCGGGTCGTAGTGCGACGGCTCCATCGTGAAGTAGCCCACCCCCTGGGTGAGCGAGCGCAGGTCGGCGTCGTACGTCATCGCCTCCGCGTGCGGGCACACGGCGCGGATGAGGACGCCGCGCGCGAGCGGCTCCATCCCCTGCACCTTGGCGCGCCGGCTGTTGAGGTCGCCCATCACGGCGCCCACGTACTCCTCGGGGACGCGCACCTCGAGCTTCATCATCGGCTCGAGCAGGATGGGCCGGGCCTCGAGCACGGCCTTCTTGAACGCCATCGAGCCCGCCACCTGGAACGCCATGTCGGAGCTGTCGACGTCGTGGTACGTGCCGAACACGAGCTTCGCCTGGAAGTCGACGACCGGGTAGCCGGCGAGCGGCCCCGCGCCGAGCGCGCCGCGGATCCCCTTCTCGACCGAGGGGATGAACTGGCGCGGGATGGAGCCGCCGACGATGGCGTCCTCGAACTCGAACCCCTCCCCGCGTCCCTTGGGATGGAGCTCGACGTGCGCGTCGCCGTACTGGCCGTGACCGCCCGTCTGGCGCTTGAACTTCCCCTGCGCCTTGGACGACGTGGTGATCGTCTCGAGGTACGCCGGCGATGGGGGCGCGAGGCTGATCTCGATGCCGTGCTTGCGCTTCACGCGCTCGACCGTGACCTCGATGTGCGCCTGCCCCATGCCCTGGAGCAGCATCTCGCCCGTGTCGCTCGAGCGCGCGAGCTCGAGGGCGGGATCCTCCTCGATGAGCTTGTGGAGCGCCGCCGCAGCCTTGTCGTCGCCGGTCTTGGCATGGACCGCGTAGGAGACCGGTCGCGTGTGCTGGGCGAAGGGGGGCAGCGCGATGGGCGCGTCGCGGTCGCACAGCGTGTCGCCCGTGTGCGCGTCCTTCAGCTTCAGGAGCACGACGAACTCGCCCGGCCCCGCCTCCTGGACCTCGGCGTTCTGCGCGCCGTCGGTCCGGAAGAAGTGGGTGATCCGCTCCTCGGTGCGGGTGCGGGGGTTCATCACGGCCGTCTCGGGCTTGAGCGTCCCCGACAGGACGCGGACATAGTCGATCCGGCCGGCGAAGTGGTCGATGGTGGTCTTGAACACCTGCCCGCAGAACGGCGCGTCCGGCGCCGCGTTGCGGAGCGTCTCCCGGTCGTGGAGATCCTTTCCCTTCACCTCGTGCTTCTCCGGCCCCGGGAAGATCTGGACGGCGAGGTCGAGCATCTCGCGCACGCCGATGCCGCCCTTCGCGCAGGCGACCGCGACGGGCAGGAACTTCTGGGCGGCCGCGCCCGCGGCGACGCCGCGCACGATCTCCTCCGGCGTGAGCGCGGCGCCCTCGAGGTACTTCCCGAGCAGCTCGTCGTCCGTCTCGGCGGCCGCCTCGACGAGCACGGTGCGGAGCCGCTCCGCCTCGGCCTTCAGCTCGGCCGGCACCTCCGCCTCGGTCCACCGCGCGAAGACCTTCGGGTCGTAGAGGTGCGCCTTCATCGCGACGAGGTCCACGATCCCCGTGCACTTCCCGGCGCCGCCGATGGGGAGCTGCAGCTGGACCGGCTTCACCTTGAGCGAGGTCTCGACGTCGGCGATGACCTTCCCGAAGTCCCCCAGCTCGTGGTCGAGGCGCGTGACGACGCAGATCGCCGGGCGCCCGGAGTCGGCGAGCACGTCGTAAGGCCGCTCGGCGCGGTTGTGCGCCCCGTCGGCTCCCGAGACGGCGAGGAAGGCGCCGTCGGTGACCTGGAGCGCCCACTCGACCTCGGTGAGGAAGGCCGCGAAGCCGGGACAGTCGAGGACGTGGAAGGCCCGCCCACCCTCCTCGAAGCTCTCGGGGTGGAGCGACAGCGTGAAGTTCCGCTTCTTCTCCTCGGGCTCCGCGTCGAGGCGGGAGGTCGACCCCTCCGGCGACGCGTGCTTCGCGTCGGCGACGCGCAGGAGCGCCTCGACGAGGGCCGTCTTCCCCGCGCCGTCGGCGCCGAGGATGGAGAAGGTGCGGATCACGCGGGGGGGGGCCATGTCGTCGTCTCCAGGCTGGCGCGAACGAGGCAAGGATGCAACGGAACCGGCGGGCGGCGCCACGCTTCTTTCGCGGCCCGCCCCGGTTTCGCGCTCAGCCCTCCGCCTTCAGCTCCGGGAAGTCCTCCTGCCAGAACTCAAGCGGGCCGCGCGGCGCCTCGCCCCCCCGCTCCGTCTCCCGCCTGCGGAGCTCGACCCGGCGGATCTTCCCCGAGACCGTCTTCGGGAGGTCCGAGAACTCGAGGCGGCGGATGCGCTTGTACGGCGCGAGGCGGCGCCGCAAGAATCTGAAGAGGTCGAGGGCGAGCTCGCGCTCCGCCTTCCGGCCGGGCTTCAGGAAGATGAACGCCTTCGGGACGAGCCCGCGCACGGGATCGGGGCTCGGGACCACCGCCGCCTCGGAGACCGCGTCGTGCTCGATGAGCGCGCTCTCGAGCTCGAACGGGGAGATCCGGTAGTCGGACGACTTGAACACGTCGTCGGCCCGGCCGACGTAGGTGACGTATCCGTCCGCGTCGCGCGCGGCGACGTCTCCGGTGTGGTAGTGCCCGTGCCGTTCGGTGAACTCGCTCAGGCTCGGGTCCCCCTCGTACCCCGCCATGAGGCCCGCCGGCCGCGCGTCGCCGAGCGCGATGCAGATCTCCCCCTCCGCCTTCCCCGGCCGCCCCTCCTCGTCGAGGAGGGCGATGCGGTAGCCGGGGAGCGGACGACCCATCGACCCGGGCTCGAGCCGCTGGCCGGGCGAGTTCCCGATCTGCGCGGTCGTCTCGGTCTGCCCGTACCCGTCGCGGATCGTGATGCCCCACGCCTGCCGGACCCGCTCGATCACCTCCGGGTTGAGCGGCTCGCCGGCGGACAGCGCCTCCCGGACCTTCACCTTCACGCGGGAGAGATCCTCGAGGATGAGCATCCGCCACACGGTGGGCGGCGCGCAGAAGGTGGTGACGGCGTGGCGGGCGAGCACGTCGAGCGCGCTCCGCGCGTTGAAGCGGGCGTAGTTGTAGACGAACACGGTCGCGCCGGCGTTGAACGGGGCGAAGAAATTCGACCAGGCGTGCTTCCCCCACCCGGGCGACGAGATGTTCATGTGCACGTCGCCCTCGCGCAGTCCGATCCAGTACATCGTGGAGAGGTGCCCGACGGGATAGCTCCGTTGCGTGTGCACGACGAGCTTCGGCCGCGCGGTGGTGCCCGAGGTGAAGTAGAGGAGCACCGGGTCCGAGGCCATCGTCTCGCCGTGCGGCATGAAGAAGGACGACTCCTCGTAGGCGTCGGCGAACGGGATCCACCCGGGCACGAGCTCGCCGACGACGTGGCGCCCGAACTGCCCCGGGATGCCGCGGAGCTTCTCGGCGCCGGCGCGATCGGTCACGACGTGGCGGATCTTCCCGCGCTCGATCCGGTCGCGCAGGTCCTCCGGGGTGAGCAGGCTCGTCGCCGGGATGACGCAGGCGCCGAGCTTCATCGCGGCGAGCATCACGTCCCAGATCTGCACGCAGTTCGGCAGCATCATGAGGACGCGGTGGCCGCGATCGACGCCGTGCCGGCGGAGGTAGGTCGCCACCCGGTTCGAGCGGTCCGCCAGCTCGGCGTAGGAGAGCCGGACCTCGGCGCCGTCGTCCTCGACGATGTGGAGCGCGGTCCGGGCGTTCCCGTCCGCGATCGCGTCGAACCAGTCGAGGGCCCAGTTGAACCGGTCGAGCACCGGCCAGCGGAAGTCGCGGTAGGCGGTCGCATAGTCCTCGCGGTTCTCGACGAGGAAATCGCGGGCGCGGCGGAAGAGGTCGGTCGGCGTCATGGCGCCTCAGGGAGGTGGACGGAGCGTCGAGTGTGCCAAAGCGAGCGCCCGCCTGTCACGCGTCGAGCGCAGCCCGGGCGGGCACGCCCCCGTTCAGAATGCGCTCCCCAGCCGCGGCAGCGCCTCGCGCAGCCCATCGAGCACGAACTGCACCGCGATCGCGACGAGAAGGAGCCCGGCCGCGCGCTCGATGATGGCGAGGCCGCTGCGGCCGAGCACGCGCTCGGTGCGTGCCGCGCCGGCGAGGAGCAGGTAGCTCGCAAGAGCGGTGACCGCGATGGCGCCGAGCACCGGGAGCGCGTGCCACCACGGCCCCTCCCGCGCCCGCGCCATGAGCACGATCGCGGTCGCGATCGAGCCCGGTCCGGCGAGGAGGGGCATCGCGAGCGGCACGATGGCGATGTCGTCCTTCTCCGTCCCGGCTTCGACCTCCTTCTCGGTGATGCGCGCGCGCGACGGCTGGATCCGGATCATGTCGAGGGCGAGCAGGAGCAGCACCACCCCGCCCGCGATCTTGAAGGCAGGGAGCGTGATCCCGAGCACGCGCAGGATCGCGCTGCCCGCGATCGCGAAGGCGGCGAGGACGATGCCCGCGGTGAGCGCGGCGCGCAGCGCCGTGTCGCGCCGCGCCTCGGGCCCTTCGCCGCGGGTCATCGCGAGGAAGAACGGCACCGCCGAGAGGGGATCCACCACGAAGAAGATCGCCGAGAGCGACACCAGCGACAGGCTCAGGATCTCGGCCACCATCCGGGGTCAGAAGGTAACATCCCCGCGGTGAACCGCCCTCGGAAAGACCGGTAAATGACGGCGGCTTCCTGCTCAATGCGCTCGCGCCCGACGTTCAGGTGTTCATCGACGGGCGCGTCCTCTCGATCAGGGCCTACTACCCTACTTATGATTCGTCACTTCTCTTGGCGCGCGTCCGCCTCCGGGGCGCGGGCCGGGGAGGCCCCTCGGCCGTGCTCGGCGACGGACGAATGCGCCACCGGCGGCGGACTGTCGATCGACCCCTGAAGCGCAGGGGCCGGGCACTTCCGCGCGTGCCAACGTCGCGCGCGGAGAAGGACCTGCCCTCCCCTGCTCGCGCGCCCGGACGGACGTGACTGCGTGTGCCGGCGGACCGGCCCCGGTGCAGCGGGAGCAGCCGCATCGTTCACTCATCATGACTTGAAACGGCGGACGTTCGATCCCGAGACGGCCTCACTTCGGCGGCGCCTGACGACGCCACCCCGCCCGCCGGGGCGCGCGGACGGGAGGGCCCTCACCCGCGCGCAGGCGTCGGAGACGTCCGATGATCGGTGCGCTGCGGACGGCGACGGTCGTCAGTACGTCAGCCGCTTCGCACTGTGCGTGACAATGGCGCGCGGCAACCCGCGGCGATCACGGTGACTTCCTCGCGCGACGTTGGCACGCACGGCAGTGCGCGGCGTCTGCGTTTCAGCGCCCTTCCGACAGGTGAGCGCCCGGTCGCGCATCCGTCCGTCGCCGAGCACGGGGGAGGCCCTCCCGGACCAGCCCCGGCTCGGAACCGTTGGTGTGCAGGCGCGGCAACGTGCGCGTCGAGCTCGTCCTCCGGCGCAGAACGGCGAATGACGTAGCGCTTCTACCGTGGCGCGGCTCCGGATAGCTGCCAGATAGCTCGGCGTCCTCTCGCTCGCTGGATGCGAACGAGAGGGCGCGCGTCGGGTGACCGTCGTGCTCACGGCTGCAAGCGGAGGGTGACGCCCACAGACCCCTCGATGCCGAGAACCGTTACCGAGCCCGGGTTTCCGCCGCTGACGGCGAAGTTTGCAGTCCATATCTGTGTTTCACCGTCCCACGTCATGGGCCCATACCCCGCGACCTGCAGTGCAGCGGCAGCACCAAGGGTGCTTGTCGCCTTGATCTTGATCGACTCGGGAGTCAGTTTGTATGTCCCGTCAAGTACGTCGATCGTGAGGTCGTACCCGTTGCAGTCTTGATCTACACCGTCGTGTTTCACTTCTGTTGCGCCCGGATGGATCGAGGCATTCGCGTCGTTGCAGTCGACCTGGAGCGAGAAGCCGTCGCCATCGGCGTCGTCGGCGGCGTACTTCACCGTCAGCATATCAATGTGGTCCGGGCCCCAGCCGGTCGCACTGTACGATGCGAGGTAGACATTCTTTCGGCCGTCGACGAACAAGGGGCTTCCCAGCCCGAGCCCGTCGAAGGTGAACTCCGGCGGGCGGATCTTCGTCCAGCGGAGATCGCCCGCCGCACCGTACTTCACTGTCGCGATCGAGTTGGCCTCCCGGCCCGTCACGTAGATCGCGCCGTCGCCGTCGACGATGACTGCGCTCGGGTATGTACGGCCGAACTGCTCGGGTACTTGGGTCCAGATCTCGGATCCCGCCGAATCGAACTTGAGGACGTAAAAGCCCCATCCCCAAGAGGTGTCGGTGCTGCCCAGCACCGCCAACTCGCCAGCCGGCCCGATGGCAAGTCCGTTTGCGTGCTCCAACTCGCGCTCCACTGCCGGGTACCGAAGCCACACTAGCTCACCGCTCGGCGCGTACTTCGCCAGCGCGATGCGGTTCCGGGGATATACCGTCCCGTCGGACGCGACCCATGTCCCGGTCGCGATATTCCCGGCCACATAGGCGTTCCCCGCCTCGTCGACGCCGATTCCAACGGGCTGATCGTCCAGGTGAGCGGGCCCATCGATCACGCCACTCCAGAGCAGTTGGCCGGAGGAGTCGTACTTTGTTGTGATCCAGTCGGAGTTCACAGGTCTCGTCATGAATACGTTCTCCATCGCGTCAATCGCGATGAAGCCTTGGTCGGGGATCCTCCAGAGCAGAGTTCCGTTCGGATCGAACTTCGCGCAGACTGCTCCATACGACCCGCTGCAGCTGTAGATATTGCCGTGTCGGTCCAACTCGAGAAGCCCCGACCTTTCCTCGCTCGCCCATATCACCGTGCCGTCCGGGGCGAGCTTCGTCACGTTCGGCCGCCACGGAGCGACATTCTGATCTCCGCCGGAGACGACGATGCTGCCGTCTGGTGCGAGCCTCGCCTGCGCTCCGCCTGCATCGACGGCCCACAGGAGTGCGCCGGAAGCGGAGTACTTGAGGGTCACGGCACCCCAGTCCGAGCCCGTCACATAGACGTTTCCATCCGGATCCGCTACTACGGAGTGAGCGATGTCTTGCCACGACGGATTTAGGACATACCTCTGGGCCCATGCCTCGACGACGTCCTCGGCGCGCGAAGCGTGCGACATGCACAGGAATACAATCGCCGCAGCGATTGCAACACGAGTCATCGGCATCATGAGAGTTCCCCGGTTCGACGAAGATGAAGCAGTTCGGTCGCTCCAGCATCATTCATGTCGCGGCGCGACTGGGCTCGCGGTCGATATGTCTTCGGAGATTCACAGCCAGCGTGCCCTTCGCTACTTCGCGGGATGCGCATTTTCCCGCACCATGCGCGAAACGACCCACATGACGGCCGCAAGGCGCTCGTTCTTTCGTGCAGAGCATGTTGTCGGTTTGCAAGGTGGGTCTTCGCGGATTCAAATGGGCCCGCACGGCATGACCTGATGCGGGAAGCGCCCTGCTGACGCGGGTTTCGTGAGCGTTGGCTGTGCTTGAAAGTGGTGTCGCGGCTGGGGCAGGCTGCGGCGGTGAAGGCTCCCAGGTCCATCCGCGCGCCAGAGTTCGCAAGTAGTCACGTGCGAACTCTGGCGCGCTGTTCTCGCTGCCGCGCTTCGTCGCCCGGTCGCAGCTCGCCGGTGTGTTCGGCGATCGGTACGCCCGCGTCATCGTGCTGCGCCGCCGAAAGAAACTGCGCGCTGCGGACAGTGCGGCCTGCGCTCGCGGAGCCGGTACGACCAGCGGACCGTACCGCGCCCGCGACCTCTCGGTGGCCGGGTGGCGGATCTACGTCGAGTTCGAGCACTGGCGCGTCGACTGCCGGAGGTGCGGCGGCGTGTACGTAGAGCGGCTCGACTGGCTGGCGAAGAACCCGCGCTTCACGCAGCGGTACGCGATGCACGTCGGCGCGCTCTGCCGGGAGATGACGAACAAGGCGGTGGCCGAGCTGGAGCGCCTGCACGACAGCACGGTGAAGGATCTCGACAAGATCTACATGGCGAAGCAGGTGGCCCGGGCCGGGATGCCCGCGCCTCGGGCCATCGGCGTCGACGAGATCGCCATCCGCAAGGGCCACAACTACCGCATCGTGGTGAGCGACCTCGACCGCGGCCGTCCGATCTGGGTGGGCGGCCGGGGCCGCACCGAGGCGGACTTCGATCTCTTCTTCGCCGCGCTGGGCGCGAAGAAGACGGCGCGCATCGAGCTCGCCGCGATGGACATGTGGAAGCCCTTCCGCAACTCGCTGAAGAGGAACGCGCCCCAGGCCCGCGTCGTCTTCGACAAGTTCCACATCATGCGCCACCTCTCGGAGGCGCTCGATGAGGTGCGCCGCAGCGAGTACCGCAGACTCGCGGGCAAGGACCGTACCTTCATCAAGGGGCAGCGCTACACCCTGCTCTCGAGCCGAGAGAACCTCAGCCACGACGGCCGGGCCAGCCTCAAGAAGCTGCTGGCGGCGAACAAGCGGCTCAGCGTCGCCTATCTGCTCAAGGAGTCCTTCGGCCAGCTCTGGAGCTACCAGACCGAGGGCTGGGCGCGTGCCTTCTTCGACCGCTGGCAGGAGGGCCTGAAGTGGCAGCGGCTCGCGCCCTACCGGAAGTTCGCGGCCATGATCGAACGCCACTGGGATGGCATCTCCTCGTACTGCCGACCCGAGAACAAGGTCAGCCTCGGCCTGGTCGAGGGGCTCAACAACAAGATCCGCGTCCTCCAGCGCCGCGCCTACGGCTACCGCGACGAGGACTACCTCAAGCTCAAGATCGTCGCAGCGTTCCTGCCTTCGTTAACTCGCAGTGCGGAACAGGACCCACTGTGATCCGCGAAGACCCGGGAAAGGCTACCGGGCGCGCGAGGCCGAGGTGGCGAAGCCTCGCGGGAAGAAGCCGCGGGCGTGACCGCCGGCAGGTTCAGATTTCCGCGGGTCCTCGTGAGCGTCAACACTGGTCGCCACTCACTGCGCTCGGCCATCCACCCATCCCGCGCCGAGGACTCTGCGCCGCCGGCGCCCAGGGCCAGCGCGAGCCATGAGCACGCGGCTGTCAGCCGCGGTCGGCGACCGGCCGCAGCTTCAGGAATCCGAGGGTGGACTTGAGGGCTGAGCGCGTGTTCAGTACAGTGCTCCCGTGCCTCTGCTCAGGGTCGCACCTTCATTCGAGACCAAGCTCGCCACCCTCACGCAAGCTGCGCGACACGACCTCGCGTGCGCATGCGGCCCTTCCGGGCCCCGACAGCGCGGCGCAGACGGACTCTGGATCTATCCTGCTGAACTCCCTTCCGGTCAGCGCGTGCCGATGCTCAAGGTGCTGCAAGCGTCCGGGTGCGAGCGGGCCTGCCTGTACTGCGCGGAGCGGCTGGGAGGGCAATCACCGGCTGTCACGCTCTTGCCTGACGAGTTGGCACGCACGTTCGTCGAGCTGCACCAGCAGCGCAGAGCCTTCGGCCTCTTCCTGTCGTCGGCCATCCGTGGAGGAGCGGTCGCCACCATGGACCGAATGCTCGCCACGGCCGAGCTCCTGCGCGGCCGGTATCGATTTCGCGGCTACGTTCACCTGAAGATCATCCCAGGATCGAGTCCCGACCAGGTGGGCCGGGCGATGGCGCTCGCCACGCGACTGTCCGTGAACATGGAGGCACCGACGGCCGCGCACCTTCGGCGGATTGCTCCCAGCAAGCAATTCGACAGCCAGATCCTCGCGCCCATGCGCCAGATCGCTCGTGCCGAGGCGGATGGCCTGTTCGCGCGCTCGGGTCAGACCACGCAGCTGGTGGTGGGCGCAGCGGGAGAGAGCGATCGGCAGATCGCGGGCGCGGCGGAATGGATGTACCGCGAGCTCAAGCTGGCGCGCGTCTATTACTCCTCGCTGCAGCCGGTAGCAGGGACTGCGCTGGCGGATCAGCCTCCGGTTCCCTTCATGCGCGAGCACCGGCTGTATCAGGTCGATTTCCTGCTCCGGAGCTACGGCTTCGCCCTAGACGAGATCGACTTCGACGATCGCGGGGCGCTTCCACTCGATCTCGATCCGAAATCCGCATGGGCGCGCCGTCACCCCGAGCATTTCCCGGTCGAGATCAACACCGCGCCCATCTCCGAGCTGCTGCGCGTCCCCGGTGTCGGGCCGCGGTCAGCTAGGCGAATAGCTGGAGTCCGTTGCAAGGAGCGGCTCCGCTCCGTTGAGGCGCTGAGCGCGCTCGGCGTCTCATGGCGGATCGCGGCGCCCTTCGTGCTTCTCGACGGGAAGCCGGCGATTCGACAGATGTCGTTGTTCTGATACGTCGAGTTCGCCGTCGAATCGCCAGGACGGCCCGGCGCGCGCTGCGGTGATGGGGGTTGTGATTATGCCACCAGCCGCCCCCGGCCTTTCGGACACCGAACGACGCAATTCTTTGCGCGCCGAAGACCGCCGGGCTACCCTTCGCACGAACGCGGGGGAGGCGGAGCCCAGATGCCTAGAGTGCCGAAGAGCGCCTCAGTCCAGGAGTTAGTCGCCGCGGCGATCGCGCCCGTCGTCGATCGCATCATCGCCGCCGTTGCACATCAGGTGGAGCTCGCGGTTGCTCAACGGCTGCGAGCGACACCAGCGGCCCGACGTGGTCCAGCGACGGTGCGCTCGAGGGTGACTGGGAAGGCTCGCGCGCGGACCGAGATTACGAGGTGGGTAGCGGACCGACGCGCTCGTCGCGTGCCGACGTTCGTTATCGAGGCCACTGGCCTCGACACGAAGAAGAAGATCGTCGCCAAATACGGCGAGAACGCCAAGTTCGAGAAGGAGAAGCCCATCGCGACCGGCTCGGCAGAGGCCAAGCCGCGCGACGTAAAGGCGAGGGGCCCGATCATCCGGAAGAAGGCGGCCGCCGCGTAACAGGTCGCAGGTCGATGATGATGCGCCAGTGGTTCATCGTGGACCGCGAGTTCGTCGCCAGGCGCGCGGCGGTGCTTGAAGCGCAGGAAGATGCCGCTATTCGGGCTGCGCTGGACGGCGCCGAAGGCGAGGAGCGGGCGCTCGTTGAACGCGTGCTGCGGTTACGGGAGGAGCACGCACGAGAGCGGCGTGGAAGATGAGTCGGGCGATGGAGTAGTACGCGCCTCGGCAGCAAGCCGCGAGGGCCGCCCCCCCCTTCCAGTCCACCTGACAGTCACTAGCGAAGCCGGTTGGGGAAGCGGTCGCCCGAGGGACTTCGAGCGCGACCGTGAGCTCATCGACGAGGCGGTTCGTATCGAGGGGCGCATCGGGAGGAACCGCCCCCTGCGCGGTCGATCTCGGTGGAGACGATCGCGAGGAAGCGTGGGAACTCGGCCGCGCCCGCACGGTCGCTGGGTGGCTCCAAACTGGCCACTCGGCCTGCCAGCGGTCTTGGACCACGCGAGGGGCTCGTGGATCAGGCGATCGGCGTCCTGCGGGTCGCCGCGATCGTCTCCAACCTCCGGTCAGTGTCGAGAGTGCCTCCGCATTCCGACACCCCGAACGGCGTCTTCTTCAGGCCCGCTGCCGAGGCACTGCGCCTAGTGGCTGCGGACGGACACTGGCTCTCCCCACGCACGCCGAGAGGACGACGCGCCATCAAGCAGCCTAATGGATGCTAGTTGACAGCCAGCGCGCAGGGTGCCATGTAGGCACGCATCCTACATGGAGGTTCACATGACAGAACGGAGAAGGGCAGTGCGCGCAGCGGTGGTGATGCCGAAGGGTGGCGTCGGGAAGACGGCGACGGCCGCGGCGCTGGCCTGGGGGTTGCGAGAGCACAAGAAGCGCACCCTCGTGATCGACCTCGATCCGCAGATGGCGGACCTGAGCCTGGTGCTCGGGGTCGACAAGCTCAAGGCGGAGTACACCTCGCGCGAACTCATGCTGCATCCGGAGCACGAGCTCGCGCCGGTGAAGCTGGACGAGTACGTCGATCTCGTGCCGGCCGACCCGGATCCGGTGCTGACGGAGATGCGGCTCGGGAAAGAGACGATGGTGAGCGGGCCGGTGAAGCTGCGGCGGGCACTCGACAAGGTGGAGAACCGCTACGACTTCATCCTCTGCGACTGCCGGCCGGGTGGCGGGGCGGTGATGGCGAACGCGCTCGTTGCCTGCAAGCACATCGTCGCTCCTGTCCAGCTCACGCGGTTCGCGGCGAGCTGCATCGTCGAGATGAACACCATCCTCTCTGAGGTGTTCGACGGCCAGGCTCGACCGGCCATCCGCTACCTTCCGACGTTCTGGACGAGCGACAGGGAGTCGGCGGAGGCGCTCGAGTTCGTGGAGGAGAACTGCCGCGGAGCCCTCTACGGCACGCGCATCCCGAGAGCGGTTGCCATTGCGCGGTCGATGGCCGAGGCGGCGTCGCTCTTCGGCTCTGAGTTCAGTGACTCCAAGGGCGCCGAAGCGTACCGGGCGTTCGTCGAGGAGTTCCTCCTCCACACGGAGGCCGACCATGTCTGACATCACCGGGGTGTCGGCGGCTCAGCTCACCCAGCAGGCCGAAGGGATGGGCGCCTCGGCTCGACCGCGAATCTCCCTCGGCCAGATGTTCGCGGGCACCGGGCGGGAGATCGTCGAGGTTCCGGTCGAGCTGGTTCACCGGGACGAGACACAGGCGCGCGAAGACTTCGACAAGGCCAAGCTCGCAGAGCTCGCGGCCAGCATCCGCCAGGAAGGGATCATCGAGCCCCTCGAGCTCCGGCCGCACCCCGACCATGAAGGTCACTACGTCATCGTCTGGGGCGAGCGCCGCTGGAGGGCCGCTCAGCTCGCCGAGCTCGCGACGGTTCCGGCCATCATCAACCTGGAGTCGAAGCACGTCCGCCGCCGCCAGCTGTACGAGAACGTGATGCGCGAGGACCTCAACGGTGTGGAACTCGCCCGCATCGTCGTCCAGACCATGGAAGAGGACAGCCTCGACAGCAAGGGCATGGCAGACCAACTGCACTGGCCGCTGCGCAAGGTACAGCGTCTGGTGGAGATCCACGAGGCGCCAGCCCTCGTGAAGACGGCGATGGTGAAGGGGGTCGAGGTGGAGGGCGGCTGGCGAGTCCTCTCGAACGAGCACGCGCTGGACGTGATCCGCGCGTACCGCCACCTGGCCCGCGAGGACAAGTCAGAGGACAAGGCGAAGGCGCTCGCCAGGCTCGAGAAGCTGATCGCGAAGGTCCTCGGGGAGGACTGGTCGAGCCGAAAGCTGCGCACCT
>WNGA01003441.1_pt1 | contig 23719 bp, 20 predicted proteins | sample 5400061 | NCBI WGS metagenome assembly WNGA01 (sample SAMN13153366, study PRJNA577476) | soil metagenome | isolation source: 100 cm soil or saprolite under grassland replicate 2 | place: USA:California | collected 2016-06-15
CCCGCCACCACCGCGGCGTCTGGTAGCCGGCAGGTCCCCAGCTACGGCGGCAACGCCCTCCGCGGCCGGATCTTCATGACCGACGGCCACCAGCTCGCCACCGCCACCCGCCACCCCGACAACACCGTCACCGTCGACCACCTCCCCCAAGCCCCACTGTGGCGGCTCCGCTTCGCCGTCGCCCACCGCCCCCCTACTGCGCGCGTTCCCGTTGGTGGCGGCTGGGTGCCAGCGCGCCCACGGCCGCATCCCCCCGCCAGGGGCCGGCAAATGGCGGTAACCCCCGGCAGTGACGCCGTGGCCGCCTGGTGGCCTGGCAGCGGCCCGCGTGGTGGCCAGCCGAGCAGCAGAGAGCGGGCAGGATGGTGAGGCACGCGGGCGGCCAAGCGCCGATTGCGGGGCTTGGCAGCATCATCGCGCAGGCCCGCGCCCGAGCCGGGCTGAGCCAGCACGACCTGGCCGACGCACTCGGGATCAGGCCAAGTTCGGTGAGCCAGTGGGAGCGCGGCACCACCGCCCCGACCCTGGCGATGTTCCGCCGCATGGTCGCCGTCCTCGGCCCGTGGCCGCTGCTTACGGCCCTGCTCCCACCCGACCAAGCCGACCCCACGGCCACCGCCGAGACCGCCGACCAGCAGGTGCAACCGCCCGATCGCCAGGAGCTGGCCGGGCTGGTCGAGCAGGGCCTGTCGGACCCGCAAATCGGCGAGCGCTACGGGGTGCTTGCGGCTATGGTCACCGGGTGGCGTCGGGCCGAGGGGCTGGCATCGCAGCGGCCCTGGGGCAGGCGGCCACCAAAGCAGGAGCTGGCCCGCCTGATGGAGGAGGGGCTGTCGGACCAGGAGATCGGCCAGCGGCACGGGGTGACCCACTGGACGGTCATCGGGTGGCGTCGCGAATACAACCTGCGGCGCAGCCGCCCCGTGCGGCCATCGACCTCGTCCAGACCACCAAAGCAGGAGCTGGCCGGGCTGGTCGCCCAGGGCCTGTCGGACCGGGAGATCGGCGAGCGCTACGGCAGGTCCGCCTCGACGGTGCAGAAGTGGCGCCGAGCCTACAAGCTGGCGGCGGGGCAGCGGGTCGGGGTGGACCCGGGACAGGCCCCTGACGCTCTGGCATCGGGGCCTGACGATCAGCGAGATCGCCGCGAGGCTGGGCCGCTCGCCCTCGACCATCCGCAAGCTGCTCCAGGACGCCACGCTCACCTACCAGGCGGCCACCCAGCCCCCAGCAGCCCTGGGCAGGACGCACCGTTGGCGGCCCGGCACGCGACCGGTCCGCCGGTCCCGGTTGCCGCAGCCAAGCCGGCACCGCCCCCAGCGCCACCCCACCACGACCAGCAGCATGACACCGACGTGCAACCGGCGGCGGAGGTCGCAGGACCGGCCCGCCAGCCCACCCTTAAGGAGCGGGTGTGACCAGCCCCCACCAGCCCCACCCTCCCGACCCCGCGGCTGGGATCGACACCAGCAGGGCCAACCCGGCGCGGATCTACGACGCGCTGCTGGGCGGCAAGGACAACTTCCCCGCCGACCGCGCCGCAGCCCACGCCATCCTCAACGTGGCCCCACAGGCACGCCGAGGCGCCAAGGAGAACCGCGCGTTCCTGCAACGCGCCGTCCGCTACCTGGCCGCCGAGGCCGGCATCCGCCAGTTCCTCGACATCGGCACGGGCCTGCCCACCCAAGGCAACGTCCACCAGGTCGCCCAGGCCACCGCGCCAGACGCGCGGGTGGCCTATGTCGACAACGACCCGGTCGTGCACGCGCACGCCAACGCGCTGCTGGCCGACCACATCACCACCGTCGCCGTTCTGGCGGACCTGCGCGAGCCTGACGCGATCCTCGGCCAACCAGAGGTGCGACGGGTCCTCGACTTTGCTCGGCCGGTGGCGGTGCTTCTGGTCGCCGTCGTCCACTTCATCAAAGACGAGGAGGACCCGGCCGGGATCGTCGCCACGCTGCGGGATGCCATGGCACCGGGCAGCTTCCTGGTCGTCTCGCATGCCACCGCGGACTTCCACCCCGAGGTGGCGGCCAAGATCACCGACGTCTACCGGCGGGCGTCCGCGCCGCTGGTGCTGCGCAGCCGCAGCCAGATCGCGCGGTTCTTTGACGGCTTCGACCTGGTGGCACCGGGGCTGGTGCAGCCGGCGTCGTGGCGCCCGGACGGCGAGGGTCCTGTCAGCCGGGACGCTGGTGGCTTCTACAGCGGTGTGGGCCGGCGTAGCGGCGATCATCTGGTCGTGAAGCCACGGTGCTAGCGGCCTCTGACTGCCCGCTCAGCGTGTTGCGCGTCACTCCGAATGAAGGCGTCTCGTCACTGCGGACGAGCAGGGAACTGTGGATAACTCCCAAGGCGGCCCGCGTTCATGTGCGACGCCACCATGCGCAGCAAGCGCCCAGAGCGCCCGCGCCTCGGGCTCGCGTCCTCGCTCCCGGCAGCCGTCGGCGAGCCCGGCGGCCCTCACTGTCAAGCGCTGGTGATTCAGTGACCTGATAGACATCGGTGAGGCGGTCGTCCGGACCTTGCTGACCAACCGGCTCCACCACAAGGATGGTGCCGCCACCAGACCTGGCCACAGAAGGAGAACCGATGAGGACCTTGCACTTCGGCCTGCGTGTGGCCGATCTCGAGCGGTCGCTGGCGTTCTACGCAGCCGTCGGCTACGAGGTGGTCGGGAGTGTCCCCGAGACCGAACTCGGGCACCTGACCATGCTCAAACTCCCCGGCGACGACTTCGTCACCGTCGAGCTCATCCACGATCCCACCAAAGGCGAGGTCGATCCCGGGAGTGGGTTCAGCTACTTCGTCATCAAGGTGGAGTCGATGGACGCCACCCTCACCGAGCTCGCCGTCCAGGGTATCGACGCCGACGCGCCCAAATCACCAGATGGCTCCGAGGACTTTCTCACGACGTGGATCACCGACCCGGACGGCTACCGGATCGAGTTGGTCCAGTGGCCGGCCGGTCACCCCGACGGCATCACCGCGGCCGACTGGCCGGACTGAGTCAGCCGGTATGGAGGAGCCGACAACGCGAGCGCGGCGGCGGCAACGTGACTGCCGAGGCCCGACTCGACGACACTCGTACGCGCTCATCGGCAGCGTCGCGTTCGTGCTCGCTTTCCGTGGCGGGCAACACTCAGCGCCTGCAGAAGCCCGTGGTCCACAGAGGCAGTGACGGTCGAGTGTGGCGATGTCTCGCCCCTCGGCTACAGTTCCCTTCGTCTGTCTGGAGTCACTCATCGTGTGGTCATGGGGGAATCGATGTCGGTGCGTGAGATCTGCGAGGCTGCTACTGCCCGCGACGCGAGTGCGAGGTCTCGCTTCAACTTGGCCCAGTTGTGCGAGCAGCTGTTGAAAGATCCCGAGTTCAGGGCGGCCTTTCCCCACGCCGTGGAGTTGCACCGCATTCTTGGTCAGAGGGCCGCCACGCGCGTTACGAGGGCTCTGGTGCGTCACGCCCTGCTCATCCAGCTTGTAACAGCCAGGGTCAACACCACGCTTTATGAGGTCCGCTGGACCAACCGCCTCGCACCTGACGACCCACGACGCGCCGACGTTGACTCCTGCTTGAAGATTCTCGCAAGGTCCTCCGAGCTGGCGCTGGAGGCCGCGAACCGCCCTGCCGGAAGGGATGCAATCGTTGGCCTTGCGACGCAGGCGAAGGTCGCCAACGAACTCCCCGTTGACTACGTAGACCGGCATGCCACCCAGCTTCACCATGCCGACAACCTCCGCTGGCTGGACGACGACCTCGCAGACCGGCTCGTGCAGCAGCGACGGGTCCTTCTAAACCGGGGGCTGAACCCCGAGTATGCGGTCTTCGCGGCTGCCTACGGCAAGATCAAGGTGAAGACCTACCAGACGGATCGGGCGCAAACGGGCGTCAACAAGACGAACCGGGAGTATCGCTGGGAGACGCATCCCCGGTCAGTGCAGTTCGCCCTGCGGGGCGACTGCATGGCCATCGAGCGCAAACTCGTCGACGACCTTTGCCACCTCCATGACCTGCCCTCCAGCGTCCGAACCGTGCTCGCCGAGACTGGGCTGATCCAACCTGGTGGTGAGGCGACCCGCTGTCCGGTGACCTTGGACCTGCTGAGCTACGCCGACTTCAAGGCGGAGATGCTCGATCCCCAGCATGGCCGTGCGGCGTTCCAGGTGGGGCACCTGAATCCCCTTAAGGCCGTGAACGACGACCCGACCACCGGCCATACGGCGGCCAACGTGGGATGGATCTCCCAGGACGGCAATCGGATACAGGGCCACCTCACGCTGGCGGAGGCGCGGAAGCTCCTGAACCGGATTCGCGCGAACTACGCTGAGCTCATGCCTGACTGACAAACGCAGGCAGCTCCTCCTCGTCCTCGGGGCTAACGGCGCGTCCGATGATGTCGGTGCAGGCGGCACGAGCAAGCTCGCGCGCCTCCATACGATCACGGATCGCCTTCTCGACGGTACTGGTTACGTGCGCTCGGAGTGCGGGATCTTGCGGGATCGGCAGCACGACCTCCCGCAGTCGATCGCCGAGGGTGTCGATGATGTCTTGGGTGAAGCGCTTGGCAAGGATCTGCCGCTTCACCGGCGCAGATGTGAGCGCGGCCAGGAGCAAGTACGGCGAGATCCGGGCGGGATCAAGCACACGCAGCTTCAGCAAGTGGCTTTGATAGACAATCTTGGTGTCGTACCTTGTGACATACGCGCACGTTCCAATCAGATAGGTTCCGTCGCGCACCATGAGGATGTCGCCTTCGCATACGTCTTGCTTGGCGGCGAGCGACCGGTAGACGTCTTCGGAGACGCCTTGCTTGGGGTCGAGCTTGATCTCCCAGTTGGAGATGTCCGAAGTGCGTACGAATGGAATGCTGCCGGTCCCATACGCCTGCTTGCCGATCTCGTCCCCGGATCGGATCTGGAGCACGCCCTCGTCGAGCAAGGACTGCATCGGGATCAGATCGTGGGTCCCCTTCAGCGACTCCAGCTCCCGGGCCACATCCGGGTTGTAGTAGCGAGGCGCGAGGATGCTGTCCACGACTTCGTCGACGCGCACGACGTAGCCCAGGTGGTCACGCAGCGCTTCAGGCGACGCTTCGCGCTGGTGCCAACGCTGCACGATGTCGGGCAGCTCGTCAGGAAAGATGCGTCGTCCCCGGCTATCGTTTCCACACCACTTGGCTTCAGCCATGAAGATCCGCTTAACCTGAGCTGCGGACGAACCCCGCTTTCGAGCCACTAGCAGGCAAGTCTTCGTATGCGTTCCACCGGAGCCCGACACCTTGAACAACGACTCCGGCATTCCCACCACAGCGAGGATCTCGGCTCGTGCCCGAAGATACTCGATCACATACCGATGCGTCCGCGAGGACACAAGGCTTTCAGGAACAACCATTCCAAGGCGACCGCCGGGACGCAACAGGCTCAGGCATCGCTCGACGAAGAGCACCTGCGGACTCGAGGAAGTCTGAAGCCTTCCAGTCTTCAGCCAGCCCTTTGTCCTCCTATCTTGCCGCCATTGATAGCCCAACTCGAAAGTTGCCTGCACTTCCTTTGTGGCCGCGACAATCTTTGCACCGAAGGGCGGATTGGTAAGGATGACATCGAACCCAGCGAAGTCCTCAAACCGCGGTAGATCAGCCGCGCCCCGCCATGCCAACGAGTCGGCAACATAGACCTCGGACTCGGCCGACGTGAGCAGTGCTAGCCGGGCCAGTGCAAGGTTAGCTAGATACTGGTCCTTGTCGATACCGGCCACCCACTTCGCGGCATCCGATGGGTCGGCTCCTATCGCCAAGGACCTGCGTACCACACCAGCCAAAAACCCTCCGGCACCGCAGGCAGGGTCGAGCACCCGCTCCCCAGGCTGGGGCTCTACCATTGAGATAAGCGACTGTACGGCGTTCTGGGGAGTAAAGAACTGACCAGCTTGCCCCTTGGCGAGATCACCCATAAAGGCTTCGTAGAGATCGCCAAACGCATCGTAATCGGGAGAGTGTAGGTCGATACCGTCCAGGATTCGGTCGACCTCACGCAGACTCTCGTCGGACAACTGTAGTTCGTCACCCGAAGGGAACACCTTCGAGAGGTCCCGCCGTACGATTTCCCAAACGTTGCGGTATTGGTTTGGCACGCCGCTAGTGCCTCGGCCCTTTCCTAACTGTAGGTAGCTCTTGCAAAGGAGGGCCTTTAGCGCCTCATGCATCAGCGCTTCGTCTCGGGTAGAGCCGAGATGCTGCCCCGCCAGGTAGTTCCGAAGCTCTTTGTAAAATGCTCGGTGGTTGTCGGCCACAGTAGCCTCGTCTTCGAATTGGAATAGCCGTTGTTCGTCCATTCTTACACATCCCTATAGTTATCTGGCAAGCGTGCTTTTCTCCAATTGGCGTGCAGTCCGAAGCGTCCTGGAGCCTATCATGACAGCCATGACATTCGGACCGCCAATAATCCATTGAAGGGAGACGAAAAGGACGAGTCAGAATGAGGGATCTGTCGCGTCAGCGTTGTCTGTCGGGCCGTGGACATGACACCAGCCTTCCGACTCGTTACCAGGCTGTCCACTGAGCCATTCGAGGCACTCACTACATCTATTATGCATCGCCGCATTGATCGTTATTACGGCCCTCATCGAGGTGGCCATCCGGGTGTCGGTACGCGCTCGTCGCCGAACCCGGCAAGCAACCACCCATGCGGAGTTTGACGCATGACGAACAGCTCGGCGTACTCCTGCGTTAGTTCGGTGAAGACCCGTGGTTCGTCGCCGCACTCAAGCAACACGACTAGCTCGTATCCGGGTGCGATGGGACGGGGCCGCGACGCCGCACCGTACCGGCCATCAAGGAGCCATGGGGCCATCTGCCCGCGCAGCTCGGCATCAAGGTAGCTAAGGACGACGCGGGGCCAGCCATCAGCCGGAGCCGCTTCGACGATGCGAGCAGCCAGCTCGTCGAGATCCTGCCCAACGATCTCTGGGTGACTCCGGTTTGCCCAAAGCCAGCCTTGCGCCATGACGAGGCGAAGGCTTGGGTCCGTACGCACCCACACCGCGCCCAGACCAAGGTCCAGGTAGGTGGCGAGCCAGCTTCCAGCGGCAGCGACGGCCCCATCCTTACCATAGTGCGCGGCCAGCTCCTCGGGCGTCTGCCCGCTCGGCTCCTCGATCATGACTGTCTCCGTCGTTCGACTTCGGCGGGTATGGGGTGTTCGCTCACATGCTCACATATAGTGGGCGTACCGTGCGGCGATGGGTTGGCCCGATGGAGCGTGTTTGAGAATGGTTGCGACTTGGTGTGCAGCTCGAAGGGTGATCGGGAGCCACTGGTCGAGTTGGGTGTCGTTCCAGTTCATCTTCGTCAACGCCAACGTCTCAGCCGCAAGTTCTTCGGGTTGGTGGTCTGCGGTAACGGGCCGCAGAGCAATGGGGGTGGGGACATACATCCCGGGATAGACACGGTAGAAGTCGACGCTGCCCCTGGTGTACAGCACGTGCCGATCGCCAAGGTCAAGGAGTGTGCCACGCAGTGGGGCGTTGTCGCCGGACCGGTAGAGACGAAGCCGGTCACCGCTGCTGACCCACATGAGTTCGATCTGATCGACGCGCAGGTCGTCGGCCGCCGTGTTGAAGCCTGCCTTCTCGGCCTCGTTGAACCGTGACGTCTTGTGCAGGACGACCCGGGCGGGGAAGTTGCCGTGTTCGTGGCGGTAGAGCGTTAGCGCCTGCATAAGCAGGTCGCGGGCGTCGGCTTGTTGAAGGTGGGGCTGCCGATCCTCCTTCGAGCGTGCTGCTGGACCCCCTTGCACAACCACACCGTCACCGCGCTCGTTGAACACCTGTGCCACCGAGGTGTGCACCTCGCTGCGGTCGGGTGTGGTGAAGAACGCGACGCCGACGTAGCAGGTGGCGTAGTCGGCCGGGCTACGGAGCAGTCGCCAGGGAACGCCGCCCGCCTTGTAGTAGAGGGCCGTGTGGATGTTCCACGCTCGGGTGGCCTCGTCCTGCACGGTCCGGGTGCTGCCGTCACTGGTCTTGGGTCGGTACTTGGGGTCCCAGGTCTCACGGCGCACGATCTGGATTGGGATGCGATGCCGTAGAGATCGCGCCTTGAGCATGTCATGGAAATCGACACGCACGGTCGGATCGGACTCCTCACGCCCAGTGCTTGCACCGTCCAGGAGGCCATTCTCAGCATCCTGGGTGTCTGGTTCCTCCAAGAGGTCAAGTTCCTCTGGAAGGGCGCAGATGATGACTTGGCAGCGGTTCTCATCGGCCAGCGGTTCGAGTTCGGCGGCCCATGCCTCGACAGCGGCGGGTACTGCCTGCGCGGCCTGTCCGCTGAGGCGAGCCAGGTCGCGGCTGTGGATGCGCCGCATCCAGCGGTCATCGAAGGTGAGCTTGGAATGGAAGCACCGGTCGGTGTCGAAGCCGGGGAAGTCGCGGAACAAGCGGGGCTGGCGGCTTGGCCGGGCGGGGATCTCACCTCGGCAGCGTTCCAGCCAGCGGCGGATGCCTTCGACAGCGGCTTGGGAGCCGATGATCCCGACCTTGATCTCGCCTGGTGCCGACGCGGTGGCCACGTCGACCGGCCCGTGGTCATCGATGCCGTACCGGGGGTCGATGTGGCGGCCCCCACCGCCGAACTCCAACTCGGGCTCGTCGAGGATCATGGCCCTCATCGGCGGCGCCTCCGTCCGCGTCGGGCTGGCTCACGACGGCTGTCGGACAGGGTCACCCCGAGGTCGTCGTTGTCGTCAGCGTTGCTGCTCGCATCGGGTGGCCTCCACGCGGCGTCGTCGATGCCCTGATCCACCGGGAACTCCGCGAGGCCGCCGAATCGAAGCCTGGTGTCGGGCGGCTGGTCGAACAGGCTGGGCCTTCCTGGGCCGCGGAGGTAGCCGGCCCAGAAGGTGGTGAGTCGCCGCACCGCCTGATGCCCCTCGATCCGTTTGATGCCCGCGAGGTAGCCGGCAGCCCAGCGGCTGTCGTGGATGCCGTTCCAGGTGAAATGGTAGGTGGGATTCAGCTCCAGGTACCACGCACCGTCGAGTTGGAGGAACTGTCGTTCCAGCGCGTAGTGCCGGTAGTAGGCCACCCGCGACGGGTCTCGCCTGCTTGGGTAGGCGCTGAACACGGTGCGACCGTAGCCGCCGTCGACCTTGATCGTCAGCGGCGACAGATCCTCAGTCGCACCGAAGTACAGATAGTTGCGCTTGCCATGCCAACGAAGCTGGTCGACATGCGCGTCCTCCAGGGTGCGGTTGAGCACCTGCACGAGCAGGCGCCGGGCGTCATCGGACTTGCTCGCCGCCAGCTCTCTAGTCGACGTAAACCTGATCGGACCATCGACCAGCGGGGTGAGTGGGGCATCGCCGAGCCGGCTGAACGAGAACACCTCGCCACCCCATAGCACCCAATCGGACGCCACCGCCCCGGCCGCTCGTAACCTCTTATAGCCTTCGCGCCGGTCGGCCACCCGAGTCGGCGCCGACCACACGACGTCAGCCATGTAGTCCACGCGCAGCAGGTTCGACAGCAGGATCTCCGGCCGCGGCGGCGGCCGCAGATACACCCCCTCTGACGCCGGAAGCGCCAGCTCCAACAGAGGGCCAGCGGCCGAGGCGTCGAAGCGATCCCGGCGCTTGTCGAACCGGACCCTGCGAGAGGACCGGGCCTCTGGGTCGGCCAGTGCCTGCTTCACCGGCACCCACCATGCTTCTCGGGTGCCTGGATGGGAGCACACCAGCAGCACCGGCGCGTTCCCGGCCAGCCAGTAGCCGATGTCGCTCTCGTCGCACAACCACCAAAACCCGTTGTCGTCTTCCCCTGCGAAGCGACGCTCCGTAGCCTTCGACTGGACGAGCAGAACCCGATTCAGGGTTGCCTCGTCGGGTGACACCAGTTCGATCTCCCCGTCGATGCCGTGGTCGACCCGGCGCGGATGCCAGATGAACCCCATCTCGGCGACGAGCATGCCGATCAGGGCCATGCCGGCTTCGCCGATCCGGGCGCTCCCTGTGAACCGTTTCGCCACCCACCACCTCCCTCGCCATCACGTAGCCGGGAGCATAGGGCGTCGCCACGACACTCACATTCGAACTCGAAGACCGGCAGGGCCGCGGTTCACTTCCTCTTCAAGGCTCCCTTCAGGGATGGTCCGCCGCCAGGGCGCCACCGATGTAGTCACATTTCGGTTGGCCTTCGTGTGCTGGCCCGGTAACAACGGATCGTCGACCAGCAGGCGTTGACGAGCGCGCAGACTCACGGTCTCGATTACCAACCAGGTTCAACTCGTCTGCCACTCCTTGCTCCAAGACGGAGCGAATAGAACAGAACCGCATACTCAGGCGCTCCGGCTACACGAGGTGGACTGTCGTCGGGGAATGCAGAATTGCTCGACCCTCTCGCCGGGCCGTGCTGCTGAAGGTCGTCTGTGAAGTGACTGCCGTGCTTCGTGGTCTGACGATGCTTGGGTTGAGGCATACTATGGGAACACTCGTTCGATGAGGAGGACACGGATGGGCAAGGGCAAGCCGGTGCATGTGGTCCCACAGGGCGACCGCTGGGCGGTCAAACGCGAGGGTGCCCAGCGCGCCTCGTCGCTGCATGACACGCAAGCCGAGGCCGAGAAGGCGGGACGACCGCTCGCTCGCACTGACCAGACCGAGTTCTACCTGCACGGCCGTGACGGGCAGATCCGCGAGAAGGACAGCTACGGCAACGACCCCAACCCCCCGAAGGACGCTCGCTAACAGTGGGCTCCAAGGGGCTCGACGGCTGCGGGATGTCAGGGCCGAATTCAGCTGATCACGGGGACCACATTCCAAAGGAGAGATGAGGGTGCGGCTGCAACTGGGCCAAGAGTGGGTCCTCGGCGAGCGCATCGACGGCGGGGGGTTCGGCCAGGTCTACGCCGCGAAGTCCAATGATCGCGAGGCGGTCGCGAAACTGGTCCCAAAGGACCCCGGCGCCGAACGTGAGCTGCTGTTTGTTGATCTGACCGACGCTCCGAACGTCGTTCCTGTCATCGACAGCGGCGAAACCGAGGACCATTGGGTCCTGATCATGCCCAGGGCCGAGAAGTCCTTGCGGCAGCATCGAGCAAGCACCGATGGCCCGCTCGATATCGCCGAAGCGGTCAACGTCCTGGACGATATCGCAGAGGCACTGGTTGGCCTGGACGGCCGGGTCGTCCACCGCGATGTCAAACCCGCAAATGTGCTGTTCTTGGATGGCCGCTGGTGCCTGGCCGACTTTGGGATCTCACGCTACGCGGAGGCGACCACCGCTCCCGACACGCGCAAGCATGCGCTGTCGCCGCCCTACGCTGCGCCAGAACGTTGGCGGGGCGAGCGGGCGACCATCGCGGCGGACGTGTACGCCGTCGGCGTCATTGCCTACGAGTTGCTCTCGGACTCCATGCCCTTCGTCGGGCCGGGGACCGAGGAGTTCAGGGAGCAGCACCTTCACGGCGAGCCATGCCCTCTCGACTATCTTCCTGCACCGCTGGGAGCACTGGTTGAGGAGTGCCTGTACAAGGCGCCCGAGCCGCGGCCAAGCCCCAGCAACCTGCTGGCTCGTCTCAGGCGGTTCACCGCGTCGCCATCATCGGCAGGTCTGGCCAGCCTCGAAGAGGCCAACCGCGCGGAAGTGGCACAGCGCGGCGACGTGGCGCGGCGTGCGTCCCAAGCACGCTCAGACGCCGAGCGGCGGGCGGCCCTTGCTGCCGCGGCCACAAGCGGGATGGCAAGGATTGCGGGCGCCCTCCGGGAAGCCGTCCTGATCGCCACACCAGCGACCGCGGCGCAGCCAAGCCGTGACGGTGGCTGGAGCCTTCGACTAGGGCAGGCGGAGCTTCGGTTCGGGTCGCCCGTCACGACATCCCCCGCACCGTGGGCATCATGGGAGGCTCCTGCGTTCGAGGTCATCGCCCACGCCTCCTTGGCTGTCATCATTTCGCCGGATCGCTTTGGCTACGAGGGGAGAAGCCACTCGCTGTGGTATTGCGACGCTCGAGAGGCTGGCCGCTATCAATGGTTTGAGACCGCATTCATGCTCTCGCCGTTCCTGGCGCAGCAAGGGCGCCAAGACCCGTTTGCGCTGAATCCCGGTGAAGAGTCGGCGAAGGCCCTGTGGGCGGGGATCGCCGAGTTCCAAGTCGCCTGGCCATTCACAGCGGTGAGCATCGGTGAACTAGACGAGTTCATCAACAGATGGGCGAGCTGGTTCGCGGCTGCCGCACAGGGCCAGCTACAGCATCCAGGCCAGGTGCCGGAGCGGTCACCGAACGGAAGCTGGAGGAGGAGCTAGCCTCGATACTGCTAGCTCAAGTTGGCTGTGAAGGTGAAGTGGTGGACGGGCGCCGACCCGTCCTCAAGGAGGACCATCTCGGAGGTGACGTGGTCAAGCGCCAGACGACGGCGTCGTTGCGCAAGGGTGCTCGGTTCGGCTCCTGGGTGCTGACTCGGCGGTTGGGCCAGGGGGGCAATGGTCAAGTCTGGGAGGTCCAGGGCGACGACGGCACCCCCCATGCGATCAAGCTCCTCGATGCGAGGAAGGGCAGCGGCCGATATCGGCTTGCACGGTTCAAGGACGAGATCCGGTTCCTCACCGAGCATCCGGGTCATCGCGGCGTGCTTCCTCTAGTCGACAGCCACCTGCCGGCTGATCCGGCTGGGGTCTCCTGGTATGTGATGCCCAAGGCGATCCCGATCAGGGAGGCCCTCGGGACTGATCCAAAGCCCGAGGTGGTCATTGATGCCGTGGCCTCGATCGCCGAGACCCTGGCAGCCTTGGCCGCGAAGGATATTGGCCACCGAGACATCAAGCCGGACAACCTGTTCAAGTTGGGCGAGGAATGGGTGATCGGAGATTTTGGCCTGGTCACCTATCCCGACAAGAACCCCCTGACCGAGCACGGCCGAAAGCTCGGACCAGTGGAGTTCATGGCACCGGAGATGCGAGCGGATGCTGACCACGCCCAGGCAGAGGCCGCCGATGTCTGGGCTTTGGCCAAGACTCTGTGGGTTCTCCTGCTCGGCCAGACCTATCCGCTTCCCGGACCGCACCGTCCCACCGATCCCGCCTATGCGCTGCGCGCACTCATCAGCCACAGCCGTGCGGGCGAACTGGACCTGCTCTTGGAGCGCGCGACTGCCATCGACCCGGCTGCCCGCGAGCCGATGGCTGCCTTCGCCCGTGAACTCCGGGCATGTCTGGCACCCCCGCCGGAGACCATCGCCTCGGCGGACCTGCAGACGCTACAGAACCGGATCACGGCGTTGACAGCCGCCCCTTACCAGCAGTCCACCGATTCCCAGGAGCGACGACGGCGCGTAACCAGCGCTTTTGAAGAGCTGAGGGAAGCAGCACTGAGCGGCCCCTACCACGCTCTCGCACAGCGGCTCGTCCACTTCCAGAGCCGCTACCACGACAACATTGCTGATGCGGTTGTGCTGCTTGACCGCAAGGGGCTGGCCTACGCGGGGTACACCTGGGGTGGCCAGTTCTTCTCGCCCCCTGGCGCGCCGACAGTAGTGGTCACCATCGCGGTGGGGGGGCGGGTCATGACGGAGGACAGCCCAGGGGAGTTCGCGGCCGTGCTAAGGGTTGAGCGCCGCCGTGACAGCCGCGCCGATGTCCATGAGGTCTGGCGCGGTATTTACACAGCGCCGATCGCCTCAGCCCAACAAGCCCAGGTCTTCGCCGAGATCCATGCCGGCTTCTTCTCCAATTTCGACAAGACCTTGCGCAAGGTCGCCGAGATGCTAGCTCCGACAAGCCACGCCATGTGATGCTGACCCAGGCAGCGGCCGGAGTCCGGCACTTGCGGTCTATTTATATACAGAGGCTCGCGCTTTCGGACGACAGCCAGGAATGCCCTCGCCCAGCGAGGACTTCCGCGGCGCGCTCCCGCCGCCGGTTGGCTTCGGTCTACTCCTCGTTACGGCGCTGGAACAGGCCGGGTACGAGCTGACCGCAGAGGCCGGCGAGCGGCCCCGATACCGGCGGTCACTGCAGGAACCCCCAGTTCGCCGTGTCCTGACGCATGGGGGGAGCGTGCCGGCAGCACGCGGCTCGCAGGGCTTCCCTCGCCGTCCCTTACCCCTTGCTCTTCACACCATGGGGCTTGGACCGCTTTACTTCGGGCCGCAGCATGTAGAACTGGTCAGCTCCAGATTCGATCTCTCCTGCCATTTCTTCCACTCCCGCGAGTCGACCCATACGCCATGCCTGCAAGAAACCGAAGGCAACATCATCGATCTCGCTCCGCTTGGGAGATCGAAAGCGGCCATCCTCTCGTAAGGTCATGTTAGCCGCGGCGGACAGAAACCTAAATACCTCCCACTCCTCCTCGCGGATTCCGAAATAAGCTCCAGTTACGTTATCAACGCCCGCCGGTCCATACCCTCGTGCGCATTCGGCCGCAAGCTGCTGCATTTCCTCGAATGAGCGCGATCGCTGTGCCATCTGCATTGCCTCCTTTACGCAGCTTCGGCGGAATCTACCATGCTTGTCATGTGGATCTTGCCGGCGCACACCTCGCAGGCGTGGAACTCAGCGGCGCAGACCTACAGAAGCTCGCGCTTGCGGGCGACAACGTCGATGTCGTGCAGCCCAGTGAGCTGCGGGCAGCAGCCGTGCCTGTCACCGGAGCGGGCGAGCCCTCTGTGGGTGGTCAGTTGCTACGGTATCCGTCGCGGCGGACCTTGCCATGTTGGCCTGGCAGACGAACGACAGGGCCGTTTACCAGCAGAAACCCGGATGGCAGGCTTATGTAAAGCTGAGGGCACCCTTCCCGACGCTGGTCAGACGGCCTCTTGGTTGACCGCGTCCCTGCTTCAGCTATCGCCTTGCCACGTCCGTGCCATTCGGCTTTGCACCGTCGCCGGCGTGGAGGAGCAACACCTGAGTCATCAGCCGGAGCGTCTATTATCTCCACCTGGCACGATGGCCTCAATGGCGTTTACCAGCTATTCAGAAGCCCCCGGTTCCTTGGCGGGCTTGTAGATAGTCGGGTTACTCATCGGCTCTCGTCCTCGTGCGCCCCCTGCCCCTCGTCGCGGACGAAGGTCACGGTCTCGTCGGTCAGGTTAACCTGGCTTGCGTGCCATCCGGCATCGCGGATGGCGCGGCCCAATGCGGTCCCCGCATAGCCATACCAGTGAGTGGGGTGGCGGCGAGCTGACTGCGGCAGGGGCATACCGAGCACCTGCTCGATGTCCGCGAAGGTCAGGTTGACCTCGTCGCGGCCCTGGTCCTGCAGCCACCGCCACAACCGCTGGTACTTGCCGGTGTGCGACGGACCCTCATCCGATTCATCAGTGGCCGCGTCGGTCCTGTCCGCTGTGCGGTCACGCGTAAGGGTCACCGGCCTGGTTTGCTGCACTCCGATGTCTGGCCTGGGCCAGATCGCTTCGACGCGACCAATGAGGGAATCGGTCCGCGTCCGGATGTCGTCCTCGGTCCAGGCGTCCTGGTGTTCGGCAACGATCTCAGCGTTGAGCTTGAGTTGGCTGTGGTGCAGCAGGTAGTCGCGCTTACCGTCGCCGCCCAGACCCCGTGCCGCAGCCTCCTGCGCGGTCCACGGCCGGTTCGACATGGTCGGATTCAGCTTCCCGGTCACCAGGGTGAGGTTGCCCAGCACTTGAACGCACCCGTCGCGGCGCAAGGCCGCAACGGGCTCCCCAGCGACGTCGGCGCCCCAGTGATCCCGCCAGCCTTGGGGCATCACATGCTCAACGGTGAGGTTTCGTGGGCAGGACTGGCCTTCCCCCAGCGGGCCACGCAGCGAGTCCTCGATCGCCTCAAGGACCATGCGCAGCCGCGGGCGGGATAGGTTCTTGTAGATCGGCTGCTCGCGAAGGGCCACGCGCAAGGTGGCGGCGTCAGGCCAGTATCTGGAATCTGCCTGCTGGTCGGCCAGGAGCCTCTCGACGGTGTCACCGGCGGCGGCCGGTCCGGCTTCGTCCATGGCGCGCAGCAGGTCGACCACCATGCGGTTCACGTCCTTCGCAGTGGCCCGGCAAAGCGCCCGGCGGACCATCCAGCTCTCCAGCGCCCGCAGCGCCTTGTCTCGCTGGGCGGCCGGCATGGCCGTCTCATCCCAGCGCAGCACCCAGAGCAGGAACGGACCGACGGCGGCGGAGTCCAATGCCTTGATGACGCGGTAATAGAAGATGCCCTCAATGGTGCTCGCTGGCAGCGTCTCCATCTGCTCGTACACCTTGGCGTCGGACGCGAGCTCTGCCAGCAGGTCGAGGATCGGCGGGTGCGTGGTCAGCACGAAGTCGCGGAAGTCGCTGAAGACGCGGTCGGCCTGGACCTCGTGCCGCAGCTTCATGGTCAGCCAGTAGTTGAGGAACACGTCGATGCGCGGCCGGAACAGGCGGCCCTGGGCGACGGGCTGACGCCAGTAGTCGTTGTCCAGCGGCGCCCAGTGGTCCCGGTATAGCTTCTCGACGTCCGCGTCCTGGGCCTGGGCGATCTGGAAGACCAGGTTCTTGACAAGGTCGGCAGCCAGCAGCGGGCTGCCGCGGTGGTTGAGCGTCTCGAAGATGACCTGGGCGTTGTCGCCGGCCTCCAGATCGATGACGACCACCTTCAAGTGCTCACGCAGCGCGCGGACCAGCGCGTTGAGCCGGGCGGTGGCCTTGTCCGGGTCGCCGGTGACCTCGGCCCAGTCGGTGATCTGCTCGACGAAGAAGGCGTGCGCCTGCGCGATGCGGGAGGACTGCAACGCCGGCGGTACCGTGCTGTCGTTGTCCATGACCACCCGAAACGCCGCCTGGTCGCGGTCGGTGGGCCAGACCTTGAACACCTCGTCGGGGTGCTGGGCGATCTGGGGATCGTTGAGCACCAGAACCCGCAGCGCCTGAGCGTCCATGGGAGCCCCGTGCTGCTCGACGACGTACTGGGCGGCATCGAGCAGTATTTGGAGCGTGGTCAGTCGCTGCTGGCCATCGACGATGTGGCGGACGGCGATGAAGCCTGCGGGGATGAACTGCTGGTCAAGGACGATCGCCCCGAGGAAATGCGGGGGCACCGGTGCGGCCCCGTAGCCTGCGGGTGCGTCGAGCAGGCGTTCGGTGACCGTGCGGACGTCCTCCCACAGCGGGTGCCACTGGTCTTCGAGGTTCCACACGTACGGCCGCTGGAACAGCGGCACGACGTAGCGGATGTGGTAGCCGAAGATCCCTGCTGGAGCGAGAGTCTGAGCCTGCACCATTCCCCCTTGATAGTCCAGCGCGTCGGGTCCACCCTGTCTGGGGACATATGGCATCCTTCCACACCGCTGACAGGCGTTCACGGGCCTACCCAAGCGTGGTGTCGCAGTCATCCTGGTTGGAAGTCCTCGGGCCACACTGTGGTGGCATCGACGTCGGCGTCGGTGAGGTCGGCGCCTCGGCGTCGTGGGGATCGGTATTTCCCCAGCGAGACGGACCGTGTGCAGTGCGTGGTTCTGGTCCGGCTCCTGCCCACGACTTGGACAATTGCGACGGCCTTGTGGTAGGTCAACCTGGCTGGCTGTCAGCCTGTGAGGCGCGGTCGATAGCTTGACCTGCGCGTTTAGGCGTGCAGCGGTTCACAGGGCTGGGACGTGCCCTGCCCAGAGTTCGAACCTGCGGCTCAGCGGGCTCATCCGACCCTGCCAGCATGAGCACGTGGTCGATGCTTCTTAGCTTACTTCGCCATGAAGAACTCGGGGTCGAGGTAGGGGCTGAGCTGCGGGAATGCTGACAGGTGCTGGGCTCGTTGTGGTCGAATGAGACTGTTGTCGCTGTTATGAGAGATCCCGCTGCTTCGCGTCACCACCCCGCCGCTGACCACCTGGGACGCGCTCCTGCCCGACCAGGCCAAACGCCTCCCCACCGAGCTCGCCGCCATCGACGCCTATCTCGACGACGAGCGGTTCCTCGCCCCATGGCACACCGTGTTCTCCGCCCGGCTGGGCCGCCCCTCGGTCCCGATCCCGACCCTGCTGCGGCTGTTGTACCTCAAGCACCGCTACCAGCTCGGCTACGAGAGCCTGTGCCGCGAGGTCGGCGACTCGATCGCCTGGCGTCGCTTCGCCCGCATTCCCTTGGACCAGCCCGTCCCGCACCCCACGACCTTGAGCAAGCTGGTGCGGCGCGCCGGCCCCGGCGTGATCGACCAGCTCAACATCGCGCTGGTTGGCAAGCTGGCGGGCGACAAGTTGCTGCGCGGACGCAAGCTGCGGGTGGATACCACGGTCGTCTCAGCGAACGTGGCCTACCCAACCGATGTGGGGCTGCTGGCGCGGGCGGTGAGCAAGCTGGTGACCATGAGCAGGCGGGTGCAGGCTGCCGGAGGTGCGCCGCGGACCAGGATCCGGGATCGTCGGCGTGCGGCGCGGCGCCGCGCCCACGAGGTCGCCCGGGCGCTGCGGTCGCGCAGCGGTGACGCCAAGCAGCTGGTGTTGGAGGTGACCAGGCAGGTCGCCGCCGTGGCCGCGGCGCAGCTTGCCGACGCCGACCGGATCGTGGCAGGCGCCCGCCGGGCGCGGACGCAGCGCCCCAGCGGGGCCGGGGTTGGGGCTGGGGGCGTTGGCCGGCGCATGGCGTTGGTTGCCACCCTGCAGACCACCATCCAGCGGACCCGCCGGCTGCTGGACCAGGCCCGCACTCGCCTGGCCGGTGGCATGCCCGACGGGGCGACCCGGCTGGTCAGCCTCCACGATCCCGACGCCCGCCCGATCCGCAAGGGCCGCATCGGCCGGCCGGTCGAGTTCGGCTACAAGGCCCAGGTCGTCGACAACCCCCAGGGGATCGTGGTGGACCACACCGTCATGGTCGGCAACCCACCCGACGCACCCCTGCTGGTCCCCGCGATCGGGCGGGTCATCCAGCAGACGGGTCGCGTGCCTGGGGCGGTGACCGCCGACCGGGGCTATGGCGAGGCCGGTGTGGAGCGGGAGGTGGCCGCGCTTGGCGTGGCGCGGATCGCAATTCCCCGCAAAGGCCGCGCCGGCCCCGCCCGCCAGGCGGTCGAGCGGGGACGGGGGTTTCGTCGGCTGGTGAAGTGGCGCACCGGCTGCGAGGGCCGCATCAGCCAGCTCAAGCACCGCTTCGGCTGGGCCCGCACCCTGCTGGACGGCATCCAGGGCGCCCAACTGTGGTGTGGCCTTGGGGTACTTGCCCACAACCTCGTCAAGGCCGCCGGGCTGCTGGCAGCCAAGCAACACAAGCCAGCGTGCCGATCGTGAGCCTGGGCCGATCGCCGATCCTCGACCCAAGGCCACTGGATGATCACTTCCCACCCGAGGACTTTTTCACGGCGAAGTAGCTTAGCCCGCCGGCTTCGTCGTGTGGCGACCGAGGTCCTACGATGGCGCCCATGAGCACGCAGTTCCAGGCCAGTGGAGCGGTCCCAGCGATTTCCCCCGTGTACCCCTTCAATAAGCCGGGACAGCCGATCGTGCTGTATGACGGGCCAGTTGGAGGGCTGGCCGCACACGACGCCCCTGGTGTCGTGGAGTTGTCGTGCGTACCGGACCTCAACATGGTCTGGAGTATCGAGCCCAGCTCGGTTGCGGGGGCTCCGGGCGAGCCGGTCACGTTGGCGCTGCGACGGCCAGACGGCGATGCGCGCGTGTCCGGTACGTGGCGAGGGATCGCCGATGGATGGTCGAATGGCGCAGCGATCGGCAAGGCTGACGCACCGCTCCAGCGGATCGTCACGCATTGGTTCAATCTCCCCGACTTCCACGGCCCGACCGCCCTAAGGGTCCCCCGCACGAAAGCTACTTCAGCAACCCTGTCGCGGAAGGCTTTACATGCTGTCGTAGCTTTCGTGCGGGGGACCCTTAGGGCGACCACCGCGGTCGGCGACTATGAGTGGCTGGGACGCTGGGAGACCGCGGCCGGCGGATGGAAGCTCACCCTTGACGTCCGACCCGACCATGATCGGGTCTGGAAGGACCTGCACAAGGCACACGTCTACGTGATGACGCACGTGATGGAGATCCGCCGCGCCGATGGAGCCACCTTCACCGCCGCCGAGGCCGAACCGCTGCTCACCGCGTTGCATGTTGGCGTGTCGTTTGCGCTGGGCCGGTGGGCGGCTCCGATGCTGCCGGTTGGCCAGGACAGCACGGGGAAGGTCGTCTGGGAGGACTGGCGCCCCAGTCATTGCGATCCGGCGAGGACGACAAGTCCCGGGTGGTGGCACGAACGGCAGCACGCTTCCCTGAACAACTTCCTGGGCCGGGTCATCACGGCGTTCGCTGATCCGGACCGGCTGCCGGCACTGCGGCTCCAGATGATGCTCGGCATTGCGGCCATGAACGATCGGGGCTTTGTCGAGCAGCGGGTCATGATGGGTGCCGCCGGGCTTGAGCACCTCATGTGGCAGACCCTGGTCCTCGAAGGCGGGATGAGCGAAAGCCAGTACCGAGGCCAGGACGCACACGAGAAGCTGCGCCGCGTGCTCACGGACGCGCAGATCCCTACCGACATCGACGCGGGGCTCCTGCCGGTTACGGCGAGGTTCGCGGCCGAGGAGAAGGCGCGCCAGGGAAGGGTCCTCGACGGCGCGGACCTGGTGACCCAGATTCGTAACCGGTTGGTGCACCCAAGGGGCGCGCAGGAGCGGGTGTACCGGCTGGAGGGTCTCGTGGCGGAGGTGTGGCGCCTGATCCGACACTATCTGGTGCTTCTGATCCTTCACTCGCTCGGATACCAAGGCTCCTACCGCGATCTCAGAAAGACCCAAGGGTGGGCCGGTGAGGTCGGCAAGGTCCCGTGGATGTAGCGGACACAACCCACCGGCTTCCTCGACGGTGCTGCGGGCTGGGCGCTTGAGGATGGATTTCGCTGATGCCGTTGCCGACCGCTGACTATCGTGCGTCCCAGTCGGACGAAGGCAAACTCGGCGGGTAGATGGAATGAGCGTTGTCTCGCGCTGCCCATCTTCATCCGTCGGGTGGCCGACGGCCACGAGCCACCCACCATGGATTAAGGGGTGCATCGGGTGCCTGCTGCCTGAAACTTGACCTGGTCGTGAACCTCATCCCGAGCAAGGCGACCTTGCGGCGGAGTCCGGCGCCTCCCCTACTTGAACTGCAGCCAGGCGATGATCGCGGCAACGATCGTCGCCCCGCCCACGGCGATCGACCAGAGGGCCTTCGCCCTTCTCCACCAGGGCTTGTCCTCCCCCCGGACGCGGACACGGCCGTCGATGCGGCTCCGGAGGCCTGTGGCGCGCTGATGTGGATGTCGCGGGCCTTGCCATAGACGGCGACTTGGACCGCATGCGTGACGGCCTCCCCCGACGGGGAGGCCGGGTCCGGGGCGACCGCCCGGACTTCTGCCACGAGCGCCACGAGCCGGTTACGGATCTGATCGACAACCCCGACGAGGACGGTTGGTGAGACGTTCCAGTAGATGCGCTCGACGGCGCGGAAGCGGTTCCGAAGCTCGGAGTTCATTAGCTTGGCGAGTTCGGCGCCTCCTGGAAGACCCAGCCGGACCGACTTCCCGCCGGCACGGGCAACCCGGATCAGCTCTTCCAGTTCGCCCACACCCTGCGATATCACCACTTCCTCGGAGATGCTCTCCTGAGCAACCTCAGGTAGGTCGTGGACGCTGATCTGCTCGCCTGTGACACGGAAGTTCCCCGCGAAGCCATCGATCACGATAGGTGCCACAATCGTTCGGTACTCGGGCACATCAGACACGCCCTTATACCCCTGTAGCTCGCGGCTGGCCCAATCCCGAAGATCCTCGCTGCCTGCCTGTCCGCCCAGCGCCACACACTTCCGCAGGGCGTCGGCTAGGCTGGCTCCTCCGTCGAGCGCGTCACGTTCGATCTGCTCAACGAGGCTGAGCTTCTTCATGAGTAGAGGGTAGCGCTCAGCGTGGACACGAATCGGGATCGGGGACTGGGCCGCCCTGGGCGCGTCGGCGTGTGTCACTCGCCTCTACTCCCTCCGGATCTCATCATTTCGGAGTCCATCACGCTGATGGGATCGTGATGGGAGACCCAGAGGAGTTATTGAGTTCCGTGAATCAAGATGACACGGCGTGGAGACCGTCACCTACGGTTTCGCCGACTACTTGCATCACTTCAACCCGCGAAACTCAATAACTAGCCGCGGCTGAGTGAACTTGATGATGGCGCCCTATCTATTTATTGCTAGGGCGGCAGAGTTGAGGAAGTTGGTACTGTCGAGGATGTTACATATGCAAGGTCGATGAGAGCCCAGTTTCTTGGCCCTGGGTTCTTCACCGGATCTCCGCCGCGTGGGCTGAGGATCGCGAAGGCACAGACGTATCGCAGATTGGATGGCACGGGAATTGTGTTCTCGGCGCTGGCATCGCCGGAGGTATTCGGCCCAGTCTCGATCCAGGCCATCACGTGCTGCGGTACATCCGGATTATGTCTTAGGAGGCTTCCCCATCTACATTCGTCATAGGCTTTCTGCGCTAACTCCGCGTCACTCTTGAACGATCCTTCAAGGCCCAGTACTCTAAGTAGCATCCTGTCATCGGACCTGAGGGCCGATCCAGTGGCCTTAGCCGTTACTGAAATACTCTTCTCCGACTTGGTGACGCTAAGTGACACAGAGGGGTTCTCTCGATAGGTTTGACTCCGCGCACCGAACCCGGCAGCGAATCCTAACGCTATGGCAAGTCCCACCACCGACACGACCGACAGAACCCGCGCGACCGGCAAACGCTCTTGGAGCAATGTCGAGACTAAGAGCAGCGAAACGAAAGCGATCACGGCTGTCAGTATCAAGAATGTGATTAGTGGGAAGCGCCGGACCATGCGTGCGAGGAGATTACCTGATACGCCGAGCGCAGCCAATACGCCTACAACCAGAGTACCCGCTGCGGCCATCACTGTGCCGATAGTGCTCGGTGATAGCCCATCAGCAGACGAGTTGTTAGGCTTCGGGGTCTTATCCTTCACCACCGGTTGATCTGCCATCCCCGCCTCCCTGAAGGGAACGAGGGTGATGATCTACGCATCTATGCCAGATGTAAAGACCAGATTCCGCTCATCAGATGCACTGTCGCAACCATCTGATTGGGAAGACACGGCCACACAACCGACAGCGGATCATCGGTTCTCTTCCTCGCCGGTCAGGTGCCGTGCCCACCCGGCGCCACGCCGAGGCGCAGCCAAGCGCCAGCTTAGCCCTACGGCAACCACGAGATGCGCCTGCGCTAAGGTTGAGGGTGCGCCCCGGCCGGGTTTGAACCGGCTGCCTCCCGCTTGGCTGCCTGCCCGTCCGCATGGGCGTGCGGGATGGAAGCGGGCACCTTTGCTGCCTGACCCTGACCGTGGAAGCCATCCGTGGCCGGGCCGCGTCGTCTATCAGAGCTGCCGCTTCCCGCGCTTCGCCCCCGACTGCGGGGCCACGGGCGCAGCGCGCTGGCGCTTGGCGTCCCGCCACGGGGTGGACGGTAGTCTGACCTGCGCGGATAGCCGAACGGCAGTGCATAGGTCTGGGACGTGCCCTGCCCACGATCTGGACCTGCGAGCCGTCACGTCAGACTGCCTGCCTCTTGCGCTAGCCGTCGTAGCGGACCCTGGCATTGGGGGCCGCCAGACGAATCGTTGGGCCGGTGACCAGCGGGTTTGGGTTCGTATTGTGTCCGGCTGGGTGCACATCCCTGACCAGCGGTTTCTGTCCTCCGCGACCGTCGTCCACCTCCAATGGGCGGTGGCATGCTGGGCAAATGCTAGGGACGGCCCCGT
>WNGA01003442.1_pt1 | contig 23712 bp, 21 predicted proteins | sample 5400061 | NCBI WGS metagenome assembly WNGA01 (sample SAMN13153366, study PRJNA577476) | soil metagenome | isolation source: 100 cm soil or saprolite under grassland replicate 2 | place: USA:California | collected 2016-06-15
ATGATGCGCCGGCTGCTGGTCGTTCTTCTGTTTGCCGCTGCAGTGGTGCTCGCGCTGCTGCTCGATCGGCCAATCGCGGGATTCGTCGCTCGTCATCCGTTCGCTTACAGCTCCGACCTGAACCTGATGTTTCGTCTGGCCGGCTTCATCCCGCTCTGGACGGTTGTCGCGATTGCTTTCGCGCTTATCGACTCGCGCGAGGGATGGCGTGGCGCCGGCCGTCGCAGTGGGTGGCTGTTGGGCGCCGTCCTGATCGCAGGTGCGGCGGCGGAGGTCTTCAAGCTGCTGGTTCGTCGAGAGCGGCCCAATGCCGCGCTATCGGGATACGTCTTCCGTCCATGGACCGAACCCCTATTTTCCAGCGGCGGTCTGGGATGGCCCAGCAGTCACACAGCCGTCGCCTTCGCTGCCGTGCTGGTGCTCTGTCGATTGCACCCGCGCGCGACCGTTCTGTGGCTGGCAATCGGAGGACTCTGCGCGTTTTCCCGTCTGGCAAACAATAGCCATTTCGCCAGCGATATTGTCGGAGGCGTGCTCACGGCGTACGCTGTGGTCGCAGCGCTCTGGGTGCTGCGCAAACGTGTGTCGCCGGAGTGAATGGGTCATGGTGAGATCGAGACGGTTCGCATCGCCCATGACGACAGCCTGGGCCGCGATCGCGCTCATCGCGCTGGCGCGGATCGTGTATCAGGTGTGGTTCTCCCCCTACGAGCTGGTTGCGGACGAGGCGCAGTATTGGGATTGGTCGCGGCGTTTGTCGGCGTCCTACTACAGCAAAGGACCTGGCACTGCGTGGCTCATCGCGCTGAGCACCTCGGTGTTCGGCGTCTCGGAGTGGGCGGTGCGCTTGCCGGCCACGCTCGCGTTCGTCGTGACGTCGGCGTTCGTGTCGCGCCTGGCGGTGGATTTTTCTTCGCGGCCTGCGATCGCTGCTCGTGCCGCTTTCGTGGCGGCGCTGCTCGTCAACTTGTTGCCCGCGTACCTGCTCGCAGCGCTGCTGATGACAATCGACGCGCCGTACATGGCATGCTGGGCTGCCGCCGTCGGGTGCGCGTGGTGGGCCTACAAACGTGAACGCTCCTGCCACCCCTCGTGGCTGCCGTGGATTGGCTGTGGTATCGGCATCGGTGGTGGATTCCTGTTCAAGTACACGGCGGTGTTGCTCCTGCCAGGTCTCGTTGCGTTTGCGATCTTGAATCGTGATGCGTGGCAGCGCGGCGTTGCCCTTCGTGTGACGGCGCTCCTGGCGATCGCGGTGACACTGATGCTTCCAGTCTTGCTTTGGAATCTGCAGCATCAAGGCGCTGGATTGCAGCACCTGCTTGGATTTCTGGCCACACCAGGCGGCGACCGGCCCGTGCGGGGTGCCTGGACCTACGATCCCCGCTGGACCTTGGAGCTCGTTCTCGCGCAACTCGCCATCATCGGTCCTGTGTTTGGTGTCTTCGCGCTCGCGTGGCGCCGAGTGCGCGCGGGTTCGGATGCGGCGCAGTTCGCCATATGCTGCGCAGCGCCGACGCTGTTGTTCTTCTTGTTCCTGACGTTTCGTGCACCCGCGGAAGCCAACTGGCCGATCGCCGCTTACATCAGTCTGCTGCCGCTGGCGGCCTGCACTATTGCCGAAGGCGCTGACTCGGGTGTGCGCATCTGGTGGCGTACTACGCTCGCATACGGCGCAGTCGCGTGTCTGGCTATTCACATGCCGCTCGTTGTTGCCAGTCTGCCGACGGTTGGACGCCTCGTGCCAACGCATCGGTTTCGAGGGTTTGCGGATCGCGCGCGTTCGCTCGGCCAGCACCTGGACAGCGTTGCGTCTTCAACGGGAAGGCCGTTGATCGTCGCGACGTCGCACAATCTCGCCGGGTTGCTCGCGTTTTACCTGCCCGGGCGGCCGCTTGTCGCAAGCGCTGGACGCTTTCTGGGCGATCGCCCGTCGGCATACGACTACTTCGCCGACACCAGCCTTGCGTACCCTCAGATAGGCGCGCGGCCTGCCGTGCTCGTTGGCGGCACGTTTGCGGGATGGGAGGAGGCATTCATCGCAGACGGCTTGACGCTCGTGTCAGACGAAGGGCCTCAGTTTGCGACGTCGAATCTTCGCGGCCCGCGCCAGCCGCTCGCGCCTGTCGTCCACAAACAATGACCATTCACGAGCGCGTCGTGGCGCATCTCGATCACGCGCTCGGGCGCGCCTCGAGGGTAATCGAACCGTTCTCACACGTCTACCTGGAGAACGTGTTTCCAACCGACACCTACCGCGAGATTCTCGATCACCTCCCTGACCTCCCACTCTTTTCGCCTGACAATCCGAAGAAGTATCGAGGCGCCGTTGCCAAGCTTGCTGGCGGTGAGCGCTCGGGCGTGCAACCGCGATCGATTGCTTCAGACACGTCCGCTCGCATGGCCGACGCACACGATCTCGAGTCGTGCCGTTATGTCCTGCCGCTGAATGCGGCAAATCTCGAGCGGATGCCGGCAGCCGATCGGCCTGTGTGGAGGGGATTGGCCGACGCGCTCTGTTCGCCGCAGCTGAAGAACCGGGTGTTCGAACTGTTCGCAGACGATCTCTGTCGCCGGCTGCGAATCACGCGCGGGGCCCTCGGGCGCGTGCGCGCGTATCCGCGACCGAGCTTGATTCGTGATTTCGCCGGCTACTGGATTGCGCCGCATCCCGACACGGGCGCGAAGCTTGTCACGATGCAGCTCTATCTGCCGCGCGACAAGTCGCAGCAGGCGCTCGGGACGACGTTGTACCGGCGGCGTCTGTTCAACCCGCGCAACCTGCTTTCGGTGAAGAACATGTTCGAGAAAGTCGTGCAACTGCCCTTTTTGCCGAATAGCGGCTATGCCTTTCCAGTAGGCGCGCATAGCTGGCACGGTCGCGACGAAGTGCCGCAGAGTTGCGGGGAGCGAAACTCGATTCTTCTCTTCTATTACCGCGACGGATCGCGCGAATGGTAGCGACGGCGTAGCGACGGCAATCGAGGGAGTCACGATCGATAATTTCCAAACTGCAGCGCGATCCCGAAATCGTGGTCCTTCAGCAGTTGAATCGCGCCCTGTAACTCATCGCGCGAAGCGGACGACACACGCACCTGATCGCCCTGGATTGCGGCCTGCACTTTTTTCATCTTCGCGTCTTTGATCGTCTTGACAATCTCACGTGCGGTATCGGTCGGAATGCCGATCTGCAATGCGATCACCTGCTTGACGCTTCCACCTGCCGCGTTTTCGATCTCACCCGGCTTCAGGTTCTTGATTGGCACGTTGCGGCGGACCATACGCGTTTGCACGATTTCCCACACGGCGCTCAGCTTGAACTTGTCTTCGGCCGTCAACGTGAGCGTCTTCTCTTTCTGGTCGAGCTCGATACTGGCGTGTGACCCTTTGAAGTCGTAGCGCTGAACGATTTCTTTGCGCGCCTGATTGATTGCGTTGTCGACTTCCTGGAGATCGATCGTGGAGGTCACGTCAAACGAGTTCATGGCCATGCCCGAAGCATAGCCGCAGATAGCCGCAGATGGCCGCAGATGGCCGCAGATGGCCGCAGATAACCGCAGATAACCGCAGATGGCCGCAGATAACCGCAGATAACCGCAGATGGCCGCAGATGGTCGCAGATAACCGTAGATAGCCGCAGATGGTCGCAGATAACCGTAGATAGCCGCAGATGGTTATACGGCTTGCAGCGCCTTGCGCACCTCGGCGACGACAGCGTCGGGCAGCGCAGGCTTCAGTACGAACGATGCGCAACCTGCTGCGGCGGCATCGCGGGATGCGAGCTCGGAGGCATGGCCGGTAATAGCCACGACAGGGATGTGCTGGGTCGAAGCGTCGGCTTTCAACTGACGCGTGGCTTCCCACCCGTCGATGCCCGGCAGCGAAAGATCCATGAGGATACAGTCCGGTCTCATCTCACGGGCCTTCGACACCGCCTCGATGCCGGTCCGGGCTTCCTCCACGCGGAAGCCCGACCCTTTCAGGTACTCGGCGTACATCTCGCGAGCATCCTGATAATCGTCGACAACCAGTATGAGCGGGGACGGCGCCATTGATGTTCCACAACTCTAGTCGCGTCATGACGTGCGCTCAAGCACAGCAGTTGCGCCGCATACAATGAACGGCGTGCCCTCCGCGAAGACAAAGCCCTCCGGCGCGAGTCGGGCCGTTGCTCTCATTCGAGTCGGCGTAGACCGGCACCCGGCGAGCGATTACGTTGCCGTCGAAGAGCCTATGGAAGTGCGTGTGAACGGCGTGCCCTTCGCCGTCATCATGCGAACGCCCGGGGCCGATCGCGAGCTGGCGGCTGGGTTTCTGCTTGCGGAAGACGTCATCCGGACGTCCGACGAGCTCCTGACGATTGAGGAATGCGAGGACACGACGGTCGAGGCGCGCGGCAATACGCTGAACGTCGCTGTCGGTGGCGACGCCGTGGAGCGTCTCGCGACGCGGCTCGGCGAGCGGCGAGAGGTGGTGATGACGGCTTCGTGCGGTCTGTGCGGCCGGCGCACCATTGAAACGCTTCGCTCGCGTGTGGCCGCTGTCGACGGCCACTGGAGGGTGCCGGTCGACATCGTGCGGCAACTGCCGTCCAGACTGCGGGCCGCCCAGGACGTGTTCGACACGACGGGCGGTTTGCATGCGGCAGGGCTGTTCGACCGGGCTGGAACGCTACGGCACGTTGCAGAGGACGTTGGCCGGCACAACGCCGTCGACAAGATCATCGGACGGCGCGTGATGGAAGACGCGCTCCCGCTTGACGACTTCATCCTCGTCCTGTCGGGTCGCACGTCGTTCGAGCTCGTGCAGAAGGCCCTGCTGGCCGGTATCCCGTTTGTTGCCGCGGTGTCGGCGCCATCGAGTCTGGCCATCGAGCTCGCGGCGGCCTCCGGGATTACCCTGTGCGGCTTCGTTCGCGGCGATCGATTCAATGTGTACGCTCACGACGAGCGCATCGGCTGACACTTCGGACACCAGTACGTCACGCGCGCATCGTCTCCCGTCTTCTTCCAGACGATCGGTGTTCCGCATTTACGACATGGCAGCCCGGCGCGGCTGTACACCCACAGTCTGTCCTGCGGTCCTGTGGTTCTCCTGAATCCGCGATAGGTGACCATGGCCGGTCCCGGTTTCTCTGCGACGTTCTCCAGGAGCAGCCGGCGTGCGATTGCGATCACGTTGGCGAGAGCGGCATCTTCAACGGACGCCACCGGTTGGCCGGGATTGATGCCGGCGAGAAACAGCACCTCGGACTTGTAAACATTCCCGACGCCCGCGACAACGCGTTGATTGATCAGGGCATCTGCTATCGGCGTGCTCGCGTATTCTTTCATCCTTCGCAGCGCTTCCTCCGCGTCGAACGACTCGCTCAGGAGATCAGGACCGAGCGTCGCAATCGGACGATGGCGCGAGAGCTCGGTGGATCGAACGAACTCGGCAGCGTGCACGCGAAAGGCGACTGCAACCCAGTCGTCGGTCTCGAGGACGATGCGCATGGCGGATGCGGGTAGTTGCCAGCGCTCGCCGGGCCGGTAGATGTGCCAGCTGCCGTTCATGCGCATGTGCGTCCGCAGCACCAAATGGCCGGAAAAGCTGATCAGCAGGTGTTTGCCAGCAGCATTGACACTTTCAACAGTCCGCCCGGCGATCGGATTGTCCGTGTCGACTCGCGCCAGATGGACCAGCATCGTCCGGAAGCGGGTGACGCGCTGACCGGCAAGCGCCCGGTTCAGCGTTCGGGCCGTCTTGAATATCGCGTCGCCTTCGGGCATAAACTTCCATTCTCAGCGGAGTTGACTCAGCCTCAGGAGGTGTGCGTGAAGGCAGCGGCCGTGTTCGTCACGTCTTTGCTCTGGCTCGCCGCCTGTCGAGCGCCGGCGCCACCCGCGAGCGCGGCCGGGCCGTCGCCGAGCAGCATCACCACTGCGACCTATCTTGATTATTCACGGCGCGACGATCTCCTCGCTGGCGGCGTCAGGATGATCCCGATTCAAACGTCCAGAGGCACGTTTCGCGTGTGGACGAAGCGCATCGGCAACAACCCGCGCATCAAAGTGCTGCTGCTGCACGGCGGACCGGCGGCCACGCACGAGTACATGGAAGCGTTCGACAGTTATTTCCCTCCTGCAGGCGTCGAGTACTACTATTACGATCAGCTCGGCTCGTATTACAGCGATCAACCTGATGATGCCAGCCTGTGGGATTTGCCACGATTCGTCGAAGAAGTGGAGCAGGTTCGACAGGCACTCCGTCTCGACTCGAGCAATTTTTATCTGTTGGGTCAGTCGTGGGGCGGTCTGCTCGGCATGGAGTACGCGCTCAAGTACCAGAAGAATCTGAGGGGTCTGGTCATCTCGAACATGATGGCCAGTGTTCCTGCCTACAACGAGTACGCTCAGAAGGTCCTGATGCCTGCGATGGACCAGAAGGTGCTGGCCGAGATCAAGAAGCTTGAATCAAGCGGCAAGTACGAAGATCCCCGTTACATGCAGTTGCTGATTCCCGCGCACTATACTCAGCACATCCTCCGCATGCCGCCGGAGCAATGGCCGGAGCCGGTGCAGCGATCCTTCAAGCACCTCAATTCGAAGATCTATGTTCCGATGCAAGGGCCCAGCGAGCTCGGCGCCAGCGGCAAGCTCGCAAACTGGGATCGCACGGCGGACCTGGCCAAGATCTCTGTGCCGACTCTCGTGATTGGCGCGAAATACGACACCATGGATCCGGCACACATGGAGATGATTTCCCAAAAAGTGCAAAAGGGAAGATATTTGTTCTGTCCAAACGGCAGTCACCTGGCGATGTACGACGATCAGCCAACGTACATGAATGGTGTTACCGCGTTCTTGAAAGACGTCGATGCGGGTCGATTTTGATGTGAAGGAGCGGATATGAGCAGAAGACTGTTTGGTCTAACGGTAGTGGCAATCGCCGTTGCCGCGTCGGGCATCGGCGGAAGTGCCCGCCAGTCTGCCGGCGACGCGGTTCGCATCGACGCTGACGATATTGGCGGCGTTGTCACCGGTCCGAAAGGACCGGAAGCGGGCGTGTGGGTCATTGCGGAAACGACCGACCTGCCGACGAAATACAGCAAGACGGTCGTGACCGACGATCGCGGGCGGTATCTCGTGCCGGACTTGCCGAAAGCGAATTACAGCGTCTGGGTGCGCGGCTACGGTCTGGTCGACTCTCCAAAAACGCAGGCCGTGCCCGGTAAGAATCTGAATCTCACCGCCGTGGTTGCGCCAAACGCGCGTGCGGCCGCTCAATACTATCCGGCCGGCTACTGGTTTTCGCTCATTCAGCCGCCGGCAAAGAGCGAGTTTCCGGGCACGGGTCCGACGGGCAACGGCATTTCGCCGAACATCGGAAGCCAGGCCGAGTGGATCAGAAACCTGAAATCAGGTGGCTGTTGGGCGTGTCATCAGCTCGGGAACAAAGCCACGCGTGAGATCCCGAAAGCGCTCGGCAGCTTCGAATCGACTGCCGATGCGTGGGAGCGGCGCGTGCAGTCGGGTCAGGCGGGATCGCAGATGCTCAGCGGACTGGGTAATTTTGGCAAACCGCGAGTGTTGACGATGTTTGCGGACTGGACGGACAGAATCTCAACGGGCGAGGTGCCGCCGGCGCCGCCACGGCCGCAGGGCATCGAGCGTCAGGTGGTGATCACACAGTGGGACTGGGCAGATCCGAAAGTGTATCTGCACGACGAGGTCTCGACGGATCGACGCAATCCCTCGTTGAACGCCAACGGGTTGATTTACGGGTCGCTGGAGCTCAGCGCCGACTACCTGCCGGTACTCGATCCGGTGAAGCACACGACATCGCGAGTAAAGCTGACCGTGCGCGACCCGAATACTCCTGCGACTCCAGCCACGATGCCGCAGCCTTCTCCGTACTGGGGCGAAGAGGCGCTCTGGACGAGCAAGAACAACGTTCACAACCCGATGTTCGATCATCAAGGTCGCGTCTGGATCACATCCGCGGTCCGGCCGTTTGACAATCCGGATTTCTGCAAAGCGGAATCGACGCATCCCTCTGCGAAGCTGACGCCGGTCGACCGCTCGAGCCGTCATCTCGCCGTTTACGATCCCAAAGACGGCAAGCTCACACATATCAGCACCTGTTTCGGCACACACCATTTGATGTTTGCCGAAGATGCGAATCACACGCTGTGGACGAGCGGCGGCGGTCCGGTCGTTGGATGGCTCAACACGAAGATGTTCGACGAGACCGGCGACGAAGTGAAGTCACAGGGATGGACGGCGCTCATCATCGACACGAACGGCAACGGGAAACGTGACGACTACGTCGAGGGGAACGCCCCTGTCGATCCCACGAAGGACAAGCGTTTCTCAGGCGGGCTGTATTCGGTGGCGGTTGCACCCGACGGGGCGGTGTGGGGAACGGTGCTCGGCTTCCCGGGCGCGATTGTGCGATTGAGCCCCGGATCGAATCCTCCCGAGACTGCCCTGGCCGAAGTGTACGAGCCGCCGTTCCAGGATTCGAAAATGGGAGGGTTCTCGCCGCGCGGCGGCGACGTCGATCGAAACGGCGTGTTCTGGGCCGCGCTTGCAAGCGGCCACCTTGCGAGCTTCGACCGTCGCAAGTGCAAAGCGCCGCTGAATGGTCCAAAAGCCACCGGTCAGCACTGCCCCGAAGGATGGACGCTTTATCCGGAGCCGCTGCCCCAACTCAAAGGCGTCACCGATTCCGGCAGCGCGGAGGCGAGCTACTTCACGTGGGTCGATCAATTCGACACCTTTGGCTTGGGAAAGAACGTTCCGATCGATACCGGCAACGCGTCGGAGGGTTTGCTCGCGTTGAAAGACGGCAAGTGGGTCATCCTCCGAGTGCCATATCCACTCGGGTTCTACACGAAGTGGATGGATGGACGAATTGACGATGCGAACGCAGGCTGGAAGGGCAAAGGTCTGTGGGCGACGGTCAGCACACGCGCGCCGTTTCACATGGAAACGGGAAAGGGCACCACGAGCAAAGTGTTGCATTTCCAATTGAGACCGGATCCGCTGGCGAAGTAGGTAGTCCGCGACACGAAGTCCGCGACACGTAGTGGCGGGCCTTTAGGCCCGCCCGTGTTGCGACACGATCGAAAGGCGGCCCTGAAGGGCCGCCACTACCTGTCTGTGCGTGACGTCCGCGGCACGCGCAGCTGCAGTCCCATCGCTGTCGGAGCAAAGCCCGCTTCGATCAAAAACGGCGCGACCTCGCTCGATCCCGCAGGCGCGCCGTTGATCTGTTCGATGAGCCAACCGCGACTGCCCTCCGGCGCGCGCACGGCGAGCGCGACAAGCTCGCTCGCCAGCGCACGAGCGGCGGACGAACGATCGGGCTCGTCGGGAGGCAAAGACACGAGCATCAACCGATCGCCGCGCGCGATCCACGCAACCAGGTGCCCGTTGACGAGGACCACGCGTGCGCCTGCCGACCGCGCGGCGCGCAGCGTGCCAACCTCGGTCGATTCGCTATCCTCAGTGCCGCTGGCAGTACGCAACACCTGTGGACCGGCAGATTGGAACGACTGAAATGGGGACTGTCCCCTTTTTCGCGCGTGTTGCCAGTCGGGCCAGGGCAGGAGCGACCCGTACGGGTTGGCGGGATCGGTCGCTGCCAGCGTCACAGTGATCGGCGTCTCCGGATCTTCGCGTGATGCGCGAAGCAGATCCACGGCGCCTGGCTGCGCAAACTGCGCGGCGCCGAGGCCGGCAACAAAATAACCACGCCGCACGCGGCCGGTCTCTTCGAGCCGGCGGAGCACGGTGTAAACGGCGCTGAAGCCACCGGGAACTTGCTCGATGGTTGTCACTTCGCGCGTGACGATGCCATGCCGCGTGAGCAACTGCTGCGAAAATGCCGTCGCCCACGCGGTCAACGCGCGTTGAGCAGTTCGATCGGCCAGCGCGTTCCATCTTCCTTCAGCAGAGGGAGGCACCAGACGACGTGATCGGAACGGCGTGACCCGACCCGGTCGCCGCGACCGCTCAGGCGGACGAAGGTACGCCCGCAACGCATGCAACGTGTCGTTTGTGACGAGTCCCTTCCAGACGAGCGACCACAATGCATCGACCGTTTCCTGCGGGAACCCACCGCCAAGCGCTGCATGGAGCGGGGCGAAGAACGACGCGCCGAGCTCCTGCAACTGCGTGAGCACGTCTGCTTCACGACCCTTCACCGCCGCGTGTTCGGTTGCTGGCGGCAGCAGTCGTGCCAGGTGATCCGTCAGATACAACGCGATTCGTCCATCGCGCTCGCCGAGCGGCTCGACGCCCACCCACACCACTTCGCCTGCAGCCATCAGCGTGTCGAGATGCGCAGGCGTGTAGTCGTTGATCCGCGACGGCAGAATATCGATCTCGAGCAACGATGCGACGAGCGGCACTCCCTGCAGCTGCTCGATGGTGTCGAGCAGGCCGTCGAGGCCCACGCGCGGGCGTGTAATGCCGTGCCACGTCGCGAGAAAGCGTCCGAGCGCTGGCGCATCGACCGGCTCGACTTCCTGACGGAGCCGCGCAAGAGATCGACGTCTGATTACGCGAAGCACGTCGACGTCGCACCATTCACGCACACGTCCGCCAGGTCGAAACGCGCCCTCGACGATACGTCCCACAGCCACCAGCCGCGTGAGCGCAAGCTCGACGACGCCGGAAGCCAATCCAAAGCGCGCCGCGGGATCGGAAGCCGGAAACGGTCCGTGCGTGCGTGCGTATCGGCGAAGGAGGCTTCCGATTGGATCGTCAACACGCTCGAGCAGCGATTCAGGAAGACCGCGCGGCAAGGGAACACCGAGCGCGTCGCGGTATCGGGCGGCCTCTTCCACGGCAACCAAACGTGGCTCGCCTGCAATCGGCAGTTCGACCACGCGCCGGCTCTCCACCAACTCCCGTGCAGCCGTGTCCGCGATGCCGCCTGCTGTTGTACGCGCGCGGAGTTCTTCCAGCGTGAGGTCGCCAATGCGCAGCAACAAATCGTGCACCGCGTCCACCGAACGCGCACGGAAGCGCTCCTCCAGGTGCTGCAATTCCGCTTCGGTCGACTCGATTGCGCCGGCGTCGAGCAGATCGCGGAGCTCCGCCTCGCCAATCAACTCGCGAAGCTGCGCCTGATCAACTGCGAGCGCCTGAGCACGGCGCTCTGCAAGAGGGGCATCGCCGTCGTAGATGTAGTTGGCGACGTAGTTGAAGAGCAGCGCGGAGCCAAACGGCGATGGCGTGCGCGAATCGACGGACGCCACGCGAATGGAGCGGCTTCGCACGCGGCGGAGCACATCGACGAGGGCGGGCAAGTCGAAGACGTCACGCAGACACTCGCGGTACGTCTCGAGAATGATCGGAAACGATCCATACTGCGCCGCCACAGCAAGGAGGTCGGCCGCGCGTTTCCGCTGCTGCCACAACGGTGCGCGCGCGCCAGGACGGCGGCGCGGCAAGAGCAACGCACGTGCGGCGGCCTCCCTGAAGCGCGCAGCGAACAGGGCCGTCGATCCGAGCTGACGCAGGATGAGCGCCTCGACCTCGTCGGGATCGGGCAGCATCAGTTGTGGATCCGGAGGCGCGTCGGTCTCCGGCAACCGGACGACGAAGCCATCGTCGCCCCACATCGTTTCAGCGTCGATGCCGAGCTCGTCGCGGATGCGTGCGCTCACGGCCATGGCCCAGGGCGCGTGCACGCGACTGCCGAGCGACGACAAGATCAACACTCGCCAATCGCCGAGATCGTCACGCGTTCGCTCGATCAGGAGCGTGCGATCGTCAGGGACCGTCTCGGCTGCGCGCTCCTGATCGGCGAGGTACTGCAGAAGATTCGTGGCGGCCAGAGTGTCGAGACCGTGATCGCGCTCGAGCCGGGCCTGCGCCTGCTCCGGTTTCTGGTGACGGAGCTCGCGTACCAGTTTGCCGATCGCGAATCCCAATTCGATGGGTCGTCCGGCCGCTTCGCCTTTCCAGAACGGCATCTTGCCCGGCTCGCCAGGAGCAGGTGAGACGAGCACGCGATCGTGTGTGATCTGCTCGATACGCCAGGTCGACGCGCCGAGGAGAAACGTCTCGCCGGCGCGCGCTTCGAACACCATCTCTTCGTCGAGCTCGCCGACGCGTGCGCGATCGCGTTGCGCACCGGCGAGAAACACTCCGTACAATCCGCGATCCGGGATCGTTCCCGCATTGGCAATCGCAACGTGCTTTGCGCCTTGCCGCGCGGTGAGGGTTCCATTGACCCGATCCCATGTCACGCGCGGTCTGAGCTCCGCGAATTCATCGGACGGATAACGCCCCGACAACATGTCGAGCACACCGTCGAACACTCGTCGACTGAGCTCGGCGTACGGCGCTGCCTTACGGACGACGTCGTACAGCTCGTCAACCTGCCACGGTTCGATGGCCACCATCGCCACGATGTGCTGCGCAAGCACGTCGAGAGGGTTCCGCGGATAACGCGACGGCTCGACCTGTCCGGTCATCATGGCCTGCGTGACGGCGGCGCACGCCACCAGATCGCCGCGGAATTTCGGAAAGATCATGCCGGCGCTGATCTCCTCCACGCGGTGGCCGGCGCGGCCGATGCGCTGGAGGCCGCTTGCAACGGAGGGGGGCGCCTCGATCTGCACGACGAGGTCGATGGCGCCCATATCGATGCCGAGCTCGAGCGACGACGTGGCGACGAGCGCGCGCAGGTGGCCGCCCTTGAGCAGATCCTCGATCTCCACGCGCTGCGCGCGGGCGAGCGATCCGTGATGGGCGCGGACGAGCGCCTCGCCGGCGAGCTCGTTCAAGGCGGCCGCGAGACGTTCGGCGAGACGGCGGCTGTTGACGAAGATGAGCGTCGATCGATGGGCCTGAATCAGTTCGAGAAGCCGCGGGTGAATCGCTGTCCAGATTGACGGCGCTGCCGGCGATTGCGCGGCGGGGCCGCTGCGGATGTCTGCAGCGGCCGCTACTTGCTCATCGTCCAATGCGCCGAACTCACGCGTGCGTGCCGCGGGCGCCGGACGACTACCGAGGTCAAACACCTTTGCCATGTCCTCGATGGGCACATGTACTTTGATGTCGAGCCGCTTCGGCTCGCTTGCATCGACGATCGTGACCGGCCGGTAGTTCACCGCGCCCGTCGAAATCGCGAACTCGTCGTGAACGACGTCTTCGAGATCGGCCGGTCCTTGCGCGCTCTGCTTCGGCGTTGGCTTGCGCGATTGCGTACCGGTACGATCCGCGCCGCCTAGAAAACGAGCCACTTCGTCGAGTGGTCGCTGCGTTGCCGAGAGGCCGATTCGCTGCAGCGGCTGATGCACGATGGCTTCGAGCCGCTCGAGCGACAGTGCGAGATGCGCGCCACGTTTGGTCGAAACGAGCGCGTGGATTTCGTCGACGATGACGGTTTCCACGGATCGCAGGCGTTCGCGCGAGTTGGACGTGAGGAGGAGATACAGCGACTCCGGAGTGGTGATCAGAATATTCGCCGGTTCGCGCAGGAAACGGGCACGCTCACTGGCGGGTGTGTCGCCTGTCCGGAGGCCGATAGCGGGCGCGTGAAACCGGGAGCCGTCGGCTGTCGCGATGTTCGCAATGCCGGCGAGCGGGGCCCTGAGGTTCCTCTCGACGTCCACAGCCAGCGCCTTGAGCGGCGATACGTACAGCACACGGCAACGCTCGACTGGTATGCGCGACTTCTTCGCGCCGCGACCAGGGACGCGCGGTGCGGGTCCGTCGAGCGGGGCCTGGGGCAGTTGGTCGAACATCAATCGGTTGAGGCACCACAAGAACGCTGTGAGCGTCTTGCCGGATCCCGTGGGGGCCAGAATCAGCGTCGACTCACGGCGTGCAATGGGCGGCCATCCCAGTCGCTGTGCCCGTGTCGGCGCCGCGAACGATCGGTGGAACCATTCGCGCACCTGGGGTTGAAACAGTTCCAGTGCGTCAGCACGCATTCACTTGATCATAGGCGCGTCGCACACGTTTATAATTTGCGCATGGGCGATGCTGGCGAAGGATTAATCGATGCTGATTCGCGCCTCCAGGAACGGATGGAAGAACTGGAGGAGAGCAGGAAAGCGGCGAAGAGCCGCAAGCCTCAGGAAGATCCGGAGCGCGTGAGGCAACGCGAGTCGCTGAAGCTCGCGCGCACCGAGTTGCAGCGTCAGTTGGAGCTCACGGAACACCCGGCGCGCCGGACGCAGATCTCGCAAGCGGTTGAAGAAATTGAGAAGCGACTCGCCGCGTTGTCGTGATTCCGCGTCGTTCACGTACCGGCCATAGAGACTCAGAGACTCAGAGAAGATCTTTTTCTGGAATCTTCCTAGACTGTCCAGGACGGCGACTGTGACGTAGGCCAAGGTGGAAGAGACAACAGCGCAGCCATCAGCGATTTCGGAGCGACTGCTGGATCAACTCTTCCCAATCGTTTCTCTGTGACTCTGTGTCTCGGTGGCCCGTACGTTGACGGTGTCGTTCACGAATCCTTCTATGCCTACCGCTCGCGTCAACGCCGCCAGGCGGCTCGTCCCATCGTCTCGCAAATGCGCTGGCAGTGCAGGGCGTGGCGCGGGCAGAGACACGGCGCGCTCGATGATACGCGCGTAGTCTGCAGCCATCAGCTCCAGCCGGTGATGCGCGTTCCACCACGCGCGCGCGGCTTTCCCCAATAGCGCACGCCGCTTGTCGTCGGACGCAAGCCGATCCAGGGCAAGGTGCAGCGAGTGATCTTCGTCGACGATATCGACGCTCACGGCAACGGGCTCGCCTTCGCTTCCGTCGCGCAGTCGCCAGTCGTGCGGATCCAAAGTGGGCACATCGACGAGATGCGCGAGCTCGGTAATGATCGTGGCGCGGCCTGCCGCGAGACAGCGAAGCCATGAGGCCGATATTTCGCGATTTGTCGGCCACCTGAGGCAAGCGCAGATGTCGGAGGCCATCAAGTATCGAGTCACATCCTCGTCGTTGACATATCCGGTGACGTGGACGCGGTCGGCGACGTCCCAGCGCCGTGCTTCCGACATCACGTCAAGGTGCTCGGCTTCGTCGCCGGCGACCAGCAGGTGCAGCCGCGGATGTCGCGTTCGCACAGCGGCGAGCGCGCGCAGCAGCGGCCCGATGCGTTTCTCGGGTGTCACGCCGCCAAACGCGGTGATGACGACCGCGTCCGCCGGGATGCCGCGGCGCTCGAGCATCGACCTCCGTCCCCCCAAGGGACCTCCGTCCCCCCTGGCGACCTCCGTCCCCCTCAAGCGACCGCCGTCCCCCTCCGCCACGCCCATTCTGATGGTGTCGACGGTGGCAGCCGGATAACTGGCGGCGAGGTCGCGACGGACGCGATCGTTGTGCACGACGGTCAACCGTGCACTTTCAACGACGAGGCGGATCAGCGGCCAATGGTGATAGAGCGATTCGCCGAGGCCGGCATACACGAGATAGCCGATCTCCTCCGGTGCATCAGGATGATTCGCGTGGAATTCCGCCAGGTAGTCGTCACGGCGCGCCCGCCACCGCGTCAAATACTGGGCACGCGCCTGATGCAGTTGCGCATCGTGAAGAACCACGATCCCCGGATAGTTGAACAGGTATGCCCACATGTAGTCATGACATGACGCGTTTCCCATTTGAAAAATCGTGAGGTCGTACGGCCGCCGTCGATGCTTCCACACGAAGTCGTGTGCGTTGAAGAGACTCGCTTCGTTGCCGTGCGCGTCGCGCTCGACGAAGACATCGATGGCGTCGTAGCGCGCGCGGAGAAGCGGCAGGATCTCGGCGGAGTACGCCGCGATACCGGATCGGCCCGGCGGCATCGGAGAAAACCATGCAATTCTCACGAGGGTCCCTTCAGCAATGTCCGACATTCCTCCGAGCGGCGCGTCCTTCTTTCACGCCGGTGCCCGCGTGATACTATCGGGTGTTGAGCTTGCGAAAAAGTTCACAAGCTCAGGCGGCTCCCCAATCCCCACATGGCAGGCTGGCTTGGTTTGGCCATCATGATCGTCGTCGGCGTCGGCTTTGGCGCCGTTTCGATCCTGCTGTCGAGTTTTGTCGGGCCGCGCAATCCCACTCCGGAAAAAATGGCGCCCTACGAGTGCGGCATGCCGCCCGTCGGCGACGCACGCGAGCGGCAGTCGGTGAAGTTTTACCTGACCGCCATGATTTTCCTGCTCTTCGACATCGAGATCGCGTTTCTCGGCCCGTGGGCCATGTCGCTGCGCGATCTCAGGTGGCCTGGCTTCGTGCAGATTGTCGTGTTCGTTCTGATCCTCATGGTGGGCTACGTCTACGTCTGGCGCAAAGGTGTGCTCGACTGGGGCCCCGAGCACGATCCCGATTACAAACACGCGCCGGCGCCCGGCCTGTCGGCAATCAAGAGATACCGGTATGGGACTCGAGAGTGAATTTGAAATCCCCGTTGTGACGACGAGCCTCGAGAAGGTCGTCCAATGGGCACGTCGATCGGCCATCTGGCCGGTCACATTCGGCCTTGCGTGCTGCGCGATCGAGATGATGGCGATGAGCTGCAGCCGGTACGACATCGCGCGCTTTGGCGCAGAAGTGTTCCGTGGCTCGCCGCGTCAGTCGGACCTCATGATTATCGCGGGACGACTGTCGCGCAAAATGGCGCCGGCGCTGCGTCGTATCTACGATCAGATGCCCGAGCCGAAGTGGGTCATCTCGATGGGCGCATGTGCATCCGTCGGCGGCGTATTCGACAACTACGCCATCGTGCAGGGCTCGGACCAGGTGGTGCCGATCGACGTCTATATTCCGGGTTGTCCGCCGCGTCCAGAGTCGGTGATTTACGGCATCGTGCAATTGCAGAAGAAGATCGCCGCTTCGAAGATGTAGCGCGACTCCGCGACACGCGCATGACCGCCGCCGACCTCATCGCTCAACTCCAGCAGATTGTTCCGAGTCTGTCGCTGCAACCAGTCGAGGCAGCCGATGGCGAGCTGAACCCCACGATTCTCGTGGCCGCCGCGCAAATCGAAAATGTCTGCGGCGCGCTGCGGGACACACCCGGGCTGGAGTTTGTCGCGTTTTCCGACGTCACGGCGGCCGATCATTTTCCTGGTCGTCGTCCTCGCTTCGACGTCGTGTACCACCTCGTGTCTCCACATCGGCGCGCACGCGTGCGACTCAAAGTTCAACTCGACGCAGGCGAGCGAATCCCGAGCGTCACGTCCGTGTGGCCGGGCGCCGGTTGGCCCGAGCGCGAAGTGTTCGACCTCTTTGGCATCGAGTTCGACAACCATCCGGATCTGCGGCGCCTCATGATGCCCGACGACTGGGAAGGTCACCCCTTGCGAAAGGATTATCCGGTCCAGGTGAAGAAGGACGCGCAGACGTTCATGCCGCTGCAGGTCACGGAAGAGGAATTTCGCGCCAACATGGAGCGCGATCGGCGCGTGAGACCCGCGCCGGGCGGGCCAAGCCAATCAACGGGCGAGAGTGCGTGAGCGGCGAACGCGCGTGATCGATTCGAGCAATCGAGCGGCGCGCGTAGAGGAACGACTGCGTCAAGCTGCTGCGGCACACGAACGCATGGCGGCTCGTGGCGCCGAGGCGATCGTGAAGGCGGCTGATGCGATAGTCGCCGCGTTCGAAAGGGACGGTGCGGTCCTCGTGTTCGGCAACGGCGGGAGCGCCGCTGAAGCGCAGCACTTCGTCGCCGAGCTGGTCGGGCGATACGAGACTGAGCGGCCCGGGAGGCGGGCAATTGCGTTGACGACGGACACGAGCGTGCTGACGGCGGCGAGCAACGATTACGGATTCGACCGGGTGTTCGCGAGGCAAATCGAAGCGCTCGGCCGAAGAGGCGACGTCGCGCTCGCGATTACGACAAGCGGGCGATCAGCGAATGTGTTGCGCGGCATTGAGACGGCAAACGCGCGCGGATTGACGACGATCGCGCTGACGGGACGTGACGGCGCTCGAGCGGCGCAACTGGCCGCGATTCACGTGAACGTCGCGGAGCAGAGGACAGCGCTTGCCCAGGAAGTGCATCTGACCGTGTTGCATGTGTTGTGTGAGCTGATCGAAGAGGGACTGCAGAGGGACTGACGACGGACGTACGAGGCCACAGAGACTCCGAGACACAGAGAAGGCTTTTCAAGAGGTTTCTCAGTGCGTTTCTGTGGCAGTACGCAGGAGGTACTAGCGACCGAGTGGCCGAGACCCAACGAGAACTCTTTGAACGAATTCTCTGCGTCTCTGTGTCTCTGTGGCGCGTACGTGGACATGGCTGACGTTCGCACCGAAACGATGACCGTCAACATGGGGCCCCAGCACCCCAGCACGCACGGCGTGTTGCGGCTGGTGCTGGAGCTCGATGGCGAGACCGTTGTCTCGGTGTCGCCGACCATCGGGTATCTCCACACGGGCATCGAGAAGACGGCAGAGCAGAAGAAGTGGCAGCAGGTAATCCCGCTCGTCGAGCGCATGGATTATCTCGGCGCCCAGTCGAACAGCCTCGCCTTTGTCCTCGCGGTTGAGAAACTCCTCGGGCTGGAGATGCCCGATCGCGTCAAGTGGATCCGTGTGCTCATCGCGGAACTGCAGCGCATCAGCAGCCATCTCGTGTGGTTCGGCACGCACGGCATGGAGGTGGGCGCCATCACCGCCATGCTGTACGCGTTTCGCGAGCGCGAGATCCTGATGAACATCAACGAGCTCATGGCGGGCTTCCGCTTCTTTCCGAGCTTCATCCGGGTCGGCGGATTGCGGGAAGATATTCCACGGGGCTTCAAGCAAGCTGTAGCGGACTTCCTGGATCGCTTTCCGGGAAAACTCGACGAATACGAACAGCTCCTCACAAAGAATCCGATCTGGGTCGACCGGACGCGCGGCGTCGGCGCGATCACGCTGAAGGACTGCTACGCATGGGGTCTTTTTGGTCCGATCGCCCGCGCGGCCGGCGGTGACTACGACGTCCGCCGCGCGTTTCCATACACGGGCTACGAAACGTTCGACTTCGACGTCATCGGCGCGCACAACGGCGACGCGTACGATCGCTATCTTGTCCGCGTCGCCGAGATGCGCGAGAGCACGAAGATCTGTCGCCAGGCGCTCGATCGCATCGCGCCGGTTGGTGCGTGGGCGGTCAACGATCGCCGCATTGTCCCCCCGCCAAAAGACGAGGTCTACACCGAGATGGAAGCGCTCATTCAGCACTTCCTGATCTACTCGCAGGGCTTTACGGTGCCGGCCGGCGACGTGTACGTGCCGGTCGAAGGCCCCCGCGGCGAGCATGGCTGCTACATCGTTTCAGATGGAACGAACCGGCCCTGGCGGGTGCATATGCGAGCGCCCAGCCTGATGGCGTGCCAGGCGCTGCACAAATTCATTGTCGGCGGCATGATCGCGGATGTCGTCGCGGTCATCGGGTCCTTGGACGTCGTGATGGGAGATGTGGATCGATGAGTTTTCATCCGGCGATGCCGTACGGCACGGGAGAGTGGCATCGCTCGCAGCGCGTCACGCTGCCCGAGGGGCCGGACTTCCATTACACGAGCGAAAACCGGCAGCGCTTCGAGGACTTCGCCACGCATTATCCGCCCGAGTTCCGCAAGTCCGCCATTCTTCACGCGCTGTACCTCGTCCAGGAGCAGCAGGGATACATCACGTCGAACGCCACGCGGCACATCGCCGACGTGATTGGCTGCTCGACGGCGGACGTGGAGGACGTCGTCTCCTATTACGTGATGTTCTTCCGCAATCCGGTCGGCAAGTACGTGTTGCAGGTGTGCAACACGCTTTCGTGCGCGTTGGCCGGATCGGAACGCGTGATCGAGGAGATGGAACACAAGCTCGGAATCAAAGCGGGTGAGACCGATCCGAGCGGCATGTTCACCATTCAGCCGATGGAATGTCTCGGCGCGTGCGATCGCGCCCCGGTTGTGATGGTCAACAACGAGCACTGGCACGAGGAGCTCAAACCTGAAGCAACAGGGGCGTTTGTCGATCGCATCAAGAGCGACGGCATTGAAGCGCTCAACGGTTGCCATCTCGCCATCGAGGGGCGCCCCGCGGCGGAGTGGAAGAACAAAACCACGACACCTGTCAAACCAAAGACGCTGCCGGACTACGAGCCCGTGCTCACGCAATTCGCGTTCACGCCAAATGCGTTTACGCTCGATCACTATCTGAAGAATCAACAGGGCTACGAGGGCTTGAAGAAGGCACTCGGCATGACGCCCGAGCAGGTCATCGAGGCGGTGAAGGCGTCGGGGTTGCGCGGCCGCGGCGGCGCTGGTTTCCCGACCGGGCTCAAATGGCAATTCGTCGACAAGAAATCGCCAAAGCCGCGATACATCGTCTGCAACGCTGACGAAAGCGAGCCGGGGACGTTCAAGGACCACCTGTTGATGGAGCGCAACCCGCACCTGCTGATCGAGGGCTGCGCCATTGGCTGCTATGCGATCGGCGCGAAGGTGGCGTACATCTACATTCGCGGCGAGTTCTTCCATATGCAGCCGATGCTCGAAGCGGCAATCGACGCCGCTCGCAGGGCCGGCTATCTCGGCACCAACATTCAAGGTTCAGGATTCGACGGCGAGGTGTACGTGCATCGCGGCGCTGGCGCGTACGAAGCGGGCGAAGAGACGGCGCTCCTGGATTCGCTCGAAGGCAAGCGCGCGCAGCCACGTTTCAAGCCGCCGTTTCCCGCGGTGGCGGGTCTTTGGGGTTGTCCCACGGCGGTGAACAACGTCGAGACCCTCTGCAACGTGCCGCTCGTGATGACGCGCGGGGCAGAATGGTTTGCTTCGCTCGGGCCGGAGAAGAACGGCGGGCCGAAGCTGTTCTGCGTCAGCGGGCATGTGAAGCGGCCGGGTGTTTTCGAAGCGCCGATGAAAGTGACGCTGAAAGAGCTGATCTTCGATTACGCGGGAGGCATTCGCGACGGGCACACGATGAAGGCGGTGATTCCAGGCGGATCCTCCGTGCCTATCCTGATGCCCGATCAGATCGACATCCCTGCCAGCTTCGACGCGGTACAGCAGGCCGGGTCGCTGCTCGGCTCCGCTGCCATCATGGTGCTCGACGACACCACCGACATGGTGTGGCTTGCCGAAAACCTGTTGCATTTTTATCGCCACGAATCGTGCGGCAAATGCACGCCATGTCGGGAGGGTACCGATTGGCTCTATCGGCTGCTCGGTCGACTGCTGAGCGGTGAGGGCTCGGCGAGAGATATCACGCTGCTGAAGAGCGTGGCGGACAACATCAACGGCAAAACGCTGTGTGCGTTTGGCGACGCAGCAGCGACCCCGGTGCTCACGACTTTGAAGTGGTTTGGACCGGAGTACGAGGCGTACGCACGAGGGCAGGCGCCGGCGGCGGCTGATTACCGCGCGCGCGAACCAGTAGGCGCGCACTGACCATGTTCGCCTTCATCACGCCGGCGATCGTCGTGTACGCGGTAATCATCCTGACCGTGTTCTTTGCGCTGCAGATCGGCGCGGCGGTGATGGTGTACGCGGAGCGCAAGGTCGCGGCGTTCATGCAGCAGCGTATGGGCCCGTATCTGGTCGGACCGCGCGGGTTGCTGCAGCCGATTGCCGATATCGTCAAGCTGATTTTCAAGGAGGATTTGCGGCCAAAGTCGGCGGACGCGCTGCTGTTCACGGCGGCCCCCATCATGTCCGTCGCGGCCGCGTACGTTGCGTTCGCGCCCGTCCCGTTCGGCGCCGATACGACCTTGTTCGGTCTTCTGGACCGTCCGATCTCACTGGTCATTTCGGATATCAACGTCGCCGTGCTCGTGATTTTTGCGGTCGCGTCGATGGGTGTCTACGGCATTGTTCTCGCCGGGTGGGCCAGCAATAGCAAGTACTCCCTCCTTGGCGGCCTTCGTAGTTCGGCGCAGATGATCAGTTACGAGCTGGCCTACGGTGTATCGCTCGCAACCGTGATCCTCATGGCGAACTCGATGTCGCTCAAGACCATCGTCGATTTACAGGATGGGTACTGGTTTGGATTCCTTCCCAAGTGGAATGTGTTTGGCGGCTCTGTCTCGCCGTTCTTGCTTCCGCTCGGGCTGATTGCGTTTCTGGTCTGGGGCGTTGCCGGCGTTGCGGAAACCAACCGGGCGCCGTTTGACTTTCCCGAAGCCGAACAGGAGCTCGTCGCCGGGTATCACACCGAGTACAGCAGCATGGCCTTCGCCATGTTCTTTCTCGCCGAATACATCAACATGATCACGGTGTCTGCCGTTGCGACGAATCTGTTTCTCGGCGGCTGGCACGGACCGTTCATTCCCGCGGCCTACGGCTGGATCTGGTTCCTGATCAAAGTCGGGGCGCTCTTGTTCATGTATCTCTGGCTTCGCTGGACGCTGCCGCGTTTGCGCTACGACCAGCTGATGGGATTCGGGTGGAAGGTGCTGCTGCCGGTTGGCACGATCAACCTGCTGCTCGTTGGCGCCGCGGTGCTGTACTTCGAGCTCGGAGGCAGCGGTGGTGTTTGATCAGGCACTATTCTACGCGTTCGCGGCGTTCACCGTCAGTGGATCCCTCCTTGTGATCGTACAGAAGAACCCTGTTTACAGCATCGTGTCGCTGATCCTCGCCTTTTTCGGCCTGGCAGGCCTGTACGTGTTGCTGCAGGCGCCCTTCGTTGCGGTGGTGCAGATCATCGTCTATGCGGGCGCCATTCTCGTGTTGTTCCTCTTCGTCGTGATGCTGCTGAACGTGCCCCGCGAAGACGCGGCTGAGTGGGATCGTGCGCATCCGCTCTATCGCCCTGGTCCAATGCGCGTGGGTGCGTTGCTCGCCGTGTTGCTGATCGGCGAGCTGGCGTGGGCGCTGTTCAAAACGCCGGGGTTGACCGGAGCGACCGGCGCCGGGACGACTGGCATCAGCGACGTCGGTCAGCTCGGCCGCGTCTTGTTTACCGATTACATGTTCGCGTTCGAGGTGACGTCCATCTTGATCATCGTCGCCATGCTTGGCGCGGTGCTGCTGGCGCGGCGGCCTGGAGAGTAGCGCGTGGTGCCGCTCAGCCACTTTCTCGTGCTATCCGGTGTGCTCTTCACCATTGGCACGGCGGGTGTCTTCCTTCGGCGGAACGTCATCACGCTGCTGCTCTCGATCGAAATCATGCTCAACGCCGTGAACCTGGCGTTTGTGGCATTTGGACGGCAATTTGGAACCGTTGACGGCCAGATCATCACGTTTTTCGTGATGACCGTCGCCGCCGCTGAAGCAGCAGTGGGTCTCGCGCTCGTCATTGGCTTGTTCCGTCATCGCGAATCGCTCAATCCTGAAGCGTTCACGTCGCTCAAATGGTGATCGCGTGTTACCGCTGATTCCGGCCCTTCCATTCGTCGGCTTTGTAGTCAACGCGGCCATCGGGCGCCGTCTGTCGAAAGCTGTCTCCGGCGGACTCGCGTGTCTCGTGCTGGTCGCCTCCTTCGCTGTCTCGGTTGCGGCGGTCTGGCAGCTGTTCGGGACGGCTTCGCCGGGCGCGACGCCCGGCGAGACTTCAGTCGCGCCGCTGCGCGTGATGGAACAAACGGTTTACACCTGGATTACGTCCGGCGACTTCTCGCTACCCATCGCGTTCCGTCTCGATCCGCTTTCAGCCGTGATGATTCTCGTCGTCACGGGTATCGGATCGCTCATCCACATCTACTCTCTCGCCTACATGCACGAGGAGACGGACAGCGAGTACGCGCGGTACTTCTCGTATTTGAATCTGTTCGTGTTCTTCATGCTGATGCTCG
>WNGA01004210.1_pt1 | contig 23709 bp, 16 predicted proteins | sample 5400061 | NCBI WGS metagenome assembly WNGA01 (sample SAMN13153366, study PRJNA577476) | soil metagenome | isolation source: 100 cm soil or saprolite under grassland replicate 2 | place: USA:California | collected 2016-06-15
GGCCTGGTCGGTATTAACTACATCGTGATATGCCGCCATTTTCCCGATGGTGGTGGTGTCTACTCGGCGGCGCGTTCGCAGGGGAGAGCTCTTGCGGTTATCGGCGCGCTGTTGCTTGTCGCGGACTTGACGGTCACGGCTGCGCTCAGCGGCTGGTCGGCCTTGAGCTACATCACATCGGGCGCCGAGCACATTACGTGGATCAAGTTGCTGCGCGATCACATTGGGTTCACGACCATCGGCATGCTGCTGATCATGGGCATGATCAATTATTTCGGTCCGAAACATTCCGGCACGCTTGCTGTGGCTTTGGCCCTCCCGACCGCTTTTGTTGTCATCGCATTAATCGCCATCAGTGCGCCGCATTTCACCACGCGCTTCCTTGAACCGCGACACGAAAGTCTGGGTGCAGTTTGGGTACAATTCGTTGGCGTTATTCTTGCACTGTCCGGTGCGGAGTCGATTGCCAACCTGACCGGTGTAATGAAGCTCGACCCCGGATCGACAATGGAACACCCGAGCGTCGCGCGCGAATCGCTCAAGGCGATTACGCCGGTAGCGATCGAGGTTGTTTTCGCAACCGCATTGCTGGGATGGGCAATGCTTTCCCTGCCTTCAGTGCTCAGCCAGACGCTGCATCTCACCGATAAGGGTGAGATCGCCGCGGTTTTGGGACAGCGAAGTGAAGACATGTTGCGCTTCATTGGCGAGCAATTTGCCACCGCCACATTCTCCCCTGCCGTTGGCCAGATTTTCGGATGGATCGTCGGCATTGTTTTCTTCCTCTTGCTGTTGAGCGCGGCCAACACTGCGATCGTTGCGATGATCGGGCTTTTTTACATGATGGCTCGCGATCGCGAAATGCCGCGGCAATTCAGACGCCTGAATCGTCATGGCGTACCGATGTATCCACTGCTCATTTCAATTGGACTGCCTACGGTAGTGTTGCTCTTTGTCGGAAACTTTACCGCGCTGGCCGGCCTTTACGCGATCGGGGTCGTCGGAGCAATCACGGTCAACGTAGGCTCATGCGCTTTTAACCGCACGGTCGGATTCACGTGGTACGATCGCGTGCTTTTCGGTGTGACGTTCGTGATCCTGGCTTTCGTCGAGCTTACGCTGGCCCATACCAAGCTCGACGCGCTTCAATTCGTTCTTGCTGTCCTGATCGGTGGCCTGGCCTTGCGTGCGTATACGTTGAAACGGCAAGGCCTGACGACGGTGATGCTGCATCGGCAGGTGGCAGAAATGGTCACACCAGAACTACCGGCAACCATGCGGTCACACCTGTCGGACAATCAAAAGATCATGGTCGCGGCGCGGGGCCTTACGCCGGTGCTCAGCTTTGCGCTTGACGAAGCCGAACTACGTAACGCCACGTTATTCGTGCTGTATGTGAAGGAAGTCGCTGTGTATTACACCGCCGGTGGAACCAGGCTTGGTCGCGCCCGTTGGCAGGATGATCCGGAAGCAAACGCGATTATGTCGTTAATGCTCAAACTTGGTTCGGAGCGCGAAATTTCCGTGGTTCCACTTTATGCGGTGAGCCAGGACGCGGCGGCGACGATTGTGGATCTTTCTGCGACCATGGGCGTGGATTTTCTCCATATTGGCGCGACTCAACGGACGGCACTGGCGAAACTGCTCCGTGGCAGCGTGGTCACCAGCGTTGCGCAACAGTTGCCCGACTCAATTCAGCTTGTGATCTTCGGCTAATGAAGCTCTGGAGCGGCTATTTTTGAATACCAAAAAATGCCTCGAGCGCGCGAGTGCCGAGAGCTTTCCAAATCTTAATCACTTCATAAGTGATAATGGTTGTAAAGCTCACAGCCAACCAAACACAAACCGCTTCGATTGGCAGGCCGAACCACGCTCCGATGTGCAGCCCCATCAGAATACCCGGGCGATATTCCCACCAACCATAGGGCAAAGCGAGCGTGACCTCCCAGAGCAAGCTGATGAGCAACAGGGGAAAAAACGTAAAGCTGAATGCGCGCCAGTTGATGAATGGTCGCGCCGTGTGGAAAAAGCCTGCCGATGGAATGAAGGAAGCACAAACGAGATAAATGAAATACCACGGGAACCCTTCCGACGCCCCGGATAAAAATTTTCGGTAAAGAATCGCTGCGGCGATTAGGCCAACGCCAAGAACGACGGAAGCGAGATGAAAACGGACAATGCGCGGTATGCCTTTCGCGGCAGCCGTATAGTCGGGGACGTTGTAAGCCGCCATCCAATATTCATCGCACCAGATATAACTCAGCAACACGAGCATGAAGCCGGTGAAATAGAAGACGAATTCCTCGATTGGAATTGCTCCACCCACTGCAGGTATCTCCCAACCGAGTGTCGCCGCCTTGTTTGGGAAAATGAAAAAGGCATTGCCAAAGAGCAGGTCGAGCACGAAACCAAGTGGCGTGAGCACCGCGATCGTTCTCCAAAATGCTTTTCTCGGAAACTGCAAATCGGGCCGGCAGGCAAACCACCACCCCAGCGCCGCGATGGGAATAACAAACAAGAGCAGGCTCCAAGTATATCCGAGCGGCGTCGGATTATCCGAGGTCGCTTGCAAAATGACCGGGTGAATGGCGGTGTGCAATGCGATCGCAGCCGGAACAACGAGCGCCGCGGCGATGGCGAACACGACATAGAAAGGTTTCGCGCTCTCTCGCATAAAACCAACAGCATAAACAGAACGTTTTAAGTTTTAAGATTTAAGTTTTAAGTTTAAGCGCCCACTATTCTCCTGCTTAACACTTAAGAGTTTTCGTGACTCCACCCAAAGTCCTCATTGCCGATTCGATCTCCCAACGCGGGGTTGATGAGCTTTCGCGTGGCGAGGAGCTTGATGTCGCGATCAAGACCGGCCTGAGTGAACAAGAACTTATCGGAATTATTCCGTCATTCGGCGGACTGATCGTGCGCAGCCAGACAAGGGTGACTGCGGACATTTTGAATGCCGCCGCGAAACTTCGCGTCGTGGGCCGCGCCGGCGTAGGAGTGGACAATGTCGATGTTGAGGCAGCGACGCGCCGCGGCGTTGTCGTGTTGAATGCGCCCGGCGGAAATACCATTTCCACTGCCGAACACGCGTTTTCACTGCTGCTCGCAGTGGCGCGCAAGATTTCGCAAGCCGACGCAAACATTCGCAGCAAGAATTGGGACAAGAAAAACTTCGAAGGGGTCGAGCTTTACAACAAGACGCTCGGCGTTATCGGCATGGGTCGGATCGGCAGCGAGCTGAGCCGGCGCGCGATTGCCTTTGGCATGCGCGTCGTCGCCTACGATCCGTACCTTTCCGCAACGCGCGCCCGCAGTCTGCAAGTCGAGCTCGTGGACGAGTTGGATGATCTGCTTGCGAGCGCAGATTTCATCTCGTTGCATACGCCGCTCACCGCAGAAACGCGCCACGTTCTTGATGCCGCGCGTTTGCAAAAAACAAAACGTGGCGTGCGCATCATCAACTGCGCCCGCGGCGGTTTGATTGATGAAACCGCGCTGGTTCAGGCATTGGCAGATGGACACATCGCGGGCGCGGCGCTGGATGTTTTCGAAATTGAGCCGCTGCCGCCTGATTCACCGCTGCGCAGCGCACCCAATCTCGTCCTGACGCCGCACCTCGGAGCTTCGACGGCGGAAGCGCAGGAAAGTGTTGGCATCGAGATCGCGCAATCTATCCGCGAGGTACTGCTCGAAGGCACGATCCGCAATGCGGTGAACATGCCAAATCTCGATGCGAAAACCCTGGCGATCATCGGACCGCATCTGCGTTTCGGCGAAAAGCTCGGGAAATTTCTATCGCAGATCGCGCCGAAACGTGCCGACTCGCTCAACGTCAATTACAGCGGCAAAGTTAACGAGGTGGACACGAGCGCGATCACGCGGGCGGTGTTGAAAGGCTATTTGCAAATCGCCGGTGGCCTCGAGGTCAACGAAGTGAACGCGCCGGCCTTTGCCGAGACGCTAGGTTTGAAAGTGAGCGAGTCGCGATTGAGCGCGCCGGGTGATTACACAGATATGCTCGAACTTTCAGCCGTCGCGGAAGGAAAAACGGTATCAGTCGGTGGTGCATTCTTCGGCGCCACGCCGCGAATTGTCAGCATTAACAGCCGCCCGGTAGAAGCGCGTCCGCACGGCGTCCTGCTCGTTTTGGAAAATACCGATCGCCCAGGAATGGTTGGCCGCATCGGCACGCTGCTCGGCGACCACGGTGTGAACATTGCCACAATGTCGCTCAGTCGGAATCAGGCCGGTGGCACGGCGCTGACCGTGTTAAATCTCGACACCGCGCCGAGCGAAAAGTTGCTGAGGGAAGTTCGCTCCAGTGAAGACATTCAGTCTGCGCAGGTGATCCAGCTTTAACCGCTTGGTAAGGCGCGACCGCCGCGCGCGCCGTCCCTCGCATAGCGCAGCGTTGCAAAGAAATTCGAATTCAAATCAATTGTCTTGCCGATGTTGAGTCGATCCGATAGAACTCGGCGAATATGGACTTTAGCGCTCATTCAATCATTTGGACTTTGGTTATCGGTCTGGTTATCGGTGCTATCGCAAAGCTCTTGATGCCGGGGAAAGATCCCGGTGGCTGCATCATCACGATCCTGCTCGGCATCGCCGGCGCATTCGTCGGCACCTGGATCGGCCGCATTTTTGCGGGCGAGAATTACGTCGCCGGCTGGATCATGTCGATCCTCGGCGCGATGATTTTGTTATTCCTTTATCGACTGCTTTTCAGACGCGGCGTATAGAAGCACGCTTTGTAGCGGTGCTTGTGTCAAGCACCGAACCAATTTGATCAGGCGTTTGACACAAACGCCTCTACAGCCGTTTCGAACGGGACATTCGCACGAGGCGTTTGCTCTGCCGCGCGATTGGCAGATTGTGGTCGCTTCATGGCCGCGCCGAAAAGAAGCCTGGTAATCATCGCATTCGCCGCGCTCTATCTGATCTGGGGGTCGACGTATCTAGGTATTCGGTTCGCGATTGAAACAATTCCGCCGTTTGTGATGGCCGGCGCGCGATTCGTACTCGCGGGCCTGATCATGTACGCGATCGCCTGGTCGCAAGGCATCAGCAAATCGAGCTGGGCGAACTGGCGGACATCCCTGATCATCGGCGCGTGCTTGCTACTTGCAGGTAACGGCGGCGTGACAATCTCAGAAGAGTATATCGATTCAGGTTTAGCGGCGCTGATCGTGGCAATTGTGCCGATTTACATTGTGCTGCTCGGCTGGTTAACGGGAATGGCGCCCAGACCAAGCCCAATCGTTTGGCTCGCACTGATGGGAGGTTTTATTGGCGTCGGAATTTTGTTCGGCCCTGCGTTGCACTTTTCTCCGAACGGTGGCCGACAGCCAGCGGTTGGAATATCCATTTTGCTCGTATCCTCCTTTGTCTGGTCGGCGGGCTCCCTGTACTCCCGTGTCGCAAAACACGCGGCCTCACCGTTTCTCACAGCTGCTCAACAGATGATCTGCGGGGGAGCACTCCTTTTGCTCACGGGCATCGCAACCGGCGAGCTACCGCGTCTTCATCCCGGTTCCGTCTCGAGGTTGTCGCTCGCGTCATTTATTTACCTGGTCATTATTGGGGCTGTGGTTGGATACACGGCTTACATTTGGCTGCTGCGACACTGTGATCCGGCAAAGGTCGCCACTTATGCGTACGTGAATCCGATCGTGGCAGTTCTGCTGGGCGCACTTTTTGCCGGCGAAAAGCTGACCATGCGGACGTTAATCACTGCTTGTCTGATTATCGGTTCAGTCGCACTTGTAATCACGGCCCAGCAATTGAGAGCGAAAATCGAGCCACCGATCAGCGCTGCGTTAGAGCCTGCTGATTGAAAATTATGAGCAGCGAGAATCGCCCTTCTGATCAGAAAGCTCGACCGGAGACCATCGAGATAGTCCAGCGGAACTGGCAGGCCGAGGTCGAGACGGCGCAAACCTATCGTGATCTGGCCGAGCGTGAGCGGGACGAGAAACGCAAAGGCGTTTTGTTGCGAATGGCGGAAGCGGAAGAGCGGCACGCGCAGCGTTGGGAAAAGAAACTGAGAGACCTCGGCGCAGAGCCGCCGATTTACAAAGAGACAGTTGCGCGTCGGTTCAATCGTTGGTGGAACAAACTTGCCGGAGCGGAAATTGCGATTCGTCGCATGGAAGCGACGGAAGAACGGCAGGAAGCGCAATTTCACGATCAAGCCAAACGCGCATTAGCCGGCGAACAGGATGTGCACGAATTTTTGAGGCACAGCGCACTCGAGGAAAAGGCGCACGCGCGAGCATTGAATGTGATGGCGCCGCCGTCCGGTCCGCGCACTGCGCTGGATAAAATCCTGAAGCGCGAACGCTGGCACGGACGAGGGGGCAGCTGGGTCGCCGATGCCATCTACGGCGCAAACGACGGGCTTGGTGCGGTGTTTGGAATTGTTTCAGGCGTGGCCGGCGCAACTAACAACCAGCAACATTACATTTTGATTTCCGGTCTTGCGGGAATGCTCGCGTCCACGCTGTCGATGGGCGCCGGCGCGTACCTTGCCGCAAAAAGCGAGGCGGAAGTTTATGAAGCAGAGATTTCGCGTGAGCGCGCAGAAGTGGAAGAAAATCCAGAGGAAGAACTCGAAGAGATGTCGCTCTTTTATCAGTTGCAGGGATTCACTCCTGAAGAGTCGCAAAAAATGGCTGAGCGCCTTGCTCAACAACCTGAACAATTCGTGCAGGCGATGGCGCAAAGCGAGCTCGGCTTGTCCGAGCATCGGTTTCCAAATCAATGGACTGCTGCCACGTCATCTGCCATCTCCACTGCGATCGGCGCTTTTGTGCCAATTATTCCATTCTTTTTCTCGGGTGGCATGACTGCGGTAGCCATTTCTTTTGCCATCAGTTTGGCAGCGCACTTTGCTGTCGGCGCGTTAAAGTCGCTGATCACCATCCGCTCCTGGTGGGCGTCCGGTTTGGAGATGACCTGGATTGGCATCATTGTTGCTGTGGTTACTTACGGGCTCGGACTCGTCTTCGGTGCCTTAGGTTAGACAACACTGTAGTGGCTCGGATTCTTCTTGCTGACGATCAGCGCGACGTGCTGGAAGCGCTGCGGATTTTGCTCAAAGGCGAAGGTTATCAGACCGAAGCCGTCACATCGCTTGCTGGAATCTTTAGCGCGCTGGAAAAAAAAGATTACGCGCTCTTAATAATGGACCTCAATTACGCGCGGGACACGACTTCAGGACAGGAAGGTTTGGCCGCCATTGCCAAGATTCAGGAGATCGACAATACCCTGCCGATCGTTGTGATGACCGCGTGGGCAACGATCGAGTTGGCGGTAGAAGCGATGAAACGTGGCGCACGGGATTTTGTGCCAAAGCCATGGGACAACGAGCGCCTGCTTACGATCTTGCGCACACAAATCGAGCTGGCGACGGCTCTGCGTCGTGGTCGCAAGCTCGAAGCCGAAAACCAGATGCTCCGTGGCAGCATGCCAAATGTGATTGCGGAATCGCCCGCTATGCGAGCAGTGATTGAGATGATTTCACGCGTGGCGCCGTCTGACGCGAACGTGCTAATCACAGGCGAAAACGGGACCGGCAAAGGTCTGGTCGCGCAAGCGCTTCACGCGCTATCTCCGCGGGCATCGCGAACGATGATCACCGTGAACATGGGTGGCTTGTCGGAAACACTCTTTGAAAGTGAATTGTTCGGACACGTAAAAGGTGCGTTTACTGATGCGAAGACCGATCGCGCTGGGCGATTCGAACTCGCGGATGAAAGCACGCTCTTCATGGACGAGATCGCAAACATCCCGCTCACCCAACAGGCAAAGCTGTTGCGCGTGATCGAGACAGGAGATTTCGAACGGGTTGGCTCATCAAAGACTCTCCATGCAAACGTGCGCATCATTTCCGCGACGAACGCAGATGTTGAGAATGAAGTTGTAGCCGGTCGTTTTCGGCAGGATCTCCTCTTTCGTCTAAATACGATCCAGATTGCATTGCCTCCGCTGCGGGACCGACGAGAGGACATCATGCTGCTGGCAAACATGTTCCTTCAGCAACACGCCCAACGGTATCGAAAACAGATCACCGGTTTCGATGAAATGGCGAGCGATCGTTTGCTACAGCACCGCTTCCCCGGAAACGTTCGTGAACTCGATCATGTAATCGAACGGGCCGTTCTCATGACACAAGATCGACAAATAGGGGCGGGCGATCTCGGGCTGACAACAGCCGGAGGTGAATCGCGCAATCTTGAAGAAATGAGTCTTGAAGAAGTGGAGGCATTTCTAATTAAGAAGGCCCTTGCGCGGAACGATGGCAATGCGCGTAAAGCAGCGGAAGCTCTCGGCTTAAGCAGGAGCGCATTTTACCGGCGCTTGCAGCAATATGGATTGTGATTGGGTAGCGGATGCGCTCCTGGATCGCGAACGGCGTCAATGAATCGGGCGCCAAAAAGTCGATACCGGCTTTCGCATGAAGGCAAACTGACCTGGCTCACCTTTGGTGCGGCTGTTCCGGCCGTGGTTGTTGCCCTCGCGCTTCTTTGGTCCGGCAATTACAGCGGCAAGCTCCAATGGACGCTGACGATCCTGATTATTGCCTGTTTCCTCGGTTTCATCTCCAGCGCGCGCGAACACATCGTTCACCCTTTACGAACCATGTCCAATCTGCTGGCCGCATTGCGTGAAGGGGATTACTCAATCCGCGCGCGCGGCGCTCGCGCAGGCAACGCATTGGGAGAAGCCCTTCTGGAAATTAACTCACTCGGCGAAACATTGCGTCTTCAGCGTCTTGGCGCCTTTGAAGCAACGGCCCTTCTGCGCACCATCATGGGTGAAATCGACGTCGCGATTTTCACTTTTGATCCCCAACGGTGCCTGCGCCTCGTGAATCGCGCGGGCGAAACTTTGCTCGGCCAACCTATGGACAAATTGCTGGGCAGAAATGCAAACGAGCTTGGACTTGACCCTTGTTTTAATGCCGATCAGGACGAACCCCTCACGCTCACCTTTCCCGGAGGCTACGGTCGATGGGGCGTTAGACGCAGTACTTTTCGCGAACACGGTTTGCCGCACGATTTACTCGTGCTGACGGATCTTAGTCGCACGCTGCGCGAAGAAGAGCGACGGGCATGGCAACGATTGGTCCGCGTGCTCGGTCACGAAATGAATAACTCGCTTGCGCCGATCAAGTCGCTTGCCGCGAGTTTGGAATCGTTATTGCGTCGCGATCCGCCTCCGCCGGATTGGCAGGACGATGCGCGCAGCGGACTGAACTCCATTGTGTCGCGCGCCGATTCCCTTAGCCGTTTTTTGCAAGCGTATACTCGTCTGACGAAACTTCCGCCGCCACAAAAAGAAAATTTAGAGATCGGAGAGCTTGTGCAGCGCGTAACCGATTTGGAACCGAGGTTGAAAATGAAAATCCTGCCGGGGCCAAGCACAAAAATCCGGGCGGACGCAGCGCAGATCGAGCAATTATTAATCAATTTGGTGCACAACGCAGTTGATGCCGCGCTCGAGACGCATGGAAATGTCGCGATCGGCTGGCGCGAGATGGGCGATTCCCTCGAAATTTTTATTGAAGACGAAGGCCCGGGCATCATGAACACGGCGAATCTTTTCGTGCCTTTTTTTACGACGAAACCCGACGGGTCTGGAATTGGGCTCGCTCTCAGCCGCCAAATTGCGGAAGCCCATGGCGGCTCGCTCAGCCTGACAAATCGGCAAAATCACAGCGGGGCGGTCGCGCTGCTCTGTTTGCCGCGCTAGCCGAGCAACCATGCTGAGCGAGCTGAAGGACGTCTCCATCGTGCTCTGGATCACGCCTCGCATGATTGCGTGATACGAAATGCGAATGTGAGGTAGCTGGTCGCCTCTGGGAACTCGTGAGGACCAAGCTTTTGCGTCCCGAAATCGGGACGGCGCTGTCCCAAAATCGGATCACTTAGGCAGTTCGTGGAAAAGGTCGAGGAGTGCTACTCGGAGCATCCGAGTAACTTGTGAGTTTGTCTTCTTGAATGGCATGGCCATTGCAATAGAGCCAGGTACATCACCGTTATGAGAAGCATTGGTAGATCTCCACTCCTCGTCTTGGTAATGCTTGTTACGATGGCAATCACATCGTCTGCGCAAGTGAGCCCACAGCAAGGCACGCGCGAACAAACTGAAGAACGACTCGCAAAATCTACGCGAGAGGCAATGATCAAGCTGCTGGGATCGCCGAATGCGAATCCGTCCATTGGCGAGGAAGCCAAAACTTTTGACCGTCTCGTCGGCACTTGGGATGCCGACTTTGCGTTCCGCCGCGCCGACGGCTCCGTTTTCCATAAAAAGGGAGAGCTGTTGTTCGGCTGGGTCATGGATGGTCACGCTATACAGGACCTTTGGATCGGCTATCCGACCGAGGGTCAGAAGGAACGCACGATCGGAACGACAATTCGGTTCTTCGATACGGCACTTAAGCAATGGCGCGTCATTTTTGTAAATCCGCAATTCAACTACGTCGTCACCGCACAAGGGGGGCGTGAAGGCGATCGTATCGTCCTGCACGGTCGAGACACCGACGGGCTACCGATTCGTTGGACGTTTAGTGAAATGAAACCGGACTCCTTTCACTGGCGGGGGGAGAAGTCTCACGACGGCGGAAAGACTTGGAAACTCGAAGAAGACCACCACATGAAACGGCGGTCTTCATAATACGGGGAGATGCCTTATGACGAGACTCACGATTAAGTCTCAGGTGTTGGCTTGTGTTCTCGTGACGGCAGTTGCCGTATCGGGTCAAAACCAGCCACATGACAGCAGCAAAAACGCAGTGGTATTTAAACAACTGACGTCGCTTGTCGGCGAATGGGAAGCAGTCCAGGAGGGCGTGCGGGTGAAAGAGACTTACATGCTCACTGCGAACGGCTCGGTGCTCATGTCCGAAACGAAGCCGGCTGATTCACAACCAATGATTACGATGTTCACCGTCGACGGCGATCGCCTGATGGCAACTCACTACTGCGTTGCCGGAAACCAGCCCCAAATGGTCACGGGCGTCCCTGGCGATTTGGAGAAGGGTCTGACGTTTTCGCTAGAACGAGTAACGGGAATGAAGACACCAGACGACTGGCACAACACTGGGATAACGTTGACGCTGGATGACAAAGATCACATGACGCAACGGTGGACCTATCTCTACAAGGGCAAAACGGGAAGGACCATCTTTCACTACACACGCAAGAAATAGTCGTCCCCTTGTCGTGACATCGTTTTACATCGGCTCTTCACCGCGAAAGCAATTAGGCGCGCCGAGACCAAACTCGTTGAATCTAACGAGTCAGCCGATTGCTTCTTACTAGAGCAGAATATGAAACCATCGCCGTTGATACAGGCGGACGCGCGGAAGCTTTGCTGCGCCTGGCACTCTAAACATGTCACCACAGCATGTGAATGGTAGCACTGCGCGCCGCGCTTCGAACAGCGAAGCGGCTACAGAAGCATGCGTCCCAAGGTCGGGACGATGCAGTCCCACAAACGAAGCGAATCGCGAGATACGTTTTGAAGATTGGCAACAGCTAGTGGCTTATCACCAGTTACTTATCACTTTGTTCGCGATGTTGGCACGGGCATTGCATTACAACAGAGCAACTTTTTGAAATCCAGCAAACGTCCATACGTCATCTAAAAGAATATGAAACCAACGTCATTAACAGCTCTTAAGCGCTTCCCGCTTACTGACTACAATTATCATTCTGTCACGATCAGCGGCTATCGCGGCCGTTGTGCGAAATCGGCGCCGCCATCTTTTCGCAACATCAGCCGTCAGTACTTTCAGAACGAGGCCCGACGCGATTTTGTCTGCGAAGCGGTTGTATTCGCAATGCTGATTATCATCGCGACTGTGGCAGTCGCGAGCGGCGCGCAGGCTGCCGTCCAACTCTGTCGCGCATTCGGAGCGCTTTGATTGGAACTGTGACTCCGCAGCGAAAACCAGACGAAGAAAGAATCGTGCGACCGGCTGGATTCACGCCGAATCTTGCCTCGATGGACGTGCCGCGCGTAGGCGTTGCCGCGAAAAAGCGCAAGCGTCGGATCGTTATCATCGCCGCCTCGGCGCTCGGACTGATTCTCGCGACAATTGCAATCTCGCGCTTGAAACCCGCGGTACCAAGCGTCGATCGCTCAAGCGTCTGGATCGACACCGTTAAACGCGGGCCAATGGTGCGTCAGGTGCGGGGTCTTGGCACCCTTGTCCCCGAGGATATTCGCTGGATTCCAGCAAACACGGAGGGCCGCGTCGAAAAAATAATGATCTGGCCCGGCACGCATGTCGAACCTGACTCGGTGATTTTGGAATTAACCAGTCCTGAGCTGGAGCAAGCCGCTCATGACGCCGAGCTACAAGCGACCGCCGCAGAAGCGGAGTTGACTACTTTGCGAGCGACTCTGCAGCGTTCGTTGCTCGACCAGGAAGCAACCACAGCGAAGGCAAAATCAGATTACGAACAGGCCAGGATGGAGCGCGAAACTAACGATCAGTTGGCGAAGAACGGTTTGATCGCCGAGCTGCAGTACAAAACGTCAAAGGTGAAAGAGGCGGAGTTGGCGAATCGAAATGAGATCGAACAAAAGCGGCTGAAGTTCGCGCACGACTCCATTGATCCGCAATTAGCGTCCCGGCAGGCAGCGGTCGATCAAGCCAAACAGCTTGCCAAGTTAAGAGCGAACCAGGTGGAAGCGCTGCACGTGCGGGCTGGGATGTCGGGTGTCCTGCAACAACTTCCAGTGCAAATCGGACAGCGAGTGAAAGTCGGCGATAATCTGGCGCGCGTCGCCGATCCGACCAAACTGAAAGCCCAGGTTAAAATTGCTGAAACTCAGGCAAAGGATATTCAGATTGGCCAGAAAGCGGTGATCGACACTCGGAACGGCACAGCGAACGGTCACGTCACGCGAGTCGATCCCGCAGTGGAGCAGGGGACGGTAAATGTCGAAGTTGCCTTTGATGAGCCGTTGCCGAAAGGCGCGCGACCCGATCTTAGCGTCGATGGAACGATCCAGCTCGAACGTCTCGACAATGTGGTTTATGTCGGCCGTCCGGCGTTTGGCCAGGAAAACAACACCGTAGGAATGTTCAAACTCATCAACGGCACTTCGGAGGCTCTCCGGACGCCTGTGAAACTGGGCAAGAGCTCAGTCAACACGATCGAAATCCTAAGCGGTCTTCAGCCGGGGGATCAGGTGATTCTCTCTGATACCAGCGCGTGGGATGCACACGAACGCATTCGCCTTAACTAGAAAAACTGAAACTATGAGTTCAACACTAACTGCCACCGAATCGATTCAAACTCCTGCGCCAAATGGCTCGACTCCGTTGATAAGACTGAACGGTGTAAAAAAAGTTTTCCTCACCGATGAGGTAGAAACGCATGCCCTTTCCGGGATCCACCTCGATATTCGCACTGGCGAGTATGTTTCAATCGCCGGGCCATCGGGTTGCGGCAAGACAACTTTGCTCTCGATCCTTGGGCTCCTCGATACTCCATCTGAAGGCAGCTATTCGTTAAAAGGCCACGAGGTCGCTAATCTCTCCTTCGCAGATCGTGCGCGCATTCGCAATCGCGAGATCGGCTTCATTTTTCAAAGTTTCAATTTAATCGGCGATCTAACCGTGTTTGAAAACGTGGAGCTGCCGCTCACTTACCGCGGGATGGGCGCAGGCGAGCGCAAACAGTTTGTGACCGGAGCACTGGAACGCGTCGGCATGGCTCATCGTGCAAAACACTTGCCGAGCCAGCTCTCAGGCGGGCAACAACAGCGTGTTGCAGTCGCGCGCGCGCTCGCTGGCAGACCGGCCATTCTGTTGGCAGACGAGCCTACCGGCAATCTCGATTCGCGTAATGGCGAAGCGGTCATGAGTTTGCTTGGAGAATTGCACAAGGGCGGCGCCACAATTTGCATGGTCACGCATGACGAGCGCTTCGCGCAGCACGCAGACCGTACGGTGCATCTATTCGATGGCCGAGTTGTGGAGGACAGAATTGCTGCCTGAGGAATTGAAATGCAAACGCTCTGGCAAGACGTCCGCTACGGCGCGCGCATGCTGCTCAAGCAGCCAGGCTTCACGCTGATTGCCGTCGCAGCGCTGGCAATTAGCATCGGCGCGAATACTGCGATCTTCAGCGCCATCAACGCGCTTCTGCTCCGCCCGTTACCGCTCAAAGATATTGATCGGCTCGTTTCGACCTTTGCGTTACGGGAAGGATTTGATCCTTTCGGCTGCTCTTTTCTGGAATACGAGGCCTACCGGGACCGCAGCCACGTTTTTTCCAGCAGCGGTGTGGCGACACCGCGTTCGTTCAATTTGATCGGTCAGCGCGAGCCCGAGCGAATTCGTGGCGCCAAGGTAATGGCTGATTATCTGACTACCTTGGGCATCAAACCAGTTCTCGGTCGCGTATTTTTCGCCGACGAAGATCGACCGGGTGGCCCGCCGGTCGCGCTGATCAGCTATGCATTTTGGCAAAACCATTTTGCTGGGAGCGCCGGTGCAATCGGTCAATCGCTCAATCTCGACGGCAAAACTTACACCCTGCTTGGAGTGATGCCGGCTGGATTCGATCTTCCCGGCGCAGCCGAGATCTGGCTACCGCTTCAGACCAACATCGAAAACCTGTCGTTGACCGAGCGCGCTGCGACCGCCAACGAAATCCTGGCGCGACTTAAACCGGGCGTCACTGTGAAGCAGGCGGATACAGAATTAAAAGCGATTGCGCGACAACTGGAGCAGGAATATCCCAACTTTCGGCGTGGATGGAGCGTCAAGGCTATCTCGGTTCGTCAAGACTTGCTTGGCGATTTGGAAGGTCACGTTCGCAAAGCGTTGTTCGCGCTCGCTGGTGGCGTCGGATTTCTTTTGCTGATTTGTTGCGCAAATGTGGCGAATCTGCAATTGGCGCGCGGCATCGCGCGCCAACGGGAGCTGGCGCTGCGTCGGGCGCTCGGCGCTGGACGTTGGCGCCTCGTAAGGCAGCTCCTCACCGAGAGCATGCTTCTTGCTTTGCTTGGCGGCGCCGCTGGTCTGATTCTCGCGAACTGGCTGATTCCGGTTTTAGCGGCACTTAATCCGATCCGGGGGATCTCGTTCGCCGCGTTCCTGCACAATTTCGAGATCGACCGACGCGTTTTGGCTTTCGCTTTTTTCGTCACCCTTCTGACGGGTGTCATATTTGGCCTGGTTCCCGCCCTCAAAGCCGCCGGCGCGCACGAGCTCATGCCGCGCATCAAAGAGGCAGATCAACGCAGTGGCGCCGCCGTCTCCGGTCGGCGGTGGCTGAATGGTTTGATCGTAGCCGAGGTGGCAACCGCGCTGACCCTGTTAGTTTGCGGAGGCTTGATGGTGCAAAGTTTCCAGCGGCTGCAGCACGTCGAGCTTGGGTTTAATCCGGACAATCTCCTCACCATGAAAATGGTGTTGCCTGCTTCGAAATACTCGCAATACCGCCAGCGGGTCGCGTTTGCCGATCGGGTGCTCGAGCAAATCCGGTATCTGCCGGGGGTCGTCTCGGCCGGCACGACGACAAACATTCCGGTTGAGCGTGAAACTGCTTACGACGCAGTCTTCGATGTTGAAGGTCGTCCACCCGCAAATCTGAACGATGTCCCCATTACTTCACATCGAATCGTTAGTCCCGGTTATCTTGAGACGCTCGGAATAACGCTGATCAAGGGAAGATTGATCGATAAAGGCGATCGTGCCGAATCTCTGCCTGTGGTCGTCGTGAGCCAGGAGTTTGCACGGCAAGCATGGCCCGGAGAAGACGCCATTGGCAAGCGAGTTCGGCGCATCCGGATCGGGCAAACGTTCCCGTGGATGACCGTGGTTGGCGTTGTGAGCGATGTGAAGGAAGACCGCTTTAATTATCGGATCAATCGGCCCGTGTGGTATGTGCCCTATCCGCAGGTCGAAAACGATTTTCCACTCAATCTAGTCATCCGCGCTGCGCTGGATCCAACTTCGCTGACAGCGGCGGCACGCGACGCCATTCACGGTATCGATCTCGATCAGCCCGTCTCCAATATCATGACAATGAACACGAATCTGAGCACGGTCCTTGTCACGGAACGCTTTGGCGCAGTTCTGATGGGAACCCTTGCAGGTTGCGGGTTATTGCTCGCCTCCATTGGTCTCTACGGTGTGGTGGCCTATTCCGTCCGGCAGCGAACGGGCGAAATCGGCATTCGGATTGCACTCGGTGCACAACCAAAACACGTCCTTCGGCTGATCATGGGCTACGGGATGAAGCTCACGATCCTGGGTGTGAGTATCGGATTAGTCGCGGCTTGGGCTGCAACGCGACTACTGGCCAGTTTGCTTTTCGGCTTGAGCGCGACAGATACCAGGACTTTCAGCGCGATCTGTGTCCTTCTGGGAGTCGTCGGACTGTTCGCTTGTTACTTTCCCGCGCGCTCTGCCATGCGGCTGAATCCCGTCGAAGCCTTACGGTACGAATAACTCGAAATATGTTGAATGAGATCAAAATTGCAGTGCGTGGGTTGCTAAAGACTCCAGGCTTCACTGCGATCGCACTGGTCACGATTGCGCTCGCGATTGGCGCGAACACGGCGGTGTTTAGTTTGATCAACGGTCTCCTGGTCAAACCGCTGCCTTATTCTGATCCGGTCAAGCTGGTCCTGCTATGGGAGAAGTTCGCGGCCCAGGGTCTGGAGCGAATTCCGGTTTCAGCACCGGAATTCGTCGATCTCGAAAAAGAGGCGCAGAGCTACTCGCGGATCGCCGCTTTCGATTATCGGACTTTCAATATGAGCGGCAGCGACCTGCCGGAACGGATCTCTGGCGCGGTCGTGTCGCCGGCGTTGTTTCCGTTATTAGGCGTTAAGCCTATCGTCGGGCGCACATTTTCCGTGGAAGAACAAGGCGAAGGTCACGACGACGTCATCGTGATCAGTGGAAGATTATGGAAACGGCGCTTCAACTCAGACCCGGCTCTTATCGGTAAACCGCTGCTCTTAAACGGCCGCAGCTACATCGTCATCGGAGTGATGCCTGCGAGCTTTGAGTTTCCCATCCCGCTGTTCAATATGCAGGGCGGCCAATTTGCCGAGCGGGTCGATGTTTGGAAACCGGCCGCATTCACGCCGATCGAGATGCAAACACGCTACTCGCGCAGTTATGGCGTGATCGCGCGCCTGCGCCCGGATGTTACGCCTGAGAGAGCGCAGGCCGAGTTGAACACGATCATGGCGAACTGGATCCGTATCCATCCCGATCTCTACAGCGCAACCCAGGGCTTTGGCGCCAAAGTTTATCCGCTGCACGATCAGGTTGTCGGCGGAATGCGGAAAGGTCTTATGATTTTATTAGGCTCGGTTGCGGGCGTGCTCCTAATTGCGTGCGCGAATCTCGCCACCATGTTGCTCGCCCGAGCTAGCGCCCGTGAGCGTGAGCTTGCCATTCGCGTCGCGCTCGGTGCGGGTCCATGGCGATTGCTGCGGCAAATGTTGACTGAAAGTGTGTTACTCGCGATCGGGGGAGCAGTTGTCGGCGTGGTCTTATCGATCTGGGCACTTGATCTGCTCGCAAAAATTGGCGCGCGCACCGTTCCCCGCCTCGCGGAAGCGAATGTCGATATTGCAGTGCAGTTGGTGACCGCAGTAGTAGCGGTCGTGACCGGAATTCTTTTTGGGTTGGTTCCAGCCTTCGCCAGCGCCAAGCCGGAATTGACTGACGCACTGAAGGAAGGCGGTCGGGGAGCGACGAGTGGCACACGCCGAAATCGCATCCGCAATTCATTAGTCGCTGCGGAGATTGCACTCGCGCTTGTGCTACTGATTGGGGCGGGGCTGTTGATGAAGAGTTATGTGCACATCCAAAGCGCCAGTCCCGGATTTAATCCTCAGAACGTGCTCACCATGGAGATCGCGCTTTCGGACATTAAGTATCCGCCGCAATCCAGTCCTGAATATCGAGGCGGTGAATCGATGCTGCGCTTTTGGAATGAAGCGATCCGCCGCATTTGTCAATTGCCCGGGGTGCAAGCCGTTGGTGGCACCACCATTCTTCCGCTCAGTGGATCGAATAGCGATTGGTCATTCAACATTGAAGGGCGAAAAATGGGGCCGAAGGATCCGGGACCTGACGAAGAACTTCGAGACATCACGCCGGATTATTTCCGCGTCATCCAAACGCCTTTACTTCGCGGACGTTTCTTCACTGAGCATGATGATGCGAGCGCGCCGCTGGTGACAATCATAAATGAGGCGATGGCGAAGAAATATTGGCCTAATGAAGAAGCGCTCGGAAAGCGAATCACGTTTGACGATCCGCGAAAGGACCCGAAATGTGTCATGATTGTGGGTGTTGTCGGCAGTATCAGGCACCGGGCACTCGATGTTGATCCGCAACCGGAATATTACCGTCCGGTCGCGCAGTGGCCGCAGCGGCAACTGATCCTTACGGTGCGTAGCGCGCAAGATCCGCGCAGTCTTGCTTCAACCGTTCGCCGCGAGATCCAGGCGATCGATCCTGATCAACCGGTCGCCTCTGTCCGCACGCTGGAAGCGGTGGCAGCCGAATCAATCGCGCCGCGTCGCATCTCGGTCGTTTTACTCGGCGCGTTTGCCGGGATCGCGTTGTTACTGGCGGGCGTTGGGATTTACGGCGTGATTTCCTATCTCGTTGTCCAACGCACTCATGAAATCGGTGTGCGCATGGCGCTGGGCGCGCAACGCGGGGACGTCCTGCGACTTGTTGTGGGTCATGCGCTGAAGCTTATCGCAATCGGCACAGTGATTGGATTGCTCCTCGCGCTGCTATCGACGCGGACGCTCTCGGCCTTGCTGTACAATGTCGGCGCCCTTGATGCGACCACCTTTACCCTTGTAACCATTATGCTGGCCGCAATCGCTTTGCTGGCCAGTTACATCCCTGCGCTCCGCGCCACCCGTGCCGATCCTATGATCGCGCTCAGCCACAACGCATGATCGTTCTCAAAAATCTAGAGTAACTGAGCAATGCAAACGTTTCTGCAAGACCTTCGCTTCGGCTTCCGAATGCTTCGGCGCAGTCCTGGATTTTCCATCCTGGCGATCCTTTGCCTGACTTTGGGGATCGGGACCAATGCGGCCGTGGTCAGTTGGATCGAAGGGATCTTGATTCGTCCCTATCCATTAGTCGCGCATCAGGACCGCATGTTCGCATTGAACGCCACAACGCGCGGCGTCACCGGATATACGGGACTCTCGTATCCCGAATTTCTCGATTACGAAAGAAATTCCACGCTCTTCGAGTCGTTTATCATCGATAAGATCACGGGCACGACACTTAGCGTGGGCGATCGCGCCGAGCGCGCGACGGGTGGAATAGTCTCTGCGAATTATTTCGACGCGCTGGGGGTGAAGCCAATCCTGGGCCGCGGATTCAGGTCAGAAGAAGGCACCGGGCGCAACGCGCATCCGGTGACGGTGATTAGTTATCGAACATGGAAGGATCGTTACGGCGGCGATCCGAACATCATCGGCCGGACACAATACCTTAACGGCGTTCAGTACACGATCATCGGAATCACGCCGGAACGATTTCACGGCACGTTCATCGGATATTCATTCAGCTTCTGGGTGCCGACGTCGATGCAGGAGACGTTCGACGACACCGGTTACAAGTTGGAAGATCGCAGTGCGCGTTGGATAGAAGGCTACGCCTTTCTTAAACCTGGCGTCACGCGTCAGCAGGCGGACGCAGAACTTCACGCAATTGCGCAACGGCTGGAGAAGGATTACCCGGAAACAAATCGCGGTCGCGACGTTTCGCTTTCGCCGTTATGGAGAACGCCGTTTAACCAGGCGGGCAACATGTCTTCGACGCTCGCGATCACAATGGCCGTCGTGTTTTTTGTTTTGCTGATCGCGTGCGCGAACGTCAGCAACCTTTTGCTCGCGCGATCACTGCTGCGCCGGCATGAGATGACGATGCGCCTTGCGCTCGGTGCGGGCCGATGGCGTTTGATTAGGCAGCTTTTCACGGAAGGAATGCTTCTTGCATTGATCGCGGCTGTAGGTGGAATCGCGGTTGCCTATTGGTGCCGCAATGCGCTCGTGCTTGCGTTCCCTTCGCCGGCGGCGGGAATCGTAATTGATCTTCCAGGACAAATAGACTGGCGCGTGCTCCTGGTAAGTGTCGCCATCTGCATTGGAGCTACTCTGATCTTTGCGCTCGTGCCGGCCATCCAGGCCAGCCATGTCGATCTTTCCGGCGCGCTGAAGTCCGAAGGCGGCGGTGTTGGAGGTGGCAGTAGGCGATCGCGCCTGCGTTCAGGTCTGGTTCTGGTTCAGGTATCATTAAGTTTCGTCTTACTAGCTGGCACGGGGTTGCTCCTGCAAAGTTTGCAGCGACTGCAAAATAGCAGCCCAGGCTTCAATACCGATGTGATTGTATCCGGCGCGGATTTGTTTTCGGCTGGATACAACTTGGAACGTGCGAAGGCATTCCACACTCAGTTACTCGACCGGGTGCGCGAAATTCCTGGTGTAGAATCGGCAACTCTGGCGCGTTTGAGGCCATTTAGTTACGGAGACTTCTCTTCCGCGCCGCTGCAAATCGACGGCTATCAACCTGCGCCCGACGAGCAATTAAACGTATCCTACCTCGAAGTAGCTGACGACTACTTCAAGACCTTAGGTATTCCAATAGCAGCCGGTCGCGAATTCCAACGCAGCGATGACGAAAACGCGGTGCCAGTAGCTGTTATCAACCAAACCATGGCGGCCAAGTATTGGCCGGGAAAGGATCCGATGGGGCAGCGATTTAAGGCTAAGGATCGCTGGCTGCAGATTGTCGGCGTGGCCAAGGATGTGAAGTACGAGAACAAACTGGAGCTACCCATGGCATTCTTCTACCTGCCGGTGCGACAGAATTTCTTTGTCGACAATAATCTTCTCATCCGGACACGCGAAACTCCTGACGCACTCAGGAGCGCGCTGACGCGCGAAGTGAAGGCGCTTGATGCTACTCTGGCGCCGATAGCTCCAGTCCGCGTGCGAGAACAAGTCGACAGGAAGGGTTACACCCAGCGGCTGGCAGCAACATTGATCGCGGTTTTTGGCGCAATGGCGCTTTTCTTGGCGGCGATCGGGCTTTACGCGGTCATGTCCTATTCGGTTTCGCAAAGCACGCGCGATCTCGGCGTGCGCATGGCACTGGGCGCCCGCGCCAACGATGTGTTGCGATTGGTGATCTCGCGCGGGCTGCGCCTAACGCGACCCACTGGCCTTCGGATTCGCATTCGTGATCATGATTACCGTCGCGCTGACCGCGTGTTTTTTGCCCGCCTGGCGCGCGACGTGCATCGATCCAGCCCAAGCCTTACGTGATCAATGAATGATCTAAGATTCGCTTTACGCCAACTCCGCAAGTCACCGGGGTTCACTTTAGTTGCTGTCCTGACGCTTGTACTCGGCATTGGATTGAACACCGCGATCTTTAGTTTGGTCAACGATCTGTTTCTGCGCCGGCTGCCGTTCAAGGAACCATCGCGCATTGTTCACCTCGACAACGGCGACAAGGCGCGCGATTTGGCGGATGTCGGAATATCGGCGCCGCGCTACCAACTTTATCGCGACGGTCAGACGCTTTTTGACGGTCTCGCCGCCGAGAATTCCGCCGCTCAGAATTCTTCTCCGTTCACGCTGACCGGACTTGGCGACCCTGTCCAAATTTTTGGCGGCCGATTGACCTCCAACTATTTCGATTTGCTGGGCGTTCGCCCAATTCTTGGCCGCAATTTTCTGCCGGAAGAAGAGGAAAGCGCCGACGTCGCATTGATCACGAAAAATTTCTGGCAAAAACGAATGGGCGGCGATCCAAACGTGATCGGTCGAAGCATCACCCTCGATGGGACGCCGCACACCATCGTTGGCGTTCTGCCAAACATGCCCGCAGCCTGGTTTGGTGCAAACCCGGTCGCCGAAGTTTGGGCGACGAAACCGTTTCAGCTTCCCGGCTTCAGTCATGAGCAGTTGATGCGCGGTTCCTTCTTTCTGCGAGTTGTCGGACGATTGAAACCAGGGGTAACCGTTCAACAAGCGCGCGCCGCATTGCCATCGTTGGAAGAAAGTTATCGTGCCCAATATCCGAACAACATCGACAGTGCATTTGTCACGACGCTGCGGGCTTTGCCTGAAGACGTGACCCGGAATTTCCGCGCGGGCTTCGCTACACTTTTCGCGGCCGTGAGTTTCGTCTTGCTGATCGCGTGCAGTAACGTCGCCAACCTATTGCTTGTTCGTTTCAGTGGACGCCGGCGCGAGATCGCGTTGCGAATCGCAATTGGCGCTTCGCGCACGAGCGTCATCCGTTTGTTCGTGGCCGAAAGTTTGCTGGTGAGTGTAATTGCGGGAGCGGGCGGCGCGTTCGTGGCATGGCATTTGGTGCCGTTGGTCCCGAGGATGGCGTCCAATTTTCTTCCGTTGGAAACCGGAACCGCGACCAGTTTGTCGATTCCAGTTCTACTATTCGCGATTGGGTTGTCGATTTTGACCGGTCTCTTGATGGGAATTTATCCGGCGCTTCAGGGTTCGCACGCCGATTTGGTTGATGCGTTGAAAGAAGGCGGCCGCGGCACGAGCGGCAGTGTGCGCCATCGCGTCAACGTTTTGTCGAACAAACATTGCATGAGTTGCGTAGTATTCCGGGGCTCGAGAGTGCGACTATTAGCGGCGATATTCCGTTGGTTGGCTTCAGTCGTTATCTTTATGCGCGGGGCGATCGTGATGTTCCGCCAGTCGAGAAGCGTGAGATCGTGCCTGGTCACGAGATTACTCCCGGATATTTCAAGACCTGGGGAGTGCCGCTCCTGGCTGGCCGTGACTTCAATGAACACGACACCGCCGACGGACAGAAAGTTTGTCTGATCAGTCAGGCCGGTGCGAAACAAGTTTTCCCGGGTGAGAATCCAATCGGAAAGACGTTGTTCCTAGCCAACGCGCAGTGGGAAATTGTCGGAATTGTCGGCGATGTGCGCTCAGTGCAAGTGGCCGAGCCGCCGGGTATGGAATTTTATCGGCCGTGGGCGCAATATAATTTTCCATTCGTTAACATCACCGTCCGCACCAACCTAAAAGTGGATGCGGCGACCAAGCTGGTGCAATCCGCGCTCACGAAAGTGAATCCAGGTCTGGCGATTGCCGTGCCGCAAACCATGGACGCGGTCGTCGCGCGAGCGCTCGGGCAAGCGCGTTTGATGATGTGGCTGCTCGGAATTTTCGCCGGAGTCGCCTTGTTGCTCGCCAGCATCGGAATTTATGGCGCGGTCGCTTACACGGTCGAGCACCGCACAGGAGAAATTGGAGTTCGTATGGCGCTGGGTGCGCAAACAATCGATGTGCTCCGTTTGGTTGTTCGGCAGGGAATGCACCCTGTCATCCTTGGCTTGATCATTGGTTTGGCAGGAACATTTGCCCTAGGGCGATTACTCACGGCCCAGCTCTATCAGATTTCGCCGCACGATCCGTTCTTGCTTGGCGCCGCTACAATTGTGCTGGCCGTCGCCGCGCTGCTGGCGTGTTTGCTTCCGGCGCGCCGCGCCACACGTATCGACCCGATTCAAGCGCTACGCTCCGAGTGATATGAATGATCTAAGGTTCGCTTTGCGCCAGCTCCGCAAATCGCCTGGATTTACATCTGTCGTGGTCATGACGCTGGCGCTCGGTATCGGCGCC
>WNGA01012325.1_pt1 | contig 23709 bp, 17 predicted proteins | sample 5400061 | NCBI WGS metagenome assembly WNGA01 (sample SAMN13153366, study PRJNA577476) | soil metagenome | isolation source: 100 cm soil or saprolite under grassland replicate 2 | place: USA:California | collected 2016-06-15
CTTGAACCGTCAGACCGTGAGTCACCAGCACGAGCGTACCCGGTCCGCGCCAGCCGGACACCATCTGCTTCAATGCAGCGAGCCGTTCCGGGCTCTTATCGGAAGCTGCCACGGCCCATGTACCGTCGACTGGACCGAGCGCCATCAGCCGTGCCGTCTCCAGGCAGCGACACCATGGCGAGGAGAGGATCTTCTCTACGGGCACACCGTGTTGGCGGAAGGCCTCGCCGAGCGCCCGGGCTTGCGCCCGTCCTCTCTCGTCCAGATTGCGCTGGGTCGCGCAGTCGTCGATCTTGAAACCGGGCGGGTCGCCGTAGCCGGGTGGCGCGTTGCCATGGCGGATGAGCGCGACATGACCGCCATTGACGAGTGCGGCCCAGGCCTCCTGGGAATCATCGGCCGCGACCGGCACGGCGATCAGCACAAAGGCAAGAGGGGCGAGCGCGAGCCGGCTCATGCGCGCCTTCGGACCATCACCAGATCCCGACCTCTCTCAGACCGCTCACGTGCTTGCCTGCAAGCTATCGATAGTCATTGCGGTTTGCCTGGAGCCCACGGTCTCGGATCTCCTCGATGTATCGCCAGATGTCGGGCTGTGAGCCGTCGAGGTCGACGAACCCATACTCGCGCGCGAGTTGACCCGAGCTGACCACGCGACCACGCAATGCGCCTCGATTTGGCGACCATTCCATGGCTCGAGTTTGCCAGCTCTCCTCGAAACCTTCAAACGGCCGTCACCGGCCTCGTAGGTCCGCCAACGCCGTGCACTTCAGGGGAGAGGTGACTCCGGACTTCTTCACGGGTACGGCTAGTGCCGGACCAACTTGACTTCGCCAGATCTACCCAGCCCTCGTCTCGCGGGCAGGCCGCTCAACTCGAACGGCCACGTTCTCGGTCGCCCGCAGCCCTCACCGTACGACTCACTCGGCCCTCGCCTCGTGGCAGGGCCCCTCGGCTCGAATGGCCACGGACGCCTCGGGCTGCGGCCTCCCTCGGGCCTCGTCTGGCCGCAACTTGGCCCGGCACTCTGCGGGGTCACGCGAGGTGTGGGGAATACTCGTTGGAGGCGCACTAGGCTTGCTCGAGCGACCTCCCCGGTTGGCGCAGCAGCCCGACGGCGATGCCGAGATTCAGCAGATTCCACAGGATGCCGTTGAGGAACGCGGTCTGATAGGAGCCGGTCACGTCAAAGATCACGCCGGACATCCAGCCGCCCAGCGCCATGCCGAATACGGTGGCCATCAGCACGGTGCCCACGCGCACCCCGGCCTCTTCGGGAGGGAAAAACTCCCGGATGATGACTGCATAGGCGGGCACGATCCCGCCCTGGAACAGGCCGAACAGCGCCGACAGGATGTACAGCGAGGCGAGGCCTTTGAAGGGCAGGAAGAGAACCAGCGCGAGGGCTTGCAGACTCGAACCCAGGAGCAGCGTGCGTCGCCCACCGATCCGATCGCAGACCCAGCCCGACGCGAGGCGGCTCAGCACGCCGAAGCCCAGCATCAGCGAGAGCATCTGCGCGCCCCGCGCTGCGCCATGGCCGAGGTCACCGCAGTACGCGACGATGTGGACTTGCGGCATCGACATGGCGACGCAGCAGCTCAGGCCGGCGATGACGAGCAGCGACTGCAGCGCGGTCGGCGACATCCCCAGGGGTCGCGACGACGGCAACGCGACATGCGGACCCGCCGAAGGGCGCTCGGTCAGCGGCGAGCGCCGCCGGAGGGCCAACGCCAGGGGCAACATGGTCGCCACGCAGAAGACGGCGATACCCAGGTATGTCCGCCGCCAGCCCTCGCTCTGTAGAAAGTGCTGCACGACGGGCGGCCAGACCGTTCCCGCGAGGTAGCTGCCGCTCGCGATGATGGCCACGGCCATGCCGCGATGACGGGTGAACCAGAGCGAAGTATCGGCGAGAAGCGGCGCGAAGGTGGCCGAGCTGGCGACGCCCACCAGCAGACCCTGGGCCAGGATGAACTGCCAGAGGCTTGTCGCCTGGCTGGCGACGCCATAGCCGAGCCCCAGAAAGATGGCCCCGCCCGCGACTGGCGTGATGATGCCGAAGCGATCGGACAGGCGCCCCATCAGGATTCCACCGAAGCCGAAGCAGATCATCGTCACGGTGTAGGGCAGCGACGCGGCGGAGCGCGCGACACCGAACTCCACCTGGACCGCGGGCAGGGCCACGATGACTGACCACAGACCGACGCTCCCGATGGTCGCCAACGACAGCGCGGCAAAGAGCCGGGTCCAGGCGTAGGCGGATTCCGGCGCGTCACGCGACGCGGGGTTCAGTCGGCTCCCGATGTCGACGGCGTGCTCAGGCATGGTGGGCACCGTACAGTATCGAGGTTATGTCGCCGTTTGTACTCCTCCAATCCGGGATCACGCGGCGCTCGCTTTGGCGCGGCACCCTGAGGTCCGGTCTTGCGATTCCATGCCTTAGAGCCTGTGCCGGGGCACGTTTCGAGGTCGAGTTCGGAAGCCAGAGCCACAGTGCTCCTCATCGCGCCGAGGGGGAAGGTGGTGGTAGCATGGATTCGTGAGCAAACGCTCCGAGGGAGGTGCGTCATGACACGGAGACTTCGCTGGGTGTGGATCGCTCAAGGATTCCTCGCGGCTCTGGCTCTCTCGTGCGGGACGGCCGGGGCTGCCGACAAGACCAAGGTGGACCAGGCGACCAAACGGGTCGAGCGGGGGGCCAAGCAGATCGGCCAAGGTGAGGTCGGGCTCGGATTCAGGGAAATGTTTGCGGGTATCGGCCATACCGTCGTGGAAGGTGCCAAGTTCAGCGGCGAGAACGTCAAGGAGTTTTTCACGGGTAAGAAGTAAGGCGCCGCCCACGACGAAGCGGCCGTGAGACGACGTGCATCGCGGTTACCAGGGCTGCTCGATATCCCGCGGCTCGAACCGGTGATCGCGAATGGTCCAGTACGACGGCTGGGGGTCACGGCTCCGCTCCAGGTGCATCGGATTGCCACGGATCCGCCGGTGAAGGAAGGCGATCGGAACGAGCACCAGACAGTAGACGATGGTCAGAAGAATCCTGGAGTTGACCCCTCCCAGCACGGCCGCAAACCCGAGCCACACCCTCGAGAGCATGGCCGCCGGCCGCCGGAAGAGGAGACCGAGGAGCAGAAGGGCGAGAGCGGCGTACGCGAAGGCCCGCGCCCCGAAGACCAGTCCGCCCACGATGCAGGCGGCGGCGAGCACCGCAAGGGTCTCCAGCGATCGGGAGCGCTCGGCATCATCCTTCTGACCCGCCATGGCTCGTGGCTCCGGAGCGCTCAGAAGATGGTGTAGATAAAGGGCGCGATGGCCGTGCCCCCGGCGGCGATGAGGAGACCGAGCAGCGCAAGCATGATGATGACCGGGGCAAGCCACCACTTCTTGCGCTCTTTCGTGAAATCCCACAGGTCCTTGGCCAATGACATGGCGGCGATCTCCTCACAGCTCAGCGAGCAGGAACTTCGCGATGAGCGCATGGGCGGTTGGATTCGGATGCTCGTCGCCCGCTAGCTTGTACTTCCAGTCTGCGCTGTAGATATCGGCGCTCCACCACGGCCGCGTAGTCTCGATCATAGGCTCCCCACATGACGACAACGAACTGGCCGCCGTACCGCGCTGCGAACAGCTCCTTGGACCGTTTGACGATGGCCACGTAGAGATCGATGTCCCCGGCGGTTCTTCGCCAGCCAATGGCGAACGGTGCCACCGCCGGAAAGACGTGCGACTGGCTCAGCCCAGAGAGAATGGCACTACCGTAGCCCGTATAGAACGGTCCATCGTAGGCGGGGGTTCCATCGGGGCGGAGGACGTATCGCGGCGTCGACGGCCCCCATGAGATGGCGGGATAGTTCCCGGCCGATCGCTCGATATGCTCGATCAATCCCTGGTACACGGCTTTGGCGGGCGGGCGGCCGGCCAGGAGGCGATCGATGAGACCGGTCTCGAGTATCCGGAGCATCTGATGGGGGCCATAGCCGTGGAAGCCGAGGTTGGATGCCCGATATCTCCCCCGCGAGAGCGCTTCGAACGCCCACGGCATCGTTTCCCGATCGGCCACGCCCTCCCCTACGGTCACCGAGCAGCCGAAGAACACGACGTTCTCATATGCCACGGCCGAGGTGGCGGGAGTCGGCTCCATATCGTGAGGGGTGACGCGAAGACCGTTCGCGTCGGTGGTATAGACGATGTCGCGCAGGAGGTGATCGTCGGTCCGCACCCGCTCATGGGCTTTCACGTTCGCCTCGGCGGCGTAGCCTCGGACGTCGTCCGGACGAAAATATCCTCCTCCGATCCGTCCGAAGAACTCCCCCTCGCGCGTGAGAGCCGCCGCCGGCATACCCCGGGGCCCCCACGGTAGCCACCCGCCGACGTAGGCCTCGGCGATTCCCATGGCCATGACGAGCACGGCCAGGTTGAAGAGCGCCGCCTTGAACGCTACCCCGCCCCGCGAAAGCATCACCGCGGCCCCCAGGAGAACGGCCGTGCCGGCCCAGATGTACACGAACGGAGAATCGAGGCCGCGATGAAAAACGAAGACAGAGTACGAGACGAAGACGATCGCGACGCCTGTCGTCTCCACCACGGCTCTAATCCACGCCAACGGTCGATCTCCAGTCGCGTTCTTCGTGCCACGCCGGTTGCCTGCTCTTGTCGAAGAGCAGCTTCCCGATCACCAGATAGTCGATCTCCGTCCGCATGAAGCACCGGTAGGCATCTTCCGGCGTGCACACGATCGGCTCCCCCCTGACGTTGAAGCTGGTGTTCGAGATGAGGCTGTACCCTGTCCGATCCTTGAAGGCCTTGAGCAATCGCCAGTAGCTGGGATTGGTCTCCTCGTGCACGGTCTGCAGCCTCGCCGAGAAGTCGATGTGCGTCACGGCCGGGATGTCGGAACGCATCCGGTAGAGCTTCTCCCTCCAGCCCCACCCCCCGTAACCTTCGGGGAGGGCTCTCCTCCGCTCCTCCTGTACCGCGGCGATCAGGAGCATGTAGGGCGACGGCGTCTTCACGTCGAAGTACTCCCCCACGTCCTCGACGAGGACCGACGGGGCGAACGGTCGAAACCCCTCGCGGAACTTGATCTTCAGGTTGAGCTTCCGCTGCATCTCCGGCTGCCGGGCATCAGCGAGAATGCTGCGGTTGCCCAGCGCCCGCGGCCCCCACTCCATCCGGTCCTGATGCCAGCCCACCACGCTCCCCCCGTCGAGCAGTCTCGCGACTTCGTGGCAGAGGTCGCCGAAGTCCTCATGCTGCCGATACGGTGCCGCGTACTTGCGGGCGATCCGGCGGGCCTGCGCCTCCGAGTACTCCGGCCCCAGGAGCGCCCCCCGCATCTGGTCGGTCTTGCCGTCGGCGGCCCGGGGCGCCCCGAAGAAGATGTGATGGGCGCAATAGGCGGCGCCGAGCGCCCCCCCGGCATCGCCGGCCGCCGGCTGAATCCAGATGTCGTCGAAGAGACCACTCTTGAGGATTCGCCCATTGGCCACGCAGTTGAGGGCCACTCCGCCGGCCAGGCACAGGCATCTCGAGCCGGTAAGCCGCTTGGCCTCTCGCACCATGTTGAGCACGATTTCCTCCGTGACCATTTGGATGGCGAGCGCCAGGTCGCAGTGCTCAGGCAGGAGCTCGTCCTCGGCCCTCCGGACGGCGAAGCCGAAGAGCCGCCGCCAGCGGTCCTCGTCGATCATGGTGAGGCCGGTGGCGTAGTTGAAATACTGCTGATCCAGCCAGAGGGATCCGTCCGGTCTGACATCGACGAGCCGACTCCGGATCAGCGCGGCGAAGCGCGCGACCCGATCGGACGCGGGATCGCCGTACGGGGCAAGCCCCATCAGCTTGTATTCGCCGGAGTTGACGCGAAAGCCCAGGAAGTAGGTGAAGGCCGAGTACAGCAGGCCGACAGAGTGCGGGAAGTGCAGCTCGCGGAGGATGGTCAGCCGGTTCTCGTGCCCGTGGCAAATCGAGGCGGTCGCCCATTCCCCCACCCCATCGATGGTCACCACCGCCGCCTCGGGGAAGGGCGACGGATAGAAGGCACTGGCCGCGTGGGAGAGATGGTGCTCGGGGAAGAGGAGTCTCGTCCGCTTGCCATCAAAGCGCTGGACACCGCCGAGCTCGTCCAGGATGAGCCGTTTGAGCAGCAGCTTCTCCTTGATCCAGACGGGCATGGCAGTGAGGAAGGACCTGAGGCCCCGCGGAGCGAAGGCGTAGTACGTCTCGAGCAGGCGCTCGAACTTGAGGAAGGGCTTGTCGTAGAAGACCACCGCGTCCAGCTCATCGAGGGAGACACCGCCCTCCTCGAGGCAATAGCTGACCGCCTGACGGGGGAAAGCGGGATCGTGCTTCTTCCGGCTGAACCGCTCCTCTTGGGCGGCGGCCACGATCTCGCCGTCGTGCAGAAGCGCGGCCGCCGAGTCATGGTAGAAGGCGGAGATGCCGAGGATGCGCGACATCGTCAATGGTCCCCCGTCCTTTCTCGCTTGACGCGCCCGCCCCCCCGGCCGGATTGTGGACGGCAATGAAGCGAGTCCTGTGGGCGGTGGTGCTGGCGGGCGCCTTGGCGGGCAGGTCGAGCGGGGCCACGGAGATGGCGGTGACCATCGATGATCTTCCCACCCACGGGGCGCTCCCCAAAGGCATGCAGCGCTCGGCCATCGCGGAGCAGATCATCACCATCCTGAAGCGACACGCGGTGCCCGAGGTTTATGGGTTCGTGAATGGAGGGCAGATACGGGACAACCCGGATCACATGGACATCCTGAGGATGTGGGTCGAGGCCGGTCTGCGCGTGGGGAACCATACCTTCACCCACCCCAATCTGAATCGCGTGTCGACCGCCGACTACATCGGGGACATCGAGCGCAACGAAGCCATGCTCGTCGAGGTGGCCGGCCCGCTCTGGGGCCGTGTCTTCCGCTACCCCTACCTCCGCGAGGGCGACACCCCCCAGAAGCGCCGTGCCGTGCGCCGGTGGCTGGCCGCGCAGGGCTATCAGATCGCTCAGGTCACCGTCTACTTCGATGACTGGGCCTGGAACGATGCGTACGCGCGGTGCGTGGGCCGTGCCGACCTCGGCGCCATCCAGTGGCTGAAGCAGAGTTTTCTGCAGTCGGCCGTGCAGCGCCTTGCGTGGTCCGAGGCCGTATCCCAGGCGGTGCTGGGACGGCAGATCAAGCACATCCTCCTCCTCCACCTTGGCGCTTTCGATGCCGTGATGTTGGACGAGCTCCTGGCCGCCTATCGACAGGCCGGCGTGACGATGATTGGTCTGACCGAAGCGATGGCGGACCCCGCGTACAAGCTCGACCCGGACCTCGTGTGGGATGGTGAGCTGACCTTCCTGCTCCAGGTCGCTCGTGCGCGAAGGCTCCCCATCCCTCCGGGCCCCGCGATTCCGCTCCGCAAGCTCAGCGCCGTCTGCCGGTAGCGGAGACAGTCGGAGAGCGCCGGCTCCGCGCAGCCCCGGAGCGCAGACCTTGATCGTCACGTCCGTGTCGTCACGGCGGCGGACGATATGGCGGACGAGGATCTCGCGTCCGGGGGGACGGCGCCGGCGGCGCCGCTTCCCATGGTCATGGCAAAGTCCGCCCAGCTCCCCCGCAAGCCGATGAAGTGGACGATGGCGTAGCCGAGAAAGGCCGCATTTCCCAACGCGAACGCGGCATGCCACGGTCGTCGGTGAAAGAACTCGAAGACCGCGCCCGCGAGCCAGCTTGCGAGCATGGCGAATTCCGCGATCACATAGAAGGGCGGGGCCGCCGTGCGTCCCTGGACTTTGGGCGTCCGGCCGAACGAGCTCTTCGTCCCCGTCCACGCCTGGCGAAGGGACAGGAAGACTCCGCCGAGGTGAACCGGGATCAGCATCAGGTTGAGGGCAAAGACCCGAAACACATCAGTGGCGCGGTAGCCGCAGTGGCGAAGATCCCGGGCATAGAGGGCGAAGTAGGGGACCGCCGTCAGGGGGAGCCAGAGGTTTCGCCGCCCCTCGTCGAACGACAGGGAGAGAATCAGGAGCAGGCCGGCGTTCACGACGGCGAGGGAGGCCAGATAGTGGCAGCGCATGAAGCCTTCACGAAGCGCGCCGCGGACACTCCCGCTCCGGGCGAGATGGCGGAGGAGCTTGGGCAGGATCAGCAAGCCGCCGTTGGCCCACCGGCGCCGCTGGATGAGTAGCGACCCGAAATCAGGCGGCGTCGCGCTGAAGGCGAGGCGCTCGGGATAGTTGTGGAGTCGCCAGCCCCGCGCAATGAGGTCGATGGTCGACTCCGTGTCTTCGATGACCGTCCGGTCCTGGATGAAGCGCCGAATGGGATATCCGCGCTCGCTGCCCGCTTCGGCGATATCCTCCAGGGCCGCCTTGCGGGCGAGCGCATTTGCGCCCACCCAGAAGGTGGCGCCGTAGGACGTGAAGCCCTGATGGATGATGTATTGGATATCGGTGGTGGCGCCGGCCACCCGCTCGATGATGCCCGAAGCATTCGGAAAGGCGCTGTACGGGGTCTGGACCACGGCCATGGTCTCGTGTCCGGGCTGTGCCAGCACATGGGACAGGCGCAGCATGTATTCGGGGTCGATGACGCTGTCGGCGTCCAGCATCAGCAGGTAGTCGGCGTCTGGCACTGACAGATCCGCCTCCTCCCGGCCGGCCGGCTCGAGGACATGCTCGCCTCCGGAAGTCGCTGCCCTCCAGCGTTGCCCGATGAGCGCGATGTAGCTGTTGAGATTCATCGCCTTGTTCGGCTCGTGCGAGAGGTTGACGAATCGCTTGCGCTCGAAGCTGGTCACCTCCACCTGGAATCTCGCGACGAGGCGCCGGTATTCCCGGAGGAGATCCTTGGCGCGCGGCCATCCTGATCGCGCCGCTCCCCGACCCCACTGCTCGGCCTTCTCGCGGTACCGTCGCGCCGGCCCCGCGAACGTGAGCTCCACGAAGAGCTCGTCGGCGTGATCTACTTCCGGATAGCCCGCCTCTTGCTCCTCGAACCAGGCCGCGGCGTCCCGGTAGAGCTCGCCGAGACGTTGACTCTCCGCTGGATGATCGAGTGGTCCTTGGGCGATCCGCTCGCGGAGCGCCTCCAAGGCGTCGGCGAAATGTTCGGCAGGTTTCTCCAGGAGATCGTGAAGTTCTTTCGGCAGCGTGCGCGCCGCCCCCAGCCGTTCCACGTCCGATGGCTGGGTCGGGTGAGGCGGGTCGTCGATGAGCAACACGAGCCGGCGATCCGGATAGTCCTGAAGCGCGCCCGACAGGAGCGTCCGGCGCACCACCTGAGGGTCCTCCTTATACGACGGCACGAGTATGGTGACCGCGGGTACATGGCGACGGTGAAAGAAGCGGTGGAGCTCCCGGTCGCCGGCGGGCTGGTGGTGGAGGAGCCGCCGCAGCTGCCCCCGACGAGCCATCTGATAGACGAGCCCGCCGTAGATGAGGAAGGTGACGATGGCCAGAAAGAGCGCCTGACCAAGACTCGCGCTCCACCGCCGTGCCGCCACAGCCTCCACGAGCGATTGTGCGATCCCGCCGAGCGACACAACCGATGCGACCAGCGTGAGACAGATGGCCGTGTGGGTAAGGTTGATTTCTCTGCGTATTTCAGCGTGTCGATGATGCGGGGCTCGAGTACTCACCGCGCTGATCAAATAGCCTCCCTTGTTCTGCATGGTTTCCCGGCGTCTCGGCGGCGCTTGCGTCTACGTAGGTGCCTGAGGACTTCGGACGGCAAAGCCCGGGGCAGATTCGCTACCGTATATTTCTCTGCTGACTTCCACGGTCAGGATGCAATTCCGCGTGCCGGCCAGAACGAACCTCTGATTCCACTGTGATTGCCTTCGGTTTTTCCCTGCTAGTTAATTCTTCTCCGCGTGCGAGATGACACGGGATATGTGTCGCGCTCGTTGACAGTCCGGCTCTTCATTCCTCTCCGATCGCTGCGAGTGTCACCATTCCTTACGAACAGATGTCACGGTGCTGACTGTCCGCACCGCTCCGTCGGAGACGGAAGGGGCACGGGCTGTGCGGGAAGCCAGCAGATTTCTGGTGGTTCCGCGCGGAGTGGCTTGCGCGGCGATCAGAAGTGCTGCTGGCATCTCGCTTGCCGTTTCGCCGCCTGCCTCGTGCCACCTCACACCTCGCTGCCGATGACCGCAGAGCGACTCCCTCCCAACTCTTCCCGCGGGGGGCGGCCCACAGCCTCCGGCGCGGCGGCGAGAGTGACACGGGCGGCAATCGCAAGAAAGGCGGGACGGTCACGTCGACCGCCCCGCCTCTCATTCCCAATCTGACCCTGCGCTTATCCGGTGCGCCGTCGCCTCTCCCAGAGCGTCAGTCCGGCCAGACCTGAGACCAAGAGAAGAACCGAGGCCGACTCAGGGACCTGGAGTTGCCTGCGAACGCAGTCGTCGCACTGAGCGGTGATGGTGGGTTCGGTCGTCGAGGTGCCGTACTGGAAGACAACCGTCGAGCCCAGCTCGCTCAGACTGAAGCCGTCACCCGCCGTCAGCGTGAACTCGACGGAGTTCTTGATGAGGGGGCCATGGCCGGTGACCCCGGTATTGCCCGTACCGCTATCGTCGCCCGCACTGAGAATGCCGTAGTCGAGCCCATTAAGGGTCACGCCAGGCAAAAAGAAATTCCCATCTGGACCAAAGATGCCGAGACCGGTGCCACTGATCCCGCTGTTCATACCCTGGGCGCTCACCCCTGACTTGTACTGGAACCCTTCGCCCACACTGTTGACGAATGATCCGTAGTACACGGTCGAGCCATTCAACGCCGCCGAGACGGGGGTGAGGGTGTAGGTGGTGTTGAAAAACACTCCGGTCAGGAGATCCGCCGGCACCAGCACATCCCCGGTGGATGTGTTGGTCAGCGTCACGGTCAAAGTCGACCCGCTCAGCTCGAAGTCCGCCGACGCGCTCAGGCTTCCGCTGGAACCCGAGTACACCAAAGCCTCGCTTGCCGCGATGCCGACCACGAACGTCAGCAGCGCGGAGAATGCCGCCACGACCAACTGCTTCGAACGGTCCCCCAGCCTGCAATATCGAGACAAGGCGGGCGGTGGGGAAATTGTCGCCTCGATGCTTCCATTGCTTCTCATAGCGATACTTGTCTCCTTGGTTCTTGGTGGTCGATGAAGTTACTTGTACGAGGTGAGTGCAAGGCCCGGACCAGACATCGGTCCGGCATCAACTTCAGTGACTTACGAGTCTGTCACCCTGAATCGAGGCGAGAAATCGTAAGGCGCGTCGACGTCTGGTCACCCCGCATCGCCCAGTTTTCGAGGCTCCGGCCTTTCATTTGGGGGCTCATGACCGCCAAGCCACCATTTCCGGGCGTATGGGCAGCGCCGTCGCAGCAGGGATGAGGTCGAGCAGGCGGGATGTGGGCGAAGGCGGAGGTCACCGAGCTTCAACGCCGGGGAGCGCGTGCGCAGAAGCTCGATGGCCTCCGGAGCTCTTAACACTTCGTGAGGGTTGATGCTGCTCCTAGTGCTCCTTCGCTCGGCAAAAGGCATAAAGAGCGTCATAGGCCGGGAACTGCCGCGCCATGTTCTCGAAGTCGTCTTTGCTCGTCGCCTGGAACCCCGTGGCCAGGGCGTAGAGTCCCGGTGATTCCGGCGTAAGGTCGCGCTGAGAAGTATCCGCTCCCCGCACGATCAGCGCGAGCGCGCGCAGGGCAGGATCGTCGAGCTTGTATTTCTCGACAAACGCATCAAACGAGCAGTGATCGCCATGATGCCCCAGCTCCACGCCGGGGACGTCGTAGGGAATCGCCTGCTCGCGCTCGGCCACCTGCATGACCTCGCCGGCCGGAACGAAGAGGAACACCGGCTCGCGATCAACGAACCGGCTAATCAACCATGGACACGCGATACGGTCGACGCGGGCCTTTTCTCGGGTCACCCATTTCATCGCCTTTCTCCTTTCGGTTGGATGTAGCGAGGGTAGGTCGCCGGCCATCTCGCTATCCGCCGGCCGGCCGCAGGGCCCGCGCCCCGCCGGCCGCATACCACGCGGACACTCCGCCGCGGATGTAGCGCGCGTCGAAGCCGCGCTCTCTGAGCGCTTTCGTCACGCTGCAGCCGACGTGAAAGCCATAGGCGCAGTAGACGGCGACCGGCTGATCGGGCGAGAGCTCTCCAATCCACTCCTCCACCCGATCCGGATCGTGCCAGGTGGCTCCCTCCATCAGGTCCACGGTCCTCGAGATGTGATGCCGCGGCCGGGCATCCACGACCTGCACACGCTCCCCCTTCGCGAGCTGGGCGGAGAGCTCTTCGATGGAGAGCGACGGCAGGCTCTTGTCGGAGGGGTCTTCCTCCGGCAACGCGCGCTCGGCGCGAACCGCGACCATCCGTTCGGTGACCGCCGCCCAGTCGATATTCCGCATGAAGGCGTCGATGTAGGCGCTGGCATTCGCTCCGAAGTCCAGATGATACGCGTGCTCGTACATATCCAGCGCGAGGACGGGGGCGGCGTCGACGGCCGCCTGCGTGTGATCGTCGGCGATCTGGTTCCACAACCGCTTCTGTCGCCGGGAGTACGTGAGGAGGACCCAGCCGGAGCCGCCGGCGAGCGCTTGCGCCGTCCCCACGAACTCCCTTCGCCATGCCGCGACACTCCCGAAGTGCTCTTCGAGCATGGTGCGCACCTGATCCGGGATCCTGTTCCCTTCCCCACCCAGGTTCCCGAAATACAGCTCATGGAGGGTGACGGAGCCCATGGCCATCAGCTCCTCGCGCTTCAAGGCGCGCAGCCGATAGCCCGGGGTGCCTGCATCGAGCCCCGCGAGCTCGCTCCGGACGGCGTTCAAGGTCCGGACCGCGCCGCCATAGTTGTTCTCGTAGTGGCTGACGATGAGCCGCTCCGAAAGTCCATTCAACGTCCACGGCCTGACTGGAATGGGCGTGATCTCTTGGTACATGGTGAGTGTCCTTTCTCTCGCTCTGGTGTCATGCCTGTCAGTTCCCTTCACCTGCCGCCCCGGCGCTGCGACGGTGGCGCCACGTCAGCCATCGAGCTTCACCTCCGCACCACGTCCGGTTGCGCGAGCTTTCTCGTAGACGGCGATGGCCGCGGCGACGTCTTGCAGCGCGGTCCCCGAGCTGTCGAAGACGATGATCTCGTCGTCGCGGGTGCGGCCGGGATGGCGACCGCCGACGACATCGGCGAGCTCCGCATGCACCTGCGAGCGCGTCATCAGGCCGGCGGCGAGGGCGTGTTGCAGCTCGCCGATCTCGGCGCACTGATCGAGGGCATCGACCACGAGCGTCACCGACGCCACAAGCTCGGGCTCGAGTTCCTGCTTGCCCTGGCTGTCCGCGCCCACCGCGGCGATGAACATGCCGGGTCTGACGTCAGCTCTCGTCACGAAGGCGCGCCGGGCCGGCGTACACGTGACGCACACGTCGCTCTCACGCAGCGCGGCGTGCAGGTCCTGGGCTGCGTCCACGCGCAGGTTGAGACTCGCGGAGGCGCGCGCGGCCGTCCCCTCCGCGCGCTCGTAGTCGGTATCGAGGACCCAGGCGCGCTCCAACGGCAGGACCGCGGCGATCGCGGCAAGCTGGAGCTCACCCTGGACGCCGCAGCCCACGATGGTGGCTGTCCGCGCATCGCGCCGGGCGAGGAATCTCGCGGCCACGGCGGTGGCGGCTCCGGTGCGGAGCGCCGTCACGCTGCCGGATTCGATGATGGCGAGTGGCGTACCGTTGCTCGCATCGGCGAGCGCGATCGTTCCCTGGATCGTCGGGAGCCCGAAGCGTTGCCGGTTCTTTGGGAAATTCGCGTTTGTCTTCGCCGCGAAATAGCTGCGCTCACCCATGAGTCCGGCCGCTTTGATATGAAAGCCCCCGTCGACGGCGGGCACACCAAGAACGCCCGGGCCAAAGGTGCGGCCTTCGGCATGGAGACGGAACGCCTGCTCGACCGCGCCGATACAGTCGGGAAGCGTCAGGAGATCCAGAACGTCCCGGCGTGAAAGTACGATGAGCATGTCGGACAGCTCATCGAGCGTCCTTGGACTGACCGAAATCGAGGCAATCTCTCTATCCATGTTCGAATCCTCCCTCATAGAGCGTTAGCCGCTTAGCCGCGCTTCGTCGCCGCTCGCACGTTGGCGACGCCGCGTGAGTGCGCGGGAGGCGACGCCATTGCATGAGCCCACACCCACCTGGCAAGACGAATGACGGCGGCCCAGCGCGGCCGCCGCGCCGTGGGGTGCAGCCCCCGGGTCAGAGTCCGATCCGGGCCGCCGCCCGAGCCTCGGTGAGCCGAGCGCGGACCTCCTGCTCAAGTGCGTACCAGTTCTCATCCATGGGTTTCACTCCTTACTGCTCGCGCCCGCATACAGCCCTTCGAAAAGCGCGAGCCCGTGTGTGAGCACGTCGTGGTCGTCCGAATGAGCCGCGAGCAGTCCGCGGATCACCAAATCGATCCCGCGCGCCTCGTCCCGCGGGAACTTGCCATCGCGAAGGTCCGCCTCGTGCACGATCTCCGCGAGTCGCGTGAGACGGCGATCCCGCAACCCGGCCCGCTTCACCAGCGTCTCGGGCGTATCGAACGGAATCGCGATCGCCGGGAAATCCTTTGGATCTGCGAATACGAAGCTCGCCTCCGGATCGATGAACCGCTTGATGAGCCAGGCCGAGGCAAGGCGGTCCACGTGAGGCCGCCGACGCGTGACCCATTGGCGCCCTCGGAGGTCGCGGAGCTCGGGGGCTCCCGCCTTCTCTCCTCGTTTCGGTTCCTCGGATGGCCGTGTCCGCATGTCGATCGCCTCCCTGAGCCGCTCGACTTCGGCGCCCGCCGGCGCCTGGAAAAAATCGAGCTCACGAAGCTTCTCGTAGTCCCTCTGGAGCTGGGTGAGCTCCGCGAGGATCCGTGGATTGGTGGCCGCAGACTTCCGGTCGAGGCTTTGGAGGAGCTTTCGGTAGCGCCCTCCAAGCCGGCGATAGTCGGCATTGCGGGCCTCGTGAAACAGTTGAACGACCTCGCTCGAGCTCATGTTCTCGATCTGCTCGACGCGGAGGAGCGTCGCCTCGCCCCCCGCCCGCTGGATCTCTTGGGCCAGCCACTGGAAGAGCTCGTAGTGGTCTGGAGTGTCGGGAAGGAGGTAGACCGTCCGCTTGAGCGCGACGGCACCGATGGCGCGGAGCCGCCGCCACACGCGTACCCGCAAGCTCGAGGGATTCGGCGGCAGACTGACTATGAGGAGAACAAGCCTGGTGTTCATTGTGTTTCTAATATGAAACTATTGTTTCAGCCTGTCAAGACCCATTATTCCCCACGTCGATCCGACCGGTGGACGAGCTATGCAGCCTCAGGCGGGGTTAGGTTCTTGGGGTCGTGACTATACTAAGTATTTCAAATAGATAGCCATGTTCATACCGAATCTGTGGCCTTCCAGCGGCAAGTCTTGTCCTCAATGCTCATGCCGGTGATGGATGTCGGGGAAGTGGGCGTGACTATGACTCAACGGAGCGTGCACGTGCCAGTGCGAGTGAGGTTCCCCGGGCGGCTCGCTGCCATCATGGCTGTGCTGGTGGTGCTGGTCATGCACATGCCGATGCTCGTGGGTCATTTCTTCATGGCGATGTTCGTGTTCGTGGCGCTCCGTCAGATGAAGCCAGACTCCGATGGCCATGAGAAACCCGGCGGTAACGAGCTGGATCGTCACCGGTTCCCTCAGAACGAGTACGGCGATCAGCCCGCCAAAGAATGGAGCCAACGAGAAGTACGCCCCGGTCCGGGCCGTTCCGATGTGTCGGAGGGCAACGACAAAGAGCACCAGGCTGACCCCGTAGCCAGCAAATCCGACAACCACGGCGGCACTCAGCGAGCCGAGTGGTGGGAGGGTCGAACCAAACCCGATGGCGATGCCGACATTCACCACTCCCGCCACACACCCCTTCAGTAGAGCTATCTGGACCGGGTCCGCCTGAGAGACCTTGCGGGTCACGTTGTTGTCGACGGCCCACGCGAGACACGCTCCGGCAATCATCAGGGGACCCAAAACTGCACTGAGGATGAAGCTCCCCCCCCACGTCAGCACGAATCCCCCGGCAATGATCGCCGCCATTCCGAGCGCGATGCGTCGGTCAACGTTCTCTCGGAATACGAACCACGCGAGAAGCGCGGTCAGTACGCCTTCCAGGTTCAGCAGGAGAGCGGCAGTCGTGGCCGCGGTATGAGCGAGACCCACCATGAGCAGCACCGGACCGACGACCCCACCAGCGAGGGTGGCCAACGCCAACCACGGCCACTCACCAGCCCGGAGGGCGGCCTCGCTACGGGCGCCGGCGCCAAGCGCACGTACCAGAGATCTCACGGCGATCAGACCAACGCCTGAGCCGAGGTAGAGCAGCCCCGCCAGCATCCACGCATCGATGTCCCGGAGAAGCAGCTTGGCAAGGGGGGTGCTCGCGCCGAAGAGAAGAGCCGACAGAATGGCGAGGCCGGCACCCGACGAGAGCGCCTCCATCGAAATCACAGTCTTTTTGATCCGAGGACTCATTGACGCGGATTATCCGTGCCTCTACTGCATAAGTCCACCGACGAGCGCCCTCTCATGCCATTTCCCGCATCTCCGCCTCCGCCCGGCCGGGCCAAAGGTGCATATCCATCTCACGGTACATTTTCGTCGCCGTCGTCAGATGTTCTCGGGCCCGCTCCGGTTGGTCGGCCTTTCGGCATAGCCTGCCGAGATGGAAGTGGCAGTGGGCAACGAGCGGGCGCATGCCAAGCTCGGCAGCTAGGGCTAGGGCCTCGCGGCAGTAACCTTCCGCCCTCTCCACATCAGGATGGTCTGGCCTGGAGACAATCTCACCGAGCAGGCGAAGGCTCCACGCCTCGTGGCTACGCTCCTGATGGCGCTGGGCGAGGGACACGGCCTGCTGGGTACGTTCCAGAGCATCGTCGAGGCGCCCTTCGAGCAAGTATGCCTCGCCGAGCCACGCGAGCTGCATCGCCCGTCCCACACCCATCGAACTCATCGTCGTTGCGTCTTGTATCACCTCTTCGAGGAGGTGCCGCCCCTCGTCCGCACGCCCGGAGAGCGCGCACGCGTATCCCAGACGGGCGAAAACCGCCCGGGGCCGGAAATTCCACTGACGGGTGAGGACGCGTGCGCGCTCCAGGGCATCGATGGCCTGGTCGAAATCACCCCGAGCGAGGGCCACGCTACCAACGCACGTCAGGGCCTCGGCAAGCGTGTATGGGTGGTCAGCCCCTTCCGCAATCCTGAGTGCCTCCTGAGCATGCGAGCTCGCCTCAACGAATCGCCCCAGATTCGAGAGGGTCAGCGCCAGCCAGCTGTGTGACCAGGATGCGAAGAGCGGGGACCGCTGGTCAGGGTCCTCACCGGCGCCCGCCGCGCACCGCGAAAGGAGGCCAAGGGCCTGACGGAAGTCGCCGATGGCGAAGTATGCTTGTCCGGTACGGTATTGGACCTCGCGCTCGAGCTCTTGATCGCCACTCTCGACCGCGATCGCGAGGGCACGCCGTCCAACCTCGATGGCTTGAAGATGTTCGCCGGCAACGTTCCTGAGCCGCGCGCAGATATCGGCCAGGACCCGTCCCAGGCGAGCGCGATCACCGAGTCTGGTCGCCAGGTCTTCGGCTTGGCGCATGACGGCGAGAACATCCTGGTAGCGCCCGAGTGGTACGAGGGCGAGCCGCAACTCGAGTCGCACGTCGACGGCCTGCGCGAGCGTATCCGGGGTCTCGGGCAACCGCCCGAGTGCCCGCAGCGCGTCCCGGAGCAATCTGGCCGCCGCATCGTACGAAGATCGGGCGATCGTCCTCTGCGCGGACTGCCGAAGGTATCTGACCGCCTTGTCCCACGCCTCGGCACCGAGTGCGTGACGAGCGAGATCCTCTTCACTCGGCTGGTCGGCTTGCCGGCTCTCTAGCGCTTCGAGAATCCTCAGGTGCAGCGCCATCCGGCGCTCCTGCAAGAGGCTCGCGAAGGCAATTTCGTGCGTCAGAGCGTGCTTGAAGGTGTACTGGAGCTCCGGGAAGAGATGCGCCTCGTAGAGGAACTCGGCCGCTTGTAGATGCGCAAGGCCCTGACGGAGATCCCCCTCCTCGCCCTCGATAATTGCCTGGAGCAGAGCGAACGGCACGTCCTTGCCGATCACGGAGGCCGCCTGGAGGAGGCGCTTCTCCTCTGGCGGAAGCCGGTCGATCCGGCCGGCCAGCAGCGCCTGCACGGTCGCCGGGACGTGGATCACTTGTGCGTCCTCGATCAGACGGTAGGCGCCACGCTCGCCTGCAAGGGCCCCGATCTCCACCAAGGTCCGGACACTCTCCTCGAGGAAGAACGGATTACCTTCGGTCCGCTCGATGAGGAGACGCTTGAGGGAAGCGAGCTCGGCGCCGTCGCCCACCAAGGTGCGGAGCAGCTCAACCGCGCTCTCCGGGCGCAAGGGATCGATCCTGAGCTGGCGGTAGCAGCCCTTGCCACTCCAGCCGTGGACGTACTCTGGGCGATAGTTGACGAGGAGCAGCACGGGCGCGGCGGGCAAGCTCTCCGCCAGGCTGTCGAGCAGGGCTTGCGTTTCCGCATCGATCCAGTGGAGGTCCTCTAACACGAGGACGAGGGGCTGGACTCGGCTCTCGCGAAGGAGCAGGCGCCTCACCGCATCGAGCGTGAGTCGGCGGCGTTGGGGCGGTTCGAGGTTCCAGAGGCGGTCGTCCTCGGGCAGGGCGTCGAGAAGCCAGAGAACGGGCGGGACCACGTCCTTGAGGGTCTCGTCCAGCGTGAGCAGATGTCCGGTGACCTTGGCGCGTATCGAGCGCATATCGTCACGCTCGGCGATTTCGAAATAGCCCTTCAGGAGATCGATGACAGCGAGATAGCTCGTGGCCCGGCCATAAGCCACGGTGCTCGCCTGGAGGATCCGGCACCCGGCGACACGATGGGAATGGGTCAGTTCGTGGAAGAGGCGGGACTTGCCCACGCCCGGCTCGCCCACGACGGCTACGACCTCGCCGTGGCCGTCCCGCACCCCGTCGAGCGCGGCGCGGAGCTGCTCCATCTCGTCATCCCGCCCCACGAAGCGGCTCAAGCCGCGAAGGGCGGCGGCCTGGAACCGGGTTCTCACGTGGCCCGCAGCGATCACGTTGAAAACCTCGACGGGGGCATCGAGGCCCTGCACCGGCACGGGACCTAGGGGCTGAACCTGCACGAAGTTCTCGGCCAGGCGAAGGGTGTCGGCGGTGATCCAGATGGCGCCCGGGGGAGCGAGCTGCTCCATGCGGGCGGCCAGGTGGGTGGTCTGCCCAACGGCCGAGTAGTCCATGCGGAGGTCCGAGCGGATGGAGCGGACCACGACCTCTCCGGAGTTCAGCCCCACTCGTATCCTGACCGCGACACCGTGAGTGCGGAAGGCCTGCTCGGCGTAGCGCTTCACCAACTCCTGCATGCGCAGGGCGGCATAGCAGCCGCGCACGGCGTGGTCCTCGTGGGCGACGGGCGCCCCGAACAGGGCCATGATCCCATCGCCCATCACCTGGTTCACCGTCCCTTCGTAACGGTGGACGGCCTCCATCATGCGCTCGAGAACCGGGTCGAGGAGTCTGCGCGCTTCCTCGGGATCGCGGTCGGCGAGGAGCTCCATTGACCCTTTGAGGTCGGCGAAGAGCACCGTCACTTGCTTGCGCTCGCCTTCCAGGGCGGTCCTCGAGCTGAGGATCTTCTCGGCCAGGTGCTTCGGCGTGTAGACATCTGGGGAACGGAACCGCGGCTTCACGATGGCTCCGGGCGAAATGAGTGATCTGCCGCATCCACCGCAGAACTTCTCACTGCCCTCGTTCACGAAGCCGCAAGACGGGCACGTCGAGGCGAACGACAGCCCGCACTCGCCGCAGAAGCGGCGACCCTCGCGGTTCTCAGCCTGACACCGCGGACACTGCAAGTCGGAACTCCCGTAGAAGCTCGGCGGCTCGACGCTGCCACCAATCCAGTACTGGTTGAAATTCTGGGAGTCTGCTGCGATCGGATCCATCCAGGAGCCACCGACACCCGTACCCAGGATGAAGCTGAGAGAACGTCATCCGGCCCAATATTGGGAACTCACCCTGCTCGACTCGGAACCTTCACGGATCCCGATTCGCTTCACTCAGCCCGAATGTCACAATTCCGGGGAGAATCTGGACCAGCGCAGTCTTCGACTCAGTCCCAGTATGCCGGAAGGATGAAGATGGTCCACAAGACTATCGCCATCAGGCCAACGATAGCACCGATGAGCGATGCCCGCTTGATCGCGGACTCCCGCCGCGACCGGACCAGTAGGACAATTGCCCACACGATCAGCGCGGCGAGGACCGCGACAATCGCCAGAGCACTCAGGCTCCGGAGTGGCATGACGATAACGCGCACTCGCTAGTCTGAGACGGTGGCTGCGCCGATGGCCGGCTCCTCGCGGCTTCGCCGGGCCTCGGCGCGTCCGTACTTGAGATAGAGCGCCGGAATGACCACCATGTTCAGCGCCGTCGACGTGACGATCCCGCCGAGGATGACCATGGCCATGGGCTGCTGGATCTCCTTGCCCGGTTGCCCGGCTCCGAGGGCAAGCGGGATGAGGCCGATGCCGGTGACCAGCGCGGTCATGAGTATCGGACTGAGCCGCTCCATTGACCCTTGGGCGATGGCGTCCCGAAAGCCCACGCCTTCCTCCTCCATGAGATGGCGATAGTGGGTGATGAGCATGATGCCGTTGCGGGTCGCGATGCCGAAGAGCGTGATGAAGCCGATGAGGGAGGCGATCGACAGCGTGCCGCCCGCGAGGAACACCATGGCCACGCCTCCGATCAGGGCCAGAGGCAGGTTGGCCATGACGAGGGTGGCCAGCCGCCCGGATCGGAGGGCGAGATAGAGCAATAGAAAGATGCCCCCAATCGCCGCGGCGGAGAGCAGCATGATCTGCCGCGCCGCGTGCTCCTGCGATTCGAATTGTCCGCCGTACTGGACGAAGTACCCCGGCGGCAGAGCGAGGCGGGAGGCGATGGCCTGCCGGACCTCGGCGATCACACTGCCAAGGTCCCGGCCCGCCACGTTGGCCTGGACAATGATCCGGCGCTGCACGTTCTCGCGGTTGATGGTGTTGGGTCCCGCGTCGACGCGCACCTCGGCCACCTGCCCGATGGGCACGCGCGCGCCGCTGGGCGTGTCGATCAGCGTGCGCTGGATGGTCTCCACCGATTGCCGCGCGGCATCGTCGAGGCGCACCACGATTCCGTAGCTTCGCTGTTCCTGCAGCACCTGGGACACGACGTGGCCGCTGAAGGCCGTCTCCACGGTTTCCGCGAGGTCCTCGGCACGGAGCCCAACCGCGGCGGCCGCGCGTCGGTTCAAGTTGATCTGGACCTGGGGGACCCCGACCTGGGGCTCGACGAGCAGGTCCACGATCCCGGGGATCTTGGCCATCGCGTCACGGATTTCGCCCGCCTTGGTTCTCAGATTGCCTAGGTCCGAGCCGAAGAGCTTGATGGCGATCTGCGCCCGCGTTCCCGAGAGGAGATGATCGATCCGGTGTGAGATCGGCTGGCCGATCTCGATGTCCACTCCGGCCACCCGGCCGAGATTCTGCCGGATCTCCTCCAGCACCGCGGCGTGCGGCCGGCGACTCGCGCGCAACACGACCTCGAGCTCGCTCGCGTTCACCCCGGCCGCGTGCTCATCCTGCTCGGCGCGGCCCGTCCGCCGCGTGGTCGAGACAACCTCGGGTGTCTCCCTGAGGATGCGCTCGATGGCGGCGCCCACACGGTTCGACTCCGCGAGCGACGTCCCCGGCGGGAGGCTCGCGTTGATGTTGAGCGTCCCCTCGTTGAAGGGCGGCAGGAACTCGCGGCCCATGAACGGCACGCAGGCCAGGGCGAGTGCCAGCATGCCGGCGCCTGCCCCGACGACTGTGCCGGGGTGCCGAAGGGCCCACTCGAGCGGGCGGGCGTAGCGGCGCTTCAGCCACGCCACGAGGAAAGAGTCCCGCTCGTGGCGGATGGCCCGGGCGCGGGACAGCAAGTAGTAGCACAGCACGGGCGTGACGGTCAGCGCGACCACGAGCGAGGCGACGATCGAGATGATGTAGGCGCCCGCCAGTGGGGCAAACATCCGCCCCTCGAAGCCCGAGAGGCTGAACAGCGGGAGGAACACGAGCACGATGATGAGCGTCGCGTACGTGATCGAGTGCCGGACCTCGCTGGCGGCTCGGAAGATGACGGACACGCTCGGCTCCGGAGTCGGGCGCTGCGCGTTCTGCCTCAAGCGCCGAAAGACGTTCTCGACGAAGACGATGGCGTCGTCGACCAGCTGGCCGATCGCCATGGCGAGACCCCCGAGGGTCATCGTGTTGACCCCGATACCGAACCAGCCCATGACCAGGACCGCTGCCACGAGGGACAGTGGGATCGCGGTCAGGCTGATGAACGTGGTCCGTAAGTTCCAGAGGAAAAGGAACAGGACGACGGTCACCATGATTCCGCCCTCGACGAGGGCGGCCTTGACGTTGCCGACCGCGCGCTCGATGAAGTCCGACTGGCGGAAGGCCATTGTGTCGATTCGGACGTCGGGCGGCAGGCTCGGGCGCAGGGCCGTGAGCGTCTCCTCGATGCGGCGCGTGACTTCGAGCGTATTGGCGTGCGGCTGCTTCTGGATGGTCGCCACGACGGCCGGCGTCGCGTTGAAGCTGCCGTCGCCCCGCTTGTGCGCGGGGCCAATGCGAACCGTCGCGACGTGCTTCAGAAGAACGGGCGCACCGTTCCGGACCGCGACGACCGACTCGGCGAGGTCCTCAGGCGTGTAGACGCGGGCGCGGCCACGGATCAGAAACTCCTCGTTCGGACGCTCGAGGAACCCTCCCCCAGCGGTGGCATTGGCGGCAGCCACCGCTTTCACCACCTGATCGAGGGCGAGCCCATGGTGGGCCAAGCGGTTGGGATCGACGAGCACCTGGAACTGCCGCACCTCGCCGCCCACCAGGCTCACCTGGGATACCCCCGGCACGCCGAGCAGCCGGGGGCGGACCACCCAATCGGCAGCCGAGCGGAGGTCCATCGGTGACGTCTGCGAGCTCGTCATCGAGATGAGCATGATCTCGCCCATGGTCGAGGAGATCGGCCCGAGTGTCGGAGGACTGACGCCCACCGGCAGGCGGACCTGTTGCAGCTTCTCCGTCACGAGCTGGCGGGCGCGAAAGATGTCCGTCCCGAATTCGAACTCCACGAAGACGATCGAGATTCCGATCGCAGAGTTGGAGCGCACCCGAAAGACCCCGGCCGTCCCGTTCATCGCCGACTCGATCGGCAGGGTGACGAGTGCCTCGACCTCTTCCGGTGCGAGACCGTGGGACTCGGTCAGCACCGTCACCGTGGGGGCGGTGAGGTCCGGAAAGACGTCGATGGGTGCCTGCACCGTGGCCACGCCCCCGTAGACGAGGAGGACGGCGGCGGCAACCAAGACGAGCAGCCGGTTGCGCAGGGCCCAGGCGATGACGGCGTTCAGCATTGTCGCTCTACGTCTCGTGCGTGTGGGCGCCCGGCGCGGATGGCCGCAGCTCGTGCTGACGGAGCTGCCAGGCCCCCTGGGTCACGACCCGCTCTCCGGCCTTGAGGCCCTGGAGCACCGCGACCCCGTCGCCGTGCTCGTCTCCCAGGGCCACTTCCCGTCGCTCGAACTCCTCGCCACTACGGAGGACATACACGAATCGC
>WNGA01003977.1_pt1 | contig 23708 bp, 25 predicted proteins | sample 5400061 | NCBI WGS metagenome assembly WNGA01 (sample SAMN13153366, study PRJNA577476) | soil metagenome | isolation source: 100 cm soil or saprolite under grassland replicate 2 | place: USA:California | collected 2016-06-15
ATCGGCATGCTGGTGCTGACGTTCGACCTCGGGCGTGGCGTGGCCCTCAAGCGGAACATGGTGAACGGAGCCGATGCGGCCGCCTTGGCCGCGGCGATGGAGTGCGCCCAGGCACGTGGCGAGGTGACGGCGAGGCAAGAAGCCGCCGAGCTGCTCGCCGACAACAACGGTGCCGCGACCATCCTGCCCGGCACCGCCGGCTTCAGGATCAACCCCGGCCCCGCTCAATGCGACGGCGTCCCCAGCCCGGACCCGGAAAACAATCCAACGGTCACGGTGACGGTCAGCGTTCCCCAGCAGTACTTCTTCGCCCCGATCTTCGGGATCAACAACGGAACGGTCGTGGCCACGGCCACCGCCGAGTGGACAACGGGCGATTCGAATCCGGCTCCCCTCAAGCTCGACCAGCTCAAGATCGACGAGTGCCTCGATGAGGGCGAGCTGATCGATGGCAAGGTCGATTGCTACTTCACGTTCGAGAAGGGGCGTCAGCCCCTGAACAGCGATTGGGGATGGCTCAATCTCCCCGAGGGGTGGCCGATCAAGGACAAGGACCTCAACCCCATGAAATGCTCGTCGCAGGCGGGTGGCTCGAAGGACCTCGGTGACTACATCGGGGGAATGGGCGGGATGGGGAGCCCGGGCGACCCGACGCTCCTGCCGGGGCTGTGGGACCCCACGGAGCCGTGGGGCGATCCCCCGACCTGGGTGTGTGGCGCGACCGGCCACAAAGCGAGTTCCGTCGAGGCCATACAGGAGTGGGTGGACAACGTGACCGCGCAGATGAAACAGGTCCCGCCGAAGCTCGCGTCCGAGCCGATCGTCCTCTTCCCGGTCGTGGCGTGCGACAGCGCCAAGACGCCCGATGCGGACTGCCGCGAATGGAAGTACACGCCGGGCGTGGCCTACCCGGTTGTCAAGCTCCAGGGCTTCTATGTCAAAGAGGCGTGGGATGGTCAGCAGGCCAGAAGGCAGCCCAACTGCAAATTCACGCGCCAGGGCTCCGACGTGTTCTGCATCCACCTTCAGACGAGCGGACTCGACGATTCAAGCTCCAGCGGCCGCCCGATAGTTCGACTCGTGGACTAAACCTCGGCCGACCGGCGGCCGAAAGACCTGAAGCGAATAGGCACAGGGGGGATACTCATGAAGGGTAGAGGGCTCGTCGTGGTCCTGGCGTTGATCCTGGCCACGGTAGCGACCGCCGGGGTGTTCCTGTACGCCAACGGCGTGAAGGAAGAGGCGAAGACCGGCGACATGGTCGCGGTCGTCGTCTCCAAGGTGGACATCCCGGGCAATTCGGACTTGAACACGTTGATCAAGGATGACCAGTTCAAGACCATCCAGGTCCCGGAGGTCAACGTGGTCGAGGGCGCAGTCACCTCGGTCGATCAGTTGAGAGACAAGAACAACAGCCTGCCCATCCTGGCCGGCGAGCAGATCCCGGTCGCTCGGATCCAGGGTGAGGGGACGGTGCCCGGTGGGACCCTGGGGATCCCGGCGGGACACCTGGCGATCACTGTTGCGGTTGACGCTCCTCGAGCGGTCGCGGGCGCCTTCGGCATCGGGGACAACCTGACGGTCTTCGGGACCTTCTCGGGCCTCGAGACCTCGTCCGGGAAGAAGCTCCCCACCATGACCACGGTCGTGGTGCCCTCGGTCGAGGTGCTTGCGGTGTACCAGCCGAACTACGGCGACGAGAGCGGCGGTCTCGCGGCCTCCGCTTCGCAACGAGGCAGCGGAACGGTGACCATGACGCTCGCGCTCACTCCATTGGACTCGCAGCGGATGGTGATGACGATGGAGACCGCCTCCGTGTGGTTCGGCCTCCTGCCTCCGAACGCGGACGGCACCAAGCTCCAGAAGATCACGCTCCTCCAGGTGGTCAAGTGATCCAACAGCAAGTGATCGCGGTCGGGACGCCTCAGACGTTCCGGGCGGCGCTCGCCCGGTCGCTGGAGGTTGAGCTCGACGCGGTGGGCTGGGTGCAGAGCGTCACCGCAGCCGAGGAGATCCTCGTGGATGCCGACAACGCCGCCCACGTCCTCGTGCTCTCACCCGAGGTGAAGGAGCCCGACGCGCTTGGCCTGGCCGAGTTCGTGGGCCGGGCCGCCCCGATGACCGCGATCATCGTGGTCCGGGACAAGACGTGGAATGGGCTCCTTCCGGCGGCCATGCGGGCCGGGATCCGGGACGTGGTGGACCTGACCAAGGGAAGCGAGGAGCTCCGTGATGCCGTGGAGCGGGCCATCCTGTGGGCGGAGAACATCAGCAACGTACGGGGACAGTCGGCCGCCAGGCCAAAGCATCGCGGCTCGATCATCTCGGTGTTCGCCTCCAAGGGGGGAGTGGGGAAGACCTTCCTGACCACGAACCTGGCAGCGGCGCTGGCCGAAATCTCGAAGCAGGAGACCGCGGTGGCGGATCTCGACGTCGACATGGGGGACGTCTTCTCCTATTTCGGGCGCGAGCCCGTGAAGCAGATGACGGACCTGATCAACCTTGGCGAGGGGGCCGACCGCGAAGCCGTGTTCGCGAACGGGACGAAGCTGTACGAGCACCTGTGGGGCTACGGCGCCGTGCCCGATCCTTCCGTGACGCCGCCGAGCGGAGAGTCCGTCGGCAAGTTCCTGCGGGTGCTCCGCAACAACTTCGCGTTCGTCGTGGTCGACGCTTCCGCCGACTACACCGACCTCGCCCTGGCCTGCTTCGACCTGTCGGACGCCATCTGTCTGGTGACGGCGCTCGACGTGGTGGGGGTCAAGCACCTGTCGAGGGCGCTGGAGACGCTGCTCACGATCGGCCTGCCGCGCGACCGGTTCCGGATCATCTTGAACCGGGCCGATAGCCGGGTCGGCCTGGATTCCCAGGACGTGGAGCGGGTCATGAAGCTCCAGGTCGACACCATGATCCCGTCCAGCCGGCTGGTGCCTACCTGCCTGAACAAGGGACGGCCCGTCGTCCTGGAGGAGCCGGGCTCCGAAGTCTCCGACAGCATCCGTCGGCTGGCCTCGCGGTTCGTCAGTGCACCCACGGCTAAGGGGGGCGAGCTCACGCTGACGCCCTCGCAGGGGAAACGCCGCCTGTTCAAGCGGTAGGAGGACAACGACATGTCGCTCGCAGATCGACTGGCCAAGGCAACACCGAAGGACCGGATCGCGGACACTCGCAACCGGGTCCAGGACCGTCTGGTAGACACCCTGGGTCCCCGCCTCTACGACGCCACGCTCTCGGACACCGAGCTCGAGGGTCTGGTCCACCAGCGTCTCCGCGAGCTGCTGGACGAGGAGGAGGCGGGCCTCTCCCCGCAGGAGAAGCTCCTCATCGTTCGACAGATCGGGGACAGCGTCCTGGGGTTGGGTCCGCTCGAGCCGTTCGCCCGCGACCCCGACGTCACCGAGATCATGGTGAACGGTTGGAACTCCATCTACGTCGAGCGCGCCGGCAAGATCTACTGGACCGGTGCGAAGTTCCACGACGACGGCCAGCTCCGCCGGATCATCGACAAGATCGTGGCCAGGGTCGGTCGCCGGGTCGACGAGTCGTCGCCCTACGTGGACGCGCGCCTGCCCGACGGCTCGCGTGTGAACGCGATCGTCCCGCCGCTCGCGATCGACGGCGCCTGCCTGACCATTCGGAAGTTCTCCGCGGAGCCCTACCGGGCCGACGACCTGGTCTCCTTCGGGACCCTCACCAGGCAGACCGTGGAGCTGCTCGACGCCTGCGTCCGCGGGCGCCTGAACATCCTGGTCTCCGGGGGAACGGGCGCGGGGAAGACGACGACGCTGAACGTGCTGTCGTCGTTCCTGCCCGACGACGAGCGCATCCTCACGATCGAGGACTCGGCGGAGCTCAGGCTCCAGCAGCCCCACGTGGTGCGCCTGGAGTACCGGCCGCCGAACATCGAGGGCCGGGGCGAGATCACGATCCGCGACCTGGTCAAGAACGCCTTGCGCATGCGACCCGACCGGATCGTGGTCGGGGAGGTGCGTGGCGGCGAGGCCCTGGACATGATGCAGGCCATGAACACCGGCCACGACGGTTCGATCTCGACCGTTCACTCGAACTCGCCGCGCGACGCACTGTCCCGCGTGGAGACCATGATGCTGATGGCCGGGGTGGACCTCGGGGTCCGGGCGATCAGGGAACAGGTCGCCTCGGCCCTCAACCTGATCGTCCACCAGGCCCGCATGAAGGATGGGGTTCGTCGCATCACCCACATCACGGAGGTCGTGGGCATGGAGGGCGACATCATCACCCTTCAGGACCTGTTCCTGTTCGATTACAGCGCCGGGATCGACGCCGAGGGCAAGTTCCGCGGGGGGCTTCGGGCCACCGGCCTTCGTCCGCAGTTCGTGGAGCACCTGGCCGACCACGGGGTCCAGGTCCCGATCGAGGTCTTCACGCCTGATGGAGGTCGCCGCAAATGATCGACGAGCTCGAGAAGCTGCTCGGCACCGATGCCTGGCTGACGCTCGTTCTGGGAGCCGCGTTCGTGGCGGCGTTCCTGGTGGCCGTGCTGCTCTTGTCGGTGGGAGCGAAGGGCCGGCGGCGACGCAGCATGGCCAACATGATGCTTGGGCGGGGCAAGGACGTGGCCCCCGAGACCACGTGGATGCCCGCGGGGCTGGCCCAGGCGGGGACGCGGCTCGCCCAAGCGGGCGGCTTCAGCAGCGGCCTGGACCTCAAGCTCGAACAGGCCGGGCTCCCCATGAAGGCCGGCGAGTTCGTGGCGTTGACGGCGGTGTGCGCCGTCGCCGGCGGCGTTCTGGGAGCCTTCCTGCTGGCGAACATCGTCGTCGTCCTGTTGGTCGCCGCCGTGGGTAGCCTGATCCCGTACGTTTGGCTTCTCCGCGCGCGGAGCCAGCGGCAGAAGAAGATGGCCGAGCAGCTCGCCGACGTCCTGTCGATCCTGGCGAGCTCCCTCCGCGCGGGACACAGCTTCCTCCAGGCTCTCGACCAGGTGGCCAACGAGATCAAGGATCCCTCGGCCGCCGAGTTCCATCGAGTGGTGTCGGAGATCCGGCTGGGTCGGTCCGTCGACGACGCGATGGTCGAGATGGCCGACCGCATCGGCAGCGAGGACATGCGGTGGGCCGTCATGGCCGTGAACATCCAGCGGCAAGTGGGTGGAAACCTGGCGGAGGTGCTGGACATCGTGGCCAACACCGTTCGCGAGCGCGCCTACGTCCACCGTCAGGTGAGGGTCCTCTCGGCGGAGGGACGGATCTCCATCGGGATCCTTTCCGCACTGCCCTTCGGCATCTTCTTCTACCTCATGCTGGTGAATCCCGACTACATCGGCGTGCTGTTCACACACCCGATCGGCCGCATCCTGTTGATCGCAGGTGCGGCCCTCATGGGGGCGGGTATCTTCGTGATGACAAGGATCGTGAGGGTCGATGTCTAACAATCAGGTATGGCTCGCGGTCGCGCTCGTCGGAACATTCATGACGATATTCATGCTCGGCTTGGTGGTGGACATGGCCCTCAGCTCGCGACGCCGATACGTATCGGTGCTTCGTGGGCAGGTCGGGGAAACGGCAGATAGCATCGCGAATCTACGGAAGGACCAGCTCAACAGGTCTGCCCTGGAGCGGCTCGTGCTTCCGTTCGCCGGCAAGGTGGTCTCCACGATCTTCCGCCACACGCCCCTGGATCTGTATGCGCGTGTGAACCGGCTGATCGTGCTGGCGGGGAACCCGCCGACCTTCACTGCAGAGCGGGTCGTGGCGTTCAAGATCGTGTTCGGCATCGCCGGCCTGGCGGCCGGCCTCCTGGTGGCCCCATTGCTGCCGTTCCCGAGCCTCTTCAGGGTGGGGGCGGTCGTGCTGCTCGCGTTGCTCGGGTACACGCTCCCGAGCGCAGCCATCGCGGCCCGCGCCTCCAAGCGCCAGAAGGAGATCCGCAAGGCCCTGTCCGACACCATGGACCTCCTCACGATCAGCGTCGAGGCCGGCCTCGGCTTCGATGCAGCGCTCGGCCAGGTGGTCAGGAACGTTCCCGGTCCCCTGTCGGAGGAGATCTCCCGGATGCTCCAGGAGATGCAGATCGGCGTGAGCCGGACCGAGGCGCTCCGCCACCTCACCGAGCGGACCGAGGTGCCGGAACTCGATGGGTTCGTGCTGTCGATGATCCAGGCCGACAAGTACGGCGTTGGGGTGGCCAAGGTGCTGCGGTCTCAGTCGCAGGAGCTTCGACAGAAGCGCCGCCAGCGAGCTGAGGAGACGGCCCAGAAAGTACCGCTGAAGCTCCTGTTCCCCATGATCTTCATGGTCCTGCCGGCCCTGTTCGTCGTGATCTTGGGGCCGGGCATCATCAAGATCTACGAGACGTTCATCAAGTAGAACGGGGCCCGATCTCAGCCAGAGTCGGGGCCGATCTCAGGCGCTGCTACCCTTCGGGCGTCATGCGGGTCGCCTATCAGGGAGAACCGGGGGCGTTCAGCGAGTCCGCCGCGGTCGCCGTGTTCCCCCAGGCCGAGCCTCTGCCGTGTGAGACCGTCCGGATCGTGTTCTCCCGGGTCACCAGCGGCGAGGCCGACTACGGCGTGGCCCCGGTGGAGAACTCCCAAGCCGGCTCGGTGAACGAGACCTACGATCTGTTGCTCAATAGCAGCCTGGTCAAGATATCGGGCGAGGTCGTGGTGCGGGTCGACCACGCCCTCCTCGGGAACCCCGGATCCCGGCTGGAGAGCATCGAGCGAGCGCTCTCCCATTGGCAGGCCCTAGCGCAAAGCGAGGACTTCCTGGCTGCTCACCGCATCGAACCAGTGCCGGTGCACGACACGGCGGGGGCCGCCCGGATGGTGGCGAAGTCTGGCCGGGTGAACGAGGCGGCGATCGCGAGCGTCGCTGCCGGCACCCAGCTCGGGCTGGTGGTGCTGGCCGAGCGGATCCAAACCGTCCCGGACAACTTCACCAAGTTCGCCGTGGTCGGGACCAAGGACGCCGGGCTAGGGACGCCCGACAAAACGTCGCTGGTGATGGCCGTGCACGACCGGCCGGGCTCGCTCCTCGCGTCGCTGAAGCCGTTCGCGGAGCGCGGCATCAACCTGACGAAATTGGAGTCGCGTCCCAGGCGCGGCGCCCCCTTCGAATACGTCTTCTATCTCGACATCGAGCGTGCGGACGACGAACCAGATGTGCTCGCCGCTCTGGACGAGGTCCGCCTCCACACATCGATGCTGAAAGTTCTGGGCTCCTATCCCGGGTCAAAGGGCCCGGTCTAGGACCGTACGCGGAGGGAAGGCTCTGGTAGGTGCAGAGTCATCACCTCCTCGAACTCCCCAGCAGCCTTGCGCCGCAAGCGTCTGATGGCGTCGACCATCACGACGACGAGCAAGACATTTCGGAGCAGGGTGAGGGGGGGAGCCAGGCCCTCGGAAGCCAGCACGAGTCCGAGCGCAGCCGTGGCCACCCCGACCAGGAAGCACGTGAGCACGACGTCCCGGTCGCCTTCGGCCGACGCGATCGCTGCCCAGGGGAACAGCCAGAAGACGTACTGGTCGGAGAGCAGCGGAGAGAACACGAGAAGCGCCGCGACAGCCGACAGGGCGCCCAACCCGTTTACGAACTGAGGGCGGCGAGAGCAATGAAGCCAGATCACCGAGGAACAGATCATCAGGCCGGCGAGCAGCAGCGACAAAGCCCACAGGGGGGCCGAGCCCACGCGCAAGGTCCCCTGCTCCAGCAGCGTGGGCCCCGAGACGATGTCCACGAGGTTGCCGACCAAGCTCTGCACGTGCCAGCCGTGTGCGTGGCGAAAGGTGAGAACCTGGGCCGGCCCGGACCAACCACCCCACCACATCCACGTCGCGGTCCCCAGGGCTAGGCCGGCGACGGACCAGCGGAGCGCTCTCCATCGTCGCTGCACCAGCAATAACGGGAGCAGCGCGATCGGCCAGAACTTGGCGAAGATGGACGCGGCCAGGATCACTCCGCCGGACCGCTCCCTGCCACGGTGGACCAGTGCGGTGGCTAGTGCGGCGAGCGCGATCGAGATCAGATCCAACCGGAAGTAGATGATGAACGCGAGTGGCAGACCAAGGACGAGGTAGCCGACCGTCGCCCGCCATCCCCAGGTCACCCACAACACGGCGGCCACGAAGAGGTCCAGGACGAGCATCGTCCAACCCAGCCGAATAGCCGTGGCCCGAGGGGTCGCGCCGTCGATCAGTTCGATCGCCCCGAGCGCGATGGGAGGGACCTCCACCTGGAAGTCGCGGTACGGGGTCTCGGCCGCGCTCGCGATGTGATGGTATCGGGCCGCATCGGCGTCGAACCGGTTGTACGAGGTCCCGTGCGGAAGCCCGATGATCATCCCGAGCAAGACCACGACCCGAAAGACGATCAGCAGCCCAACGAGCAACTTCACCTGGCGACTTGTCATCGGGTGACAACATCGGTCGTTGGGGTAGCTGGGTTGAGCGAGGTCCGCCGAGCGTCAGCCGGATCGGAACGTGGTGCGGCGATATCCTGGCCCGGTGGCTGTGATCGCGGTTGGCGATGCCGCGCCGCTCGTGCCCGGCGTCCCGTTCGATGAAGGGCCGGTGGCGCTGGTCTTCTACAAGGTGACCTGCCCGGTGTGCCAGATGGCGGCGCCGAAGGTCGACGCGATGGCCAGGGCCTATCCGGGGCGGGTGATCGGTGTGGGCCAGGACCCTCCCGGTGAGCTCGAGCGGTTCGGTCGAGAGTTCGGGATGGACGTCTCTGCCCTCCCGGACCTTCCTCCCTACGACATGTCGAACGCCTATGGCATCGAGACCGTGCCGACGCTCATCGTGATCGACTCTGCGGGAGACGTGGCCGACGCCGTCATCTCGTGGGATCGCGCCGGGTTCAACCGGGCCTCGGCCCGTCTCGCGGAGCTCCTCGGGGTCGAGCCGGCCGTGGTGTCCGACACCTCCGATGGGCTCCCCGCGTTCCGCCCCGGCTGAGGCTCTCGGAACGCGCGCTAGGTTGGCGCGCCGATCTCAGGGCCTCGGGGTCTCGAACCTCACGAGCTGAAGAAAGCCACCGCGCGCTCGAAGATCGGGAGCGCCCGGATGTCCGCGGTCCGCCACGCTACGAGGGCCACCCCGATGGCCACCATCGCCGCGAACCCCCCGACCAGGACCATCCTCCTGGTCCGGCGGTCGCCCCACCCCTCGGCCACCATGCCGGCGGCGAACCCGGCCACGAGCCCGCCGAGGTGTGCCCGCCAGTCGATCAAGCGGATCCCTAGCGTGAGCAGGGCGTTGAGCAGGATCAGCATCAAGGCCCATCGCAGGTTGGCCGCGGCCTGGGCCAGGTCCCGTCGCCGGTAGTTGTAGGCGATGAACGCGCCGAAGACGCCGAAGATCGCGCCCGACGCCCCCACGCCGACGGACCCCAGGGGTCCGAAGGCATAGGACGTGGCGCTGGCCAGGAACCCGGTGACGAAGAACACCAACAGGAACCGGGTTCGACCAAGCGCCTGCTCCATGGCCGTGCCGAAGATCCACAGCGCGTACGCGTTGAACGCGATGTGCAGCAGGCCGCCATGCAGGAAGATGGCCGAGAACAACCTCCAGTACTGCCCGTCCGCGATGAGGAACGGCTGCATCGCGCCGAGGCTGATCAGCTTGCGTTCCGGGGGGCCCAGGAAGAGCGCGTTCGCCCCGCCGACCAGCAGCTCCAGCGCGAACACGGCGAACAGCGCCGCCAGCAGGACCTTGGTCGCCGTGATCCCCCCGGTCACGACGCGGCGACCGGGGCCCCGGCGGAATTCCCGACGGGCCTGGGCGACGCATTCGGGGCACTGGTAGCCGACCGGAGCGGGGGTCATGCATTCGGGGCAGATCGGGCGGTTGCACCGGGTGCAGTGCACACCGGTCTGCACGTTCGGGTGGCGATAGCAGTACTCGACCGCAGGCGGGGCACCCGTCGGCTGCTGGCCGGTCTCCTCGGACATGCGGGCCATCCTACGGGCTCCGCGGAGGTACGCCGGGGAACGGATGGAGAGCGATCGACCCGGAGCGTCGGCCTGGGCGGGGTATCAGCTGTAGGACCACCATCGCCAGGTGTCGACGTCGATCAGAACGGCCGGACCCGGTGGACGGTCGGTCGCGTACTGAGGGTACTTCTGCGCCAGCAAGGCAACGGCGCGGTCGAGGGCCGGGCCCGCGTGGACGACGCGGGCCCGGCCATCCACCCGAACCCACCACACGGCCGCCCAGTCGTCGTCGTAGTGGTCGACGAGGACGCTCACGCGCGGGTTCGCCCTGACGTTGGTCAACCGCTGCAGCTCCCTGGTGCGCTTGGGCTTGTCGTCGACGGCGAACACGATGGTCGCGCCATCGAACGCGAAGACGATGGGAACGAGGTGTGGGGATCCGTCGGGCCGCACCGTGGCCAGACGGGCCACCCGGCCCGCGGCGAACCGGGAACGAGCCTCGCGCTCGTCCACCTCACGCTTCTCGGTGATGGGCCACCGGTCCTCGGGGCGGGCCGTGGTCGTGCGGATCGACGTGGACGGTGGCTCCCTTCAGCCCGGGCAGGGCGTGGAGGAGCTCGTGCTCGACCTCCTCGGCGATCGCGTGGCCCTGGCCCACCGTGAGGGCCGGGTCGACCTGGATCTCCAGGTCGGCGTTCAGCCCGTGGCCGGTCCACCGGGCCCGGGCCGACGTCACGTGCTCGACCCCGGCCACAGAAGCGGCGACCGACTCGAGCATCACCACCGTGGACTCGTCGGTGCCGTCCAGGATCCGATGGATGACGCTCCGGCCGGCCTGCCACAGGACGTAGACGATGACCAGGGCGATGGCCAGGCCCGCGAGTGGGTCCGCGCGGTCGAACCCAAGGGCGACGCCGATCGCCCCTGCCACCACGCCGAGCGAGGTCAACCCGTCGGTTCGAGCGTGCTGCCCGTCGGCGACGAGCGCCATCGAGCCGATCCGGCGGCCCTCCCGGATCCGGTACGCTGCGACGAGCTCGTTCCCGGCGAACCCCGCGAACCCTGCCGCGATCACCCACGGGAGGTTGTCGATGGGCCGGGGATGCATGAGGCGCACGATGGCTTCCCACGCAACGAGGACCGCGGATGCGGCGATCACGAGGACGATGAACAGGCCCGCCAGGTCCTCCGCCCGCTCGAATCCGTACGAGTACCGCTTCGTGGCCGGCCGCCGCCCGATGACGAAGGCCACCCACAGCGGGATCGCCGTCAGGCAGTCGGAGAAGTTGTGGATCGTATCGGCAAGGAGCGCCACTGAGCCGCTCACCACCACGATCAGCAGTTGCACCAACGCGGTGAGGGCCAGGCCGGCCAGCGACCACTTGATGGCTCGGATCCCCCGGTCCGTGGGCGAAGGGACGCGATGACGGTGGCCGTCCACCGCCGCACTGTAGCGCGGCGGTCCCGCCTAGCCCTTCATCGGCGGGAGCTGCTGGAGCTCCCTGCCCACCTCGTGGATGTCGAACAGGCTCGACCACCGGTCCAGGATCGTGCCGTTCCCTCCGATCAGGTACAGCCAGGGCTCGGTGAGGTCGTCATTCCGATAGAGCCAGTCGGCGGCGGCCTTGTTGATGACCTGCTTGTTGTGGTTCCGCCAGATCTCGACGTGGATGAACACGGCTCGATCCGCGTACTTGTGCGAGAGCTGCTCGACCGCATCGGTCACCGGCCCGCAGAACCGGCTGATGCAGTACAGGGGAGTGGCGAACACGACGAGCGCAGGCCGGTGCTCTGCGATGGCTTCCGCGATCGTCCACTCGTGGAGGTTCCGATCGGGGATCGAGCCGTCGATGGAGGCCCGCGAGTCGATCGCCGCTCGGGGCACCCCCTTCGAGTGGATGGTCAGGTTCTCGGTTCGGAGGGCCGGCTGGCCGGGGGCGGGGAGCGCTGGCGCCGCCTCCACCAGGAACGCCTTGCGGGCCCTCTGGATCCCGGCACCGGCGATGTCCGCGGTGACCAGGACCGACCACACGCCGGGCGCGTCGAACGTGACGTTATCGGCCTCGTACACGCCGCGGGCCGTGGATGGGTCGGTGATGGCAGGACCGGAGCCCGTCCCCTGGGGCGTGCCCGGCGTGGGGATGTAGGCCCCCCTGGCCTGCGGACCGGGCTGCGGGGCGATCGGCTGCTTCACGGTGCCCAAGTAGGAGAAGGAGAAGCCGACCGAGCCGAAGGTGGCCAGCCTTCCGTCGGCGAAGATGAGCCCCACCGCCACTCGCTGCGGCGCGTTCACGTAGATGTCCGTGGTGGCCATTTCGGCCTGCATCCGGCCGGCGCTCGGGGGTCCGTCGCCGTCGCCCGAGGACGAACAGCCCGCGAGCAGCGAGAGCGCCAGCCCCGACCCCAGCGCGGCGAGGCCCAACCGATGTCGTCGCATGGGGCCATCATCCCTCGGGCGCGTCGGTTCCGTCAGGCGTGCCGTCAGCCGAGGTTCGGACCGGTGGCACCAGGCCGATCAGGCCGGCCCGACCTCCACGCCTCCGCCGCCCGCCGCTCCGACCTTCATCGGCTGGAACTGGGGGAGGGCGACGAAGTCCACCGCCGAGCGTTCGACGTCCTCACCCACCTGGTCGATGCGCTCGGGGTCGCCCTGACCCAGGAATCGGGCCGCCCCAGCGATCGAGGGGACGCGGGCGGGATCGAACCCCATCAGCCGGGCGGCCGTCACGTCGGTTGCCACCGGATCGGCGCCGAACACGAGCAACCCGGCCGGCATCGGCGTCCCCTGGATGGGGCCGTTGCCCTGCATCCCCATGATGCCGTCGACGATCTGCAGGTGTGGGCGGACCGCGGCCGAGACGTCGACGATGGCCTCATTGATTCCCGCCCAGTGCAGCACGTTCTTCGGCCACCCGTAGATACGTCCGGGCACGCATCCGAAACAGTTCTTCAGCGACAGGGTGACCCCGGCCCAATGATGGGTCTTCATCTTCGGCATGGACACGACGACGTCGGCCTCGACGATGGCCTGAGGGAGCCACAGCTCGCCGAGGTCTGTGAACGAGCTGTGGAGTCGGCGGGCCACTAGTGCCGCCGTGTTCAGGTCGACGAACGGCGCGTCCACGTCGTGCAGGGACTCGAGCAGACCGGAGGTCTGGACCGCGAACTGCGTGTCGCGTCGGTGGCCGGGCCCCTCGGCCACGGTCACCTCGGTCGCCCCGAGTCTCCTCATGGCCAGAACGGTCGCGGCGATCAGCCTGGGGTCGGTGTTGATGGCCGCGCCCGGGTCGTACTCGACGAAGTTTGGCTTGAGCACGACCCTCTTCCCGGCGACGTCGGCCCCCACGGCCCGGAACCCGTCCAGGACGATCCGTTCCAGGTCCGCCTGGTAGGAGGTCGCCTTGACCACCGCAACCCTGGGGCGGCCCGGAGGCGGGAAGAACGAGGTGTCCCAGGGTCTGGGGGCCCGGTCCACCAGGATCTTCGCCGCGATCCCGCCGCCGGTGCCGACGACGAGGGACCCCACACCGACCTGGGCCGCCCGCTTGAGGAAGGTACGGCGATCCATCGGAGCGCTCACGCCGGCCTCCGGATCGCACCCAGGCCCGGCCCCGCCGCGATGGCCGTCCACGCCAGGGCCACGACGTCGTCGAGCAGCCCCGTCCGCTCGAGCTCGGCGTCGAGTGCACGCTCGACCTCCTCGGCCGCGGGCTCATCGGCCAGCCGGAAGGCGGCCAGGGCCATGGCCAGGGACAGCCCCCCGCGCCGCTCGGCTCGCCACAGCCGATCGAGGGCCGTCAGGCCCCGGGCGAAGAGCTCGGGCTCGGTCCCTTGGAGGGCAACGAGGGCCACGGCCGTCGTCTGCGCGTACGGGGGTAGATCCACGCCGAGGACGACCCGGTTCCCGTAGTTCCACCCGCCACCCACGCACTCCCGGTCCGCAAGGACGGCCAGGCCGTCCTGGAGCGGGCTCCCCGCGGAGGGCCGCAGGACCTGGAGGGCCAGAACGGCGTGCGCGGTCGGCTCGACCCACCCGAACGTGTCCAGCGTCCATCCCCAGCCTCGGAGCTTTGGGGCGTCCGGGTGGGCGGGTAGGCGCGGGGCCTGATTGGCGATCACGTGGTCCAGCGCCCGCTCCCGGGCCTCCCCCGGAGCCAGCGCCAGCGCACCCAGCGCGGTTGCCGCGTCGCTCACGACGTCCCCGGCGACCAGGGCGAATCCGCCATCCGCGCGCTGATGCCCTGCCAGCCAGCCGCGCGCCTCCTCGTCGCCCAGGGCGATGGCGGCGAGGGCGGTGGGCTCCGGCTCCGCGGCCATGCCGGGCCGGGGGCCAAAGCCCCCGTCGCTCCGGGCCCCGGAGAGGCGCGCCGCGGCTCGCGCAAACAAGCCGGAGGTCATGCAGGCATTATCGGAGAGGTCGGGCGGGTTCTGGACCATCCCCCGAGTTGGCGACCGAGGAGAGTTCCTCTCAGGTTGGACGGGCACCACGCCGAGAGTGATAGAGGCCTGAAGATCCATGGGAACCTGAGGCACTTTGTGCCCACGAAATGGTCCTTCGTTCGAGGGAGTCGGTGACGTAGTGCGACAGGCGCTGGACGAGCTGGACGAGGAAGAGCGGTCCACCCGGCCGGGCCGGGTCCAACGGGCCGTCTTCAAGGTCACCGCTTTTGGCCCGGAACGCGACGGGCGGGTTGTGGCCGCCGGTGCCCTCGTTGCCTACTTCATGGTCGTGGCCATCCCCCGGTTGCTCTGGGGCATCAATCTCTGGCCTCACCTCTTCGGTGGGCGGGCCGCCCCGACGCTCTTCTTCGATACCCGGGTCATCACGTCGGGTCTCGACTGTCATCGGATGGGGTTCGATCCGCTGACGTACAACCCGTGCGACCTGAGCGGGCGCCCGATGAACTACCCTCGGGTATGGCTGCTCCTGCGATGGCTCGGCGTCGGCCAGTCCCAGACGGACGTGCTTGCCGTCATCTTCATCGGCGTGTTCTTCGCGTCCTTCTTCCTCCTGATGGGCCGTCTCACGGTGGGAGAGGGCGCCATCGTCGCCCTGGCCGTCTGCTCGCCCTCCGTCATGTTCGGCGTCGAGCGAGCCAACAGCGACCTCGTCGTGTTCGCACTGGTTGCGGCAGCCGTGGTCGCCTGGCGGTCGGACCGGAGCCGGGGGGAGGTGGCCGGCCCACCGCTCGTGCTGGTGGCGGCGTTCCTGAAGCTGTATCCGGTCTTCGCTCTGCCGAGCTACCTGATGACACGGCGTCGGAATGCCACTGTGACCACAGCCATCTGCATCGCCGGGTTCGCGGCCTTTGCGGTCGTCTTCAGAGCCGATATCGAGGCGATCGTTCGGGGGACGCCGCATAGCCAGTACAACTCCTATGGGGCGAGGATCCTCCCCGCCGCCATCTACCATCGATACGTCCTGCCAGCATGGGGCTTTGGCTCCATCGTCAAGCTGGCGCTCGCCATCGTCCCCCTGCTGATCGGGGCTCCGATGGCGTGGGTCATCGGCCGGCGTCGGCTGCCCAGCCCGGACGTGGGCGAGGGTGACTGGTCTCGCCTCGCGTTCACGATGGGATCGCTGCTGTTCCTGGGAACGTTCGTGGTGAACGTAAACTTCGATTACCGGCTGGTGCTCCTCCTGCTCACTCTCCCCCAGCTCTTCCGGTGGATCGGTGACCCATCCCACGATCCACGCGGGCCGCTCGCTTCCGCCGCCATCGTTTCCATCTTGACCCTGTTATGGATCGGACCCCTCTCGGACCTCGCGCTCTCAGATGAGCTGGTTACCTGGGCGACTGCGGCCATCCTGCTCACCCTGCTGAGCGCCTCGATCGGTTCGTTCCGCTCGCTTATGGCGTCGACGACCTCGTAGGGTCCGCCGAGGCGCTCCTGTTCGAGTTCGCCAGGTGCCAATCGACCGTCCGGCCGATCCCCTCTCCCAGTGAGACGCTGGCCGTCCATCCGAGGCGTTCGCGGATCTTCGTCACGTCCGGCACACGTCGTCGAACGTCGACGGGGAGGGCCTCCCGATGCACCGGTTCCGGAGAGCCCGGCTCCCCGCAGGCCCTCCACAGCATCGCGAGCAACTCTCCGATCGAGGTCTCGACGCCGGTCCCGATGTTGAAGTCCTGCCCCTCGGCTTCGGGATCGAGACCGATGGTCACGATGGCGTCGGCAACGTCGTCGACATAGGTGAAGCTGCGTGTCTGCGACCCATCCCCGAACAGCGGGATCGGGCGCTCACCGTCCAGAACCTTCTTGATGAGGTCCGGGATGACATGCGCGAGCCCCGGCTCGTTCTCCGGGTACTCGCCGGGTCCGTACGCGTTGAACGGTCTGGCGATGGCGAAACGGGTCCGGAACTGTTGGTGGAACGCTCGGCAGTACCACTCGCCCACGAGCTTGGAGAAACCGTACGCAGAGAACGGCGGTGGATACCGATCGATCGCGTCCTCCGGGGTCGGCCACTCCCCGGCTCGCTCGAACACCATCGAGGAGGACACATACACCACTTTCGTCCCGACGTCGGTCGCCGTGCGGAATACGGTCGACAGCATGTGATTGTTGTCGTCCAGGATGTCGGCCGGGTATCGGTGGAAGTACCCGATGCCACCGATCTTGGCCGCCAGATGGAAGCAGACGTCGACATCGGCGAAGGCATCCCGCGACACCAGGGGGTCCGCGATGTCACCCTCCACGTACTCCGCGTCGGCCGGGACGGTCGTCGCAGTGCCCCGCGAGAGATCGTCGACGACCCGGACCTCGAAACTGCGGGCGAGGAGGTTCCTCGCCACGGCCGAGCCGATGAACCCGGCGCCTCCGGTGACCAGGATCAAAGCTCCTCACCAACCCCCAAGGTGGCCAGGTCGATGCCGGAACGAGCGAACGCCGGCCGGTCGAGCTGTCCCCAACAGTCCACGCCCACCCGAGGTTCCTCCAAAAGGACGGCCAGGTCCTGAGGATCGATGGAATCGTACGCAGAGTGATTCGTGGCCAGGACGAAGGCGGTCGCTCCGGCGAGGACATCCTCCAGGGCGGGGCCCGGAACGAATGGGTCGTGCGTGCGGACGTTCGCTCCCTCCCGCCGCAGGATCTCCGTCAGGCGCATCGCAGGAGACTGACGGACGTCGTCGCTGTCGCGCTTGAACGTCTGCCCGAGCACCGCCACCGTCGTGCCGCAGAGCTCGGCGCCGTGAGTGGTCAGACGGCGAGCAAGGCGTCGTACGACGTGAGCCGGCATCGTGTCGTTGAGCTTCCAGGCGAGGAGGACGAAGTCGGGAAGCGTGAGCTCCTCCACCAGGAAGTAGCCGTCCTTCGACAAGCACGGCCCGCCGGCCGGCCCGGGCATCGGAACGTTGGCCCTCGGGTACCCGTCGTTCACCATGCGCAGGATCTCGTGCGCGTCTACTTGGTAGTACTCGGACAGGATGGCGAACTCGTTCGCCAGTGCGAAGTTCACGTACCGATAGACGTTGGTGAACAACTTCGCCAGCTCGGCGCTCGTCGGGTCGGTGAGGTGGAGGACCTTGTTCGGATCCAGGGTCCCGAACAACGCCGCCGCGGCATCGGTGCTCTCGGGATCCTTGCCGCCGACGATCTCCGGTAGCTCCCTCAACTCGTGCAAGGCCTTCCCCTCGGCGATTCGTTCCGGACACGCCGCCAGGAGAAGGAGGTCCGCCACGCCGGGGACCCTCTGCATGAGATGGGGATGAACCACCTTGAGAAGTGTCCCTGGAGACACCGTCGAGCGCAGCACGAGGAGCTGGCCGGGCCGTAGATGCGGCGCGAGGTCGTCGAGGGCCGAGCGCAGCTGTTCGTAGTCCGCCCGAAGGTCCGCCGCCAGTGGCGTCGGAACGCACAGGATGATGACGTCGGCGTTCGGCACCGCCTCCGCCGGGTCACCATGGACGGTGAGCGTGCCGGCATTGATGGCCTCCAACAGGGCCTGCTCGCCTCCGGGCTCGTCGAAGGGCATCTTGCCGAGCTCGATCGCGCGTCGGCGCGAGGGATCCACGTCGATGCCCATGACCCGGAGGCCGGCCCCGGCGAACGCGATGGCCAGGGGAAGCCCCACGCGTCCGATTCCCACGATCGCAAGGGTCGCCTTCTTGTCGGCGATCTTCTCGGCGAGCGTCACGGCCCGTGCTCTTGGAGGGGGACGTGCGGGCGCCGCCCGGATGCGAAGCGCCCCCGAGCGGCCAAGGCGAGCCAATGCCCGTAGTTCAGGACCTCCCTCGAGAACCTGAAGTTCGAGGTCCCCATCGCGCGGTTCGTCCACGTCGTGGGGATCTCGCCGATCCGGAAACCCGCCTGAGCGGCCTTGATCGTGAGCTCGACGGAGATATCGAAGGACTCGGCCTCCGTCTGCACCGTGTCCACGACAGCCCGACGGTACGCCTTAAACGCGTTGGAGACGTCGTGGATCTCGAGGCCGCCGACCGCCCGCACGAGCAATGAGTACGCGTGAGAGATCCGCTGTTTCGGGGTCATCCCGACCGTCTGCCCTCCCTGTATGTATCGAGAGCCGGCGACCACGTCGTAACCCGTTTCCAGTTTCTCGATCATCCGAGGGATGTCCTCCGCCCGGTCCGACTGGTCGCCCATGAACGGGATGAGGACATCTCCACCCGCCTGTCCGAACGCGTGCCGAAGCGCGGAACCGAAGCCCCGCTCCCCAACCCGGTAGAGCACGCGGACGCCTGGGCTGGCGGCCACGGCATCGTTCGTTCTCCTTGCTTCCTCTTCCCTCGTGGCATCGGGAACGTCGACGACCACGAGGATCTCCAGGTCGACCCGGTCACCGAGCGAGGTCAGTAGGCCGAGCGCCTGCGCGAGCCCGGGCTCGCTGTACAGCACCGGAACGATGACCGTCACCTTCATGCGGGCATTATCGGAGAGGTCGGGCGGGTTCTGGAGCATCCGGCTGCCGGCCGGGCGGGGGTTCCCCGGCGGCGGGCACCCTAGCCTGCGAGCGCCCCTTCCAGGCGGAGGAGGAACTCCTTGCGCCACTCGCTCCCGCCGTACTTCCCGATCCCGCCGGTGGAGGGGACCACGCGGTGGCACGGGACGACGATGGGGATCGGGTTGTCGTGGAGGGCGTTCCCCGCGGCCCGGGCGGCCCGAGGGCTCCCCGCTCGCTTGGCCATCTCCCCATAGGTGGAGACCGAGCCGAACGGGATGCGAGCCGTCGCCTCGAGCACCTTGCGGGAAAAGCCGCTCGGGGCGAGCGCCCAGTCCAGCCGAACTTCGAACCGGTCTCGCCGTCCCTCGAAGTACTCCTCCAGCTGACGGCGCACGAGGTCCAGGGCCCGGGGGTCCTCCAGGACCCTGGGGGAGAGCGCCTCCGCCAGGTCCTCGATCACCAGGTCGGGCCGCTCGTCCGGATAGGCCACCCGGACCAGCCCTCGGCGGGTCCCCGCCACGAGCAGGTCGCCAACCGGCGAGCCGATCGTCGCCACCGCCACGTCCTCCAGGCCCTGGCGCCTGGCGGCATCGATCACGCCCTGGGCGGCCGCTCGAGAGGCGCCCTCCACGTCCGCCCGCCGCATCGAACCGAACTCATTCGTCATCGCTTTCCTCCGAGATGCTCGAGTTCCCGCATGGCCCGCAGCTTCTTCCGCCCCTCGTACGCGCTGGCCCGGGCGGCCTCCTCGCTACACCCGAGGGCCCGGGCAACGTCGGCATAGGGGAGATCGAGCACGTACCGGTGAACGACGGCCGCGCGCTGCCGCTCCGGCAGCGCGCGGACCGCCCGCCACAGCTCGGGGTCCCCGTCCGCCTCCTCGTTCGTCGGCCGTTCCGGCAGCTCCCGGACCGGGACCGCCCGCCGAGCCCGGGCTCGACCGTGGTCGATGGCCTTCCGCGTCGCGATCGTCAACACCCATGCGCGGAGGTTCGACTCATCGCGGAGCTTCGGGTAAGCCCGGAGCGCCGCGAGGAACGTCTCCTGGAAGCAATCGTCGGCGTCGCCCGGCCCCACGGAGGCGAGGAGGAACCGGTATACGGGGACCCGGTGTTCCTCCAGGAACGTGGCGAACGGCGGCAGGGCCATCGTCTGGTTGAACGTCCCGAGCCTGCCGCGGCGTGAGACGGCCTTCACACCGGGGGCCACGGATACGATCGTTCCGACCCCGGCTCCGGGAATCGCGCCGCCCGGATCAGCCGGTTCAGCCGGCTCCGCATGGCCTCGAGCTCCCGCCCGGAGAGAAGCCGCCCGAGCTCCTCCCGAGCCGGCCCCCCCTCGAGCTTCTCTGCCAGGTCGCGCAGCTCCTCGCGCATGGACCGCGGAACGTCCTCCCCCGCGAAGTCCCAGATCACCGTGCGGAGCTTCGGGGCTTCGTGGAAGCAGACGCCATGGTCGATGACGAAGACCTCGTCGTCGGTCCCCAGGAGGCAGTGGCCGGACTTCCGGTCAGCGTTGTTGACCACCGCGTCGAACAGGGCGACTCTCCGGAACTCGTCGGGGATCCGCTCGGCCAGCGTGAAGTAATGCTCGTTCGGGTCGAACTCCACGAACAGCTGGACCGACCCCGGGCCTTCCGGCCCCGGGCGGAGGACGGTGGGGGGAACCCTGGGCCACCCCAGGGACCGCGCCACCACGTAGGCGGCCACCTCTCGGCGGCACAGGGTCCCGGGGGGAAAGTCCCAGAGTGGGGCCTCCCCGTCCCGAGGCTTGTACACGGCGAGCGACTCCTCGGCTCCAGCTCGCACCTTCGCCAGGTAGGTGGAGTTGGATGCTCGCGGGAGGGGCCCCACGATCGACAGGTCGCCCTCCCGGAGGAGGGTGAGCGCCGCGCCGTCCGACGGCGTCAGCGTCGGGCTGGACCCCGGTGGCCGTTCATCGCGGGGCACGTGTGGCCCTCCGGGTCGATGGGGTTGCCGCAGAACTCGCACCGGGGCCGGCCGGCGGCAGCCACGGCGGCCCCTTGCCGGGAGAGGGCGAGCATCTGCTCTCGCGTGGCCCACATCCGGATGCGGTCCGGCTCAGGGAGGTCCGGCAACATGCCCTCGGTCTCCACGTCTGCCTCTTCGTCCTCCTCGTCCTCGTCTTCGGGGACCAGCTCCTCGAGCTCCAGCACCATGCGGTCGCGCTCCTCCTCGTATCCGATGGACAGCCGGCCCACCCGCCACACCGGCTCGAGCGGCTCCTCGAGCTCGAGCTCCTCTTCCGATGGGCCTTCCCCGGTCTCCTTTCCCACCCGCGACAGGATGTCGAGGATCGAGGCAGACAGCAGCTCCACCTGTTGCTTCTCCAGGATCAAGGTGACGAGCTCGCTGCCGGTTCGGGCCTGGAGGTAGAAGGTGCGCTCACCCGGGTCCCCGACGGCGCCCGCGGTGATGCGGTCGACATGCTCGAGGTCCATCGGGCTATCCTCGCACCTTCGCGCGCGCCCTCCCACGCGAGCGTCGGGGCTCGAGGACGGAGAGGTCTCCCGTGTCGTTCACCTTCAGGATCCGGGGCATGCCGTCGCCGAGCGCCAGCACCGATACCGACGCGGTGTCCACCGAGATGCGGTGATACAGATCGGTGTGTATCCCGGCGAAGTGGGCGATGGCCAGCCGGATGGGATCGGCGTGCGAACACACCACGACCACCTCCTTGGGATGGGCGGCCGCGATCCGCTCCAGCTCGGCGACCATCCGGTGCTGGACCTCGAGGAGGCTCTCCCCTCCGGGGAAGCGGGCCCGCGAGGGCACGTGATGGACCATGTTCCACAGCTTGGTCCGGGCCAGCAACTTGACGTTCCGCCCGGTCCACGAGCCGTACCGGACCTCGCCGAGGTCGGATCGGGTCAGGACGCGGAGGTCCCGGGCCGCGGCGATCGGCGCGGCCGTCTCCCGGCACCGCTCCAGAGGGCTCGCATAGATCGAGTGGATCGTCACGCCGTCGAGGCGCGCCGCCAGGCGCTCGGCCTGTTCGCGGCCGGGGTCGTTGAGGTGAACCCCGGGGGTCCATCCGCCCAGCACCCCGCCGTCGGTAGTTGCGGTGAGGCCGTGGCGGATCAACACGAGGACGCGTTGGAAGGAGGTCCCATGTGCCTGTCATGCGGTTGCGGCGACCCGAACGCGGATCACGGCGATCCCCGGCATATCACGATGGAGGTCTTGCAGAAGGCCGCCGAGGCGGCGGAGATCAGCCCGCAGGAGGCCGCGGAGAACATCACGGCCACCATGGCCCAGGCCCAGTAAGCCCGGGCGCCTAGACATCCCACGTCTCGAAGCGTCAAGCCACGGCTTCAAGGGAGCCCGGCCAGGCGACGTCCTCGCGGTAACGGCATCGATGCGTGAGGCAGCCGTGGAGGATGCCGACGAGCCGGTTGGAGAGGGCTCGCAGGGCTTGATGGTGCGTGGCCCCTCGAGCCCGTCGGGCATCGTAGTAGCGACGAGCGCCCGGTGAGGCGCCGAGCGCGGAGAAGGCCCACAGGTAGCAGGCGTCAGCCAGGCGTCGGTTGCGCGCCACCCGCGCGAGCACCACGAGCCGGGTCCCCGACGCCCTGGTGATCGGGGCGCTTCCCGCGTAGCACCTCCTCGCTCTAGCATCTTCGTAGCGGGTCGGGTCGTCCCCGAACTCCGCGAGCACCCGGGCGCCGAGGATCAGGCCGAGTCCGGGAAGACTGCGCAGGATCTCGGCGTCCGGGTGACCTTCAAAACGCTCGGCGAGCTGTCGTTCCTGCTGTCCGATCTGGTGAGTGAGGCCGTCGATCACCAGAACGAGCGAGCCCACCACCTGCCCATAGGCCTCGGCCACCACCGGCGGGGCCTCGAGCTGCGGGACGTGCAGCGCCCGGTAGATCTGCTCGGTTCGCCGATCCAGGTTGCGGGTGCGCCCCGAGGCGGCGAGTGAGCGGCGGATCCTCGCCCTCGTGAGGCGCCTTCCCCACTCCGGCGTCGGCGCCATCCCCAGGATGCTGCATGCCTCGTGGGAAGCAAGGTCTCCCCTCAGTGCCTGCAGCGCACCCGGGTAGAACTCCCGAAGCGTGTTCCGAAGTTGGTTCACCTGACGCTGGCGCGCCCACACGAGGGACTGGTGTGCTCTGGCGAGCACCTTGATCGCCTCGGCGAGGTCCGAGTCGCCGGCCACCTGGCGGTGGTTCTGACGGTCCGTGCGCACGAGATCGGCGAGCACCTTCGCATCGCCCGGATCCGACTTGGCGCCCGAGGTGGCGTGGCGGTCCCGGTACCTGGAGGCGGCGAACGGGTTGATCGCGTAGACGCGGTAGCCCGCCGCGATGAGGGCTCCGACGAGCAGACCGCCGTCGATCTCGATGCCCACGACGACTTCACCTGGATCCTCGGCGTGCTCGGCCACGATGGCATGCAGGCGGCCGAGCCCCTCGACGTCGTCTGTCACTCGTCCCTTGGCCAAGACGCGACCTTGCTCATCGAGCACGCACACGTCGTGGTGCGCCTCGGCCCAGTCGATACCAACGAAGATCACGACTCCTCCTTTCCGGGGCCGCTGAGCCCGGAGGAGGTACGCGGCGACCTAATGGACCAGTGCTCGAGGCACGCCATCCCACCAGCCGTCAGACCCCCTCACCGACCGGTGGGGGCACGTTCTAGGCGTAGAGCTCGATGGCTCTGGTCTAGCGAGTGCTCACCCGCCGGCGGCTCAGGAACAGCATGCCCGATGCACGCCGTCGGGTCCCATTAGGTCTAGTCGGGTGGTGGGTCTCGCCAGGCATGAATCCCATCGTTCGCGGCGGGAGGAGGGCGAGGCCGAAGTGGGTCGGCCGTTGGGGAAACCATGTCAGTCGGGCTGACCCTAAGCGGGTTCTGATGAGAAACGC
>WNGA01005846.1_pt1 | contig 23703 bp, 26 predicted proteins | sample 5400061 | NCBI WGS metagenome assembly WNGA01 (sample SAMN13153366, study PRJNA577476) | soil metagenome | isolation source: 100 cm soil or saprolite under grassland replicate 2 | place: USA:California | collected 2016-06-15
GAGCCGGAGCGGATTACGGCTGAGGCTCTGGAGGCTTCGGAAACATCGCGGCCTCAGCGGCAGCCGCTTCCGCGCTGCGGGCGGCCGCGGCCGCGTGCTTCTTCTGCAGCTTCAACTCGCGCTTCTCCCTGACCGCCTGTTCGCGATTTCTCTTCGCCATGGTCTGTTGTCGCTTGGAGCTCGAACTCATCGATACGTCCCTTCTATCGCGTTTGTCTATCCATACCGTACGTGGTCCCGCGCCCCACCCGTGCATTTCCGGGGGCTGCTGCTACTGTGAGAGCACGGTTCGGCAACAGCGCTGGCCGGTGAGATGAGCTTCTCGTTCCTCCTTCGGGTGTTTCGAGGTCGCAAGTCTCGAACCCGTAAAGGAGTCGAACAACATGTCCAAGCAGTCTTTCCGCGAGCTCGGAGTCTCGCCCCCTGTCGTCGATGCGCTCGCCGCTCGCTCCATCGATCAACCCTTCCGGATCCAGCAGCTCGTCCTTCCGGACGCGCTCGCAGGGCTCGACGTACTCGCTCGCTCGCCGACGGGATCGGGCAAGACGCTCGCCTTCGCAGTGCCGATCGTCGAGCGAACCCTGCCCGGCGACGCCTGCCCCTCGGCGCTCGTGCTCGTTCCTACGCGCGAGCTCGCGGCCCAGGTGACAGCCGACGTGGAGCCGCTGGCGAAGGTCAAGGGCCTTCGCGTCGTCGCGGCCTACGGCGGCCTGCCGCTCGGAGCCCAGGCCAAGCGCGTCAAGGGCGCCCAGATCCTCGTTGCCACTCCGGGCCGCCTCCAGGACCTGGCGGAGCGGCGGCTCGTCGATCTCACGCGCGTCCAGACCTTCGTCCTCGACGAGGCTGACCGCATGCTCGACATGGGCTTCAAGCCCCAGGTCGACCGGATCGTCCGCCGGCTGCCCCGAAACCGCCAGACCATGTTCTTCTCGGCCACGCTCGACGGTGAGGCCGGGGAGCTCGCCCGCGCCTATACGAACAGCCCGTCGCGCTTCGAGGCCGACCAGTCGCCCGAGGAGCCGGGGGACATCGAGCATCGCTTTGTCTCGGTGACCTCCGACTCGAAGGTCGAGACGCTGGTCGAGCACATCCGCTCGTCCGCTTCCACGCTCGTCTTCGTGCGCACGAAGCGCGGGGCCGACCGGCTCGTTCAGAAGCTCGCGCGACACGGCGTGCGCGCTGCCTCGATGCACGGAGACATGTCGCAGACCGCTCGCCAACGTGCGCTCGCGCAGTTCGAGAACGGCAAGGTGGCAACGCTCGTCGCGACGGATGTCGCCGCCCGCGGCCTCGACCTCGACGACGTCACGCACGTCATCAACTTCGATCCCCCGGATGAGGACAAGGGGTACGTGCACCGGACGGGCCGCACCGGCCGGGCAGGCCGGACCGGCACGGCAATCACGTTCGTCCTCCCGGAGCAGCAGGCCGAGACGAGCCGCGTCGCCTACAGGCTCGGCCACCGCGAGCAGTTCGAGGAAGCAGGCTTGCGCTCGGCGCGACCCAAGCTCCTCTACACGAGCCGCCGCGGCCGCCGATCGAAGTGGTAGGCCCCAGCCGTTAGTGCCCGCGGCCGCCGCTGTGATGGCGGCGGGCGCGCCGAGGAGGGGTCTCCTCGACGAGGACGCTGTCCTCGGCTCTGCGAACGCCGTTGTCCTCCGTCACGCGAAAGGTGACGGCGAGCCCGGAGCAACGCCCTTTCGGACGAATCCCGTCGGCGAAGCCTGTGCCGTGCACGTACAGACGCTCGCCTTGCTCCGTCGAGATGTAGCCGTAGTCCTTGGCTTCGTTGAACCAGATCATGGTTCCCTGCATCATTGTTTCCTGCATTTGGACCGCTTTCGTCGGGAGCGCGCGCACACCAAAGGTATCACCCTTCTTCTTCGACCCCCACGCGCGCGAGGATGAAGGCGATGAGCGCAACGACCATCCACGCCGCGAGGTAGAGGAACGCGACGCGCGGAGAGACGAGCGTCCAGAGCGACCCGGCGGTCACCGAGGCGCCGAGATTTCCGAAGCTCTGGATCGCGGCCAGGATCCCGAACGCCGAACCTCGGACCTCCGGCGGAGCGAGCGCCGCGACCGCCGCCTGTTCCGCCGTCTCGACGAGCCCCTTGCCGGCGCCGGCGAGCAGGAAGAGCGCAGCCAGCAGCACGATCGTGGCTCCCGCTAGGGCGAAGCCCGCATACGCAACGAGAAAGCATCCGACCCCAAGCGAGAGCACGAGGACGCTTCCCCGGCGATCGTGCAGCCCTCCGGCCGGAAGGCTGGCAACCGAGGCGGCCAGGTTGTAGCCGGCGTAGAGCGCGAGCCCGAGCTTCACCGCCGCGCCGTGGCCGTGCGCTGGAGTGAGCAGGTCGGTTGCTCTCAGGATGAGCAGCGTCGCCGCTGTATTGCCGACCTCAAAGGCGGTCACGCCCCAGAGGAGACGGCCCAGGCTGCCCCTGAGCACCGGCCGCACCCGGAGGCGAAGCGGCCTGCGCTCGCGCTCTTCGAGCCTCGGTGCGGCCCTGACCGCGACCACGACGGCGAGCGCCGCCAGGAGGCCGGGAATCACCGAGAGCAGAATCGCCGTCCGAACCCCGGCCGCGGCGACGAGACCGAGAGCGAGCAGGGGGCCGCCGATCGCGCCGAGATTGTCCATGGCACGCTCGAATCCGTAGGCCCGCCCGTAGGCGGACGGTGGCACGACGTCGGCGAGCAGAGCGCTGCGTGCCGGCCCGCGCAGGCCGCGCGCGATCCAGCCGCCGACCCGCAGGGCGCCGGCCTGCCAGACCGAGGTCGCAGCGCCGATGAGGGCCGTGAGAACGGCGGTCGCCGTGTAGCCGCCGACCGCAGTCGCCCGCCGCCGCTCGGGGTCGTCCGCAAGCGCGCCGCCGGCGAGCCGCGCGACTCCCCCCAGGCCATCGGCGACGCCCTCGATGATCCCGAGCGCGGCCGCCGGCGCTCTCAACGTCGACGAGAGGAACGAGGGCAGAAGAGACGTCGGCACCTCGTAGCCGAGATCGGCCAGCAGGCTGGCGCCGCCGATGGCCGCCACGCCGCGGTTGAGCCAGGCCGGCCGGGTAATCACCAAGCGGGCCAGCCGCGAGTGTTTCTAGCTTGCGGCTGCTGTCCGGAGCGCCGGCGTGCAGCTCGAGCGGCCGCGCTTCTCCAGGTACTGCTGGTGGTAGTCCTCCGCGACGTAGAACGTCGACGCCGGCTCGATCTGCGTGACCACGGGCTTCGCGTGGCGGGTCTGCTCCTGCGCTTTCGAGCGCAGGGCTACCTCGCGCTGCTCGTCGTCCTCGAACAAGATCACCGAGCGGTACTGGTCGCCGATGTCCCAGCCCTGGCGGTTGAGCTGGGTCGGGTCGTGCTTCGCCCAGAAGACCTCGAGCAGCTGCTCGTACGAGATTCGCTCCGGGTCGTAGGTGACCTGGACGACCTCCGCGTGGCCGGTCGTGTGCGAGCACACGTCCTCGTAGGTCGGGTTCTCGAGCGTCCCGCCCTCATAGCCGACCTCGGTCTTCGTGACGCCGTCGAGCTGCCTGAACGCAGCCTCGACGCCCCAGAAGCAGCCTGCTCCGAACGTTGCCTTTTTCTCCACTACTCCTCCTCCAATTTGAGTGCCGCCGAGTTGATGCAGTAGCGCTGCCCGGTCGGTTGCGGCCCATCCGGGAAGACGTGGCCGAGATGGCCGCCGCAGCTCGCGCACAGAACTTCCGTGCGCACCATCCCGAACGTCGAGTCGGTCTCCTCGTCGATCGCTTCCTCGCTCGCCGGCGCATAGAAGGCCGGCCAGCCGCAGCCCGAGTCGTACTTCGTCTCCGAGACGAAGAGCTCGGTTCCGCAGCCGGCGCAGTGATAGGTGCCGGGCTCGAAGACGTGGTCGTACTCACCGGTGAACGGCCGCTCCGTCCCCTTCTCGCGCAGCACGTTGTACTGCTCGGGCGTCAGCTCGGCGCGCCACTCCTGCTCTGTTTTCTGGATTTTTGTCATCACTCAACAGTCTGCCGAAACGTTGTCACGTTACGCCGTGACCTCGGCCATTCCGACGACCTCGGGCATGGCCTGCTCGGCCGCGGCTTTCACCCCTTCGCCGAAGGTCGGGAACACGTGGTGCATCGCCGCGAGGTCGTCGATCGTCGCGTCGAGCCTGAGCCCGAGGGACAAGCCCTGGACGATGTCGCCGCCGTTCGGCGCCACGACGTGAAGCCCGAGCACACGGCGTGAACCAGGATCGAAGAGCACCTTGTAGAGACCGCGCTTCTGCTCCTTGTACGAGGAGCGCTGGACGTGCTTCAGCTCGTGCACGACCGCTTCGTATTCGAGCCCTTGGTCCCGCGCCTCCTGCTCGGTGAGCCCGACCCCGGCCAGCTCGGGCTCGGTGAAAATCGCCGTCGGTAGGACCGAGTAGTCCGCGGGCTGAGCGTCGCCGCCGAACATGTCGTCGACCGCGAGGCGCGCCTGGTACTGGGCGATGGGGGTGAACTGGTACCTGCCGGTGACGTCGCCCGCGGCCCAGATGCCCTCAACCGACGTGCGCATGTGCTCGTCGATGACGATCCCGGCGCGGTCGCGTTCGATGCCGATCTCCTCCAGCCTCAGCGCCTCCACGTTCGGCGCCCGGCCCGACGCCAGCAGGACGTGCGTGACCAGGAGCTCGCGGGAGTCCTCGGCTTCACGCTCGCGCGGGCCGACAATCGCCACCACCTGGTTGCCGTCGCGGTGGACGCTCTTCACCGTCGACGAGAGGAGGATCTCGATCCCATCCTCCTCGAGCACGGCGTGCAGCTCCTCCGCTGCCTGCCGGTCCGAGCGCGGGGAGATGCGGTCCGCGCCCTGGACGACCGTCACCTGCGAGCCGAAGCGCGCGAAGATCTGTGCGAACTCGAGTCCGACGGGCCCGGCACCAAGGATGAGTAGCGACTCAGGCAGCTCCGTCAGCTCGAGCGCGGACACGTGGTCGATCCAGTCGATGTCGTCGAGCCCCTCGATCGGCGGCACTGCCGTGCGCGAGCCGGTCGCGATCAGGATGCGCTCTGCGGAAAGCTCTTCGTCGCTGACTCGAACCGTGCGGGCGTCGAGCAGAGTCGCCTCGCCTTCGTAGGTGTCGAAGCCGGCGCCGTTCAGGTCCTCGACCCACTTCGGTTGCGGCTTCTTGAGCGAGTCCTTGCGCGCCTTGACGCGCGCCATGTCGATTCGCGCCGGCCCGACCTCGATCCCGAGCTTGCCGGCGATCTGGTTGATGTCGCGCATCAGCTCCGCGACGACGAGGTAGGCCTTCGTGAGCACGATCAGGTCATAGCGGTCCATCCAAGAACCTCCTTCTCCTCGTCATCCCGAATCGACTCGCGCGGACGCCTGCCGTTACACATAACGCTGGTTCCTCTCAGCGTCCTTGAGAACTGTCACACCTTTCATCGGGGTCTGACCCCCTCTGCGCTCTCCATCGTCGTCATCGATTTTTCGGGCATGTCGAGCGCGATCGCGGCCAGGATGATGCCGAGGTGCGAGAACGCTTGGGGAAAGTTGCCGAGCATTTCGCCCGAGTGCGGGTCGATCTCCTCCGCCAGCAGCCCCACGTCGTTGCAGAACGAGAGCAGCCGCTCGTAGAGCTCGCGCGCCCGCTCGGTCTCGCCCGCCCGCGCGAGGCACTCAACGAGCCAGAACGAGCAGATGGCGAACGTCGCCTCGTCCCCGGAGAGCCCGTCGACGCCGTCGGTGACGTAGCGGTAGACGAATCCGTCTGCGGAGAGCTCGGCGACGATCCTTTCGACTGTCGCCCGCGCCCGCGGGTCGGTGTGCTCGACGAAGCCGACGATGGGGATCATGAGGTTCGAGGCGTCGAGCTTGCCGCCGTCGCCGAAGGACTGCGTGAAACCCCCGCTCTCCGGATCGACTCCGTCACGCTCGACCTGCTCCTGGATCTCGTCCCGCGCCGCGCGCCAGCCTTCGAGGTCGCCCTCGCGCCCGTCGGCCTCGGCCAGCTTCAGCAGCCGATCGAGCGCGACCCAGGCCATCACCTTCGAATAGACGAAGTGCCGAGGCTCGCCGCGGATCTCCCAGATGCCCTGGTCGGGCTCGGACCACTTCTCCGTGACAGCGCCCCCGACACGCGTCAGGAACTCCCAGAAGACCTCGTCGATCTCGCCACCCCGCTGGCGGTAGAGCCAGGCCGTGTCCAGCAGCTCCCCGAACGTGTCGAGCTGGAACTGCGACGCGGCGCCGTTACCGATTCGTACCGGCCGTGAGCCGCGGTAGCCCTCGAGATGGTCGAGCTCGATCTCCGGCAGGTACCGCTCGCCGCCGACGCCGTACATGATCTGCAGAGCCTTCGCCCGGCCAGCGGTAGTCCGGCGGAGCCAGGCCATGTAGTCGTGGGCCTCCTGCGAATAGCCAAGAGCGAAGAGCGCGTTCAGCGTCAGGGCCGAGTCGCGCAGCCACGAGAAGCGGTAGTCCCAGTTGCGCTCGCCGCCGATCTCCTCCGGAAGCGATGTCGTCGCCGCAGCGATGATCGCCCCCGTGGGCCCGTTCGTGAGCGCCTTCAGCACGAGCGCGCTCCGGATCACCTGCTCACGGTAAGGCCCTTGGTAGCTGCACAGATCGGACCACTCCTCCCACGAGCGGACGGTCGACTCCAGCTCCTTCCGGATCTGGCGGTGCGAAAGCCGCTCGGGATCGAGCTCGTGCGGAAGCTGCCAGGTGAGGACGACGTAGGCGTCCTCACCCTCCTTCAGGGTGCCGGCGACCGCGCAGGCGGAGACGTCCGCGGTGGCGATCGGCAGATCTGATTGGAGCACGAGCGCGTCGGGCCCGCCGTAAGCAATGGCGAGGTCGTCCTCGAGCTGCTCGACGCGAGGCTCAGTGATCCCGTAGTCGAATCGCGGCTCGAACTTCGCCTTCACGGCGACCTCGCCCTCCTCGCAGCGGACGTGCCGGATCAGGCGATGCTCAGGATGACCTTCACCGAGGTGGAGAACGAAGCAGTCGGTGAGGACCAACACTCCGTTCTCGGTCTGGAAGCGCATCTCCAAGACGTTCGTCCTCGGGAGATAGCGCCGCGTCGTCGCGTAGTCATCGGTCGGGGCGATCCGGAAGAAGCCACCCTTGCCCCAGTCGAGCAGGCGGGCGAACACAGGCGGGGCCTGGAAGCGGTGGAACGAGCACCAATCGATCGAGCCGTCCTTCGAAACCAGCGCGCCCGAGTGACAATCGGAAATGAGTGCGTAGTCGGAGATCGGCGGGTATCGCTCTGGGCTCATGTGCTTCCCTTCACCTCCACGTAGACCTTGATCCCGTCGGCCTGCGCGAGGTGCTCGATCATCTCCTCGTAACGGTCGAGCCCGCGGACCGGAGTCGTCAGGAGCTTGCCGAGCCAGCCCGGGTAGATCGCCTCGGCCTTGATCAGGTCAGTGACGCCGCGTTCGAAGTCCTCGCGGGAGGCGTTCACCGTTCCGACCATCACCTTGTTTCCGAGCACGAAGCCCTGGTTGATCCTGTCGGCGGGCACCTCAGCCCTGCGGTCGCCGCCGGTGACGCTGGCGAGCACGAGCACGCCGTTCTTGCCGAGCGCCGCCGCCGCCTCGAAGACGAGCGGGCTGAAGCCGGTCGCCTCGAACATGACGTCGAAGGGGCCGTGCCTCTCGGCCACATCGGAAAGAGACATGTCCTGCGATGAGACATAGGTCCCGCCGAGCTCCTCGATCAGGTCGCTGTTCAAATACGGCCCTCTCGGGAGCGAGTAGCAGATGACCTCGAGTCCACGCAGACGGAGCGCGAGCGCGGCAAGCAGGCCGATCGTCCCCGAACCGAGTACCGCCGCCCGCCGGGGCTGCCAGACCCGCAGTCGCCGCTGGATCTCGTACGCTTGGTTGATTCCCTTCTCGGCCACGGTCGTCGGCTCGAGCAGGACTCCGACCTCGCGCAGGGTTTCGGGCAGGGGTACGACGTACGCGCTGTCCTCGACATAGCGCTCGGCGAGATAGCCGTGCAGGAGGTTGATGCCGCGTTCGTAGTACGTGTCGTCCGTCGTCATATCCTGAAGCCCGATCTCGTCGTAGATCGAGTGGCCCGGCCGGCGCACAGTGGAGACGACGAGCCCTCCCGGCTCGATCGTGCTCGGGACGTTCGGCCCCACCTCGAGCACGCGCCCGAAGTTCTCGTGCCCGATGACGAGGAAGTCGTCTCCGGGGGGCGCCATGCCGTATTGCGCCTCGTTGATCTCCTTGTCCGTTCCGTCGACCCCGACCCGCAGCACCTCGACGAGGACGCCGCGCCGGCCCGGCACGTCGTCGACGGAAGGCTCGGGAAGGTCGGCAAGGTGGATCGACATCGGCCTGCCCGGATGGACGGCTATCGCCTTCATGCCGCCTCAGTCTCTACCAGTTGAGACTCGTTACAGTCGAGTCGTGGAGCACGCCGTCCAACTCGAGGAGCTGCAACTGATCGAAGCCCTGCGGGGCGGCGACGAGCGTGCCTTCGAGGAGCTGATCCGCATGTACCAGGCAGCGCTCGTGCGTGTGGCGCAGATCTACGTCTCGAGCCGTGCCATCGCCGAGGAGGTCGTCCAGGAGACGTGGCTCGCGGTTCTGAACGGGATCGACCGCTTCGAGGGGCGCTCCTCGCTGAAGACGTGGATCTTTCGCATCCTCGCCAACCGGGCAAAGACTCGCGCCGAGCGCGAGGGGCGGACGATTCCCTTCTCGGCGCTGCGGAACCCGGAGGGCGTCCCGGAATCGGCGGTCGACGCCGACCGCTTCCTGGATCCGGAGCACCCGCGCTGGCCCGGACACTGGGCCGCGCCGCCGACGCAGTGGCCCGAGGAGCGGCTCCTGGGAGAGGAGACGCAGCGCGTGATCGACGAGGCGATCGAACGCTTGCCGGCGGCGCAGCGCGCCGTGATCACACTTCGCGACGTCCAGGGCTGGAGCGGCGAGGAAGTCTGTAACGCCCTCGAGCTCACCGAGACCAATCAGAGAGTGCTCCTGCACCGCGCCCGCTCCAAGGTGAGGCGCGCGCTGGAGGAGTACCTCTCGGAGGATCAGTGACGGAAACTGTTGAGCGGCTGAGTTGCCAGGAGCTCGTCGAGCTCGTGACCGACTACCTCGAGAGTGCGCTCTCGGCCGAGCAGAGCGCCCGCTTCGAGGCGCATCTGGAGCCGTGTCGCGGGTGCACCGCGTACGTGGAGCAGATGCGAGCGACGATCGAGCTCGTCGGCCGGCTCACGCCCGAGGACGTCAGCCCCGAGGCTGGGGCCGCGCTGCTCGGCGTCTTCCGCGACTGGAAGAGCTGACCCGCCGGCCGCCATGCGGCTCTTCGTCCTCGCACGCCACGCTCAGTCGACGCTGAACCTCGAGCAGCGGGTGACCGGCGATCCGGCGCTCGACGTGCCACTCACCGAGCAGGGCAGGAAAGAGGCTCGCCTCCTCGGCGCCCAGCTCGCAAACCTGCCGCTGGACGTGTGTATTCACACCCGTTTCCCGCGGACGCGACTGACGGCTGAGATCGTCGTGGCCGGCCGCGACGTGCGAGTGGAGACGGAGCCGCTCTTCGATGACGTCGCAATCGGAGAGCTCGAAGGTTTGGCGGTCGCGGATTACCGTGCCTGGAAGGCGCACCACGCGCGACACGAAGCCTTTCCCGGAGGAGAGAGCCTCGACGCGGCGGCTGATCGCTACGCCCTCGCGTACCGACGCCTCCTGGAGACGAAGCACTCCTCGGTGCTCGTCGTCTGCCACGAGATCCCCATTCGCTACGCGCTCAACGGCGCCGCCGGCTCGGACTCGCTCGACGGGCCCATCCACGAGATACCGAATTCCGTGCCGTTCTGCTTCGACGAAGACGCTCTCGAGCGGGCAGCGGCAGGGATCGAGCGGCTGCGGCACTCCTGAATGTCTGCGGCAGGCGCCATTCGCGCCGTTGCCATCCGGCCGCGCAGGACGCTCAGCGCGGCCGACGGGAAGATCAGCACCGAGACGAGGCCGGCGGCGACGAGCGCCGCCCCGTTCGCTTCGCTCAGGAGGCCGAGGTCCATTCCGATTCGCCCCGCGACGACGAGGAAGCCGAGCGTGGTTGCCTGGAGCAGACCCGCCGCGACGACGGCAGGTGTCTCGACGCTTCCTCTGTAAGTGACAGCAGGTAGGGCGCGCACGGCGAGTAGGGCCGCGACGAAGAGCGGCACCCGCGCGAGGGTCGAACCGTTGCCGAGCGCGTCGATGTCGAGCTGCAGGCCCGCAGTGACGAAGAAGAACGGCACGAAGACCCCGTAGCCAGCGGCCTCCAGCTTCCGGTGGAAGAAGGGGTGCGTCATCATCCGGTCGCGGTCGACCAACTTGAGGACGGCGCCGGCGATGAAGGCGCCGAGGATCGATTCGATGCCGAAGCGGTCGGCAAGGACGACGAAGGCGGCCAGCAGGAGGAAGGCACCGCGCACGCGGATCTGGGCCGTCGTGTCCTGGAGACGGACGAGCATGTCGGTCAGCCGCCGAGAGCGCTCGGCGCCGAGGATGGCAAGCCCGACGGCCGCTGCGAAGACAGCGAAGAGGCCGAGCAGGATCGCGCGCGTTGCGGTGCTGCCGGACTCGGCCGAGAAGAAGAGCGACAGGAGGACGATCGTCGCCACGTCCGCAATCGTCGCCCCGGCGAGCACGAGCTGTCCGAGTTGAGATCCGCTCTCCCCAGCGTCCTTCAGGACTGGGATGACGACCCCCAGCGAGGTCGCCGAGAGCATGATCGCGAGCAGGAGCGGAGACTTGGCGAAGCCGGCAGCATGGAAGGCGAAAGCGGCGGCAAGCGCGAGCGCGAAGGAGAGGACGAAACCGAGCAGCGACTCCGAGCAGGCGGCCCCGCAGACGGTCGAAGTCGACCTCGAGCCCGGCAAGCAGGAGCAGGAACGCGAGGCCGAGCAGCGACAGCGTCCGCACCGGCGAGTCCACCTCCGCCCAGCCGAGCACCGAGGGGCCGACGAGGATCCCGCCCACGAGCTCGAGCACGACGGCGGGCAGCGGCGCGCGGGGCAGGAGGCCGAGAAGGAGCGGCGCCAGAAACGCGATTGCCGCCACGACGAGCACGCTCGTAAACGACAAGCTCACTCCGCACCGTCCTGCTCGACCGCCGAACGTTACTGAGCTGACCGCAGGAATCAGGCTCGGACGGCATCTATTGAGACGAGCCGGGTGACGGCTTCTTGCCGGCGAAGGCAATTGCGGCATTGCAGCCGGCAAACGCCGCGGGGTTCGCCCGGCTCTACCCTTCGTGCCGCGCATGCGCGTCGTCACGATCATGCTCGGCACGATCGCTCTCACCGGCGGCGCAGGATTGCCGACGTGGGGACGAGGCGCCCCGCTGCCGGTCCCGCGCGGGGAAGTGGCGGCCGCGCTCGTAGGCAGGCAGATCTACGTCGTCGGGGGCTTCACCGCCGACGGACAGAGGTCGCCGCGAGTCGACGCGTACTCGCCCGCCGGGGGCAGCTGGCGCCGGGTGCCCGACCTGCCGCTGCCCGTCGACCACGCGATGGCGGCCGGCTACCGGGGCAAGCTCTACGTCGTCGGCGGTTACGGGCCCGGAAGGTCACCCCTGTCGACGCTCTTCGCGTATTCGGGCGGCTCCTGGACGAGGCTGGCGCCGATGCCCGAGCAGCGCGCCGCGGGCGGAGCGGCGGTCGTGAACGGAAAGCTGTACGTCGCCGGCGGCGTGGCTTCGTCGATGAGCGCCCAGCCGAGTCTGGCGCTCCGGCTGGCGAGGTCGACGCTCGTCTACGACATCGCCCGCAATCGCTGGGCTACGCGCCGAGGGCCGACGCCGCGCGAGCATCTCGGCGTGACCGCGCTCAGCGGGCGTGTCTACGCCCTCGGCGGACGCACAGCCGGATTCGACACCAATCTCGCACTGCTCGAGGTCTACAACCCACAGACCGGCAAGTGGAAGCGGCTGCCGCGGCTTCCCGGCAAGCGCGGCGGGACCGGGGCGGCAGGCGTCGGCCACTCGGTCGTGTCGGTCGGCGGGGAGTCGCCGCCCGGGACGATCCGCACTGTCTATCGCTTCGACGTCAGGCGCCGCCGGTGGAGCAAGCTTCCGAATCTGCCGACACCCCGGCACGGGCTGGGCGTCGTCGCGGTCGGCCACCGTGTCTACGTGATCGGCGGCGGCACGACGCCCGGCCTCTCCGTCAGCTCGGCGAACGAGTTCCTGACGATTCGATAGGCAGCCCGCTCGCGACCACGCGGCGCCCGCCCGACTGGTAAACGACATCCACGCTGTCGTTCTGCCGGTACGTGCCCGCGACGCCCAGGAAGAGGGAGAGCCAGCGCCAGAAGCCGAGCCTCCCCTCGTGGGCGAGGCGACGCTCGAAGACGAGCGCTCCGTCCTCGACCTCGAAGTCACTTCCGGGTTGTTGCCGGACGCCGTTCAGGTAGACCTCGAACGGCTCCGTGACCTCAGCGGGAAGGGTGACCCGCGCCTGCTCAAGCATGCGACACCCGGCTCAATGTGGCCCTCCCGGAGGCACCTTCATAGAATGCCAGCGCCTTGCGCCGGAAGCTCCTTGTCGCTTCGCTGAGCCTCCTAGCGCTGACGCTCGTCTTTGCGGGGAGCGCCGTCGCCGGCAACGGCGGCATCGCTCCTCCGGCGCGCTCGCCGAACGCGGAGGGAATCAGGGATCTGCACTGGGTCCTGCTCTCGATTACCGGCGGAATCTTCGTGCTGGTCGAGGGTGCCCTCCTCCTGTTCGTCTTCCGTTTCCGAAGCCCCGATCGCAGGCGTGACGTCGAGGGCCCGCAGATCCGCGGGCACCAGCGGCTGGAACTGATCTGGACGGCGATTCCCGTTCTCATCGTCGCCGCGATCATCAGCGTCGTCTTCTACAAGCTCGGCGGCATCAAGAACGTGCCCTCAGCCGGCGCGGCGGGCCCGAAGATGACCGTGAAGGTCGAGGGGCGCCAGTTCTACTGGCGCTACACCTACCCGAATGGAGCGGTCTCGGTGAACGAGCTCCGCGTCCCGGCCGGAAGGCCCATCGAGCTCGAGATCACCGCGCCGGCAAACGACGTCGCCCACAGCTGGTGGGTCCCGGCGCTCGCCGGCAAGACGGACGCGATCCCGGGCAAGACGAACCGAACCTGGTTCCTCGCGAACGATCCGGGCACCTACAAAGGGCAATGCGCCGAGTTCTGCGGCGTCCAGCACGCGCTCATGGTCGCCAGCGTCCGAGCAGTGCCGGAGGCCGAGTATGAAAGGTGGGTTTCCGCCCAGCTGACGGCGGGCGCGGAGCTCGGAAAGCAGACATTCGAGGGCGCGTGCGGTCCCTGCCACGGGCTCAGCGGCAAGGGCCTGATCGGGCCGCCTCTCCAAGGCAACGCAACCCTGGCGCAGCGCGACCGGCTCATTCAGCTGCTCCGGAACGGGAAGAACGCGATGCCCCCGGTCGGCCGCGGGTGGAACGAGCGGCAGCTGAACGCACTCGCCGAGTACGTCAAGCAGAGGTTCGCGAGTGGCGGTTAGGGCAGAGACCCCCGCCTATCCGCTTCCGTGGCATCGGGGCCTGGTGACGAGCTGGATCACGACCGTCGACCACAAGCGGATCGGGATCCTCTATCTCGTCACCTGCCTCGTCTTCTTCGGTGCAGGCGGCGTCCTGTCGTTGCTCATGCGCACCCAACTCGCGCAGCCGAACGAGCACTTCCTCACGCGCGACTCCTACAGCGAGGTCTTCACGCTGCACGGGACCGCGATGGTCTTCCTCGTCGTCGTCCCCATCCTGGCCGGCTTCGGGAACTTTCTCGTCCCGCTGATGATCGGCGCGCGCGACGTCGCCTTCCCGCGCCTGAACGCGCTCTCCTACTGGCTCTTCCTCTTCGGCGGCCTCACCCTCTTCTCGAGCTTCTTCGCGTCCGGCGGTGCTCCCAAGACCGGCTGGACGATCTACGCGCCGCTCTCGGAGCGGCTTGGAGGCGACGGGGTCGACTTCCTCATCCTCTCGCTCCACATCCTCTCGATCTCCTCGCTGCTCGGCGCCATCAACTTCGTCGTCACCATCCACCGGCTGCGCGCCCCGGGGATGACCTGGATGCGGGTCCCGCTGTTCGTGTGGTCGATCGACGTCTATGCAGCGCTGCTGATCGTCGTGCTGCCTGCGCTCTCGGCCGGACTCACCCTCCTGCTCCTCGACCGCCACACGGGCACGAACTTCTTCGACCCCTCGGCCGGGGGGAACGCCGTGCTGTGGCAGCACGTCTTCTGGTTCTTCGGGCACCCCGAGGTCTACGTGATGATCCTGCCCGTGATGGGGATCATCTCGGAGGTGATCCCCGTCTTCTCCCGCAAGCCGATCTTCGGCTACACGGCGATCGTCTTCTCGACGGTGGCGATCGGCTTCTACTCGCTGCTCGTGTGGGCGCACCACATGTTTACCGTCGGGCTGGCCACGCCGCTGCTGGGCTTCTTCATGATCTCGTCGATGATCATCGCCGTCCCCACCGGCGTGAAGATCCTGAACTGGCTGGCGACGACCTGGCGCGGCAACCTGATCTTCGACACCCCGATGCTGTTCGCGCTGGGCTTCATCGCGCTCTTCACGATCGGCGGACTTTCCGGGATCTTCCTCGCTACGTTCCCCTTCGACTGGCAGGCTCAGGACTCGTACTTCGTGGTCGCCCACCTGCACTACGTGCTCTTCGGCGGCTCGATGTTCGGGATCTTCGCCGGGCTCTACTACTGGTGGCCCAAGATCTTCGGACGTCTGCTGGACGAGAAGCTCGGGAAGTGGCACTTCTGGCTGCTCTTCATCGGCTTCAACCTCGCGTTCTTCCCGCAGCACATGCTCGGTTTGCTCGGCATGCCGCGGCGGATCTACACGTATGACCAGGGCGGCGCCTGGGAGGTCTACAACACGATCTCGACCGTCGGCGCGTTCGTGATGGCCGCTGGGATCCTCGTCTTCGTCGGCAACGTGCTCTGGACGCGCAAGCGGGCGGGCACACGGGCCGGGAACGATCCTTGGCTCGGCGACACGCTCGAGTGGTACACGACCTCGCCGCCTCCTCCGCACAATTTCGACAAGGTTCCTTACGTGACGAGCGCGCGACCTCTGCGAGACCTGCGCCGGCGGATCTGGGAGCGGCGCGTATGAGGCCGAGTCCCTGGCTGCGCCTGACGGCGCTCGGCGGCGGCGCAGCGACGCTGCTCGCGGTCGTCTCCGGCGCGGTCGGGCTCGGCGCAGGCCACCGGATACTGGCCGCGCTCGCGCTGCCTCCGCTCGCCGCGGTCGCTGCGGCCGCGTGGGTCACGTACCGCAGGCTGCTCGCTCCGGCGGTGGCCGCCCTTGTCCTCTTCGGCCTCGCGGCCGCCGTTACGGCTCCAGGTCTCCACCTTGCCCTCGCGGCCGTTGCCTTCTCGGCCTCCGTCATCGTCGCTGCTCTGACCTTCAAAGGCGAGTCGGTCCCGGCCGGCGCTCCGCGCGACTACCTGACGCTGACGAAGCCGCGGATCATGACCCTGCTGCTTCTGACCGGCTTCTGCGGGATGCTCGTGGGCGCGCGAGGACTGCCAGGGCCAGGGCTGATCATGGCGACGATGGCCGGACTTGCTCTTGCCTGCGGAGGAGCGAGCGCCCTCAACCACGTCCTCGATGCCGACATCGACCGGCTGATGGGGAAACGCACGCGCTCGCGTCCGGTCGCGGCAGGGCGCATTCCGGCGCCCTATGCGCTCGAGTTCGGGCTTGCGCTATCGGCGCTCTCGTTCGCCCTGCTCGCCGGCGTCGTCAACCCGCTGACCGCCCAGCTCGCACTCGTCGGGAACCTCTTCTACGTGCTCGTCTACACGCGGCTGCTGAAACGGTCGACTCCGCAGAACATCGTCATCGGCGGTGCGGCGGGAGCGGTGCCTCCGCTCGTCGGCTGGGCGGCCGCGACCGGAAGCCTGACCCTGCCCGCGCTCGTCCTCTTCGCCGTCGTCTTCCTCTGGACGCCGCCGCACTTCTGGGCGCTCGCGCTGCTCATCAAGCGGGATTACGCGGCCGCGGGGGTGCCGATGCTGCCCGTCGTACGCGGCGAGGACGAGACCGCGCGCCAGATCGTGCTCTACACAGCGGCGCTCGTCGTCTTTACGCTCGCCCCGGCCCTCTGGGGAATGTTCGGTCTCGTCTACCTCGTCTCGGCGGCCGCGCTCGGCGTCGCCTTCCTCTGGCTCGCTTGGCGATTGCGGCGCGAACGAACGCCCGCGCGCGCGCGATTGCTCTTCCACTACTCGCTGGCGTACCTCGCGCTGCTCTTCGTCGCCATGGCCCTTGACGCGGTGCTCGCATGACCGAGCAAATCCCCGAGCCCTACCGGCCGCAGTCGGAGCACCTTCCCCGTGAGGCGACCTATGAGGAGGAGCGGAGCCACGTGCTCTTCGGACTCGGCCTCTTCGCGATCTTCCTGCTGCTGTTCGCGGGAACGATCGGGGTCGCGCTCGTCTACCTCGCGCTCGACTAAGCCTGTTCAATCCCAGCCGTTTTCGAGCAGCTCGCGCACCTCCTCGACCCCCGCCTGCCAGATGCGCAGCATCTCCTCGTCCGAGTGCTGATAAGCCCCGCCGAAGGAGCCGTCCCCGACGATCCTGCGGAACTCGACTGGATCGTGGACCGAAGCCTCCACGGGCGGCTTCGGCTCGCTCGGAAGCTCGACCCCGGGCAGCCGCGTCCACGGGAAGTTCTCCATCCACGATGCGTGCGAGCCTTCGGGATCGATCTCGCGGACGACCTCCATCACGCGCGGGCTGTCCCACCAGTCGTGGTAGCGGACGCGCGCATCGATGTGCTGCGCGCCCCACTGTGAGGCGGCCGACCGTGCCGGTGTGTTCCCGCCGTGGCCGTTGACGATGAGAATGCGGCGGAACCCCTGACCACTCAGCGAGTCGAGCAGGTCGGTGACGACGGCGATGAAGGTCTCGACCCGCAGCGTCGGGCTGCCGGGATAGGCGGCGAAGCGCGGCGTGATCCCGTAAGGCAACACCGGCAGGACGGGAACTCCAAGCGGTTCAGCGGCCTCGACCGAGACTCGCTCGGCGAGGATGTTGTCGGTCCCGAGCGAGAGGTAGGCGTGCTGCTCGGTCGACGCGATCGGCAGCACGACGCGGTCGTCGCGCTGGAGATAGTCCTCCAGCTGCATCCAGTTACAGTCGTGAACTCTTATGGGCGCCGAGCGTAGCGGGATCTTCCTAGCGAAACCGGAGCAGCCCGCGACGGGCATCCGGCTCGCGGTGAAGGACCTCTTCGACACAGCCGGCCTGACGACGACCTACGGCTCGATCGTCTACGCCGAGCACGTGCCGGACCGAACCGCCGAGGCGGTCGGCCGCCTCGAGGCCGCCGGCTACGCGAATGTCGGCAAGACGAACCTGCACGAGTTCGCGTACGGCATCACGTCGGCGAACCCGCACTTCGGAACCGTGCCCAACCCCGCCTTCCCCGGGCGGATGGCGGGCGGTTCGAGCGGAGGCTCGGCGGCCGCGCTCGCGGCGGGGGTGGCCGACGCCGCGCTCGGCACTGACTCCGGGGGCTCGATCCGGATCCCAGCCGCCTGCTGTGGAATCGTCGGCTTCAAGCCGAGCTTCGGACTCGTCTCTCTCGAGGGCGTCTTCCCGCTGGCGCCGAGCTTCGACCACGTCGGACCCATGGCTCGAACAGTGCGCGCGTGTACAGAGATGCTGCAGGTGCTCGCTGATGGGTTCGAGCCGGCTCCCCTGGAGTCGCTGGAGGAGGTCGAGGTCGGCGTCGCCTGGCTCGAGCTCGCCGACCCACTCGTGCGCGCGCGTGTGCAGGCAGCGGCGGAGCTCTTTCCGCGACGGCGAGAGCTCGACTTCCCGCTGGCCGAGGAGATCGGACCTGTCTTCATGCGGGAAGTCGCCGACGTCCACCGCGAGCTCTTCGCCGAGTTTGCGGACTCCTACGGGGAGAACGTGCGCACGAAGATCGAGCTTTGTCTCGCAGTCACGGACGCCGAGTACGAGCGGGGGCTACGAATCCGGGCCGACTACAGGGAACGTGCGCAGCAGGCCGTCGAGGGGGTCGATCTCGTGCTGACGCCGACCCTCGGGTTCGTGGCGCCCAAGCTGCCCGTCGACGACCTCGAGATCCGGGTGCGAACGATCCGCCTCACGTACCCCTTCAACGCCCTGGGGTGGCCGGCGCTGGCGCTGCCGGCGGGGCCGGCCGAGGACGGCCTCGCTGCCTCGGTGCAGCTGGCTGCGCCCGCAGAAGGAGATGCGCTCGTGCTGGCGGTGGGAGCGCTCTTGGAGCACGAGCTGCACGCCTCGGTTTCAGAGATCGTCAGTCGCTAGCCGCCAAGGCGGCCGCTTCGTAGACGGGGTCGCGGCCGAACTCGTCGAGCTCGGCGGAGAGCAGATCGCTCGCACTCTGCTGTCGGCGCGGCGCCGGGCACGGGTCTCCGTCAACGGCAACGTCGTCCAGCTCCTCCGCCCGCTCATGCGCCAGGTCAAGGGCGCGGTCGAGGCGCGAGCGCAACCAGCCCACCAAAAGCGAGGCCTCGGCGATCGGGCCTCGCACGTGCAGCTCGCGGGCCTCGTCGATTCCGGGCCACAGCCCTGCCAGCGCGCGGCGCCAGGGCTCGGTGCGCCGCCAGGCGATGTCGGAGCAGGCCGCCCGGTCGAAGGGCAGCTCGCTGTAGGCGCCAGGCACGTCCGGCCATTCGCGCGAGTCGACGACGAAGCGATCGCAGACGTCGAGCAGCTGCTCGGCCTCCGGCGCGCCGAACAGGGGGCGGCCGCGCCAGCGCAGGAAGACGGGCAAGCCGGAGACGAGCAGGGGAATGACGATGCTCGCCGGCGCCCTGGTCAAGCGGCCCCGAACGCGCAACTCGATCACCTCGGCCGCGATGTGCCTCCGCTGGGCGCCGAGTGGGAAGGCGAGCACCGACACCTTCGCGTCGATGCTGTCCGGGCCCCTGGGCTCGGGAAAGAGCAGGATCACGCGCGAAGGGTGGTGCTCGCCAAGGCCCGCGAGAGTCTCGACCGCCGCCTCGCGCCATTCTTCCGGCACCCAGGCGAGATGCGTCATGACGCTCGTCCGCAGATCGGGGCCTTCGGTCTCGTGCGCGGATCGGCTTCGCAAATCGCTCAGCGCGCGCTCGACATCGCCGATGTCGACATCCTCGCCCGTCCATTCCTCGGCATGGACGTGCGTGGCGCTCATTGCCGGAGCCACTCCCTGCCGTCTCGACGCATCAGATCCTCGGCGCTCGGCGGCCCCCACGTGCCGGCGGCGTAATTGGGGAAGGCCGGCCGGTCACGCTTCCAGGCGGCGACGATCGCGTCGACGAGCGCCCACTGCTCCTCGACCTCGTCCGAGCGCGTGAAAAGCGTTTGATCGCCGAGCATGGCGTCGAGCAGGAGGCGCTCGTAGGCCTCGGGCAGGTCGGTCCGGAAGGCGCCGCCGTACATGAAGTCCATGTGGACCGTGCGGATCCTCATGCCTTGCCCCGGAACCTTCGCGCCAATCGCAAGCGAGACGCCCTCGTCGGGCTGGACGTGCACGAGCAGGAGATTCGGCCGGAGCTCCTCGGTCGCGGCCTCCTCGAAGGGCGGATGCGGCGCGCGCTTGAACTGAATGCCGATCGTCGTCTCGCGGCGGGGAAGCCGCTTTCCGGTCCGCACGTAGAACGGCGTATCGGCCCAGCGCCAGTTGTCGACGAAGAGCTTGGCCGCGACAAAAGTCTCGGTCGTCGAGGTCTGCGCAACGCCTTCCTCCTCGCGGTAGCCGGGCACCTCCTTCCCCTCGACGTAGCCCGGCCCGTACTGCCCGCGGACGATGTGCTTCGGCCCCGGTGTGTGCATCGCCTTCAGCACTTTCACCTTCTCGTTCCGCACCGAATCGGCGGTGAAGTCGATCGGCGGCTCCATCGCAGTCAAGGCGACGAGCTGGAGCATGTGGTTCTGGAAGATGTCGCGGATCGCGCCGGCCTGCTCGTAGAAGGCGGCGCGACCCTCGATGCCCAGCGACTCGGCAACGGTGATCTGGATGTGGTCGATGAACTGGCGGTTCCAGATCGGTTCGAAGATCCCGTTCGCGAACCGCAGCGCGAGCATGTTCTGAACCGTCTCCTTGCCGAGATAGTGGTCGATCCGGAAGACCTCTTCCTCGGTGAAGTAGCGGCTGATTTTCTCCGTCAGCTCACGCGCAGAGGCGAGGTCGTGCCCGAACGGCTTCTCGACGATGAGCCGCGTCCAACCGTCCGTTTCGCGCCGCTGGCCGCACCCCTCGACGATCGGATCCATCACCGCCGGCGGGACGGCCAGGTAGTAGACGCGGTTTCCCCGTGTGCCGCGTTCCTCGTCGAGCTGCTTCAGGAGCACGACGAGCCGGTCCTGGCCGCTCTCGTCGGCGAAATCCATGGGGATGTAGTGCGTTGCCTCGGCGAGCCAGTCCCAGACCTCTTGCTCGAAGTCGTCGTGGCCGAACTCGCGTACCGCGTGCTCCATCCGGTCGCGGAACTCGTCGTCCGTCCAGTCGGACCGGGCCGCGCCGACAACGGCAAACCGTTCAGGGAGCAGCCGCCTGTAGGCGAGCGAATACAGGGCCGGGAAGATCTTGCGGCGGGTGAGGTCGCCGGAGGCGCCGAAGACGACTAAGGCGCAGGGCGAGGGCGTCCGCTGGGGGCCGAGACCGACGAGCAGCGGATTCTCGACCAGCTCGGTCATCGAGACGTGGACTCCGCTTTGACGGCGTGACCGCCGAACTGCTCCCGCAGGGCCGCATTGATCTTGGCCGCGAACGACTCGTCCTGGCGTGAGGCGAAGCGCGCAAAAAGCGCCAGGGTGATTACGGGTGCGGGCACGTCCTCGTTGATCGCCTCGAGGACCGACCAGCGGCCCTCGCCCGAATCGTCGACATAGCCGGCGATGTCGGCCAGATCGGCGCCGTGCGTCTCGAAGGAAGCGCGCAGGAGCTCGAGCAACCACGAGCGAACGACCGACCCGTAGCGCCAGATCCCGGCGATCTGCTCGAGATCGACGTCGAACTCGGAAGCGTGCATGATCTCGAACCCCTCGGCGTAGGCCTGCATGAGGCCGTACTCGATCCCGTTGTGGACCATCTTCACGAAGTGCCCCGCGCCGGGAGGGCCGACGTGCGCCCAGCCGTCCTCGGGAGCGAGCGACTGGAAGGCCGGCTCCAGCAGCCGGATCGGCTCTTCCGTACCCCCCGCCATCAGGCAGAACCCTTCGTCCAGACCCCAGACCCCGCCTGAGACGCCGACGTCGAGGAAGTGGATGCCCTGCTCCGCGCCCTCTTGGTTGCGCCGCTTCGAGTCGTGGAAGTTCGAGTTGCCGCCGTCGACGAGCACGTCGCCGGCCTCGAGGATCGCCAGCAGCTCCTTAACCGTGTTCTCGGTGATCTCCCCGGCGGGGATCATCATCCAGACGGCCCGCGGCGGCTCGAGTTGAGCGGCGAGCTCCTTCAGCGAGGAAGCCGTCGCCTCGACCTTCGGGTCGTACGTCTGGACGGTGTGCCCGGCACGGCGGAGCCGCTCGGTCATTCCGGAGCCCATGCGCCCGAGGCCGACCATTCCGAGCTTCATAGATCGCCCAGTCTCACACGACAGACACTGCGGCCGCGTTCCTTGAGAGCGTCGAGATCGCCGGCGGCCTGGGCCGCAATCAGGCGCCGAAACCCGAAGTCCCGCCCTGGGATCTCGAGCTCCTCGCCGAAGTCGTCGACGACCTGGAGTGCGAGCACGGTGTTCGGCCCGCCCTTGTGCAGCTGGCCGGTCGAGTGCAGGTACCGCGGACCGAGCCCTCTCGTCACGACACAGCCGGTCTCGCGCGCCCGCTCGACGAGCGGGTCGAGCTCCTCTTCACGCGCCGGGTCGATGAAGGCCTGGATCGCGACGTACTGCGGCGGCTCGGCATCCGCGAGCAGCTCCTCGACCGAGCTCTCCGGGGCGGGATCGACGCCGTCCTTCACGCGCTCCAGGATGGCGGCGGTGCGGTCCTTGGCCGCCTGCACGTCGGGCTGGTTGAACGGGTTGATCGCCAGCATCGAACCGGCGACAGCGGTCGCGAACTCCCAGCGGAAGAACTCCGCACCGAGGTCGTAGGGATCGTCGAGCCGCACCCGTCCGTGCTGGCGATCGGCCCCCGTTGGATCTTCACCGGGAGCGGGGACGAGGCCCTTGCCCTGCTTGCCTGTCGACTCGGCCACGAGCTGCTCGGCCCAGAGCCCGAAGCCGCCGGGCGTCTCGTCGATGCAGACCTTGTCGCGGCCGTCGTACCACTCCTCGCCGAGCTGAAGCCCGAACGCTAGGCCCGGGTTGTCGTCGCCGAGACGGCACCATTGAGCCATCGCCTCCGCCCGCTCGAGCAGCGCTCGAATGTCGAGGTCCATGAGCATCGCCGGCACCATTCCGAAGGGGGAGAGCGCGGAGTAGCGGCCCCCGATCGTCGGCTCACCGCCCACGACCCAGGCGAACCCTCGTTCCCGGGCGAGCTCCTCGAGCTCGGTGCCGGGATCGGTGACTGCGGCGAAGGTCCCCGCGCGGTCGAAGAAGTAGTCAAGCTGGCAGCGCGTCTCGAGCGTCGTCCCCGACTTGGAGGCGGCCACGAACAGCGTGCGCTCGAGGTCGAGTTGCTCCCCGAGACGGCGGATCGCAGCCGGATGGGTCGTATCGAGGACGTGTAGGCGATCGATCCCGAAGGTGCGGCGCAGGACCTCGGGCGCGAGGCTATGCGGTCGACGAGCTCGACGGGCTCGAGCGAGCTCACGCGGGTTCCTGGGGCGCCGCTGGCGGTGCGGGGCCGGAGGGAACAGTGCTCATTAGCACGGGCCCGGAGAGCACCGTGCCGCCAGCGGCGTCAGGCCGGCGCGGAGCCCGGCTTCGCCGGGCGGGAGCGGCGGCCGGCCAGGGACGCGCGGTCACGAGAGGAAGTCGAGGACGACCCGGTCGAACTCAGCCGGCCGCTCGAGGCTGGGGATATGCGCAGCGCGGGGAATCGAAGTGCGCTGCGCGTCAGGAATCTGCTCCGCGAGTGAGTTGGCGATCGACTTTATGTCGTCGCGGTCTTCGTCGCCTGTGAGAACGAGCGTCGGCGCGCGCACTTCCCCGAGACGCTCCAAGAGGTCCGGGACGAGCAGCTCCTCGCGCGCATTCTCGCCGACGGCCAGCTGCAGCTCGAGCGCGCGCCGCTGCATCTCGCCGACGCGTGCGCGTAGATCCGCGTCGACGTCTTTTGCGGATCGGTGCGGGCCGTCGACCCACATCCGCAGGTCCACCTCGACTGCCGCATCGAGATCGCCGCGTTCTAGGGCAGCTTTCCCCTCGGCCCAGCCGGCCTGCGTCTCCTCCGACCACGCGTGCCCCGGCAGGCCGGGGTTCATGAGCACGAGCTTCTCGATGCGGTCGGGCTGCGCGACGGCTGCCTCGAGCGCGACCCGTCCACCCAGCGAACCACCGACGAGCGAAGTGCGCTCGAGGCCGAGCTCGTCCAGCAGACTGACGAGATCGCGGGCGTGGGAGAAGACACCCGGCTCGATCGGCGAGCGGCCGAAACCACGCTGGTCGAAGCGGATCGTACGATGCGAGCGGGGAAACGTCTCCCATTGCGGATCCCACATGCGGCTGTCGGCGATCGCCTCGTGCACCAGTACGACGGCGGGCCCGGCACCCGCCTCCTCCCGGTAGAGCCCCGTCACGCTCCGACTAGCTGGCCGCGCTTGGCCGCGATGCC
>WNGA01003446.1_pt1 | contig 23700 bp, 21 predicted proteins | sample 5400061 | NCBI WGS metagenome assembly WNGA01 (sample SAMN13153366, study PRJNA577476) | soil metagenome | isolation source: 100 cm soil or saprolite under grassland replicate 2 | place: USA:California | collected 2016-06-15
GTGCGATCGGGATGGGGAGGTGTTCGAGCACTTGTCGTCACAGGAACTCGACATCCGGTTCGGGTCGGAGCAGACATTCGAACAACCCTTCACGGACTGCCAGGGGGGGCTGTGCGCATACGTGTTCGCCGCGGCGGACTTGGACGGCGATGGCCGTGACGAGCTCGTGATCGACGTGAGCAGCTCCGGCGCGACGGGCCTTCTCGAGTTCTATCGGGTCGATACGGATGGTCTCCGCCCGCTCGTTATCGCAGAGCCGGCCGACCCTCCGTATGTCGAGCCGGGACCGGCGATCCTCGGCGGCGGGTTCGACTCCGTTCTCCAGAGCCCGGTCGTGTGCAAGGTGAATGACGACGGCACGCGACAGCTCGTCTCGATCCATGCCGAGAACGTCGGTGACAGCCTCAGTGGCCCGTGGAAGGTACACACCACGATCATGGCCCTGCACGGTGAGCAGCTCGTCGTCAACTCGACGAGCGACTCGAGATCGAGCTTCCAGGAGGCTTCCTCGATACCACGCTTCTCCGAGGACTCGCCGTTCGAGAACGGGTGCTCCTGATGCTTCATGGCTCATGGCCGCCCCCGGCGAACAGGTTCGGAAGGTCCACCTTGTCGAGGATCGCCTGGTAGCGCGGATCGTCCGCCACCGGCGAGAGGCCCCAGTAATTGATGAACGGCATCATCGGGTCGGCGACGACCAGCGCCTCCTCGAGCATACCCACCGTCTCGTCTACGTCATCGAGCCCCATCCGAGCGACGGCGAGGATGAACGGTGAGAAGTAGCCGTTCCGTTTCTCCTCGAGCATCTTGTCTGCCTCGGCGGTTGCCTCGGCCACGTCGCCGGTCGCCGTGAGCGCTCGGACGAGGAACGCGCGGGCATATGGACTGGTGGGATCGCACTCGACGGCCCTTCGGATCCACTCGAGGGCTAGCTCCGGCTCGCCGAGCCCGAGGTGCGCGACGCTCGTCGGCCAGTGGATGTGCGCGGACCTCGGATGCACCTTCGCCGCCTTGTGGCCCAAAGCGGCGGCCTCCTCATGCCGACCGAGATGCGTCAAGACGACCAGATAGAGCCACGACGATTCGTGTGCCAGCGGGTCGAGGTCGAGCGCGGCGGCCGCCTGCGCCACGGCTTCGTCCTCGCGGCCGAGCCGAGCGAGCAGCAAGCTGAACCACGAACGGGCCTGCGCGTTGCCGGGACTCAGCTCGATCGCCCGACGATAGTGCTGCTCTGTGGCTTCCCAGTCCCAGTCCGCGTACTGCGCGATCAGCCCGAGCGTGAGGTGAGCCTCCGTCAGGTTGGGCTCGAGGGCGATCGCACGATGGGCCTCTTCCTTGGCGGCTGGGAAGACCTCGTCCGGGGGTAGGTATCCGAAGATCGTGGAGTAGGTGCGGACGATCGCCAGCCATGCGACCGCCTTCCCGAACCCCGGGTCCATCGTCACCGCTCGCTGGAACAGCTCGGCGGCCTGGCGGAACCCCTCTGCGGTCTGCTGGTGCCAGTGATACCTCCCCTGCAGGAAGGCGTCGTAGGCGTCCATGCTCGCCGTGTGGCGCGGCACCGCGATCACTGGCCGGCGATCGAGCTTGCTCTTGAGCGCCGACGCGATCGCCTGAGCGACCTCCTCCTGGATGGCGAAGATGTCTTGGCGCTCCCGATCGTAGCGGCCGGTCCACAGTTGGTAGCCATCGGCAACGTCGACGAGCTCGGCGGTGATCCGGATACGCTCGCCGGCCCGGCGCACGCTTCCGTCGACGACGGCCTCGGCTCGAAGCTGACGACCGATCTCGCGAACGTCGCTCACCTGCTCGCGCAGCGCGAACGCGGAGGTCCGCGAGATGACCCGAAGCCCCTCGACCCGTGCGAGCGCGTAGATCAGATCCTCGGTGAGCCCGTCCGCGAAGAACCGGTCCTCGTCGTGCGGCCCGACGTGCTGGAAGGGAAGCACCACCACGGAGGTCATCACCGCCGCCTTGCCGGCTCTATCCTCACTCCCGGAGGGCACCACGACCAGGCTCGGGTCGTGCACCAGGATCCGCTCCTCGAGTTGTCGGATGTCGAGACCGGGATCGATGCCGAGCTCTTCGCTCAGCGTGCGTCGTAACCGCTGACACGTCCTGAGCGCGTCGGCCTGACGTCCCAACCGATACTGAGCGATCATCAGCTGTCCGAAGAGCCGCTCTCGGAGCGGGTGCATCCCCGTCAGCTTCTCGAGCTCGGCGACGACTTCTGCGTGCCGTCCGCAGATGAGATCCGCTTCGATGCGCTCCTCGACCGCGTCCAACCGCAGGTTCTCGAGGCGCGTCGCCTCGATCGACACGAACGGATGGTCGGCGACGTCCCCGAAGGCCTCGCCCCGCCAGAGGGAAAGCGCGTCACGCAGCAATCGCGACGCTCGATCGGGCCGTTCTGAGCGCGAGGTCCGGGCCTCGTCGACGAGCCGCTCGAAGCGGATCGAATCGATGTCTTCGGCCGCTGCGTCCAGGACGTATCCCCCCTGAACGGTATGGAGGACGGTCGCGCCGCCATCGTGCAGGGCGTCCCGCAGCTTCGAGATGTGGTAGCGGACCGTCTTCACCCCGCTCGCCGGGGCACCCTGCGGCCACACCTCCGTGAGGATCCTGTCCGGCGAGAGCGTCCGGCCAGCGTGGATGACGAACAGGGCCAGTAGCGCACGCTGCGTGGGGCTGGCGAGCCGGATCACCCGGCCGTCACGGACCCCCTCGACCGGCCCAAGCACCCGGAACTCCATCGCAGCCGCCTCCTCGGCGGACAGAGTGCAGACGGTACGCGGGCGCACGGACCGCATGCAAGCGGCGTTAGGGCAGACCTAACCACTTCCTAACCCCTCCCTTGCCTAGTCAGCGACGGCGCTTAACCGGTGGGCACGACGATGTACGCCTCGGCGGCGAACCCGATGCCGTCGGGAAGGGAGGTGCTTCCGATGATGCGACCGCGAACCCTCAGGCGTCTCGCTGTTGCGGCGACGGCGTCCGCTTGGCTCGCTTTGTCCGGCGCTGGCCCGGCGTCGGCCGACCCGGGCGTGAACTTTCCTGAACAGCCAGGGGATCGGTTGGTCCAGGGCTGCCTGTCGATCGCCACGAATCCGGATCGCGCCCTCAACTTCGTCACGGGTGAGCAGCACATGTCGAACACCGCGGCGGCGATCCTCATCGCGCAGTACGCCGACGCGTGCCTGGAGTAGTGCCAGGCTCTTCGGAGGGGTACGCCCGCTTGCTCCGGCAGTGATCCGGGAGGGGATGCTGCACGCACGGTCGGACGGACGACTGGTCTCATCAATGAGTACGAGATCGCCGCGTGATCGCGAACGGAGCGAGCTCTCGGCACCGACTGGCTAGAATGAGGCACCCGCTGAAGGGGAATCACACGCCGAGGAAGGCGTAAGCCTGATGGTGCCCACGTCCGGGGGGCCCCTGGAATCGCCTGAGGGAGCTCCCGGCACCCTGCCCGCCGCTCCGCCAACCCCACGACCCGGAGGGCTCCGCCTCTTCCGGCTGGCCACCCCGCGCGCCGCGGTGGCGGTAGGCCTGTTGCTCCTCGTCGTTGCGCTGGTCGGAGGCCTCGGCGCGTGGCAGCTGGGCCGGACCAGGGATCGAGTCGACCGACTGGCCATCGAGGTGCGCCGGACTCGGGCCGACATCAATCGTCTCCGAGAAGAGCTCGGAGCGATCCAGACCAAAGTCGGTGACATCGCTCGAACTCTCCCGCCCGACGTGCCCGCACTCGTTGACACCGTGAAGGGATCGGTGGTCACCGTCGAGCTTCCAGGACACGGCATCGGCTCCGGGTTCGCCATCGAGGCTGGGCTGCCTCCGGGGTTTCGGACGGCGATTCTCACCAGCGAGCACGTGGTGCACTCTGCCGTGTTCGATCGCCGAGTGGCCGTCCTCGTGACCCAGGGCACCAGGACGTTCCGGGCCCGGTTGGGGAAGAGGGACGAGCAGAACGACCTCGCCCTCCTCTTCGTCAAGCCGGAGCTCACACCGATCCCGTGGTCATCGGAGGAAGGCCACGAGCCGCGGGTCGGGGAGTTGGTCGTGGCCATCGGCAGCCCGCTGGGCCTGGAGCTGAGCACGACCGTTGGGGTGATCTCCAAGCTGTTCTTCCGCGTGATCCAGACCGACGCGGCGATCAACCCGGGAAACTCCGGCGGTCCGCTCCTCAACCGCTACGGCGAGGTGGTGGGGATCAACACGTTTTCGCTTCGGGGCGTCAACGGCCTCGGGTACGCGAACCGTATCGAGCGCGCCTGCGAGGTCCTGGTGAAATGCTGATCGGGCAGGAGGTTCTCCGGTGACCGGCCTCCTCGTACGGCTCAGCGAGGCGGGAAGCGACGAATCTTCCCCTCGAAGACGATGGTGAAGGTCTCGTCCCCGTCGCGGTAGGACAGCTTCTTCGGCACGAAGTCGGGGTCTGCATCGAACACCAGCCAGCCGTCGAAGAGTTTGCTTGGCTTGACCTGCTCCTTCCTGGCGATGAAGAACTCCGGCAGGAGCGCCTCCTCTCGGATGTCGACGACCCGGTGTCGCTCTCCTCTGCGGTCGAGGAGGGAGAAGTTCGCGCGGCGAAGAGTCACCGGTTCATCGGACTTGTTGTAGAAATAGACGTTGAACAGATAGAGGTCGAAGCCACCACTCTCCCAGTCCGAGCACCCCGAGTAATAGGCTCCCGAGTCCTTACCGATTCCGAGATACTGGAAGGCGTTCACGGTGCATTCGTCGTCCCTGGTATCCAGGTAATAGATGCCGAAGTTCAGTCGGTCTCCATAGGCTCTATGTGGGAAGTGCCCCAGGTTCACCTCGCGCCCCGTCCCCGTGGGCGTGGGGGAGGAGGCCGTTCCCGTACCCATAGGTGTGGGTGGTATGGCCTCGGCCTGAGGCTTCGACCGTCCGCCCCCGCCCAGGCTGATAGCCACCGCCACCGCCGCGGTCAGAACGAGGATGCCCACGGACACGACAGCGGGCCAGCGCCAGGACCGGCGGTCGGCCAGGGAGCGGCCACACCGCTCACAGAACCGGGCGCCCTCCGGGTTTTCCGATTGGCAGCTTGGGCACACCGGCATTCGAGGCGCGCTCCCTTACTGGGCCAAGCACTCGGTGGTGGTGCGGTCCCACTCCTCCGAGACGTTGAGAAGATTGCGGTAGCTGCGGGAGGCGTCCACAGGGCCGAACGACGCCGCGAGGTCGATCCACTCGTTGTAGGCGTCACGGCTCACTCGGGCGGCCTTCTGGCATAGGTCGACCTTCCCTTCGAGGTCGTCGTTCTTCTCCCTGTACCCCTCGATGTACGTCTGGCGGGCCCGGAGAAGCTGTTGCTGATCGTCAACCCTGTCGCGAAGCTGGACGGCCTCGCTGGACAGGTCCGCCCGAGAGAGCAGGAGGAAGGCCGCCGCCCCGATGGCAACCACAGCCACGGCCCAACCCCCGAGCAAGAGCGCCATCCCTCTTCGGCTCTTGGTCGGGGCCCGGCGAGACGGAGCCTCCGCCTCGGGCCGCGGAGCTGCACTGTCGCGGGACGACACGGGCGACGGAGGCGCGGGTGGCGGCGGCACGGGCGCCGACAGTTCCGTCAGATTGGTCGTCTCGCCAGTCCCCTGCGCTTCCTGTGGTACGGGAGCAGCTTCCGAGGTAGCACTTGGGTTCTCGGCCAAACGGTCGCCGCAGTTAGTGCAGAAGGTCGCCTCATCGCGATTCTCGGCGCCACACCGAGGACAGTTCATCCTCTTCCCCCCGTCTGTGTAACAGATATTCTTTCCCGGAGCAACGCCCTCAGTTCTGGTCGTCGCTTGGCCGGGCCTTCGGCCGAGCCGAACTGATGCGGCACGCGATCCGGCGAGCGCTGGAGGCGGCTCCGAATGAGGAGGAGGCTCGGCCGCGAGCGGCCGAGCCTCCTCGACGGGATCCTGCCTCAGTCCTTGACGATGCGCACCGTTGTGGCTACCCCGGCGTGGTCTGACGGCCACCAACCCGTGCTGGTTTGGTCGTCGACCTCCTCGCCGATGATCTCGCCCTCGCCGTCGACGCCATCGATGGTACCCACGGCCGAACGCAGGACGTAGTCGACCGTGTGGTCGAGCTCCGTGGGCGGTCCGACCAGGTCATCGCCGAAGCTCGCCGTGTAGTCGGGCACACCTGGCATGGTCTCGGTCCAGACGTCGGTATAGCCGGCGGCGGTCAGGATCTGGTACGAGTCGCCGGTGAAGTCACGTTCGGAGTTGATGTCGCCGGCCAGGACGACGTCGTACGGCGATGTTGCCAGTGTTTCGACCAGCTCGTGCGCCTGGAGCTTGCGGATGTCGACGCTGTACGCCTCGGGCTGCGTGGTCGCGAACCGGATCCACTTACCCCGGAACTGCACGTCGACCGTCGCGTAACCGCGCGTGACGCTGAAGGGCTGGCCGAGGATGGTCAGGTCGATGTCTGCATCGAAGACCGCCGACACCGGATTCGTGACGAACAACGTCTCATCCTCGAGGTCGGCACGCTTGATTATCGCGTTCCGATCTGTGAACCTCACCCAGGTGTCCGGCGTTGCATCTGTCGACATCGGAAGCATACCCGTCAAGAATGGGTTCACGGCGGTGGCTTCGTACGGCGCCCCCCGCTCGGCCAACTCGTCCAGCAGGATCTGAAGGAAGTCGTAACGCGTGGTGAGCGTCCCCGGGGATGGTCCCGTCTGCCAGAGCGCGACCTCCTGGAGTCCAACGAGGTAGGGGTGCTCCTCCACGATCAGGTCTGCGATGGCCTCGGCCCGGATCCGGAAGTCCGTGGCCTGGACGTGTTCCCAGATGTCCCCTGCCATCTCGGGGATAGCTTCCGGCGGCGCCATCAAGAGCGGCGCCAGATTCGCCCCGATATACAGGTTGTACGTGGCGACCCGCAGCCGGCGCTGCGCCTGAGCGGGTGGGGTGTCGGCCATGGCCGGGGCGGCCAGGACGACCGCAAGTGCTGCCGTCGCGAGGACCGCGATGGCCCGGAGCCCCATGTACTTTTGACGTGTTCGAAGCATCTTCCGAACCTCCCTCCTGCTGTCTTGTCCAATGGCCGCATTCTTGCCACCGTCCCGCGCGCTGCCAAGACGGCATCGCACCTATCTCGACCGCCGCCCGGCCCCACTTCCACCTAGGCACTTCCGGAAAGGCTTGGCCGCTCTTGATATGGAGGGTATTGCCGGGCGGCCACTCGGCGGGAAGGACCGCCGGAACTCGCGGGCTTGGTGGGCTGTCCTTTGGGTGTGCGGAGATCACGGGCGACCACTCAGGCATCTCCCCGCGGGGTGGATGAGGAGCACGGCGCCCAGTCATATCCGGAGCCGACCCGAACCCACCGACTGGTCGTCGCGACGTTCGCCCTGATGCTGGCCACTGCTGGAATCGCGTTTGCCGTCGGCACCTTTCGTCCCGACACCACCCCCGTGGCCGACGAGACGCCCTCGCCCTCCGGGCAACCGAGCCCGATCCCTTCGCTGACGGGAGAGCCTCGGATCACGGCCAACATCCCGTTCGCCGACCCCGAAGTGGACGATCCCATCGGCGGCGTCGCCGTGGGGGCTGGTTCCGCATGGGTCGGGCTCAGTCGAAGAGGAACGTCCGGGGCGGTCGCCCGGATCGACCTCGAGACGAACCAGGTCCTCACCGAGGTCCCGGTGCGGGAGACGCCGTATCGCAAAGGGATCTCCGCGACCGACCATGCGGTGTGGGTCGCCTCGACCGGCGTGCTCGAGCGGATCGATCCAGCGACGAACGCGGTCGTCGCCAGCGTGGATCTGCAGGGCCGATCGGTCTCCGCCATCGCAGCAGACGCCACCGCGGTCTGGGCGGTGGCGGTCACCGAGCCCACCGACCAAGGAGGGCAGTGGACGGGGAGCCTCGTACGTGTCGATCCAGCGAGGAACGCGGTGGTGGCCGAGATCCCGCTCGGCCTCCAAGTGTCCGGCTACGAGGACGAGGTCGTGCTGGGAGCGGGCGCGGTGTGGGTGCTGGGCGTTCGATGGTTCGAGCAGGAAGACGCGGAGTACGGGAGCGACCTGATCCGGATCGATCCAACGACGAACCGGGTGGCGGCCCGGGTACCCGTGGGCGGCTTCCACATGGTGATGGGCAGCGGTGAGGTTTGGGTCCGCTTCCCGGCCGATGGGGTGTTCGATCAGTCGGGTGAGCGGTGGCTGTGGACCCGGGTGAACGTCGGGACGAACGAGGCGTCCGAGCCGTTCGAGTTCGATGACCAAGGGCTGCGGCTGGTAACCCCGGACGCCCTGTGGTCGGTCGGCTACGACGAGCGGGAGAACGTCCGAGTAACGCGGTTCGACCCCGAAACCCTTGGAGTGGAGGCGCGCTCGGAGCCGATCCGCTCCTATTTCCACGATGCCGTGCTCGATCCGGCGTCCGGGACGGTCTGGATCTCCGCGGTCTGGAGCCTCGTGCGGGTGGACATCGCGGAAAGAGCCCCTACCGATCCATCACCTGGCCCGCCCGCCCTCACGCAGGGAGCCGCTCAAAACGGCCCGGAAGGGGGCGTGTTCATCCTCACACCACCCGATTGGTCCTTCTTGGCGGACCCGTCGGGGCCCTCCGAGCCCAAGACGCTCTTCACCATCGCGAGCTACCCCATCGACAGAGGCGGTGAGTGCGCTCCGATACGGGCGCTCGAGGCCCTGCCCCCGGATGGAGCCCTGGCGTGGGTGCTCGAGTACCAGCCCCCGCGGGGCGATGACTTCCCACGTCGGCCTGATCGCTTCTCCCTGGACCCGTCGACGCTCGCGAACTACGAGTGCTCCGGGACCCACCCGACCTACCTGTTCCGGTTCCAGGACGAGGGCCGGAACCTCCAGGTCCAGGTTGCCTTCGGCGAATCCGCAGGAGACGAGGTTCGGAACCTGATGCTCGCTTCCCTTTCCAGCTTGGTCGTCGATCGCTGTCCGCCCGCGGAGTCTCCCGTTCTGGTCTCCGAGTTCGGAACCCTGGTTCCTGACCAGGGGGCGCCGGGCGAGGAGATCACGCTGTCCGGGCCGACGGGCCGCGACGAGAACTGGTTCTGGTCGCCCCTCGAGAGGATCGATGTCTGGTGGAACGTCGGTTCCTTCGGCGTGCCCGAAGACACGGCGGACGAGCACCTCCTCGCGAGCATCGATCCGGCTGAGCAGTGCAGCTTCGATGTGACCTTCCAGGTTCCGAGAGTACCCGCAGGGCGCTACGTCATCACGGTCCTTGGCCACCACCCAGACGGGTACGGCCTGATGGGAGAGCGGACGTTCACCGTCAACGAGGAGATCGGGTGATCCCTCGGGCGGCCGGACCTGCTGCGTCTGGCATTGGAGCTGGCGTCCTCACTGGTGACTTCGCATCGCCCGAAGAGCCTGCATGACGTGATCACCCACGCCACACATGAGCTGGAGCTCGCGCCGCTCGATCAATTCCCGCAGGTGCAGGCGCCGCAGCCGCAGCCGCCGCTCGATGCCGTGTGAGCGGACTCGGTGGTCGCGCCCGGCGCCGCTGCGAACGAGAACCGCCGGCGCACCCGCTCGCTCTCGCAGTTCGGGCACGCGAGCTTGGCCTTGACCGGTGAGCCCATCGGTCGGCGCTCCTCGAACGAGCGCTCGCAGCTCAGGCAGATGTACTCGTAGGTCGCCATCGACTACAAGGATAGCTCGTGCCGGCGACGCAGCAAACGGCCACCACCGAGGTCCTGGGCATTCCTTCCGGGAGGACCCTCTGAAGGCGGAGCCAGAATGATCCCGCTCGCTTTAGTCAACGGCCAGTGATGCGATGTAGAACTTCACAAGGGCCCATGCTCGCGGGGTACTCGAACCCTCAGGGGGTGAAAGGGTAACAATGCCTAGCACGCTGCCTTCAAGGGTGGTTCACAACAGGCGGGGTCTCGGACGGTGACGGTGATGCGCTTCGGACTCACCCTTGTCGCCCAGTCGAACGCGGACTGGTACGAGAAGGCACAACGCGCCGAGCAGTGCGGCTTTGACGTGCTCTGGACCCCCGATCACCTCTTCCACTTCCAACGCCCCGACGAGCCGGTGCTCGATGGGTGGGTAACCGTGGCGGCGTGGGCCGCGATCACGACGCGCATTCGAATCGGGACGCTGATCACCAACCTCTCGTGGCGCTCACCGGTGCTGGTTGCTCGCTCCGCGGCGGCCATCGACCAGGTTTCGGGCGGACGGTTCGAACTGGGTCTCGGCGCAGGTGCTTTCGAGGATCAGGCGATGGCAGGAGTGCTCGAGATGTCACCGGGCGAACGGGTCGCGCGGCTTGCTGAGGGCACGGCGGTGATTGACCGCCTTCTCCGCGGTAACGTCACCCCGTTCGCTGGGCGTTTCACGCGGTACGAGGCGGCGTCGATGGCGCCCGGGTGCGTGCAGGCGCCTCGGCCGCCAATCACGATCGCGGCCAACGGTGACGGCGCGCTGAGGGTTGCCGCACGGCACGCCGACGTATGGAACACATGGGGAGGTCTTGAGCTGCCCGTCGAGGAGTTCTTCGCAGAGACGGTGAACAGATCACGCCGGCTCGAGCAGTACTGCACCGACATCGGCCGCGACCCCTCGACGGTGCGACGCTCGCTGCTTGTGTACCCGCGCTTCGTCGATGCGTGGGCCGATGAGTTTGCGGCTGAGGCACTCGTCGAACGGTTCCACGAAGTGGGCTTCACGGAATTCGTTTTCGGCTGGCCGTCCGAGCATCAGATGCCGGTGTTCGAGTACTTCGTGGAAGAGGTTTTGCCGAGGCTGCGGGACTTGCCCGCCCCGCCGCCCGCCGTTGAGACATGATCCACGTCGTTCCTGAATGGTGCATTGATTGAGATCCCCCCGCCGACCGGGCTCTTTCGAGGAGGGGGCAACTGCTGAGTGGGAGTCCGGTAGGGTGCAGAGATTCTGATCATGCGTCTGAGCCGAGGATTGCGATGTCTGGGGTCAGTGGCGCGTACCTGGTATTGGGCCCGACCCGTCCTATCGACGATTTGCTTCGGTCATGTTCCCCTGTCGAGGTCTGAGCCCCTCAGGAGGTGACGACGATGTCTGACGCGCCGCGTGACAAGCGATGGGTGTTCATGATCGGAGGTAGCTCGGCCGCTGCGGGGGCGATCCTCGGGTTGGTTGGCAATCTGTTCCATCCTGCAACGTCCGGGCCCGGCCATCCTGCAGAGACGGCGCGTCGTCGCCGAGAGCGACATCTGGATCCCCCTGCACATCACCCTTCTCGTGTCATTCATCCTTATGCTCGGAGGTCTCGTTGCGATCCACGACTCCATCACCGGTGGTTGCCGGGCGCGTTAGCAAGGTTTGGGTTGAGTGCAGCAGTCGTCGGGACTGCCGGTGGAGTGGTTCTCCTGTCGCTCGATGGTTTCGCCGCCAAACACCTCGCCGAGTCGTGGCTGTCCGTGCCCCCAGAGCTTCGACCGACTGCCCTGGCCTCGTTCCGAGCCGAGGACTCCATCAACTTCGCCCTGCTGAGCCCATTGAACCTGGTCTTTGCCGGCTTCACCTTCGTTCTGTACGGGCTTGCCGCTGCCTTCAGCCACGTCTACCCGCGCTGGCTTGGGTGGGCCGCCGTGGTCGGAGGTGTCGGCGGCGCGCTGTCGGGAGTCGTCCAAGCGTACATCGGGGAGCCTTCCTCGATCACCACCGTCCTGGGGATCGCCGCGCCCACCATCATCACCCTATGGTTACTGATGATGGGGATCCTGCTGGTGCGAAAGGCCGGGACATACCGATCCACTGAAGCTCGGGTGAAGGAGGCGAGCAACTGATCGGGCCGGCCATTCCGAGCGCGGAAGGAGGCTGAAGTGAACACGTACCAGTGGATCAAGCTCGTGCATGTGCTCGCGGCGATCACGGCCGTGGGAACCAACCTCACGTACTTCGTCTGGTTGATCGGGGTGCGTCGGTCGAACGAGCACTCTGCGTATGTCCTGAACGGGATCCGCAGGCTCGATGCTCGAGTGGCCAACCCTGCGTACGTCGTGCTTCCTGTCACGGGGATCTTGATGGTGCTCGACGCAGACCTGGGCTTCACGACGTTCTGGATCGCCGCCGGGATCGTTCTGTACGTGACGATGGCTGCGTTCGCCGGGATCTTCTTCTCCCCGGCGCTCAGGCGGCAGGTCGCCCTCGCCGAAGCGGGTCCGGTCGACGAGGCCGCATACGAACAGGCGGCGCAGCGCACGACTGTGACCGGCATCATCACGATGGTGATCATCGCAGTGATCGTCTACATGATGGTGATGAAGCCGACCGCGTGACGACGCGGCGCCGGTGGCAGTGCGACCCGGGCCACGCCGCGCGCTGGATGCGACGGAAGGCGAACCGCCACGACCGACCGGGACCCACCAAGCTACGCTGGTCTGATGGAACCGGACACCCGGTACGCGTCAGTTGATCGTGCACGCGTCGCGTACCAGGTGCTCGGTGAGGGACCGCTTGACCTCGTCGTCACCGCCGGCACGTTCGGCAGCGTGGACCTCGGATGGGAAGACCCGATGGTCGCCGCATGGAACCGGCGCCTCGCATCGTTCTCGCGCCTCATCCTTTTCGACCGGCGAGGCTCCGGCGCGTCCGATCCCCTCCCGATCGACGACCTCCCCTCGTGGGAGTTGTACATGGACGACCTGACGGCCGTGATGGACGCGGCCGGTTCGGACAGAGCCGCCATCATGGGTATATTCGACGCGGGGCCGACGGCCATGCTCTTCGCAGCCTCGCGGCCCGAGCGCACGGTGGCTCTCGTGCTTGCCAACACCTCCGCGCGGATACTCCGGTCCGACGATTATCCCGTGGGCGCGCGGCCACAAAGGATCGAGGAGGTTGGCAGCCGCATCGAGCGGACGTGGGGAACCGAGGAACAGGCGGAGATGCAGGTGCCGAGCCGAGCCTCGGATCCCCAGTTCCGCCGCTGGTTCGCCAGGTACACCCGAAGCATCGCCGGCCCGACCGCGGTGAGCGCCTACGTGCGGGCCATGATTCATACGGACGCTCGATCGGTCCTGCCATCGATCCGGGTGCCGACGTTGATCCTGCACCGGGTCGATTACCCGTGGTTCAGGATCGAGCACGGCAGATACCTGGCCGAACACATCGAGGCGGCGAGGCTCGTGGAGCTGCCCGGAGCGGACGGGCCCCTGCCGTGGGAACACGCCGGCCTCGCGCTCGACGCGATCGAAGAGTTCCTGACGGGTACGCTCCGCGGGCCGGATACGACCAGAGCGGTGACGACCCTGCTGTTCACGGACGTCGTGCGGTCGACCGAGCGAGCCGCTCAGTTGGGCGACGAGCTGTGGCGGGAGGTGCTTCGCCTCCACGACGACGCGGCGCACCGCGTGACCTCAACGTTTGGGGGTCGGATCGTCAAGACGATGGGCGACGGCGTCCTCGCGACGTTCGATGGTCCTCGGCGCGCGATCCGCGCGTCCGCAGCCCTTCGCCGCGAACTCCGGCGGATCGGTCTCGACGTGCGGAGCGGGATCCACACTGGAGAGGTGGAGAAGAGAGGTGTCGATGTGAGCGGCATCGCCGTCCACATCGCGGCCCGGGTCATGGCCGCGGCGGGGGAAGGCGAGATCCTGGTATCGCGAACGGTGCGCGATCTCATCGCGGGGTCTGAGATCGAGTTGGAGGAGCGGGGGGCGCACCAGCTGAAGGGCGTCGCGGGCGACTGGGTTCTCTACGCGCTCGTAGACGAGCATAACTGTGGTCTCGATGTCGTTCAGCAGCGACCCACCCGGCACCGTCTGTGCTCAGCCTCCCCGTTTCGAGGAGTGGCCAGCAACCGGGGCCTTGTCCTCTTTTGTTCCGTCAGAGCCGTGCTTACGGCTCGGAGTCGCTTGCCGTCTCCAGCGGAAACGGGTGAAGATGCGCCCGTGGAGGTGCTGGAGACCCGGACGCGAAGACGGCGGAAGGCATCCCGCCACCGGCCGGCACCCGAGGTGATCACCGCGGTGCTCGTCGAGTTCCCCCGCTCGTGACCGAGGAAACCACGGCCTCGTCTCGGTCACGACCCGGGATTGGCTGGATCGACAACGGTGCGGGACTGCTCGCCCGGATAGGCGTGGGTCCCGAGGACGACCAGGAGCTGCGCGAGAAGAAGACGCTGCTCGTGCTGCTCGCGGTCCTGATCCTGCCCGTTTCCGCCGTGTGGGGCAGCGTTTACCTGGCCTTCGGCTCGCCGGTAGGCATCGTGCCGTTCGTCTACTTCGCCGTCTCGGTCGGCTCCTTGGTGGTCTTCGCGCGAAACCGAAGCTTCCGGCTGCTCCTCCTCATACAGCTTCTCGACATCCTCCTCACGACGACGGTCGGGCAGATGTTGGTCGGCGGGTTCCTTCCGTCCGGAGCGGTCGGGCTCTGGGGCATCCTGGCTCCGCTCGGCGCGCTCGTCTTCCTCGAGGTGCGCCAGGCCATCCGATGGTTTGGTGCCTTCGCCTTGGTCTTCCTCCTTACGGGCATCGCGGGCGAGGTCCTGTTCCGCGACGCGGACCTCCCGATCTGGTTCACCAGCACGATGCTGGCGTTGAACGTCATCGGTACCGGCGCCGTCGCCTTCACGCTCCTCGCCTCGTTCGCCAACCAGCGCAATGCAGCGTTCGCGGCACTCCGGGTCGAGCAGCAGAAGTCCGAGGCGCTGCTCATCAACATCCTGCCGAGCTCGATCGCCGAGCGACTGAAGGCCGCCACCCAAACGATCGCGGACGACGTCGCGTCGGCCTCGATCCTCTTCGCCGACGTCGTCGACTTCACCCCGCTCGCCCAGCGGCTCCCGGCGGCCGAGGTCGTCGGCATCCTCGATCACCTCTTCTCCCGCTTCGACGCGCTCGTCGAGCGGCACGGGCTCGAGAAGATCAAGACGATCGGCGATTGCTACATGGCCGCCGCGGGCGTGCCGAATCCGAGCGCCGATCACGCACACAGGGCCGCATCCCTGGCGCTCGACATGCGAGATGCGGTCGAGGCCTCGGCTGTCGGCGACCAGTCGGGGCTCGAGCTGAGGATCGGGATCAACTCGGGACCGGTCGTGGCCGGGGTGATCGGCTCGAAACGGTTCCTCTACGATCTCTGGGGCGACGCCGTCAACACGGCCAGTCGGATGGAGTCACAGAGCACGCCAGGCGAGATCCAGATCACGCCCGCGACGTACGAGCTGCTGAAGGATGAGTTCGTTTGCAGGCGACGCGGAACGATCGTGGTGAAGGGCAAAGGCGAGATGGAGACGTGGTACCTCGTGGGGCCGCGGTCGGACGATCGCCGAATGGGCCAAGGGGTCAACTCGGAGGCGCGGGAACAGTCGATCGGCGGTCACTATTCGGATGGAGAACGGCCTACCAGGCAGTAGGTTCCGGCGACCGGCCGCGGCCCATGAGATCGAGCAGGTTGCGGCATCATGAGCTCTCCAGCCGCTCGGCAAAGTACCTGCGTGTCGTGCCGGACCAACGTGCTGAAGATCGTGCGCAGCTCAGGCCTCTTGCTCGGCTACCAGCATGGGTACCTGGTGAGGCGCTGAGGTCCGGCTGGCGACGAGATGGAGCGCTTCCAGGGAGTCTCGTCTCACGGCCATTCGTGCTGCTTGCTTCTCGCGTCGCTGAGGGGAGGCCGGGGGGCCTCGAGCTTGCCGAACGACATCATTCGAATCCACCATCGCCGCCATCGATAGCTCAACTGAGCGGCCTGCTCGGGCCTCAGACCCGCGTAGAGCCCTGTACCGATCATCCCGACGCCGACCAATCCGCGGCTCGAGAAGGCGCCATTGCCGCCAGCTGTTCTCAGCGCGGCTCGCGAGTCAACTCCTCGAGGCGGCGGGACATCAACCGCTCCAGCTCGGCAGGAAACACACAGCCGTTGGCCTCCGCAACCCTAGGAGCGTGCTCGCGGAAGAAGCGGACGACTTGGAGGGCGGCTCGGAGCATTGCGTCGTGCTCCATCGGGCAGAAGGTCGGCTCCAGCGCCTCCAACTCTGATACCGAGATCGCCTTCGCCAGCTTCTCGTAGGCCTCTTCCTGTGCTTGGACGCCGCGCTCGATGCGCACCAGGTTCACGCAGTAGCGACGCAGCGCCTCGAGCTGACCGTATGCCCACCAGAGGTCCCTTCGTCCGAGCGCGGTTATGAAGTGCGACACGTCGTGCCAGAACCAGGTGAGGACCTGACGCAGCCGTTCGCGCTGCTCGCGGGGATCGGGGTTGGCGAACGGGAATTTTGCGCCGCGGAGGACGTCCCGCTTGTCGAGCAGGGTTTCGAACGGCCCCACGTCGATTTGCTCGAGCGCGCCCTCGTGTCCGAAGAGCAGCTCGCACTCCGTCCCGTCCGCGAGGATGAAGAACACGATGCGATCGAGGCCGAAGTCCTCGATGAACAAAGGCTCGCCGAGCTGACGGATGAACGCTTCCCGCTCGGCCAGGACCTTGTCGAAAGCCTCGTCCGTCGTGATCATGCAGAGATCGAGGTCGGAGTACTCGTCAGCTTCGCTCCGGGCGCGGGAACCGCTGAGGAGGGCGGCGACTATCCGGTCGTCCACCGAACAGGCGTCGACGAATCGGGAGACCACGACACTCTGGTCACGTGGCGGTCCTGGTCCGATCGCGCTCACCCCAAGTAGCTTCGCAGGACAGGTCCGAGATAACTAGTGGCGTCTTCCGTCTACGGCTGAGGAACGTTGTCGGCGGATCGAGAAGAGGGGCGCCGGGGTAGTGGGCTCCAAGAGTCGTCTCGCGCATTCGGGCCATCGGCTCCGATCGTACGATAGGCAAGGAGGGAGGTCGGTTTCGATGGATACTCTCCCCGCAACTCGTTCGCGGCGGTCGCTTCTGTCGCGGCGGAGGCGAGGTAGATCCGATGAAGATCCTCATCGCGGGGGGAAGCGGCACCTTGGGTCAACGGATCGCCGCTGACTTTGCTGGGCGAGGTGACGAGGTCGTTGTACTTACTCGTTCACCGCGCGATGACTTCCCGTTTCGGCAGATCGCCTGGGACGGTCGAACGGTCGGCGCCTGGGCCGGAGAGTTGGAGGGTTCGGTCCTTATCAACCTTGCGGGTGAAGTCGTGGACCGGCCACCCACGCAGCGCAACATCGAAATGTTGCGACGCTCTCGGGTCGAGCCCACCCGGGCCTTGGTTCAGGCGTCCCAAGCCTGCAAGCCGTCACCGGTCGTGTGGGTACAGGCGAGCTCGACCGCGATCTACGGGGACGCCGGCGACATCGTGATCACAGAAGAAGCTCCGATCCCACAAGGGCCACCCCAGATGCCGGGCGTAGCGCTTCCGTGGGAACAAGCGGCGAAGGCGGCGACTTCTGAACGACTGGTCATCTTTCGGATGAGTTTGGTGCTCGACACAAACACGCCCGTACTCGACCGCCTATCGATGCTCGTCAAATTGGGACTGGGAGGCCGGATCTCGACCGGACGTCAGTGGGTGAGTTGGATACACGTCAGAGACATGCTCAGAGCTCTTCGGTTCGTGGTGAATAGCGAGATCGAGGGAGTGGTCAACGTCACGAGCCCACATCCGGTGCAGAACGAGACGCTGATGAAGGAGCTCAGACGACACCTAAACAGACCGTGGTCACCACCAACACCAACGCCGCTGGTGAAGCTGGGAGCTTGGTTTATGGGGTCCGATCCAGCGATCGCGCTGACGGGGAGGAGGTGTGTCCCCGCGAGGTTGCTCGAAGCAGGGTTTGATTTCGAGCTGCCTGATTTGCGATCTGCATTCGACGACCTCTTCGGCCCGAGGACCGTGAGGGGACCGCGAGTCGGGACAACTCAACGCAATCGATGGTCAAACTTGAGAGACAGGAAATCAGGCGGCTGAACTGGTCACCGCAGCCAGGCGGTGGCCTCGAGCAGCGACGCGTCTCCTTGCGCCGACCACCCGAGCACATCAACACGATCAGCGTCGCTCCTGCCCCCGTGGCAGGAGTCGATTCATCCCTTGGGAGGAATCGATTCTGTCGTGCTCCGGGTGATGCTGGTCACTCCGGCGCGACCTGATCCTTGCTGATCAGCGTTTGCGCAGACGCAGGCTGGTCCAGCTCGCGTCCGCCGTCCAGCCACCGTCGATGGGAAGGGTGACGCCGTTGACGAAGCCACTCGCTACGGGGTCGGCGAGGAAGGCGATGGTCTCGGCGATGTCGTCGGGCGCTGCGAAGCGGCCCATCGGCACCTGTTCGACGATGTCGGTATCGACGTAGCCGCCGGCAGCTTGGTCCGCGACGTCCATCTCCGTCTTCACCCAACCGGGGCAGATCGCGTTCACCCGAACGCCCCTGCCGCCCCACTCGGCAGCGAGGGTGCGGGTGAGTCCGACCAAGCCGTGCTTGCTGGCGTTGTAAGCGGCACGGTCGGCCACGCCCCGAAGCCCGGCGATCGACGCGACGTTGATGATCGAGCCGACGCCTGCCTCTAGCATCATTCGGCCGAAGGCCTGGCAGAGCAAGAACGGGCCGGTGAGGTTCACAGCCAGCACCCGCCGCCACTGCTCGGCCGCGGTGTCCTCGGCCGGTGTGATGAGCGAGATCCCAGCGTTGTTGACGAGGACGTCGACGCGCCCGAACCGCTCTCGTACCTGCTCGGCGAACCCCGCCACGTCCGCCTCCACAGACACGTCACCGGGAACGTCCAGCACCTCCCGGCCTCGCTCGTGCACGGCCCCCACCGTCTCGGTGGATTCGCGCAGGTCGATCAATGCGAGGGCGTACCCACGATCTGCGAGCACCTCAGACGTGCGCCGACCGATCCCCTGCGCCGCTCCGGTGACGGCCGCAACCCTTGCGGTCGAAGGCAAGCCTAAATCTGTCACGGGAGCTCGACTACATCCAGAGCGACTAGTTCAAGGGCGTCCACTGCCATTGAGCCCTTCGCCGCTCGCGACTCTATCTCGTCATTCTGGTTGGCTGCGACTCCGCAGGTATGCGACTGCGCCAAGCAGGGTCACGACGAGCGCCGCGGCCGCACCAGTGGCCCCGGTGACGAGAGACCCATCATCGGCCGCTCGGTACACGATGCTCAGGGGAAGGATGAGGAACAGCGCGGCGAGGATCGGGCCGGTCGCCAACCAGAACAGGAGTACCACCGCGCCGACGTCGCCGCCGAGCAGGAGGAGCTCGATGGGGAAGGGACCTCGCTGGCCCGCGATGGCGGCGGACGACGTGACCGTCGCCGAAACGAGCGGGCACAGAGCGAGGGCCGACCAGGCCGCAGCCGTTGGGAACAGCCCGACGAGCGATGCAACGGTCACCGCGAGTGCTCCGAGGGCGGTGAGCGATAGGACCGGCACGGCACAATGGAGGAGCAACAGGTCGCCCCAGCGCCACGGAAGAACGTAATGAGCGTCGGGCTGGTCGGCTTCCAGGCGAATTGGTTCGCACAACCGGGCGGCAGCCAAGTAGCCGGCGAGCACGCCGGCGGCGACGACGGCTCGCCTGTCCGGTGCGGCCGCAACGGCCAACACCCCGGCGCCGGTTAGGAGCAGCGCCCACCCGAAGCGACCGGGAGAGCGCAGGATGCTCAGCGCGTCTCGCCAGAGAACAGCAAGCCGACGTGACCGAGGCCGTCGGATCCGGATCCTGCGCATGCCGAGCAAGCTCTCGCCGCTCCGACGGACCAGGAGCGCGGCGCCTCGTACGTCGGCGAAGTAGAGGGTGGCGACCAGTCCGGAGCGCACCCCGGCCCTGCGGGCCAGCTCCTCGGTCGGCGCGCTGCCCGCGCTCCGCCAGGCGATCGTGATGCTGCTCAAGGCAGTCACCACAAGCAGCATCGCCTGGTAAGGCCAGCCCGGCGCAGAGCCCCCGACGGCCGCGATCATGGGTCCCGCCGACCATCCCCAGGGTCCGGACCACAGCGCGACATCGCCGTCCGCGACGGTCGGCGCGAGCGCGAGCGCGGCCGCTACTGGGATGACCAGCGGGCTCACGCGGAGCACGATCCGTGCTCGCTGGGGCGAGCACTCGATGAGCCAGCCCACCGCGCCGGCAAGGAGCCCGAGCGGTACGAGCCCGCCCACCGTCGCGCCGAGCAGCGGCCAGGCTGCCACGCCGAGCGCCGCCTCGACCAGCACGAACGTGGCAAGACCGAGGGCTGCCCCGAGACCCGCCGCGACGATCAGTCCTCGCCGCAAGCGCCGTCGGACGATCTCCAGGTGAGACACCGGAGCCGAAAGCAGCCACTCAACGTCGGCCAAGCTGAACAGGACCGGACCCTGCCAGGTGCAATAGCGGAGCGCAGCGATCAACAGCAAGAGCAAGACCGGTGGAGCCCACCTGCCCAACTGGTCGATGACATGGACCGCTTCGGCGGGGCTGATCGCACTCTCACGGAGCGCTGCGAAGGCCAGGTAGCCGCCAAGCGTTGCGAACAGGAATACGGTGTACGCATCGGTGAACCGGTCCCAACGGGACTTCCGACGGTGCCCGCGCTGACAGTCCCGCAGGTAGGCCAGGACGGGTCCTGCGTCGACCGGGCGCTTCAACGCGACAGCCGCGTGGCTCATTTGAGCCCCAGCCGGCTCGCCTCGGCTCCACGCGCCACCCGATCGTAGGGGCCAACCTCCACGACGCGACCGCCGTCCAACACCATCCCGCGATCGGCCAGGTCGGCCGCGAAACCAAGCTGGTGGGTACTGAACACCACTCCGGCCCCACGTCGCTTCGTCTCGATGAGGAGCGACCGCAGCGCAGATTGCGAAGGCGGGTCGAGGCCAACCACGGGCTCGTCGAGCAGCAGCACCTCGAACGGCCGAACGAACGCGCAGGCGATCTGAGTCTTCTGGCGCATGCCTCGGGAGAGCTGCCGAGGCAGGAAGTCACGTCTGGCAGCGAGTCCGAGACGTTCCAGTAATACGGCGATCCGTTCATCCAGCTCATCGCTCACGCCATGGGCGAGGCCGACGAGTTCGAGGTGCTCACCAACAGTGAGGTCGTCGTACAGGACGGGAGTGTCGGGCACGAAGGCCAGCCTGGCCCTCGCGATGTGTCCGAGGCGTCGGTCGTGCACGTCGGCTCCACCCACAGTCACAGTGCCGGATGTAGGTACGAGTTGACCGGCGGTAACCCGCAGTGCCGTGGTCTTTCCTGAGCCGTTGTGGCCGATCAAGGAGACGCATTCGCCTGCTGCCAGGTCAAGATCGAATCCGTCCACGGCGGTGAGGTCGCCGAAGTCCCGACGCAGCCCCGAGACGCGGAGCACGGAGGAGGCGGAAGCCCGTTCTCCAGCCATCGCGGTCTGACCGTATCGCACCCATTGGAGGCTGCATCGCAATGGAGGAGAACTGGAGATGAGAGACTCGATGCTTCCTCCCGATCTCTCCTCGGGCACCCATCCGGACAGTGCTCGAAGAAATGTCCGCACACCGCGGCCCCGTCGAGTGCACAACACGTAGCGGGCGTATGGCCGCCGATGCGATGTTCCGGGCGATGGACCCGCAGACTCCACAAGGCTCGCCCGCAGGATGAACCCCCGACCCGTGAGTTAAGTCTTCGCTCCGATGCGCCGTGCTAGCGAGCCCGCCGCGATCAGTCCAAGAACAGCCGCAACGAGGGCGACCTTCTCGAGGATGCCTGTCTCTGGTCGTGCAGCTGCTATGACCAGCGACAGTACAAGGAATGTCAGGACGACGAGGATCGCGATGCGGACCAGTCTCAGCATGACCGAACCTCCCTCCTTGCTGACGCTGGATTGTAGGGCATGCCGGTCGGTTGCAGGAGTGGGAGGACCTCGACAACTGGACAGTACTCGAAAATGGGGTGGGCAGGTAGATGGCGATGTGGTCTCTCTCAGTACACGTCATGGCGACGTTCGACGCCAGGGTTACCACAAAGCCAGGAGCCGGTGATTGGACTTCATCGCTGAACCGGCCGCAGAATCACCCGGAACACGACACCGATTTGGTACACGCAAGTCGAGTACTCAAAGAAGGAGTCTGGGATGCAGGGCAAGAAGCTCATCCGTTGGATCGCGGCGCTCTCATTGGTCGCTTCGTTGAACGTGTCCTCCTTGAGCGGGTCATCGGCCGCACAGAACGCAGCCGCCAGCACGGCAATTCGGATGAAACGAGCGAGCGCCGATTCAGAGCCAGCGGCGGACACCGGCAGGAACGGCAAGATCGCATTCCTTCGGAACCGCGGAGGCGCGGTCGACGTGTACGTGGTGAACCCTTCGGGAATGACCCCGGTCAACCTTACGCGCTCGCGGGCCAACGAGCTCTACGTCGACTGGTCACCCAACGGGAGGCACGTGGTCTTCACGCGGTTCGGCAAGGGGGCCGGCAACCTCTTCCGGATCTCGAGAAGCGGGAAGGGGCTTCGGCGGCTCACCTCTGGGTCGCCTAGCGACGAAATGCCCCGGTGGTCGCCCGACGGCTCTGTCATCGCGTTCGATCGGACCGTTGACGACGGTCAGGCGGATGTCTTCGTCGTCGATGCGCGGGGAACGACTGTTGCCAGGCTTACGGCCACCGTGCTCGGCGATCACGTCGGCGGCTGGTCTCCGGATGGAACGAAGATTGCCATCTACCGCGGCGTGCTCGACACCGAGCAATTCGACATCTGGGTGGTGAACGCCGACGGCAGCGGGGAGGTGCAGCTCACGTATGACCCAGGAGACGAGTTCTCCCCGGTGTTCTCGCCTGACGCCACCAGGATCGCCTTCATGCGCCGGCTGGAGGATCAGTGGGACATCTTCGTGATGAACGCCGATGGGACGGACGTCACTCGGCTGACCGACGACCCGCTCGACGATGCGTTCCCGCAGTGGTCCCCACAAGGGGACCGCATTCTGTTCTCGCGCGGAAGGCTCGAGGGTACCCCGCGGCTGGACGTCGTGGTGATGAACGCCGACGGCTCCCAGGAGCGGTTGCTTACCGATAATCCGGCCGACGACTTCTCACCGACGTGGTCGCCGGACGGCAAGTGGGTGACCTTCGTGAGCGACCGGAGCTCGAACTGGGAACTCTACGTGATCGGGTCGGAGGGCGAGAGGTTCAACCGGATCACGCGGACGCGCGCCTTCGAGTTCGATCCCTCGTGGGGATCCCGACCGTGAGCCACCTGCGCGTCAGGGGTCTCGTACCTGCGGCCGCTGGGGCTCCCAGAGCCCTAGATGTGGTCCCCTCCAGGTAGACACACTCTGACGAAAATGAGGGATTGAACGTCACGAGGAACCACGCCTCCGCGACCGGTTCGGAAGCTCCGAGCTGAATGCGTGGCCGATGTACGGGAGTGCCAGGACGAGCCCAACCACGATCACCGGCACCCGACGACGAAGCAAGCGACCGAGAGAACCCTCAATCACTGCTCCTTAGGCATAGCAACCCGGGCGAAACCAAGGAAAGATTCCTCTCTACCTGACCCTCCAGTATTCGATGTGATGTGCAGATATCAAACTACCCGCCGACTCACCGCAGAACGGCCCCATGTACTTCACGATGGAGTCACTAGGGAAGCGAGTCGATCCACTAGCGCGGACGAACACAAGCATTTCCCTCCACGTTCCGGTGGTGGCGTGAAGTACCCAGCAACGGATATCGGCCGGGACGTCGCTGAGGTTCGTGATTTTCACTGTCACATAGGGCCAATCTACTTCCGTGATTTGGCACTGTGCTTTACCACGAATGCGAACATTGTCTGTGTGAATCGATTCGGGACTCTGAGTACGACCTTCAGGACTCTGAGTACGACCTTGTGTTTTCTCAT
>WNGA01003454.1_pt1 | contig 23677 bp, 24 predicted proteins | sample 5400061 | NCBI WGS metagenome assembly WNGA01 (sample SAMN13153366, study PRJNA577476) | soil metagenome | isolation source: 100 cm soil or saprolite under grassland replicate 2 | place: USA:California | collected 2016-06-15
CGATCGCCACGACCGTCTGGCGGACCGCCAGCCGCCCGCGCTTGAGGTCAACGTCTTCCCAATGCAAGCCGAGGACCTCGCCACGCCGCAGTCCAGTCGTCAACAGGAGCGTCCAGAGCGCGCAAAGTCGATCGTCGGCGACGGCCGCAAGGAAGCGCCGAGCCTCGTCAGCTGACCACACCCGCATTGGAGGCTTCGGAACGCGCGGTGGCTTCACGAGTGACGCTGGGTTGCGCACAAGGAGCCCGTGATCGACGGCGTCCTTCAGCGCGTGGGAGAGGATGCGATGCGCGTACTGCACGGACCGGGGTGACAGGCCACCCGACCCGTTGCGCCGACCAGACTCGAGGAGCTCGCCGTACAAGGCTCGCAGCCGAGGCGCCGTAAGGCCGACGAGTCGAACGGAGCCGACACGCGGGATCACCCAACCGCGCAGCGCGTCATCGTAACTTGCTGCGGTCTTCGGCCGCAGGCTCGGACGGATGCCGTCCAACCACTGCTCGAGGTATTCGCCGACCGTGATGCGGCCGGGGTCGGCCCAGGTTCCCGTTCGGACGCGGTCGAGGGACTGCGTCAGCGCTTCCTCGGCGTCACGTCGCGTGCGGAAGCCGCCCACCCACTTCTGGCGCTTCTTTCCGTCCTGGTCGCGCCCCAGGTAGAGCACGTAGCTCCAGGACTTGCCGCGCCTGACGATGGTTCCCCGCATCTCTCCTCCCACCCGCACCAAGTGCATGCGGGCCCCGGGAGATTAGCAAGGGATTAGCGAATGAAGCGCTGGTGGGGAGGCCGCTGATCCGCAGATGGCCTCTGACCAGGTCTTCCTCAGCGCGCTCGGAGGGACTCGAACCCCCAACCTTCTGATCCGTAGTCAGATGCTCTATCCATTGAGCTACGAGCGCCGGAGCAGTCAGTGTACGCGGGAGGTCGGTCGTACCGGAGGCCTCGCGTAGCCTCACGCCCGTGGTGGACGATGGCGGGGAGACGGTCTGGCGCGACACCGTTGGCGCAGATGTGCTCGCTGCGCTCGACCCCGGCGTTCCGCCTGACCTGGACCGCCACCCTGATGTGCTCGTCGTCGGCGGTGGGGTCGTCGGCCTGGCGACCGCCGCGCTTTGTGCGCGCGCCGGCCTCGGGCAGGTCACGCTGATCGAGCGCGACCGGCTGGCGGCAGGCGCGTCCGGCAAGGCGGCCGCGATGCTCACGCCCGAGGCGCACGTCTGGACCGACCCGCCGCCGTTCGTCGACCTCGGTCGGGCGAGTCTCCGGCTGCTGCGAGAGCTCGACGACGAGTGGGACGGCGCGCTGGGTGTCGAACCGGTCGACTGGTTGATCGCGTTGCCCGCCTCGATCCCCCTCGACAGCGATCTCGGTCCACTCGTCGACGTGCTCGACCCCGACCGCGCGCACCAGATCGAGCCCGAGCTGGGCGATGTGCCGGGCGCGCTCCGCATCCACGGCCAGGCCAGCGTCCACCCGTTGCAGCTGGCGGTGGCGCTGGCCGCGCGCGCGGGCTCGGTTGCGACCGGCATCGAGATGCGCGGTGTCACGAGCGACGGCGGGCGCGTGACGGCGGTCGACACGTCGCATGGCGACTTCCACCCCGGCGCCCTCGTGCTCGCGACCGGCTTGGCGTCGGCACCGCCGGATCACGCCTCGCTCGCGCTGCCGCAGCGGTGGGTCAAAGGCCACCTCCTCGCCACACGGCCCGCGCCGTTCCAGCTCCGCAGCGCCGTGGCGGCAATGGAGGGTCTCGTGCGTCAGCTCCCGGGCGGCGAAATCGTCGCCGGCGGAACGCTCGACGAGGGCGACGACGACCCCGCGGTGCGCGACGAGGTGATCGCCGGCATCCGCAAGGGCCTCGCCGATCTCCTTCCGCGCACAGCCGACCTCGCCACCGGGCACGCGTGGTGCTGCTTCCGCCCGACGACCGGCGACGAGCAACCCGTCATCGACCGCGTCCCGGGGCTCGAGAACGCCTGGGTGTCGTGCGGGCACTTCCGTACCGGCATCCTCATGGCTGCCGCCACCGGCGACGCCCTTGCCCGATGGATCGGGTCCGGCCGGCGACCCGACGGCGTCGGCACATTCGGCCTGGCGCGTTTCGCCGGCTGATTCGTGCCGTGCCGGGAGTCACGTTGACGCCGGTGCTCTCCCGTGTTCACATACCGGCAGCCTGTATGTGAACCGGGAGGCCCGCCATGACCGCTCTTGACCGCACCGAGATCTCCGACGGCTTCCTCGCCGAGCTCGACGCCTTCGGCGAGCTCATCAAGTCGCTGGAGCCCGCCGATCTGGGCACCCCGACGCGCTGCACCGGCTGGACGGTCCGTGACGTCGCCGGCCACATGGTGGGTCAGGTCACCGACGTCGTGAACGGCCGCCTCGAGGGGCTCGGCACGCCCGAGGTCACCGAACGCGAGGCGAAGGAGCGCGCCGGGCGCTCGCCCGAGGAGCTGGCGGCGGAGCTCATCGAAGGCCGGGCCGGCATTGCCGCGCTGGCCGAGCAGCTCGACGACGCGGCGTGGAACGCGCCGGTGGCGAGCGACTTCGACGGGACGCTCGGCGAGGGTGTCCTCGCGCTCTGGTTCGACGGCTACCTCCATGCCGACGACATCCGCGCCGCACTCGGAAGGCCGCCGGTGCAAAGCGACGGCCTGAGGGGCTCGATCCACTGGGTCGCCGTCGACCTCGGCCGTCGCGAATGGGGACCGTCGACACTCGCGCTCGAAGGCATGGACGTCATCGAGATCGGTGGCGGCGGCGACAAGATCACCGGCGACCCGTATGAGTTCCTGCTGGTCGCAAGCGGCCGCGCCGACCCGTCCCCACTCGGGCTCGACGAAAGCGTCAACATCTTCGGGTGACGCCAAGCAAGGCCGAGCAAGCCGACGCCACGCGAACCGCCCTCGTCGCCGCCGCCCGCCGGCTGTTCACCGAGCGCGGATACGCGGCCTCGTCGACCAACGAGATCGTGGAACAGGCCGGCGTGACGCGCGGCGCCCTGTATCACCACTTCTCGACCAAGGACGAGCTGTTCCGCGCCGTCTTCGAGCAGCTCGAAGACGAAGTGACGAAGCACGTCGCGCAAGAGGCGTTGAGAGGCGCCGACCCGCTCGAACAACTGCGACACGGCAGCCGTGCCTACCTCGACGTCTGTCTCGATCCGGCGGTGCAGCGCATCGTGCTCGTCGAAGGCCCGTCCGTCCTCGGCTGGGAGACGTGGCAGGAGATCGAGAACCGCTACGGGTACGGGCTCGTGGTGGCCGGAGTCGAGACGGCGATGGCCGCCGGCCTCGTCGACGTGCAGCCCGTCGAGCCGCTTGCGCACGTGCTGTTCGGCGCGCTCACCGAGGCCGGCATGGTGGTGGCGCGCGCCGAGGACCCGCGCACCGCCCGCACCCAGATGGACGCGGCGATGGACCGCCTGCTGGACGGGTTGCGAGCAGCGCCGAGCTAGCGCTTCGCGAACTTCTGGACGTCGGGCGAGAAGTCGAAGGCGATACACGCCTCGTTCCCGACGATCCACGCGTCGTGTCCCGGCGGGATCACGGCGAGGTCGCCGGCGCGCAGGTCGGTCTCGGAGCCATCGTCCATCACGACGTGCATTTGGCCGGACTGCACGAAGGTGTTGTGGTGCGCCTGGCAGCTGTCCGTCCCCGCGATCGGCTTCACGCACTCCGACCACTTCCAGCCCGGCTGGAACGTCGCCCGCCCGAACATGACGTCGCCGAGCGTGAGCACCTCGACTTCGCCCTTGTCGAACGTCCTCGTCTCGTCGGGCGTGGCGAGGTTCTTCTTCATCGTTGGCATCCTGCCCTCCTTGGATCAGACTTTGATACGCACAGTGACGCGCACCCCGGTGGCGTCGTCAAGGTCGACGAACCTGCTGTCCTCCTGGTAGCGGCGGCCCTGCAGGTTCAGCATCTGCACGGGATCGTCGCCGAGCGGGAACGGCCCGTAGTGCCACGTGCCCCGATGGAGCACGACGCAGTCGAGCGGGCGAAGGACGAACGCGCGCACGCTGCGAGTGTGCACCGGGTTCGAGAAGTCCACGAACGCCGGCGCCACCGCGATCAGCGACGAGCAGTTCAGCGGCATGAGCGCCTGCGTGTGCGTGTCGTGGTGGTACAGCCGGTTCACCACGAACATGTCGTCGACGCGCTCGACCTCGTCGGGGCCGTGGCTGATGTAGTTGAGGTGCGCGTCTTCCCAGCTGAACTCGAGCGAGTGGATGCCGTCAGTTGGGTCGCTGTCGGGCACGGGAACCCAGCCGAACTCACCCCACGCGTCGGGAGCGAACGGCTCGGCGTCGATCGTGATCGTCTCGCCCATGCTGCGGACCCCGGGCCACGGTTACGCTGACGGACGCGCCAGCATACGGCGAGGAGGAAACAGTGGACGTGCGGTCGATCGAAGAGGTGCCGCCGGTCATCGAGCACAACGGCACCGTGCCCGTGTGGTGGCTGGTGAACCCGCGCGAGATGAAGGAGATCACCGACGGCGGCTTCCTCGAGCTCGTGAGCGAGTTCGAGGTCGCGGGCGGCGGCCTCGTCGACCCGCATTCGCACCCGACGCACGAGTTCTATTACGTCACGTCGGGGCGGGGAATCATGACGATCGACGGCGAGGAGCGCGAGATCAAGCAGGGCGACCTCGTCCACATCCCGCCCGACCTGGTGCACAGCCTCCGGCCGGTGAGCGACCACGCGCCGATCCACTGCTTCTGCTTCGCGGTGGGCGTGAAGGACGCACCCGCGGTCAGCTACAGCGAGCACTGAAAAACCCGCCTTGGCGCGCGTTCTCGTCACGCGCCGGCTCCCGGGCGGGCTGGACCCGCTGGTCGAAGCCGGGCACGAGCTGGTCCAAGCCGACGACGACCAGGCGTTCACGCACGACGCGATCGTCGAGCGTGCCGCCGACGTCGACGCGATCGTCTGCCTGCTGACCGACCGGATCGACGACGCCGTGCTGGCGGCGGGCGCACCGCGCCTGAAAGTCGTCGCCACGGTCGCAGTCGGGTACGACAACATCGATCTCGCCGCCGCGGCCGCGCACGGGATCATTGTGTGCAACACCCCCGGCGTGCTCGACGACACGACGGCCGACCTCGCGTTCCTGCTGATCCTGGCGGCCGCGCGGCGCGCCTGGGAAGCGGAATCCGACCTGCGGGCCGGGAAATGGCCGGGCTGGGACATCGACCAGTACCTCGGGCGCGACGTGCACGGCGCCGTGCTCGGCGTGGTCGGATTCGGACGCATTGGACAGGCGGTCGCCCGGCGCGCCGCCGGCTTCGGAATGGAGGTCCTGCACCACACGACGCGCGACACCGGCACGCCCGGCTGGCAGCCTGACCTCGATCGGCTCCTGACCGAGAGCGACATCGTCACGTTGCACGTGCCCCTCACCGCCGCGACCCACCATCTCGTCGACGCGCGGCGACTGCGGCTGATGAAGCGCGACGCCGTGCTCGTGAACACGTCGCGCGGACCGGTGGTGGACGAAGAAGCGCTCGCGATCGCGCTCGAGGAAGGCGCGATCTTCGCCGCCGGGCTCGACGTGTACGAACGCGAGCCCGAGGTGCACCCGCGCCTCCTCGCCGCGCCGCGTACGGTGCTCTTCCCTCATATCGGGAGCGCATCCCTCGCGACCCGCACGCGCATGGCGCGAGTCGCGGCCGAGAATGCGGCGGCCGTCCTCGCGGGCGAACGCCCGAAGAATCCCGTCACAGGAGGATGAGATGCGACGAGTCGTCACCGGCCAGGCCGACAGCGGGAAGTCGGTGTTCGTCAGCGACGATCAGGTGGAACCGATCAGGTTGTCGCTCATGCCGGGGCTCGAGTTCGCGCGGGTGTGGGGCGGTGACGAGACAACCTCGCTTCCCGCGGACGGCACGCCACCGGCCGCACCGGCGTTCTTCCCGCCCGAGCGCGGCTACCGCTTCGTCTTCGTCACGATCCCGCCCGAGGGGTCGGGGACGTTGCCAGAGGACCTCGACGTGGCCGGCGCCATGGCGGAGGTCGAAGAGAAGCTGCCGGGGATGCTCGAGCACAACGAGCTCGACGACCCGGGCATGCACACCACGGACACCGTCGACCTCGACCTCGTGCTCTCCGGAGAGATGGACCTCGAGCTCGACGACGGCGCCGAGGTGCACCTGCGCCCGGGCGACTGCGTCGTCCAGAACGGCACCCGCCACGCGTGGCGCAACCGGACGTCCGAGCCGTGCACGATGCTGTCGATCCTCGTCGGAGCGCGGCGGTCCTAGCGCGTCCTACGCGTCGCCGTCGCCTTCGATGGGCGACGAGTCGAGGCCGAGGAGGTCGACGGTCGTCTTGCCGTCGCGGAGCGCGTCGAACAACGACCGCTCGCGCTCGGCACGGGCGGTACCGGCGGCGAGCACGTCGTCGAGCTGCGCCGCCGCGACGACGGTCACTCCGTCGGCGTCGCAGACGAGCCAGTCGCCGGTCTGCACGAGCACATCACCCACTTCGGCCCTCGCACCCACCGTCCCCGGCAACTCCTTCGTCGCGCCGCGCAACGCGACGCCGGTGCTGAAGACAGGAAAGCCGTCCGCCTCGAGCGCGGCGGTGTCCCGCACGCAGCCGTCGATGACCAGCCCGGCGATCCCGCGGGCGCGAGCCGCGGTGGTGAGCACCTCGCCCCAATAGCCGAGCTCCCGCTGAATGCCGACGTCGACCGCGAGCGCACTGCCGACCGGGGCGCGCGCCACGGCGACGTGCACGGCGAGGTTGTCGCCCGGCGTGCAGCGCACGGCGAAGGCGGGAGCCGCGAGGCGAGCCGCCGGCCAGACGGCTCGCACACGGGGGCTCATCGGACGTCCGCCCGCCTCGCCCAGCGTCGCGGCCCCCAGGGCCATGAGCTGATCGGCGGGATCGGGCATCGGAGCGTCCTCGGGCGGGTCTACGGCGGCAGTGAAATGCATCTGGAGGCTTGCACATCCGATGGGAAGCGGGGTCCCCAGCGAAACCTCCGGTTTCGCTGGGGTTCGCGGAGGGAGAGGGATTTGAACCCTCGAGGGCGTGAGCCCCACTCGCTTAGCAGGCGAGCACCTTCGGCCGCTCGGTCATCCCTCCGGGCACCGCCACTCTACCGGCGGGTCATCGCCCGCCGGCCGGCGATCAGACCGCGTCGGCGCCGGTCAGGTGCGTGTCGAGTCGTTGCAGCGTCTCGGTCATCGCCTTCTCGGCGCGCTTGGGCCAGCCCGTCGCCACGATGTACAGCCGGGTGCCGAGGATGGCGCTCGACCAGTCGTACGTCTCGCGCACGCGCGTGCCGCTGTCGGCCGGCTCGAGCTCGTAGCGCCACCGGTGACCACCGAAGTGCCGCCACGCGATCAGACGGTTCTCGTCGAACTCCACCACCGTGTTCGTGATCGAGTACGGAATCCCGAGGCGCATCGACATCCCGAACTTGGTGCCGAGCGCGAGCCGGGCGGGCTCCTTCCCGCGCGTGTGCTGCAGCGTGCCCGACCCGTCGATCACGGGATGCTGGGCCGGGTCGGCGAGCACGTCGAAGATCTTCTCCGGCGGCGCCGCGATCACACGCTCCACCGACACCGACTGCGCATGCTCCGTCATGCGGCGGAGGGTACCGTCACGAGCGTGGATCCCGTCGAGGCGCTCGAGGAGACGGCGACGCTGCTCGAGCGCGGGCGCGCTGCGACGTACAAGGTGCAGGCCTTCCGGCGCGCCGCCGACACCGTGCGGGAGTTACCGCCGGAGAAGCTTCAGGGCCTCGCCGGGCAGGGGCGGCTCCAGGACCTACCCGGCGTCGGCAGCAGCACCGCGTCGGTCATCGAGCAGGCGTTGGCGGACCAGGTCCCGGAGTACCTCGCCCGGCTCCGGGCCGAGGCCGCGCCTGATGCCGGGCCCGGCGCTCCCATCCGGGCCTCGTTGCGCGGCGACCTCCACCTGCACTCCGACTGGTCGGACGGCGGGTCGCCGATCGAGCAGATGGCGCGCCACGCTGCCGACCTCGGCCACCAGTACATGGCGCTGACCGACCACTCGCCGAGTCTGAAGGTGGCGAGCGGGCTCACCGCCGAGCGGCTGCGCGAACAACTCGGAGTCGTCGCGAAGCTCAACGAGGAGCTCGCGCCCTTCCGCATCCTCACCGGCATCGAGGTCGACATCCTCGAGGACGGCACACTCGACCAGGACGAGGACCTGCTCGCCGAGCTCGACGTCGTCGTCGCGAGCGTGCACTCGAAGCTGCGCATGGCCGCGCAGCCGATGACGGACCGGATGGTCGCGGCGCTTGCCAGCCCGCACACCGACATCCTCGGCCACTGCACCGGACGCATGGTCGTCGGCAAGGGACGGCCGGAGTCGGAGTTCGACGCGCCCCTCGTGTTCGGTGCCGCCGCGCACTTCGACAAAGCAGTCGAGATCAACTGCCGGCCCGAGCGCCTCGACCCGCCCATGCGGCTGCTGGAGCTCGTCGTCGACACCGGTTGCAAGGTGTCGATCGACAGCGACGCCCACGCGCCCGGCCAGCTCGAGTGGCAGCCGTACGGCTGCGCGCGCGCCGCCGAGGCTGCCGTGCCGATGGAGCGCATCGTCAACACCTGGGAGCGCGAACAGCTCCTGGCGTGGACCGCGTCGCACGAGGCGGCTTGATCGTCGTGGCCGAGGCGGCCGCGACCCCGACACCGGGCGAGGTCCACCTCCCGCCTATCTCCGCCAAAGCGATCCTGTTCGGCAACGGTCCCCGGTTCGCGCGCGACGCGTTCGGCCCGGTGCTCGCGTTCTACGTGCTGTGGAAGCTGTGGGGTCTCGTCCCCGGGATCGCCGCCGCGACAATCGTCGCCCTCGTTGCCTTCCGGTACGAGCGGCAGCAGGACCGCCCCGCGCTCGTCGTGCGCATCGCGCTCGTGTTCGTGCTGATCCAGGCGGTCGTCGGTCTGTGGACGGGCAGCGCCGAGATCTACCTCGCCATCCCGGTCTTCGTGAACGCGGGGTACGGATTCGTGTTCATCGGCTCGATCCTGATCGGCCGGCCCCTCGCCGGCGTGTTCGCCGAGGAGCTGTTCCCGCTCCCGGACGAGGTGAAGGCATCGCGCACGCACCGCCGGATCTTCGGGCTGATCTCGCTCGCGTGGGGCGCGTACATGGTGCTGCGCTCCGTGCTCCGGCTCATCGTGCTGGCGGCGCTCGGCGTCGACGCATTCGTCGCCGTGGGCTTCGTCACCGGGTTCCCGATCACGATGGCGTTGATGTCGTGGTCGATCTGGTACGGCGTGCGCGGCTTCCGGCGCAGCGAGGAGTGGGGTCCGGCAATCGCCGAGCTGGAAGCGGCGGCCCTCGAGGCGGAGTTCGACGCCGACGAGGAGACGAGGGACGACGGGGCGCTGACCTAGTCGGGCGCCTCGTCGAGCCAGACGATCGCGCCCTCCCACGGGCCCAGGGCGAGCGATCCCGCGACGCGCTCGCCGTCGCGTTCGCGTCGCGTCCCGATCCGCACTCTCCCGTCCGCCACGTCGAGCCGGGCCGGATCGTCCCCGAGGTTCAGCGCTACGACGACGCGCTCCCCTCGTCGCCACGCCCACAGCCCGCCGTCGGCCGCGAGGCGGGTGTAGCCGCCGGCGCGTAGGTCGGGGACGGCGTCCCGCAGCCCGATGAAGTCACGGCACAGCGACAGCACGGAGTCGGGGTCGCGGCGTTGGTCCTCCACGTTGCACGCGGCGATGTCGCCGAACGGCAGCCAGGGCTCGACGCGGGGCGCGGTGAACCCTGCGCCGGGGCCCGGCGACCACGGCATCGGCGTCCGCTCCGGGTCGCGCCCGTACACGGGGTAGAGCCGCTTCCCAACCGGGTCTTCGAGGCGCTCTTCCGGAACCTCCGTGTCGGCCATGCCGAGCTCGTCCCCGAAGTAGAGGAAGGGGGTGCCCGGCAGCGTGAGGAGCATCATGAGCGCGCAGCGGGTCTTCGCCGGGTCGCCGCCGGCCCAGCGGCTCGGGAAGCGATACATATCGTGGTTGCCGCCGGCCCACACCGCCCAGCCATCGGTCGGAAGCGCGGAGAGCTCGTCCTCGACGGCCGTCCGAAGCGCTTCGGGCTCGAACCGCGAGTGCAGGAGGAGAAAGTTGAACGCCAGGTTGAGCTCGTCGCCCTTCCCGTAGAACGAGGCGAGCGTGTCGACGTCGAACACGTGCGTCTCACCGACGAGGATGCGGGGCGGATCGTAGGAGTCCGCGATTGCCCGCCACCGACGGATGACGTCGTGCACCTCGGGGCGGTTGCCGTTGTACACCTGACGTTGGCCAGTCAGCTGCACCATCCAGTGGTCGTCGTCAGTCGCGGGCGGGTTGTCGCGCAGGAGCGCATCCTTGACGACCATGTGCACGACGTCGATGCGGAAGCCGGCGACGCCGCGGTCGAACCAGAAGCGCAGGATGCGGTCGAACTCGTCGCGCACCTCGTCGCTCCACCAGTTGAGGTCCGGCTGCTCGGCGAGGAAGTTGTGCAGGTAGTACTGGCCTGTGGCCTCGTCCAGGGTCCAGGTCGGGCCGCCGAAACTGCTCTGCCAGTTGTTGGGCGGCGATCCGTCCGGCTTCGGGTCGGCCCACACGTACCAATCCCGCTTGGGGTTGTCGCGCGACGACCGCGATTCGACGAACCACGGGTGCTCGATGCTCGTGTGGTTGGGAACGATGTCGAGGAGCACCCGGATCTTGCGCTCGGCGGCGGCTGCGATCAGAGCGTCGACGTCGCCGAGCCTGCCGAGCACGGGCTGCACGCCGGTGTAGTCGGCGACGTCGTAACCCCAGTCGGCGTCGGGCGAGACCGTGACCGGGTTCAGCCAGATGCCGTCGACACCCAGCCACGCGAGGTGGTCGAGCCGATCGACGATCCCCGGCAGGTCGCCGACGCCGTCGCCGTCCGAGTCGGCGTACGAGCGCGGGTAGATCTGGTAGAGGACGCCGTCCTTCCACCAGCGATCGGGGTCGCGAGGCATGGGGGCGGAGCGTACGCGGTGGAGGAATGCAGCGGCCGACGCCGAGGTTTGATGATGCGTGGCGCAAAATGATCCGGCAGCTGCGGTAACGACTCCCGGGGAGCGGATCGTGCGCGAGGTGACGAGCTGGCCGGGGATCACCACCGACACCGGCGAGTTCGGCGAGACCGAGTTCTTCCTCGAAGGGCGCGCGATCGGTCACGTGCACGGGAGTCACATGGCCGATATCCCGTTCCCCCGACGGGTTCGTGACCAGCTCGTGGCCGAGGGCCGCACCGAGCCGCATCACGTCCATCCGGACTCCGGCTGGACGACGAAATACATCCGCGAGGACACCGACGCCGACGCGGTCACCGCGCTCCTGCGCTTGAACTACGACCGCATCATCTCGCGCCGCAGGCGCTAATCCTTCCTTCGGCGGAGGGAGTGGGATTCGAACCCACGGAGGCTCGCGCCTCAACGATTTTCAAGACCGTCCCGTTCGGCCGCTCCGGCATCCCTCCGGGAGCCAGGCTAGGACGGGCGCGCCTCGACGCGGTCGAAACCGCACAATGGGATGAGTACCTCCGGCACCGCGAACGCTCCGTCGGGACGCTGGTAGTGCTCGAAGAGGAACACGAGCGTGCGACCGACCGCACAGGCCGTGCCGTTCAGCGTGTGGACGGGGCGCGTGCCGTCGTCGGCGCGGAAGCGGGTGCCGAGCCGGCGAGCCGAGTAGTCGAGGTAGTTCGAGCACGACGTCAGCTCGCGGTACCGGCCCTCGGACGGGAGCCACACCTCGATGTCGTACTTCTTCGCGGCGGCGGCGCCGAGCTCCCCGGTGGCGCAGCTCACCACGCGGTACGGCAGGCCGAGCCCGCGCACGATCGACTCCTGCAACCCGAGGATCAGCTCGAGCTCGTCCCATGAGCGGTCGGGGTGCACGAAGCTGAACAGCTCGGCCTTGTCGAACTGGTGCACCCGAAAGATGCCGCGCGTGTCCTTGCCGTACGTGCCGGCTTCGCGGCGGAAGCAGGTGGAGAACCCGCCGTAGCGCAGCGGCAACGCATTTCCGTCGACGATCTCGCGCCGGTGCAGCGCGGACAGCGCGACCTCGCTCGTCCCGACGAGGAACAGCTCCCCGCCGTCGACCTCGTACACCTGGGCACGGTCGGTCGGGAAGAAGCCCGCCTCCTCCATGGCGTGCTCACGGACGAGCACGGGCGGGACGACGGGCGTGAACCCCTCGGCGACGATGCGAGTTGTCACCCACTGCACGAGCGCGAGCTCGAGCAGCGCCGCTTCGCGCATGAGATACGCGAACCGGGACCCGCTCATCTCGACGGCCTGCCTCGTGTCGACGAAGCCGATCCGGGCGCCGAACTCGTCGTGATCGAACGGCGGTGCGTCGACGGGCTCGCCGACTACCCGGACGACCTCGTTCTCCTCTTCTCCCCCGTCGGGAACAGACGCGTCGGCCGGATTGGGCACCTGGAGCGCGAGCTCGCGCAGCCGTGCCTCGGCGTCCGCGAGCACGGGCTCTTTGGCGGCGAGCTCGTCCTTGAGCGCGCCGGCGGCCGCGATTTTTTCCTCGCGCTGGTCGGCCGGTGCCCGTCCGATCTCCTTCGACGCCGCGTTCTGGCGCGCCCGCAACTCCTCGACCTCGGTCAACAGCCGGCGGCGGGCGTCATCGGCCTCGAGCACGCCGTCCAGCAGCCCCTCGCCGACCCGCTTGCGTTCAATGCCGGCCCGGTACTCGGGCTCGTCGCGCAGCCGCTTGACGTCGATCACGCGAGCTCGCCGGGCGGCGCGACCCGGCCGCGCAGCTCGTCGACCCACTGCGCGGCCTCGCGCCAGGCCTTGCCGGCCGCCTCGCGCCGCTGCTGCGCCTCCTCTTCACCGGCGACCGGGTACGAGCCGAGGAACTTCACGTCGGCTTGCTTGGCCGCGAGGTTGCGCAGGCAGTCGGCGACGAGCTCGTCGGCGACATGACCGGAGAAGTCGATGAAGAAGCAGTAGTCCCCGAGGCTGCGCTTGGTGGGGCGCGACTCGAGCTTGGTGAGGTTGATGGCGCGGGCGGCAAACTCCTGGAGGATCGCGAGCAACGAGCCCGGTCGGTCCTCGGACTGGAAGCACACGATGCTCGTCTTGTCGTGCCCGGTCGGCGCGGGGATGCCGTGACCGACCAGCACGAAGCGCGTCTGGTTCTCGGGGTGGTCCTCGATCTCGGTCGCGATGAGCTCAAGGCCGTTGAGGCGGGCGCCGAACGCGGTGCCGATCGACGCGCGGCTGCGATCCTCGCCCCGCGTCACCTGGGCCGCGGCTTCGGCCGTGGAGTTCGTGACGATGCTGTCGGCATCGGGCAGCTTGGAGGCGAGCCAGACCCGGCACTGGCCGAACGGGCTGGGGTGTGACAGCACGGTCCGGATGTCGTCGAGCTTGGCGCCCGGGAGCGCGCACAGGTTGAGCGACACCGGCAGGTCGATCTCGCGCTGGATGAGCAGGTCGGTGTCGAAGGCGAGCGTGTCGAGGGTGACCGTCACCGTGCCCTCGATGGAGTTCTCGATGGGCACGAGCCCGACATCGGCCTCGCCGCGCTCGACGCTGCTGATCACGTCGGGCACCGATCGCAGCGGGCTCAGCTGCTGGTCGGCGAGATCGGGCTGGGTGAGAACGGCCTCTTCGGCGAACGTGCCGTGCGGGCCCAGGAATCCGACGCGGGTCACGCAGAAATCGTAGTTGCGGGCCTCTGACTCACTGCGTTGATTCGGCGTCGGCGGGAAGCTGGAATAACAACGCGTATACCCGACCGAGAAGGTCGTCGGGCACGCTGTCGGGCTCGGCGAGCTTCTGGAGCGCGATGCCCTTCGAAAGCGCTTGGACCGCGATCGCCATCTGGTCGGCCGGGAGCGGTGGCGGACTACCGAACTCTGTCGTGCGCTCACGAATGAGGTCGGCGACCTGATCGAGCTGCTCGCGCGAGCGGGCCGCGTAGGCCGGTGCGAGCTCGGGGTGGCGGGCGACGTGGATATTGAACTCGAGGGCGAGTAGGAAGACCTCGCGTTCTTGCTGGACGACATCGGCGAAGACGTGGGCCCCGGCCATCGCGTGCTCTTCAGTCGTGCCCGTGCTGGTGTCGATGTCCTCCGCCCCGTGCCGCAACGGCTGGGTGATGCGGTCGTCGATGACGGCCTGGAAGAGGTCTTCCTTGCTGTCGAAGTTCGAGTAGACCGCGCCCTTCGTCAGGCCGGCCTCTTCGGCGACCTCGTCGAGGGAAGCGGCGACGAAGCCTCGGCGGGCGAAGACGGTGGCGGCGGCGTCGATCAGCTGGGCGCGTGTGCGCGCCTTCTTCTCTTCGCGTGTGAGCCGCTCCGGCGCTTGCGTCACAGAGTCAGGCTGCCACGCCCCGGCCGTCCGTCTCGGACTCGCCGGCCTGCCTCGCGGCGTGCGCCTCGCGGAGCGAGGCGAGCAGCCGCTCGTAGCCAAGCCGCTTCAGCAGCCAGGCCTGGGCCTCCCGCTTGCCGATCGGCGTGATCGTGCGGGGGGCCGTCGCAGTCGTCGTGGTGCTCATGTGGGCCTCCAGTGATACCGGGTGGTATCCCGATACTCAGCAGTATCTGATACCCGTTGGTATCTGTCAACCCCTCGGCGACCCTGGGGATTCCCGACGTCCCGTCGTCAGGCGGCGTTCTCTCGAAGGTACGAACGACCCTGGACCGGATCCATTCGGTTCCGTACGATGCGCAAGGCGCCGAAGCAGGCAGGAGGGCGCACGCATGCGGCACGACCGGGTGGGAATTCCTCGTTACGTCTACGCAATCCTGGTCGTCGCGCTCGTGATGTTGCCGCTGATCGCGGCAGCGTGCGGGGGTGGCGGCGACGGCAAGAAGACCACGACCTCCACGACCGAGACCACCGTGGCCGGCCAGCAGCAAGGCGGCGGGTCCGGCGGCGGCGGAGGCGGAGGTGGCGGATCTGCGTCGACCGGGGGCGGCGCCACGACAGGCGGCGCGGCCACCACGACCGGCGGCGGGACCGTCGTGACCGGGCTCACGTTCAAGACCTTCACGACGATCGGGCCCATCACCGGCCTGACGTTCCTCACGCAGCCCTAGCGGCCGACGCTCAGCCCGCTCCGAGTCAGCAGCGTCGCGCGGCGCGCGCGCTCGACCACTCGCGCGCGACGGGATAGGAAGGGGGGGTGACCCCGATCACACAGACGCCCGAATGGAAGGCGCTGCGCGACCACTACGAGCAGATCGAACGCGTGCATCTGCGCCGGCTGTTCGCCGACGACGCAACGCGCGGCGAAACCATGACGCTCGAGGTGGGCGGCGTCTACCTCGACTACTCCAAGAACCGCCTCACCGGCGAGACCATCCGGCTCCTCGTCGCGCTTGCCGAACGAGCAGGCCTGCGAGCTCGGATCGACGCCATGTTCGCGGGCGAGAAGATCAACGTGACGGAAGATCGCGCCGTCCTGCACGTCGCGCTGCGCGCTCCGGAGCGCGAGCACATCCTCGTGGACGGCACCGACGTCGTCCCCGAGGTGCACGCCGTCCTCCGGAAGATGTCGGCATTCTCCGACAAGGTGCGCTCGGGCGAGCACACGGGGCACACCGGGCGCCGGATCCGCAGCGTCGTCAACATCGGCATCGGCGGCTCCGACCTCGGGCCCTCCATGGCTTTCGAGGCGCTCAAGGGATTCAGCGACCGCGATCTCACGGTGCGCTTCGTCTCGAACGTGGACGGCATCGACATCCACGAGTCGCTGCGCGACCTCGACCCGGAGGAGACGCTGTTCGTCGTCTGCTCCAAGACGTTCACGACGCTCGAGACGCTGACGAACGCGCGCACCGCCCGTGATTGGCTGCTCGACTCCCTCAAGGACGAGAAGGCGGTCGCCAAGCACTTCGTCGCCGTGTCGACGAACGCGGAGCAGGTGGCCGACTTCGGGATCGACACGGCCAACATGTTCGAGTTCTGGGACTGGGTCGGAGGCCGATACTCATACGACTCGGCCATCGGGCTGTCACTGATGATCGCCATCGGCCCCGACCAGTTCCGGGAGATGCTGGCGGGGTTCCATGCGATCGACGAGCACTTCCGCACCGCGCCCTTCGAGCGCAACCTGCCCGTCCTGCTCGGTCTGATCGGCCTCTGGTACAACGACTTCTTCGGCGCGGAGACCCAGGCGATCCTCCCGTACAGCCAGTACCTGTCGCGCTTCCCCGCCTACCTCCAGCAGCTCGACATGGAGAGCGACGGCAAGTCGGTGACGCTCGACGGCGAGCCGGTCTCGTGCATGACCGGGCCGATCGTGTGGGGACAGCCGGGCACGAACGGCCAGCACGCGTATTACCAGCTCATTCACCAGGGCACGCGGCTGGTTCCGTGCGACTTCATCGGCTTCGTGAACGCCGACACCGAGGTCGGCGACCACCAGAACCTGCTCATGGCGAACTTCTTCGCCCAGACCGAGGCGCTCGCGTTCGGGAAGACCAGAGCCGAGGTCGAAGCCGAAGGCGTGCCGGCATTCCAGGTCCCGCACCGGGTTTTCCGGGGCAATCACCCGACGAACACGATCCTCGCCGAGAGGCTCACGCCGTATGTGCTCGGTCAGCTCGTCGCCATGTACGAGCACAAGGTGTTCACGCAAGGGACGATCTGGCACATCAACTCGTTCGACCAATGGGGCGTCGAGCTCGGCAAGGTGCTCGCGAATCGGATCGTTCCGCAGCTCCAAGGTCCCGAGCCTTACCTCGACCACGACAGCAGCACGAACGCGCTCATCCGCCGGTTCCGCGGGCTTCGCAGCTGACGCACCCCGTCACGGCCCGCGCGTTACGGTTTCGGTCTTATGCGGCGAGTCGCGAGCATGGTGTTGCTCGTGGTGGCGGGATTCCTGTTTCCTCTTGTCGTCATCGCGAACTGGGCGGGCTCGACGCTCTATGACAGCGACGCGTTCAGCGCGCGAGCCGTAGAGCCGCTCAACTCCGAGGCGGTGCGCCGCGAGCTCGCCCGACGGCTGACCGAGCAGCTCGTCCAGGCCGGCAACCAGCAGGCGACGAACTTCCGTCCTGCCTTCGAGCTCGCCCTCGAAGGCGTGATCGACACCGACACGTTCAAGTCGATCTTCCGCAACGCGGTCCGGCGGACGCACGAGGCGATCATCTCCGGGCAGGGAGGCGGACAGGGTCTCGACCTCGGCGCCTCGTTCTCCCTGATCACCAGCAGCCTCCAGTCGACCGGCGGCGGAGGGGGCGCGAACCAGCAGGGCGCGAGCGGGCTCAACAACAGCCTCAGCGACGTCACGGGCAAGATCGACGACCTCGGCCTCTGGGACGCCGAGGGAACCGCGAGCCAGGTCGCCGCGGCGTGTTTCGTCATCGGGCTGGCTGCCGCCGTCGGCAGCATCCTCGTCGCCGAAGACCGCCGGCGCGCCGTCCGCCGCCTCGGCATCGCCGCCGTGATCGGCGGCCTGTTCATCGTGGTGCTCCTGATCGTCGCGACCTGGCTCGTCGGCCGACAGATCGAAGACGCCCGGCTCGCCGACGCGATCAAAGGCGCGCTCGGCGAAGCGACGGACGACTTGCGTCTCACGGGCCTGTGGATCGCGGCGTACGGGCTCGTGATCGCGGCGGCAGCCGTGAGCACCGAGCGCCGGTACACGCCGGTCGAGGTCTGGAACCGTGTGCGCGGCTGGGTCGAGCGGCGCCGCCGGACCACGATGGGAACCGTCCTGCTCGGCGTCCTGGGCCTGTTCGTCAGCGTCGTCTTCATCCAGGAGCCGCTGGGCAACTTCGAGTTGCTGATACGGGCAGCCGCGCTGTGGGTCGGCTACCTCGCGGTTCTCGAGATCCTTGGTCTCGTGCGCGCGATCACGGAGAAGCAAGCGCAGCGCCGCGCCCTCTGGCCCCGCCTCGCGACCATCGGCGCCACGATCGTGGTGATTGTGGCCGTGGTGACCGCCGGCTTCGTCTTGACCACGCGCGGCGCGGCGAAGGCCGCACAACCTACGGGTGAGCAGGTCTGCAACGGGAAAAAGTCACTGTGCGATCTCCGCGTTGACCAGGTCACGTTCCCGGGTGCGCACAACGCCATGTCGTCGGCGAACTACCCGGGCTACTTGTTCGCGGAGCAGATCGGCACCATCAAGGAGCAGCTCAACGCGGGCGTGCGCGCTCTGTTCATCGACACGCACTACGGCGTGCCGTCGTCCGCGCGCATTCCCGGGCAGGACATCCCGATCATCCTCACGGATCAGGCCGCCCAGGCGGCCGGGCGGGCGGAGATCAACGAGGATCCGGTGGCCGCGAAGCGGGCGGCACAACTCGCTGCCGGTGCTCCGAAGGCGGCCGACGCGCAGCGTGGGATCTACCTGTGCCACACCAACTGCGAGACGGGCGCCGTGGCATTCAACGGCCCGCTCAGGGACATCAAGAACTTCCTCATCACTCACCCCGACGACGTGCTGATGGTCGTCATCCAGGACGCGACTATTCCCGCCGAGACCGCCGCGGCCATCGAGGCCGCCGGGCTGACCGATCGGGTCGCAACCCTGCAACCCGGTCAGCCGCTCCCGACGCTCCGGACGTTGATCGACAGCGGACGAAACCTGTTGGTGTTCGCCGAGCGCGGCGATCCCGGCGGGCCGCCCTGGTACCACAGCATGTACGACTGGTTCCAGGAGACCACCTTCTCGTTCAGCAACCCGAAGCAGTTCAACTGTCAACCGAACCGGGGGAACCCGGACGCGCCGATGTTGCTCGTCAACCACTGGATCACGGCGTCGCCGCCGAACCCGGCGACGGGTGCCGAGGTGAACTCGAAGGCCGTGCTCGACAAGCGGGTCGAGCAGTGCCTGTCCGAGCGCGGCCTCGTTGCCAACATCATCGAAGTGGACTTCGCCGAACGAGGAGATCTCATATCGACGGTGCGAGCTCTCAACGAGAACCGTCTGAAGGAGGAGCGCTCGAAGGCGCAGGAAGCGCAGATACCCACCGCACCTCCGCCCGAAGCGGGCGCGGCGCCGGACGCCGAGCCGGTCACCCCGCTGCCAGCACCCACCGTCATCACGACGTTGACCGGTGGGGACCCGGCTCGCTTCTGTCGGGTCTTGCCATCCGTGGAGCTGAGCATCACCGCATGGGCAGTCGCGGTCCTTCAGGGTCAGCCTGCCGACGCCGGCCTCAGCGACCTCGCGTACGCGCCGCTGCTTACGCAGGACCTTCGCTCGTACATCAAGGTTGCGCCGCAGGAGCTCCAGGCCCAGGCCCAGCCGATCCTCGACCGGGAGAACGACGCCGTGGCGAGTCTTCGCGCACTCGGGCTGAAGAAGGCCGACATCAAGCGGCTCGCGAGCTCCGCATCCGACCTCCTCCTCGGCCCCGACAAGTCCGACGGAACGACGGTCCGCAACAAGCTCGTCAAGCAGCTCGAGAAGAAGATCGACCCGCAGCAGCTGCGACAGGCGGCGACCGACTTCGGCAACGCGCACGGGGACCCCACGTCGATCATGGACCTGGGCTCCGTCTCGAAGGAGGTCGGTGTCGCCGCCGGCTACCCGTGCGCGGCCGAGAAGCAGACGTCCTCAGAAGCCGGCACCGGGTGACCCGCATTCCGTGAGGGTCGCGATCGCCGCTGATCACGCCGGGCTGCCGTTGCGGCCGACCATCGCCGACGCGGTCCGGGCCGCGGGGCACGACCCGGTCCTCTACGGGCCGGACACCGCGCCGCCCGGCGGCATCGACTACCCGCTGGTCGCGAGGGCGGTTGCCGACGCGCTCGACGCGACCGACGCCGAGCGCGGCATCCTCGTGTGCGGCAGCGGCGCCGGCGTCACGATCGCCGCCAACAAGCTGCCCGGCATCCGGGCCGCGTACGCGGCGGACCACTACACCGGCCATCAGATGGTCGAGCACGACCACGTGAACGTGCTCACCCTCGGCGCACGCGTCATGGGCCCCGAGGTCGCGGCCGAGATCGTCGAGGCGTTCGTGAACGCGGTGCCGAGCACCGAGGAGCGCCACCTCCGTCGCCTCGGTGAGGTTCTTGACTTCGAGCGAGAGCGGAGCATGAACGCGGCAACACGACTGCACGACGCCGGCCAGAGCCTGTGGCTCGACAACATCACGCGCGCCCTGCTCACCAGCGGGACGCTGGCGCGGTATATCGCCGACCTCGCCGTCACCGGCCTCACGTCGAATCCGACGATCTTCGACAAGGCGCTGACGGGCAGCGACGACTACGACGAGCAGATCCAATCCCTGCTGGCCACCGGGACCGAGGGCGAGGAGCTGTTCTTCGAGCTCGCGCTGGTCGACCTCACCAAGGCCGCCAGCCTGTTCCGACCGATCTGGGACTCGAGCGGCGCAGTCGACGGCTGGGTCTCGCTCGAGGTGTCACCCAAGCTTGCGCACGACACGAAGAGCACGGTCGACGAGGCCAAGGCCCTCCACGACAAGGCGGCGACGCCGAACCTGTTCATCAAGGTGCCGGGGACGCCCGAGGGCATCCCGGCAATCGAGGAGCTCGTCGCCGCCGGTGTGTCGGTGAACGTCACGCTGCTCTTCTCGCGCGAGCACTACCAGGCTGCCGCCGAGGCGTACCTGCGTGGTCTCGAACGCCGGACGGAGAGCGGCCTCGACCTCGACGTGGCGTCGGTGGCGTCGGTCTTCATCTCGCGCTGGGATGCCGCCGTCGCCGGGAAACTGCCCGACGACCTGCGCGGCCAGCTCGGGGTGGCCGTCGCCAAGCGGACGTACAAGGCATACCGGGAACTGCTCGCCTCGCGTCGCTGGCAGCAGCTGGAGGCGGCCGGAGCCAGGCCGCAGCGGCTGCTGTGGGCGAGCACCGGCACGAAGGACCCGAACCTGCCCGACACCTTCTACATCCACGCGCTGGCGTCGGAGCAGACCATCAACACGATGCCGGAGAAGACGCTTCTTGCGTTCGGCCAGCACGGCGCGGTCGAGGATCTGCTCGCGGCGGACGGCGACGACGCCGAAGCCGTGCTCGCCCGCATCGGTCACGCGGGCGTCGACGTCGACGCGCTGGCGGCGACGTTGCAGACCGAGGGCGCCGACGCGTTCGTCAAGTCGTGGGACGACCTGCTCGGCCGCATCGGCTCGAAGTCGGAGCAGGTGCGGAAGGCGAGCTGACCGATCCGGACCGTGCGCCGGGCACGAATCCAGGTTGTGTCAATCGAGCGTCACCCGAGGCTAGGTCGACGGCGTGTGCGTGGTCGACGACGGCGGGAACGTCGTCGTCGGTGTCGTCGGAGGTGTCGTCGATGGATGTGTTGTGGGCGGTGCCGGTCGTGTGGTCGCGGGCGGCCTGCTCGACGGCGGCGTGGGTGTGCTCGAGATGTCGGCCGAGCCGTCAGTCCCTCGTGGGCGCATGAACGACTGACCTGTCTTCGGATCGACGAGCACGAAGATGTCGATGATCGTGACGTTCTTCTGGACCACGGTGATGCTGTCCGGGTTGAAGTAGTCCCACTTCTCCCCGTAGTACTTGGGCGGGTACGCCTCCGGCGGAGTGAGCGGGTTCCCGCAGTAGCACTTCGTCACCGGGAAGCCCTTGTCGTCGACCAGCACCGCGGTTCCGGCCTGGAGGACGACTTGGATGGACGTGATCTTTCCGTTCTTCCAGCCGTGGTTCGTGAGCCGCGTGTCGGAGCGCAACAACACCGGTGTCAATCCCGTGACGTACGTCCGGATGTCGGTGAAGTTGATCCCGAGCGTCGACGCCCACGACTGCCCCTTGTCGGGGTTCTGCTCGAGGAACGTGATCAGCTGTTCCTTGTTGCACGAACCCTCATGCATGGTGCCGCCGAAGAGACCCGGCTGCCCGCCGGGCTGGGTCGAGATGCCCTGAGGCTGCACCGGCGGCACACTCTGATCGGTGCCCGCCGGCGGCGTGAACGGGTTGCTCGTGGACGAGATGGGCTCTGTGAACACTTCTTTCTTCGGCGTCGCCTTGGTCTTGTTGCCGTCGCTCCCACCGCAGCTCCCGGCAAACAGAACAAGAGTCACGAGCGTGACGCCGAGCGCGCGCAAGTACATGCGCAAATCGTGTGCCCTGCCCATACGAACCTCCAGCCCCCAGCCGGCCGTGCGCCAGGCTACGCCGCAGGCGCTACGTCGACAAGGACACACTCGCCGTTCAACGCGTCGGGACGCGCCGATAGCGTGTGTCGCATCGAGAGATCGAGACAGAGAGAGGGGCAGAGATGCAGCTCGGGATGATCGGACTGGGACGCATGGGCAACGGGCTCGTGCGTCGCCTCATGAAGGACGGCCACGACTGCGTGGTGTACGACCACAACGAGCCGAAGGTGAAGGAGCTCGCGGACGTCGGCGCGACCAGCTCGTCGTCGCTGGCCGACTTCGCGTCGAAGCTCACCAAGCCGCGCGCGGCATGGATCATGGTCCCCGCGTCGGTCACCGGCCAGACCGTCAACGAGCTCGCCGACCAGTTCGAGGCCGACGACATCATCATCGACGGCGGCAACTCGTACTACCGGGACGACATCGCCCGGGCCAAGGAGCTCGCCGCCAAGAAGATCCACTACGTGGACGTCGGCACCAGCGGCGGGGTGTTCGGACTCGAGCGCGGCTTCTGCCTCATGATCGGCGGCGAGGAGAAGGTCGTCCAGCACCTCGACTCGGTCTTCGCCTCGATCGCCCCCGGCGTCGACGAGGCACCGCGTACACCCGGGCGGACCGGCACGCCGAGCCCGTCGGAGCAGGGCTACCTGCACTGCGGGCCGAACGGCGCCGGCCACTTCGTGAAGATGGTCCACAACGGGATCGAGTACGGGATCATGGCCGCGTACGCCGAAGGCCTCGCCGTCCTCGAGAATGCCGACATCGGCACGCAACAGCAGACGAGCGACGCCGAGACGGCCCCGCTCGAGCACCCGGAGTTCTACCAGTACGACCTGGACATCCCCGAGGTCGCCGAGGTCTGGCGACGGGGCAGCGTGGTCGCCTCGTGGCTGCTGGATCTCACGGCGCTCGCGCTGCACAAGTCCCCGCAGCTGACCGACTTCGCCGGTCGCGTCTCGGACTCGGGTGAGGGACGCTGGACGGTGATGGCGGCGATCGAAGAGAGCGTCCCCGCGCATGTCATCACGACCTCGCTGTACGAGCGGTTCAGCTCCCGGGGCGAGGCCGACTTCGCCGACAAGCTGCTTTCGGCCATGCGCAGCGAGTTCGGCGGGCACGCAGAGAAGGGGCAGTCATGAGTACGGCATCGCAGAATTCCGACGCGCTGGTGTTCTTCGGCGCGACGGGAGACCTCGCGTACAAGAAGATCTTCCCGGCGCTGTACGCGATGACCAAGCGCGGCCACCTCGGAATCCCGGTGATCGGCGTGGCGTCGTCGAGCTGGAGCGTCGATGACCTGCGCAAACGAGCCCACGACAGCATCGAGGAGCACGGCGGCGGCATCGACGACAAGGACGCGTTCGAGACGCTCGGGAAGTCGATGAACTATGTCGACGGCGACTATCGCGACGCGAACACGTACAACGCGATCGGTTCGGCCTTGCATGCCGTCAAGTCGAAGCGGTCAGCGCACTACCTGGCGATCCCGCCGAGTCTGTTCCCGACCGTCGTCGAGGGACTCGGCAAGTCGGGCTGCGCCAAGGACGCCCGGGTCATCGTCGAGAAGCCGTTCGGGCGCGACCTCGCGTCGGCGCAGGAGCTCAACC
>WNGA01003455.1_pt1 | contig 23677 bp, 25 predicted proteins | sample 5400061 | NCBI WGS metagenome assembly WNGA01 (sample SAMN13153366, study PRJNA577476) | soil metagenome | isolation source: 100 cm soil or saprolite under grassland replicate 2 | place: USA:California | collected 2016-06-15
TGTTCAGGCTCTTAAAAGAGTGAGATGTCAGATCTTCCTTGTACTCTGGCTGGTCATTTACCGCCTTATGTGCGAAACGAGTTGCTGACATCTTTCTCTTTGTTGATTAGAGAATCAAAGATATAAGTGTGCGACGCAATAGAAGTTTAACAGTAGCGATGGAGCTTGGCTCATAAATATTTCTCTTTCATTTCAAATTTTCAAATTAGCACAATTAAACAAACTCACACCCAATATCTCTCCTGTAATACATTCCTTCAAAATGTATTTGCTTTAAAACTTTTTTTGATTTATTTACAGCATCAGTAATATTATTTCCATAAGATGTTACAGCAAGCACCCGTCCACCATTTGTAACAATTATATCATCAACTTTTTTTGTTCCAGCATGAAATACAATTGTATCATTACTTATTTGCCTATTTGCTAATTTGCTGATTGGCAAATTCTTCTTGTACTCCCCGGGATATCCATTACTCGCCGCAACAATAGCAGCACAAGCTCTTTCATCAAATTCAATTTTTGCCGCGCTTATTTTATCTTCATAAAGTGCAATGAATAATTCAACCAAATCATTTTTCAAACATGGCATTACTACCTGCGTTTCAGGGTCACCCATACGACAATTATACTCAATTACAAATGGCTCACCATTCACGTTTATCAACCCAAAAAATATAAAGCCTTTATAAATAATATTTTCTTTTGCCAATCCCTTTATTGTCGGTTGGATAATAAATTGCTCAACTTTCTGAATAAATAAATCATCAACAAAAGGCACGGGGCTTACACAACCCATGCCACCCGTGTTTGGGCCTGTATCGCCTTCGCCAATTCTTTTATAATCTTTTGCATGACCAATAATTTTATAATCCTTTCCATCCGTTAAAACAAATACGCTTGCCTCGATGCCCTGCAAAAATTCTTCTATCACCACCTTGGAACTTGCTTCTCCGAATTGTTTGTGAATAATCATTTCTTCAAATTCATTCAATGCCTCTTCATGCGTATTGCAAATAACAACACCCTTGCCCGCTGCCAAACCATCAGCTTTTAAAACAACAGGCAATGAATGTTCAGCAATAAATTTTTTCCCTTCATTAAAATTTTCAAAACTAAATTCTGCGTAAGAAGCAGTTGGAATATTATGCCGTTGCATAAATTTTTTGGAGAATGCTTTGCTGCCTTCCAGTTGCGCACCATTTGCAGAAGGGCCTATAACAGTAATATTTTTTAAAGCATTATTGTTTTGAAAATAATCATAAATGCCTTTTACCAGCGGTTCTTCGGGACCGACTACAACCATTTCAATTTTGTTATCCAAACAAAATTTCTTTATCGCTTCAAAATCAGTTGCACTCATATTTACATTAGTGCCGCATTGCATAGTGCCCGCGTTACCCGGCACTATGTATAAGTGTGAACACTTTTTACTTTGTGTTATTTTCCATGCAAGTGCATGCTCACGGCCACCTGAACCAAGCAACAGTATATTCATAATTTTTTCTATAAAAGATTTATAAAAGTTGGACGAAAGTAAAACAGGAATCAGAATTTGGAGTCAGTATTTGGAATTTCTATGTATTTTGAGATAGTAAAAATCACAACTCTAACGAAAATCAGATTTATGAATATCACGCCATCTGAAGAAACAATTATAGCAGCCGAACAATCTATTACAAAAACAGGTCATCCCAAGGGATTGGGTGTACTCTTTACTACCGAAATGTGGGAGCGTTTTAATTTTTATGGAATGCGTACTGTTCTTGCGCTGTTTCTTGCAGAAGCACTGCTAATGGGCCAAGAAACTGCTTCTATTATATATGGCGGCTATCTTGGTCTCTGTTATCTCACGCCAATGCTTGGAGGCTATATTTCTGATAAATATCTCGGGAACAGAAATTGTATTTTGTTGGGTGGTACTGTTATGGCAATCGGGCAATTGATAATGTTTTTTAGTGCCAGCATATTTGCAACAAACCTTAGTCTTGCAACAACATTAATGTGGATTGCTCTCCTGCTGCTCATTTTTGGGAATGGTTTTTTCAAACCCAATATCTCCTCAATGGTTGGGCAGTTGTATCCTAAAAATCAAAAGAGTAAGTTAGATTCTGCCTTTACTATATTTTATATGGGAATAAATCTTGGAGCAATACTTGGTCAGTTTATTTGCCCATTAGTGGGAGATGTAAGACATGAAACGATTTTACCAAATGGACATACAGAATTTGTAAGAGACCTTAGTGCATTTAAATGGGGATTTCTTGCGGCATGCATGGCAATGATTCTTGGAACGGTCACTTTCTTTATTCTTAAAAACAAGTATGTTGTTACACCTGAAGGAAAAGCTATTGGCGCAAGACCTGACAAGGATGCCATACATGAGGACGAAGCTACACATGCAAAGTTTAGCAGCAAATCAGTTGCTATTCTTTTGAGTGGTCTTGTAATATTTTATTTTCTGTTTCAATATATTTCATGGGATGCTGTAAAAATGCCCTTGAATGCTGTTGGGGGAGAAAGCTCACTTACAGCCTATTTTAAAGCATTGGCTGTATCGCCGATTAAAACTTATATATATCCGTTTATTTACTCAGCTGCATTAAGTCTCGGTATTTTTATTTTAACAGATAAATCACTTACCAAAGTAGAAACACATAGAATATTGGTGCTTTACATTGTTGCGTTCTTTGTAATTTTCTTTTGGTCTGCTTTTGAACAAGCCGGTTCTTCACTCACTTTTATTGCCGACAAACAAACGGATACAAATATTTTGGGCTGGAATATGCCACCGAGCATGGTTCAGATTTTCAATGGAGTGTTTATTGTAATTTTTGCTCTTCCATTCAGTGCCATGTGGCTAAGATTACAAAAAAGAAACCTCGAACCTATTTCTACTGTAAAGCAGGCCATTGGTCTTGCACTTATCGGGTTAGGATATTTCATTATTGCAACACAGGTAAAAGGATTGGGAATGAATGGTAAAATTGGAATTATCTGGTTAGTCATTTTATACCTGTTACATACATTTGGCGAGCTCTGTTTATCTCCTATTGGCTTATCACTTGTAGCGAAACTTGCTCCCAAACGTTTTGCTTCTTTATTGATGGGTGTCTGGTTTATCGGCAATGCCGCCGGTTATGCTTTAGCCGGAACATTAGGTGCCCTGCTTCCGCCCACCGGTGATAAGTTTGAAAAAGCTGCTCAAAATGGAATTAATTTAGACGCGATACTTAACGGAAGTGTAAAACCTACAACTCAGCAATTAAGTTTTCTTGCAGAGAATAAAATTCCTGCAGTCTACCCCACCTTTGCAGGATTCAGTATTCATAATTTATACGAGTTCTTTATGGTGTTTGTGATTTTGTGCGGAACCGCTGCAGTGTTATTATATTCATTAACTCCATTAATAAAGAAGATGATGCATGGGGTAAGATAACTTTTTGTTTACAGTTTTTATTTTTGTACGCATCTTCGTTATGTCATTTACTTATGCATATAGTTAGGCAAAATAATTATTTTCCCATAAGAAAAACCAAAATTCATCATCACTAAAAAATTTTTTCAGTTGAACATTTTGTTTGCATGGCGATATTTCAGATCAAAAAAATCTGCAAATGCAATCAATATCATTGCATGGATTAGCGTATTGGCTATTGCGGTTGGCACAGCTGCGCTCATCATTGTGCTGAGTGTATTTAACGGGTTTGAAGATTTGGTAAAAGGTTTATACGGCGATTTTTATGCCGATGTAAAAATTACACCTGCCACCGGCAAATTCATTCAATTTTCTCCCGTTCAAATAAAAAAAATTACGGCTGCTCCAGGCGTTGGTAAACTGAGTTTTTTTGCAGAAGAAAAAGCTGTATTGGTAAACGGCGATTATCAAACGATTGTATTTTTAAAAGGTGTGGATCAAAATTATCATTTTGTCAATCACCTTACCAATCATATAGAACGAGGCGTATATAATCTTGGCAGCACAAATGCTCCCTCAATGATTGCAGGCGCAGGCATAAGCAACGCAGTAGGCGCTGATCCTGAAGATAAATTATCAAATCCCGTTGTTTACCTGCCCAACAGAAAGGCAACAAGCTTCAACAGTCTTGATGCCATGCATTCTTACAATGTGGCACCTGCAGGCATCTTTTCTGTGCAGCAGGAGTTTGACGATAAATATGCTTTCACCAATCTCGGCTTTATGCAATACATGCTCGACCTGCAACCCAATGAATACAGCGGCGTGGAGATTGCATTACAACCAAATGTAAAACCGGAAGATGCAAAAAAAAATCTGCAGCAAATAATAGGAAGTAAGTTCGCTGTACAAACGCGTTATGAGCAAAACCAAAGTCTTTACACAATAATGCAAATAGAGAAATGGGTGATCTACGGTATACTTTCGCTGATACTTTTGGTGGCAGCATTTAATATGATTGGCGCATTAACCATGCTTGTGCTGGAAAAGCAAAAAGATATTGCCGTGCTTAAAGCCATGGGTGCACATGATTCACGCATTCAGCGAATTTTTTTAAGTGAAGGATTGGTGTTGGCTGGTGTTGGCGGCATTGCGGGTACATTCATTGCGTTTTTGGTGTGCCTTATGCAGTTAAAATATCACCTGCTAAAATTAGGTGGCAATACTTTTATTATTGATTATTATCCTGTGAAAATGTACTTCCCCGATTTTTTGCTTGTGGCATTTACAGTACTTACCGTAGCTATTCTTGCTGCATGGATACCCTCACGAAAAGCCGCTGCACAATTGTATTCATTAAAGAGCTAATGAAGTTATTATGAATGAGGCTGAAGTAGTTTGGCTGTGTTGGATTCCTTTCGAGTTTCTTCTTTTATCAGCATTCTGCGAAAAATTTAGCTTCTCAGCTGTGAAAAAGATTTCAACAGCAGCATGGCCTTAATATTGATGGAATTGTTGGGCCGGCAACTTTCAATGCTGTAGAAGTTGCAAATATATTATGACATAGCATATCTGCCCCCTGCATAAGATTGGAAAAAGCTGCAGGTTTAATGCCTGCAGCCTTGCAGCAGTATAGATATTTATTTTATCCCTCAGTTGTTGGCATTGATGAACCTTCTTCTGAACCAGGCATACTAGCTGGGGGTTCCTGCATTGATTCTTCAGTGGGCGAAGGTGCAGGAGCAGGTTTCTTAGAAGGAGCTTTTTTAGGCGCTGCTTTCTTTGCTGCCTTTTTTGGAGCGGCTTTTTTAGCTGCGGCTTTTTTTGGAGCAGCCTTTTTAGGTGCTGCTTTTTTTACAGCCTTCTTTGGGGCGGCCTTTTTAGCTGCTTTCTTTATTGGTGCTTTTTTAGCTGCTTTTTTAGCCGCTTTCTTGGCTGCTTTTTTAGGCGCTGCTTTCTTTTTGGTTGCGGCCTTTTTATTTGCTTTTGCCATGTGTGTGAGTTTTTTGATTTTTAGTTAGAAAGACCTGTTAAGATAAAAATGTTTTTGATATAATAGTATCATCAGTCAAAAAAAAATTTTTGTATTTATAAAAATTATTCTTGCTTTTGTTTTAATCGCTTATCAAAATAACAACATCATTACAAAAGAACTTTTATTTTTTATTTAAAGCAAAACTTATGCAGCCCTTTTAATGCCTTTCACTAATTCAAAATCTCTCTAAATGATTTCAACCAGGCAAAAAATTTTTACGAATATTTTTGGTTATCAAATGCCGGAAATGAAATGGAGTATTCTTTTTTATCAGAATTTTTCATTCAGTAAAAGTAATTAATGCTTTAATATATAACACAACTGTTTTTATTATTCTACTATGAATTTGAATGATTCAAATAAGTTTTATGATTCCTGCTTTTGTATTTTATAGCATCATGGTTGCGTCCCACTCTTTTACATCCTGGTTTTTATGCAGCTTTCAGAACCTCATCTTTATCCCTGCTCATGTACGAGAAGAGTGAAGCTAAGCTTTCTTTTTTTTATTGATTCATCAAACAGGCTCAACTCCCGCATAAAAAATAATAATTAAGGAATAAGCAATGCAGGAACAATGTGTTTTAATAGTATATCTTTTATTCCTGCCAAATTATATCCCCATAGTAAGCTTGAATCTTAAAACGGATGATTAATTCTATTAGTACCGCACGAAGCCGCTCCAATAGTGCTTTTTAAAAGAAAGAATACATAAGATGCAAAGTTGTAAATACATGTTTTCAGTTTTTTGAAAATTCAGAAAGCATAAGATAAATTTGTTTTTATGAAATTAAATGAAGCAAAACAACAATTTATTCAGAGTTGGGGAATACTGGGCAGCCAGTGGGGGATAAACAGAACTATGGCGCAGGTACATGCTTTGTTATTAATAGCAAGTAAACCTTTAAGCACTGATAATATTATGGAAGAATTAAGTATCAGTCGGGGCAATGCGAATATGAATATCCGCGATTTAATAAATTGGGGATTAGTAGAAAAAGTGATTATACCAGGGGATAGAAAAGAATATTTTTCAGCAGAAAAGGATATATGGAAAGTTGCTACAAAAATTATGTATCAAAGAAAAAAGCGTGAACTAGACCCGATGCTAAAAGTATTGAATCAATTAAGCGATATAGAAGTTGATAAACGAAATAGTGAAGTAAAGGCATTCACAGAAACGATAGAGAGTATAAAAAAATTTGCAGGTCAGGCAGAAAAAACGATGGATGTAATGATTAAGGCAGAGGAAAACTGGTTCTGGAGCAACTTTTTAAAGATGTTTAAATAAAGTTTGAGTTGTAACGATATGAAACCGTTTCTGACAGCCCAATGGAAAAATCTTGTTATGCTTAATTATGAAATTGAGCCATCCGTTTTATTCCCTTACCTGCCGAAAGGAACAGAGCTTGATTTATGGAATAACAACTGTTATATAAGTCTCGTGGGATTTATGTTTTTGAATACAAGAGTCAGAGGACTATCAATACCATTCTATAGAAATTTTGAAGAATTCAATCTGAGATTCTACGTCCGTTTTAAAGATAAAAATGAATGGAAAAGAGGTGGTTTTTGTAAAAGGGATTATCCCAAAAGAATGATAAGTTTTATCGCCAATACGATGTAGTGTGAGCGGTATTCATTTTTCCCTGTGAAAAATTCATTTATTGAAAACGATGATTTATTTGAAATAAAATATGAATGCTTGATTAACAAAGAATGGAACTTTATTAAAGTTGTTTCAGAAAAATACCCGAATCATATTTTTGAAAATACTGAAGAAGAATTTATTGCAGAGCATTATTGGGGTTATACAAAACTTACAGATACATAATTTCAGAATACAATGTGACGTACCTGCTTTGTATGGAGAACCGTTTAAAAAATACATTGTTCATCCCAAATCCGTTTTATGGCGGATGGTTCTTCCGTCATAGTAAACAATAGAAGAATTTTTAAATTTTAAGAACGATGCTATTATTCAAAAGCTAGAACCTTAAACCATTTTACAATGCCATGACAACCTTAACATTCAATTCTTTGCAGATATACATTAAATTTGCTGCCCTATGCTTCAGGCGCTCGACATATTAAAAGTTGCTCATCGCAATACAATTGAACCAAGCATGAATTTACTGCACATGAAAGAACAGCATATTCCCGGTTCAATTCAGTATGTTATCCGCAGGTATTATCCATATCAGCGATGGACAAGTGACGATACAGGTATGATGGTGTATCATTACAACGAAAAAGATTCCCGCGAAAATTTTCTTGAACTGCGTTTCTGTATAAGCGGCAACAAATATTGCTTTGAAAAAAGTTGTGCTGATTGCAGTGAAATGCCTACTCAAAACTGCAGTGGCAAGCATGAAACAGTAGACGTATTTTCCTTTCATTTTTCTTCCACTTTTTTGCACCAGTTTGTTCATAATGTAAAACTGAGCAACAGAAAAGATGAAGTTCTTGCGTTTAAGCATCCTAATTCTTTTACAAAAATATACTCGGTTTGCAGCCGCAAACGCATTGCATTAGATGCATTGCTTAATCACAGTTACAGTGGAGCAATGGAAAATATTTTTGTGAATGCTAAAGTGCATGAGCTTTTGCTCTACAGCCTTGAATGTTTGGTAGATGAAAAAGAAGAAGGCTTTACATGCAAATTTCTTGCAGATGAATTCGGCCGTGAACGCATTTACCAGGCAAGAGAAATTTTATTACAGCATATCGGTGACCCCATCACCATTAAAGAACTTAGTCGTAAAGTAGCAATGAATGAGTGCTATCTTAAAAAAGGATTTAAAGAAATATTCGGAACAACCATATTTGATTTCTATCAGCAACAGCGCATGGAACATGCCAAGTATCTGTTGTATGAAAAAGGACTAACTGTTACCGATGTTTCTGCTTTACTTGGTTACTCTTCCATTTCGCATTTCTCCGCTGCATTTAAAAAACATACAGGTTTAAAACCTTGTGATCTTCTCAGGTAAAAGTTAGATTAAAGATTGAATAATGAGCAAGGAACATCCGAATTTCAAGTGTTGAAAAAAAATTTGTATTTCTTCATTCCCTGTTCCTTATTCGATATTCTTTTCCTCTTTCCGTAAACCGAGTTTCTAAAACCGTAAATAATACCTTTCACGTAAGAATACTTTTGCGGCAATTTTAATCTTAGATGAAAAAATTTATTGGCGTATTTGTTATTTTATTTAATTGTTCTGCCCTATTTGCCCAATACCGCACACAAGCCAACAACTCGTAGTAACTAATGAAGATTCGTTGAATGCCGGTTTAAATAAAAGCAAAACAGTTATCTCCGGTTATGGAAGTGCATTTTATCAAAGAGATTTTAATCTTCAACAATCAAAAGCCACGCTTGAAAGAGTAGTGCTTTTTGTCGGTCACCAGTTCAATCAAAAAATTGCTTTCTTTTCAGAGATGGAGTTAGAAAATGCTGTAGTTGCCGGTGGTGAAGAAGATGAGAAAGGTGAAGTTTCTATGGAACAGGCATTTCTAAAATTTAATCTCAATCCGAAACAATATATCGTTGCTGGTTTATTTACGCCAAGAATTGGTTTGCTTAATGAGAATCATTTGCCTGTAAATTTTAATGGTGTTGAAAGGCCAATAGTGGAACAACTTATTATTCCTGCAACATGGAGAGAATTGGGTGTGGGTTTTTATGGTTCCGCAAACCGTCTGCCTTTAGATTACAGTGTTGCTTTATTGAATGGATTAAACAGTGAAGATTTCGAACATGGTTCAGGTATTCGCGAAGGCAGAGCAGAAGGCAATAATGCTTTTGCCAATAATCTCGCTGTTACTGCCTCACTGCAGTACGCAATTAGTGATTTTAAATTTCAGGTATCAGGTTATGTGGGTGGTACTGGTAAATTGTTTCTGGAGAGATGTAGTCTTGCTGTTCCATAAAGAGTTTAGGTTTTTACAATTTTAAAATAGAATATTCAAGATAAAACAGTTGGTCAAAATTCAAGCTTAAAATTTTTTAATAAATTTTGTGCTGAATAATGAACAGAATGTACAAGGACCTGCCTGCCGGTAAAGGCAGGTGCGACGCAACAAAAGATTCATTTGTGTGTTAAAGCCAGGCCCATAAATAAAATTCATAAATAAAAGCGATTGTGAGAACACAACCGCTTAACCATAACTAACTGCTTGTTAGTATAAGAGAAAGAAATTTAAAATTCGTCACTCAAACCAAATATGGGCTTCCTTGTTTGCCATTTACCTTTTGTAAAGTCAGGAATCTGTTGCAGCGTACCACCTTCAGCAATTGATTTTTCACTCAATGGAGTAATGGCATACCATGTGGCAAGATCATATGCATCTAATGGAAAAGGAACATCTCTTTTAATGCATTCAATAAACGCATTGTCAACAAAAAAATCCATTCCGCCATGCCCCGCACTTTCCGCATCTTTTGCATATCGCTTCCATAAAGGATGATCATATTGCTCCATCCAGTTCTTTGGATTTTCCCATACATCATTTTCCTTGCTCTTGCCTTCAAAATATATTTCACCCTCTTCAAATTCTCCTGCATGCCTGTCAATCCATAAGCCATTTGTGCCCTGCAAACGAAATCCAAGATTGTATGGCCGGGGCGAAGAAGTATCATGCGTTAAAACTATCGTTTGACCATTTGCAGTTTGTATCTGTGTTGTAACAATATCGCCCTCTTTAAATTTCACTTTTGCATTGGGATGATTTGGACCACCCTTCGGATGATTCACAATATACCTGTGCAAACCCATTGCTTTGGTCGACACAGAAGAAAGTGCCGTAAGCCTGTTGCCATGATTAATATTAATCATTGTTGAAACCGGGCCTAACCCATGCGTTGGATACAACTCACCATTACGATTGACATAATGATTGGTTCTCCATTTTGCTTCACTAAAACCCTTATCGCCGAATTCAACTCCTGAATTATATGGGGTAACACCATCATTAAACAACACGCCACGAAGATCATGTTCATAGCCACCCTGCGCATGCAAAATATCACCAAACAATCCCTGCTGCACCATATTTAATACAGCCATAATATCGCGACGGTAGCAAACATTTTCCATCATCATCAATGGCACTTTTGTTTTTTCATGTGTGTCTACAAAATCATGGCAGTCCTGCAATTTTATTGCGCCACACACTTCCATGCCCACGATCTTACCTGCATTCATCGCATCAATGCCGTGCGGATGATGCCATTCCCATGGAGAAGCAACTATCACTGCATCAATATCATTGCGCTTTAAAAGATTCTTGTAATCATTGGGGCCATTGGTATATTCGGCAGGCGCTTTCCTACCATATTTTGCAACCAGTTTTTGTGCCGAAGCCATCATTCCTTTATCGGGATCAGCCATTGCTACCACTTCTACATCATTGCGTTTAAGCATCTCATCAAGATGTGATTGTCCGCGTAATCCTACTGCGATCATTCCAATGTGCACTGTTGATTTTTTTGGAGATGCAAATGATTTTAAGGGTGTGGATATAACTGAAACGGCTGCACCGGCAATTGCAGAATCTTTAATAAATTTTCTCCGGGTGTAATTCTCAGGCATATTATTTTTTGAAAGCAAACTTATGGAAATGATGTCGTTTTAAATTTACGCAAACGTTTGCTGATTTAAAGATTAAATCTTGGATATCTCGGTTGCCTCTTAATTTTTTTAACCAATGAGCTAAATGAGTCGAATGATGAAAATGATACCAGCAGTAGCATTTATTTCAGTAATGCTGTTTTTTTAAAACAAAAAATTATTTTGATCACCTTCCTACATTTGCAGCTTCATGGGTCAAAAAAAATTGATACGCTTTGAAGAATTAAAAACTTTTCCCAACGTGCTGCAATATCCTGAAGGGATGAAAGGGAACTGGCATTTATTTTTTAAAAATCAAAATCCAATAATTCTTGAACTGGCCTGTGGCAAAGGAGAATATGCAGTTGGCTTAGGTAGATTATATCCGCAAAAAAATTTTATAGGCATTGATATAAAAGGTAATCGGATCTGGCGCGGCGCTAAAACGGCATTGCAGGAAGGGTTAAAGAATGTAGCATTTCTTCGAACACAGATTGACAAGGTTACAGACTATTTTGATACAAATGAAGTAAGTGAAATCTGGATAACTTTTCCTGATCCTCAATTAAGATTATCCAAAATAAAAAAGCGTTTAACACATCCGCGTTTTTTGAGATTATATCAAAAATTTTTGCGGCAGGGCGGATTGGTTCATTTAAAAACTGACAGCCCTGACTTGTATAATTTTACAAAAACTGTTATCAACCGTTATGGATTGGATTTGTTGGTTGATTATGAGGATGTGTACAGCACAGCAAATCTTACTGATGAATTAAAAATTAAAACACATTATGAAGCGTTGGATATAGCACAAAGCAATCGTGTGCATTATTTACAATTCAAAATAGATAAGACATTACCTATAGAAGAAGATGAAACATTAAAAAATTTATTCCGTGAAAAAGTTGTTGGAGAACAAAGATTTTTATTTTAATCAGGATGGGTTGATGGTGCTAACCGAATCTTATTTAAAGGAGCGAGGTTATTGCTGTGGCAGCGGCTGTTTGCATTGCCCTTATAACTATGAAGCTGTGGAAGAACCACGAAGAAGTTTACTTCGTGAGGAAAAAATAAAATTGCAATCTGCAACAAACCCATAAAATCAAAAGACTAAAAATTAAGTTTGAATGTTCGAAAGTCCAAATGGTGTATTTAATCATGGACCTCCCGAACGCTCAAACATTCAAACTGGTTCAACAATGAACAAAACATTTAAATAGTTTTATCTTTCCCTGATGAAGAAAACTGTTTCAAAAAAGAGAACTTCCTCAAAGAAAATCACCAGAGAAAAATTGCCCATAAAAGACAGCTCAAAAAATTATTCTTTTTTTGAAGACGTGTGGAGTGTTGTGCGGCAAGTTCCAAAAGGTCGTGTTACTACTTATGGTGCTATAGGGAATTATCTCGGTACCAAACTTTCTGCGCGGATGGTAGGCTGGGCAATGAAGGCAGCGCATGATCTTCATCCACCGGTTCCCGCACAACGTGTAGTAAACAGGAACGGCATGCTCACCGGCAGAATGCATTATGAAACACCAACACGAATGCAGGAACTGCTTGAGAAGGATGGAATAAAAGTTGAAAAAGATACAGTGGTAGATTTTGAAAAAAGATTTTGGGACCCGGTGAAAGAATTTGGTTTTTGATTAGTTGAATCGTTGATTGGTGAGTAAATATAGTAATAGACTAAAATGTGAAGGCATAAATCGTAAATCGCTTTAAAACAAACTCTCCATGCCGCTCGTCGTGCTGAATTTTGCAGCATCAAGAATGGGCACATAAAAAATTCCGGGCCTGCTTCCGTCGGTGCCCTTGGTTGTATTCGGCACTCGCACTCGCTGCACGGAATGCTTCTGTTTGCCTTTATTTCAAATTTTGTTTTGGGCGTTCGGCCAAACATATTTTTTAAATAAGGTTCTTCTTTTTGCGAATAGCACGAAAAGCATTTAATACATCTTCAGGAGTTTTATAGGGCATAAATTTTTTATCGGTTCTCATGTATTCAAAGAATGCATTAAGATCGCCTTTAAAACCAACCGCATTCTTTACACTATCCATTATACTGTGAATATGTTTTACTTCTGCAAGACCAGTGTTGAATATAACAACTGATGCAGTATAAAATTATTCAAAAAGTATCAACGGCAGCAAGGCATCACAACAGTTAGCAGGATTTGACAAAGAGAGTAGATATCTTTTTTAATGATCGGGGCATTTGATTAATTCATCATTCTGATTATTGTTACTTCAACAATTTTCTTTGCAAGATCTTCTGAGATATTAGCTGCTTTTGCGACGTATTCTAAAATTTTTTCTTCTTCATTCTTCACTATGCCATCAGCCAATACCAACTCGGCACATAAACAAAATAATTGTGGTCTGTACTTTTGACTTATCAGTTCGATGGCACCGTTAATTAATGGTTGTGCTCCATGAAAGGAATATTCTGTTTCCACTTTTGTATGTAATAACTTATATTTTCATCTTCAAATATTCTTAATCTCATCAATATCGGGCTTAGGGCTTTTAACTCCTTTTCGCTCCATCCTTTATCGGCATATAGTATAGAATAAAATATTGCCATGTATGCTTCCTAAATTGTAGCAGGCTTGTATATGGAATGTTCGGATTTTTTGTTTTTAAATAAAGCTTCAAATAGTCCCATCAGTTGCATTTTTATTAAATGCAAAAAGATAAAATAATTTTCATTTACCCAAAGGATTTGAAAGTTATTAAAGTGATGAGCTCTTTTTTATTATAATAATGAGCTGACTCTATTAAACAGCATGACTTTAAACTACACAATAAAAATGAGTTTAACATGAGTTTTGTGTGTTATTCAGGAGATTCAAAAATTTCAAAAGACTTAAAATCTATGCCTGTATTTTGTATAATGAAAACGTACGAGTAAAAGTGAGTGACACAAGGAACGGTGAGTAAAGTGGCAGACGCCGGTCTCCAAAAAAAATTTAAATTCATTAGAAGCTTAACGGAAATATTTTTTACAATTTGTATATTCAGCAAAATTTTTATTATGCCTGAACCATGGCGTGCAGGAAAGATTATTAAAATTGAAAATGCGGTTGAATCCGGCCTCACAAAACGTTTCTGGATTGAAATTCCTGAATTAGAGAGATTCGATTTTAAACCGGGGCAGTTTGTAACGCTTGATCTTCCTATTCATGAAAAATTAGCGAAGCGAATGAGAAGTTATTCCATTGCCTCTGCGCCCGATGGAACCAATGTTATTGAACTCGTTATTGTATTGCTGGAAGGTGGTGCGGGAACATATTATTTGTTCAATCATGTAACAGAGGGTTCTGAATTAATCTTACGGGGACCTCAGGGCGTTTTTACTTTGCCCGAAACTTTGGAAAAAGATTTATTTTTTATTTGTACGGGCACCGGTATTGCTCCTTTCCGTGCAATGGCGCATTATATACAACAGCATAATGTGCAGCATAAAAATATTTATCTCATTTTCGGCTGCAGAAAATGTGGCGATGCTTTGTATAGGGATGAAATGGTTGAGCTGGCAAACGAATTGGAGAACTTTTATTACCTGCCAACTTTTTCAAGAGAAGAGCCAGTAGATGGAAGAAGAACAGGTTATGTTCATGCAGTTTATGAAGAACTGGTAATGTTGCACAAACCTGCTGCAAAATTCTATTTATGCGGATGGAAGGCTATGATTGATGATGCCAAACAAAAAATTACTTCGCTTGGCTACGACAGAAAAGATATTCACCAGGAATTATATGGATAAATAATATCAGGAAGTTTTAGAGCCGATCTTTGAAACAGCGGGTTGCTTGCCGTTCATTATTAACTTCTCATTTTTTAAATCGGTATTCTTCTTTTCAAGTTCGAGGATGCGGGAATGATTAGAGAGCATTTCATCTTCGAGGATTAATATTCTTTTCTTGTAAGTCAAAATGATTCCCGAACGCAGTAAATATCCGAGTAAAAATCCAATAACGCCTGCTGCTCCAATCGAAACAATTGTATAAGCGGGAGCGGAAGAAAAAAAGTTAGCTAACTCTATCATAATCTGCAATTATACTTTTACTCTTATATTATATATGATACGTAATTGTGCGCTTAAGGGTTTACCAGCTTTTAATTTTGAAGGAAAAGGGATATAAAGTAATCCTTAAAAACTGTTTGAATCCTGCTTTTTCTCAGGGACAAAACATAATTAGGATATTAATTTTTGTATTTGATCTTTAACACCGCTCATTGGAATACGATCCTGAACCATAGTATCGCGATTTCGCAAGGTAACCGTTCCATCTTCTTTTGTTTGCTGATCAACGGTAACGCAATAAGGTGTGCCAATGGCATCCTGCCTGCGGTATCGTCTTCCTATAGTATCTTTCTCCTCGTAAAAACAACGGAAATGTGGCTTGCATTCATCTGCTAATTGTTTTGCAATTTCGGGCAAGCCATCCTTTTTTACAAGAGGTAAAACGGCAAGCTTTATAGGTGCAATTTTAGTTGGTATGCGCATAATGGCACGGGTATCTGTTGAGCCATCCTTATTTGTAATTATTTCCTCATCATAAGCATGACTTAAGATTAACAGAAACATTCTGTCCAACCCGATAGAAGTTTCAATAACATAAGGCACATAGTGCTTATTAATTTCCGGGTCGAAATAGGTCATTTTTTTACCGCTAAATTCCTGGTGGCGGCTCAAATCATAATCTGTTCTTGAGTGAATGCCTTCCACTTCTTTAAAACCTATTGGAAACTCAAACTCAATATCCACTGCCTGGTCTGCATAGTGCGCGGGTTTACTATGTATATGCCAGCGATATTTTTCCGCAGGAATACCTAAACTCACATGCCATTTCATTCTTGCCTCTTTCCAGTATTCATACCATTCTTTTTGAGTGCCCGGGCGAATAAAGAACTGCATTTCCATTTGTTCAAATTCGCGCATACGGAATATAAACTGACGCGCAACAATTTCATTACGAAAGGCCTTACCTGTTTGAGCAATCCCAAAAGGAATTTTCATTCTTGCTGTTTTCTGCACATTAAGGAAATTCACAAAAATACCTTGCGCAGTTTCCGGTCGAAGATATATTTCATTAGCATCTTCACTTACAGATCCAAGTTGTGTGGAGAACATTAAATTGAATTGACGAATATCTGTCCAGTTGCTGGTGCCGCTTACTTCACAAACTATCTTATTGTCCTCTATCAATTGTTTTAAACCGGTATAATCTTCTTTTGCCAGTAACTCATCCATTGTTTTAAGCAGTGCATATTCTTCTTCTTTCTTTCCTTCCAATGCCAGCTTTTCGGCATGAGATTCAATAAGCTGATCTACACGATAGCGTTTTTTACTGTCTTTATTGTCAATCATCGGGTCGCTGAAACTATCTACATGCCCGCTTGCCTTCCATATAGCAGGATGCATAAAAATAGCCGCATCAATTCCCACAATGTTGTCATTCAGTTGGGTCATGCTTTTCCACCAGTAATCACGGATATTCTTTTTAAGCTCACAACCATACGGACCATAATCATATACAGCACTTAAACCTTCATAAATCTCGCTGCTCGGAAACACAAAACCATACTCTTTGGCATGGGCGATTATAGCCTGAAACCGGTTTTCCTGTTGTATACTCATAGGCCGGCAAAGATAAATGATGAGGTTTTGTTAAGCAAGGAGTTTTATTGGGTAGCAGGCAGCAGAGTTGATGGCACCATTGTAGTGTCACTTATGGAGCAAAATGGAATTGGGAATTTGGAATTTGGAGTTAGTTTAATCTTTATTTACCATTCACAAATGATTACTCACGAGGTATAATTATCGAACGATAATAAGCGATGTACCTTCGGTTCAAAAAAAATGCAAAAAATCCTGCTCTAATTGTGGGATATTAGTTAATGCGTATAGTAATGATTGATAACTTATCTCCTTTTACTTTCATTAACATGGTAATATTATAATTTTTCGAGGCGCCCTGCAGTTTACCGGTTATATACATTGTACCGTTCATTTCGCGCTGTGAAGTAACATCGAAGCCTTTAATATCATTCTCGCTGAAGAAGTTTTTTACAGTAATAGATGCCTGCGTTTTACCAACGTTTTTTATCTCATCCTTTTCAGGAAACTTAAGGTCAATAAAATTATCAAAATAATTACTGAACTGAGCTGCGTTGCCCTGTTTCAGCGAATTAACAATATTATCACTATCACCGGCAATCGCATATAAACTAACAAAAACCGCCAAACCCACCATTAAAATAAACTTTTTCATAACCTGAAAATTTTTGCTTTTGAAGTGGCTAAAAGCATGCCAATCTATGAATTACATAAGTATAGTAAAATTATAGGTGTTCTTCTGATATACAAATTAAATGTAGCTTTATCGCATGAAAAACAAGAAAGTTATTCTTATAATAATGGACGGGTGGGGACTTGGAAAAGTAAAATCTTCCGATGCCATTCAGCATGCTAACACGCCTTTTGTAAGTTCATTATATAATAAATATCCTCATACAACTCTCACCACATGTGGAGAAGCAGTAGGTCTGCCGGAAGGGCAAATGGGTAATAGTGAAGTGGGTCATTTAAATCTTGGGGCAGGCCGTATTGTATACCAGGAATTACAACGCATTAATGTGGCTGTCAGAGATGGATCTTTTGCAAAAAATGAGCATTTGCTTTCATCTGTTCGTTATGCAAAAAATAATAATAAACCTTTGCATCTTTTAGGTCTTGTGAGCGATGGCGGTGTGCATAGCCATATTAACCATATAAAAGCCATTTGTGATGTTTGTAAAAAAGAAGGTCTGAGCAATGTCTTTATTCATGCGTTTACGGATGGAAGAGATACGGACCCTAAAAGTGGTCTTGGTTTTATTACAGAGCTGCAGCAGCATTTGAATAGAACTGTTGGCAAAATTGCTTCTGTAAGCGGCCGGTACTATGCGATGGATCGTGATAAAAGATGGGAAAGAATAAAATTTGCGTATGATGCGCTGGTGAAAGGAGAAGGCAATAAAGCAACAGATGCTATTGCGGCTGTAGAACAATCTTATGCTTCAGGAATAACCGATGAATTTATAAAACCCGCAGTAGTTCTTGCAGAAGATCAGCAACCTGTTGCGACCATAAAAGAGGGCGATGTAGTTATCTGTTTTAATTTCCGTACGGACAGATGTCGTGAAATAACTATTGTGCTTACCCAGACAGATATGCCAGAGTATGGTATGCATAAACTTAAGCTCGATTATACTACCATGACAGAATATGATAAAACTTTTAAAAACATACATATCATTTTCGAGAATGAGAACCTCAACCATACACTCGGTGAAGAGCTGGCTGAACATGGTAAAAAGCAGATTAGAATTGCAGAAACAGAAAAATATCCGCATGTTACTTTTTTCTTTAGCGGGGGAAGAGAAATTCCTTTTGATGGTGAAAGCAGGATATTAGTTCCTTCTCCAAAAGTGGCTACTTATGACTTAAAACCGGAAATGAGTGCTTACGAGGTTACGGATAAACTTATCCCTGAAATTGAAAATGAAACAGCCGATTTTATATGTCTTAATTATGCCAATGCAGATATGGTGGGACATACGGGTATTTGGGAAGCAGCTATTAAAGCAGTAGAAACTGTAGATCATTGCGTGGAAAGAGTAGTAACGTCGGCACTTCAGCATGACTATGCAATTTTTCTTACTGCGGATCATGGCAATGCCGATTATCTTATAAACGAGGACGGTTCACCCAATACGGCACATACAATGAATCCTGTTCCTTTATTTGTGATAGACAATGAATGGAAGGGAACTTTAAAACCCGGAAAATTAGCGGACATTGCACCAAGCATTCTAACCATGATGGATTTACCCATTCCCAAAGAAATGACAGGAGAAATACTAATCAACCCTAAATAATATGCTATGGGGAAATTTTTAATTATACTCTTTATATTTTTAATAGCAATTCAATTTATACGACCTTCAAAAAACCAATCGGGCAGTATACTGGCAGGTAATATTACCCATGGGTATAACATGCCGCAAAATGTATCTGCCATTTTTAAAAAGGCTTGTAATGACTGCCATAGCAATAACACCATTTATCCATGGTATGCACAAATACAGCCTGTAGGCTGGTGGCTGAGTAACCATATAAAAGAAGGTAAAAAAGAACTGAATTTAAGTGAGTTCGGCTCATACAATATTGCAAGGCAATATAAAAAGCTTGATGAAATAATAAAGCAAGTGAAAGAAGACGAAATGCCTCTTTCGTCGTATACTTTAATTCATAGAAATGCCAGGCTTACCGATACGGAAAAACAAATATTAATTAATTGGTGCAATAATATTCGTGATACTATCAAATCAAAATATCCTGCAGATAGCCTCGTGATAAAAAGAAGATAGAAAAAGAGTTGGGAATTGGTAACCCTGCAACTCGCAACCTGCGAGTCAGAAACTTCCTTTACTTTGCTGCATGATGATAAAACAGGCAGTATATCTTATTTCAAGTCCTTCTGTTGAGCAATGTCCAAAACCTCACAAGCCAGAATATGCATTTATTGGCAGAAGCAATGTGGGGAAATCATCACTTATTAATATGCTTTGCAACAGAGAACTTGCTAAAACTTCTACATCTCCCGGTAAAACAAAACTTATCAACCATTTTATTATCAATAATGAATGGTATATGGTTGATTTGCCGGGTTATGGTTATGCAAAAGCTGCGCAATCTCAAAGAAAGCAATGGGAAAAAATGATTGAAGACTATTTGCGCAAAAGAGAGAATCTCATAAATGTTTTTTCATTAATTGATAGTCGCCATAGTCCTCAGAATAACGACCTTGAATTTGTAAATAAACTTGGAGCCTGGCAAGTGCCATTTACGCTCGTATTTACAAAGGCAGATAAAGAAAAACCAAAAGCAGTGGAAAGAAATGTAACTGCTTTTCTTGATGCTATGAAAGAAACGTGGGAATTTCTGCCAAAACATTTTATTACAAGTGCCGCTAAAAAATCAGGAGGAGAAGAAATATTAAATTTTATTGAGGAGTGCAATGCTCTAACCCTAAAGGAAATTAAGAAACATCGTTAACAGGAATTGATGCCCTAACCCCTAAAGGGAATAAAGAAACATCAGCAATAAGAATTGAAAAGACTTAATTTACAACGATAAACATAAATTTTCCAGGTCGAAGGTATTATACAATTGAAATTGAAAATGATGCAGCATGTACTACAGATGAACGAAATGCGACGCAACGAAGACGCTACGAAGTATAAGAGCTTGTACTAAAAAATCTTTCAAATATTTATTCAGCGTGATTTACCATTCTTTGGTGAAGGACATTTATAGGTAGACAAATTAATTGAAACGCCAAAATGCAGCATTACATAAGTATCTTTTTGCAGGCTGTTTCCGCGTTGACGGCCTTTTATTCCGATAGGTGTGCCTGTTTCATAGCTGCGATCCTGTAAAAGGTATGCAGGAGAGGGAGCAAGTGTACCATCTTCCTGTGGTATTGCGGGAAATGCATCCGGGCCGGCATAGGTTGTACTTACATCATCTAAATAATCTGTGCTGGTAAAACGATAACCTATTTCTCCAAAAAGGTTTAAGTCTTCATTAAGACTGTACTTAAAACCAACTGTTAACGGAAAACATATTGCCATGGAATTATAGGGTTTACGATCAGGATATAATGATGTGCCCTGACCTTCCGTTCCTAATGGGCGAAGAAAATATTTTTGGCCTTGCAGGTAAGCGAAAGGATCATAAGAAAAAACACCAATACCCAAAGCAACATAGGGAGTATAATTATATCCTTCAACTCCGGGCATAAACTTAAAAAAATTAAAGTAGCCGCTTAAAGATGCTTCCCAAAGATTGGTATTAAAACTAAGATTCCTGCGTTTTTGCACTTCATTTTTGCTATATACATCAGAGTAGCCAAGAAAAGCATAATCACCGGCAATTTTTATTCCTATGTATTTATTCAATTGTTTTATAAAAAATAAACCTCCTGAAAATTTGGGCCGGTTTATCCCCGCCCTTGTATTAAGGTCTCCAAAATAATGCGCTAAACCAATTGCGGCACCAAATTCGCCCTGGTGTATATTACTTTCATAGAGCTGAGCATCGGCCTTCATAGCCGCAATGCCAATAACAAATGCCAACACTGTTCTTTTTAACATGATCGCAAGTTAATTGATGTTTAAATAACGATGAAAATAGAATTTTCGTGTGCGAAGATGTTTTATTATGTTATAAATAAAGCAGGAATATTTACTTGTAAGCTTTTAATTTATAACATACATTTCTGCATTCATTCCTCAATATATAACCGCTTTACACGCTGACTTATGCCCGCAAGTATTTCATAAGGAATTGTGTCGCACCATTTGGCAGCCTGCTGCACCTGAATATGCGAACCAAATATTTCTACTTCATCATCTTCATTAATATTCGGTACATCCGTTACATCAATCATTGCCATGTCCATAGAAATGGCGCCAATAACAGGCACATATATTCCGTTCACATAAACCTTTCCATTACCATATCCAAGTTTGCGAGCAAAGCCATCAGCATAACCGATACGTATCGTTGCAATTACAGAATCTCTTTCAACTTTACCACGGCGGTTATAACCAATGGTATCACCCGCTTTTACCTTTCGTAATTGTGCAATTGTAGTTTTAAGTGTAGCAACTGTTTGTAGAAATGATTGAAAAGTATTTGTGCTGTCAACGCCATACAACCCTATGCCAAGACGCACCATATTGTATTGCAAAAAAGGAAGGCGAAAAATCGCAGCAGAGTTGGAGATGTGCACGAGAAAATTATATCCCAATGCTTCTTTGATTTGTTTGCAATAATTTTCAAACATTTCTCCCTGTTTATATGTGAATGCATCTTCTTTCGGATCTTCACTCGCTGCGAGATGACTAAAAACAGATTGCACAACAATATGATTATTATGTTGCAGTAATGGTAATAATGCTTCTACATCTTTTTCTTCGAAGCCGAGACGATGCATACCGGTATCTAACTTTATATGAACAGGATATTGATATAGCCCTTCATGCTGGAGAAATGCAAAGAATGCTCGAAAGATATTCAGTGAAAAAAGTTCCGGTTCAAGATTATATTGAATTATAGTTTCAAAAGCTGCTTCGTCTACATTCATTACCATAATGGGCAAGCTAATGCCGGCTTTGCGCAGTTCAACACCTTCATCTGCATAAGCAACTGCGAGATAATCCACCTTATGAAACTGCAACATTTTGGCCACCTCTGCACTGCCGCTGCCATACGCAAATGCTTTTACCATCGCCATCAGCCTCACACCTTTTTTTAACCTGCTGCGATATTGGTTAAGATTATGTACTATAGCAGTGAGATTTATTTCCATCACCGTTTGATGAACCTTCCTTTCGAGCAGCGATACGATTTTTTCAAAGCCAAAAACACGTGCCCCTTTTAATAAAATTGCTTCATTACGAAAATGATTGGCACTAAAATGTTCTATAAATGAAGCAGTATCATGAAAATGCTGCGTTACTGCAATTTTGTTTTTTAATAGTGATTGATATACATCCCATTTCTCACCGATAGTTATTGCGCGATGAATGTTTCTTGTGTGAAGCATATCAATTACTTCTTCATATGCTTCACTATTTTTGGCTGCAGGAATATCTGAAATGATAACTGTTCTTTGTGTTTGCTGCTGTTGTTGCATTAAAAAATCAAGGGCGACAGAAAAAGAATTGATATCAAAACTGTAAGTATCGTTAACAACAGTGCAGTTGTTGATCGCATGAATAAGTTGCAGCCGCATATTCACCGCCTGCAGTTGCTGCATTCTTTGCTGAATAATTTCAGTTGGAATTTGAAGGCAGAGCAATACAGATAAACAAGTGCATGCATTTTGAATGGATGCATCATCTGTAAACGGGATTATAACAGTTGTTTGTTCATTGAGATATTGAAATATTATTTGTGTGTGCAGATGCTGTTTTTCTACAGAAATAATTTTCACGTCGGCATCGTCATGAGTGCCCCATATAAATTTACGTTGAGGCAAATATGTAGTGAGTGCTTCTTTTATTATCGTATTATCTGAAGGATATATTATAGTACCTGCATTTATAAAAAGCTTTGATTTTTCTATTGCCTTCTCAAAAGCATTTTTAAAATTTTCACCATGCGCTTCACCAAGATTGGTGAATATGCCGATGGTGGGATGAATTATTCTTTTCAGAGCATCCATTTCATCGGGCTGCGAAATGCCTGCTTCAAAAAGAGCAAGATTATGTTCTTCATTCATTTGCCAAACACTAAGCGGTACACCTGTTTGCGAATTGTAGCTGCGTGGACTGCGAACAATATTATAATCGGGAGAGAGTAATTGGTATAGCCATTCTTTCACGATTGTTTTCCCGTTACTGCCTGTAATGCCTATAACAGGATAATTAAATTGTGAGCGGTGATAAGCAGCTAAATTTTGTAATGCACATAAAGTATTTTCTACAAAAATAAAATTGGCATCTGGAAATTCATTTGTGGTGTATCCGGTTTTTACAACAAAATTGCGTACGCCT